>Ga0209804_1000764_pt1 | contig 23430 bp, 21 predicted proteins | sample GraSoiAngelo_139_FD_185896 | JGI IMG/M metagenome (GOLD analysis project Ga0209804, IMG submission 185896) | Grasslands soil microbial communities from the Angelo Coastal Reserve, California, USA - 14_0929_12_20cm (SPAdes) (version 2) | ecosystem: Environmental > Terrestrial > Soil > Grasslands ... | reverse complement strand
ACCGTCTGTCATCCCTATCCCCTGCGCCGCATGGGCGTTATCACCTAAGGCAAGAGCCGGATGCGGGAAACCCGCCTGTCCGGATCCGTGGAGGGGGTTGTGAGCAATCATGATCCCTACTCCGACTCGAGGTCCGCCCCGGTCTCTCGGCAGCTCTGCCGTGGACCTACAGGCCATCACTTCCCCTCGTTAAGGAATAGCGACAATTTAAGGTGGGAATTGCAGTCCTAACGCAGCCTATCCGGCTTTTTCAACCCCCGCGCCGAACCATCCTCGCCACGGCCATTTTGATGGCTGAATACCTCGTCGCGCTCACCATCAGCAAGGACCCGAGAATCAGCAACAGGATCGGCCAGCGCGACCTCTGCTTGAAGATGTCTTCTTGCATCCTCACCAGACCGATCGCCAGAAACAACATCCCGACGACAAAATAGTTCTTCATTTGCTTCCGGATACTTCCATACACAAATACCAGCGCGGCTCCCGGCAGGAGCATTTCAAAGACGCGCGCCTCCCTCTTCTTCGCGAGATCGTTCAGTTGGCCTTCCCATCTCTCCGTCGCCGTCAGCCCTAGAAAAAACAAGGAAGTCAGCACGTGTCCAGGTATCGCAAATCGGAACGCTTTGCCTACAGCGCGAATTTGCGACACTGAGAACCGTTCGCAAATGACCTCCAGCAGCAGATAGATCCCCGCATTGACAATAAAAAGATACTCGATCTGCCCACGTGTCCAGGGCAACTTCGTCGCCAGCCAATCCTGGTACGGCTTATGAGCGCTTGCCAGCCCGCTAAGCGCGGCGAATGTGAAAACCACTGCGATCGGGTAGAAGTACCTCGAGTCGTTCGGCAAATGACGCCGCTCCACTGTCAACGCCATCGCGAAAAACAGCAGCGCGCCCGGGATCAGTCGGAAATAGAATTTTCCTGGGTCGGTGTCTAGCCACTCCAACAGCCCCATTCGCATCAGTGTGACCACCCATAACCACGCCGTCATTACCGCGAAAACGAGCGAAAACACCGACGAATTCGTAAACCGCCTCAGCCACACGTACGCTGGCAGCGACAGAATCACCGCCCACCAGATCTGCGCATTCGTAGTTTGTTTGAACGTCTTTGAGATACGCCCCAGCAACTCCCAATCCGGGTTCGCCGCAGCCTTCGTGAATAGCTGATACGCCCCAAACGCCACGAGCAACGCAATCGGAAGCAACAGGCAAAACGCCAGCAGGTAGGCGATTCCAACCCGCAACTGTCCCGATTTCCAAAGCCGCAGTCCGCGGTCCGCCATCAATGCCGCGACTCCAGCCACCACGATGACCCCGAGCGTTCCCGAAAGATCCACAAACTGGAACAGGAACAACAACGCAGCTCCCACCGTGAGGATCCAGGCACCGAGATACAAACTCACTTGCGGCAACGACAGCCTTCGCGCATTCAAGATCCACGCGTCTTCTCGCTCCACTAGCCGTCCGTAGTCTTTGCGCAACGCTTCGTACTCATGTTCCGAAACGATTTCCTCCTCCCGCCAGCCCTCCAGCTCGCGCAGGTGTTGCTCGATCATCCCGGACATGAGGTTCGAATACGCGGTAGGCACCGCATGCACTTTTTCTCCCGCTAGGAATCGTTCCAGGTCATCCGCCATTTCTCGCGCCGACGCGTAGCGGTTCTCCGGTTTCTTTTCCAGTGCTTTCAGGCAGACGTCCTGGAAATCCCCAGGTATTTCTGGATTCCGACGCCGCGGCAGCGTAGGATCCTGTTGGCGGATCCGCCGCACCTGCTCGCCGAACGTTTCCCCGTGAAACGGCGGGCTTCCGGTCAATAGCTCGTACAGTATCGTGCCCAGCGAAAAAATATCGCTTCGCCGATCGAATCGCGACCCCGGCACGGTGTGTTCCGGTGAAAAGTAATCCGGCGTGCCCATGATCTCGCCGGGCCGTGTCAGTCGCTTGCTGTCGCTCTCCAGATGCTGTGCCAGCCCGAAATCCAGGATCTTTGGTTCCAGGTCCGCGCTGACCAAAATGTTCGTCGGCTTCAGGTCGCGATGTACGATCTGGTGCTCGTGTAGAAAATCCACAGCCAGCGCAACCTTGCGCATCAGCTCCGCTTTTTGCGTCAGCGTCAAGGCTCGCCCCGCTTCCACGAGCGATGTTCCCTCCACCAATTCCATCACGAAGTGAGGAAGTTCGTCCGGCGGGCCCAGGCTGAAGATATGCACGATGTTCGGATGGCTGATCTGCGCCAGTGCGCGCGCTTCGTGCATAAAGCGCGCCTTGACGGATTCTTCCGTGCGGTAGCGTCCTCCGAGTATTTTGATCGCGACTTTTCGGTTCAATCGCTCGTCAGATCCTAGCAGAACCCGTCCCATTCCCCCGGTGCCAATCTCCCCGAGAATCTTGTGCCCGGACAGCCTCTCGGGCAGTTCTTCCCCTCCTTCGGATTCCGGAGCAGAACTCTCGGAAAATGGCGGTCCATCCATCTCATTCAGGGATTCCAGCAACGGCCGAAGCTCGTTTTCCAGTCCGGGACGAATCTTGCAGAACGTATCAATGTCCACCGTCTCTTCGCGCGACACGCGATCCAAGTACGCCGCCAGCGCTTCGGCTACCGCACGCTCCCGCTCCGAGGATTCTTCCCCGCGGGGCGGCGGATTCCGAGGATTTCTTGGGAATTCTTCGGCGTTCATCGTCATTGAGCCGCCGCTTCCAGCTCGCGGAAGCGTTTCAGCGCGCGGTGCAACGTAAGGGCCACGCTCTCACGCGTTTTCTCGACGCGTTCGGAAATCTCTTTTGTCGTCAGTCCCTCGAACTTTGCCAACAGGATCATTTCCCGGTATTCCGCCGGGAGGGCATCCAGTTTTTTGAGCAGGATCTGCAAGTTTTCTGCCCGGGCAAACACGCGGCTCGGCGTTTCTCTATCCACCGGTTCCGGCCCCGCCGGGTTACTCTCCGACCGGAACCTCAACGTCTCTTCCGCGTGCCGCTTCCCACGGTTCTGGTAACGGGCCGCATCCACGACCACGTGGTCCGCAATCCGCGATAGCCACGCCATAAAGCTTCCCGGAGACTGATAAGTGAAATTGCTTATATCCTGAGCCGCCGCCAGGAACACCTCCTGCAAGATGTCATCCGCCTCAACTGCACCACGCAGCTCCGGGCTCATCTTGTAGTGCACTAGCACCGCCAACCTCCTCTGGTACTTCCGGAAGATTAGGCTGAACGCCTCCGTCTCACCCTTCTTGAACCGTTCTACCAAGCCAAATGTGGATGTAGCGGAGTCCATACTCGTCCCAGTCCCAGGATGCGCATTGCGAATCTTCGTACTCTATCCACATCACCGATACATAGGCAAGGGACCATTAAGGTTGGTAAGGTTGGAATCCAGCTCACGCGTCTTCTGCTTTCACGGCTCCTCACCAGACGGCATGGGTCCCTCCCATAAAGCAGACGCTAGCCTCCGACTCCACGCTCCCTCGCTCTCTCTCGTGCCCCAAAGAAAACGGGGCAGAAAGAAAGGTAAAGGAAAATGTCCTATCTATATGTTAGGTGGAATAGCCTCGGACTGAGGTGCCCGCCGACGTTTCCGACATTAGAGCATGGTTCGTCTTGCGCTGGCCACTCCTGTAGCGAAGACCTGCGACGCCGAAGGCGGCGCGCGTAGGTCGTAGCGGAGGGAGTGGCCAGGGACGGATTATTGGACGAATCTCGTCCGAGCGGGTAGCCTTGCGAATGCCGTCTGGAACATTTGCATTACTTCCGAGTTGCTCGTCATCCGTCCCACAATCGGCGGCAAACTCCAAATGGAGCTTCCAACTTAGTCCCAAGCGGCTGCGACGGCAACGCGCTACAGTCAGCAATGAAACCGGTAGCCAACTTGGACGATCCGCACTGCGTTCATTGGTCAAGGGCTCCTGCGAACTTTTCAGGAGTTGCATCAAACTGTTCTTTGTGGTCGCGCGAACAGAAGTAGTAGATCTTGCCTTTATAGGCAGATTTCGGAGCGGTTGACTTATCAACATCCATCTTACACACCGGACAGAGAGGATGCGCCTCAGTCGAGGCCAGTTCTTTCAAGTAAATGCTATTTGAATCTGGGTTCTTCCAGCCTTGACCTTGGTATTCCAACTGGTAGGCAGTTTTACTCGTGACTTCACGGCCGAAATAGCGCTCGACCACTCGAAGCGCGAGATCGATGCCGCAAGAAAGTCCGCCCGACGAGGCGAGATTGCTGTCCTCGACGAACCTAGCACCACGCTTGAATTGGACATCCGGAAACTGCATGACAAAGCTTCGGTAAGAATTGTGATGCGTGGTGGCTGCTCTGCCTGATAACAAGCCAGTGCGGGCCAGCACAAACGCTCCAGTGCAAACCGACATGGTTACGTCTGTGTTTTTTGTCGCCTTGCGAATCCAATCCATCATGGCTTCGCTGCTTCCGTCCTGGGCCGGAATCACGATCACCTTGGGCGCAGGAGCAGTATCGAAGGTGTATTCAGGTATGATTTTCATCCCGCCGCTAGCATGAATCGGGCTAGTCGTCTCCGCAACGGTGTAAAGCTGGAACGGGTTGCCCGCGCGGCTAGGAACGTTCACATTTTCGAACACCTCCCATGGTCCACAGAAATCGATGATCACCGCCCCTTCTGAAACCAGAAATGCCACCGGGATACTGCCATGGGCGGGAGGCGCCAGGGGGTTGGAAACTGGTTTAGTTTTCTCTGTGGCACTCTTCGCCTGGAGTCCGCTCGTCTCTGCAAACAACTTGCCTGCCACCAGGGATGGAGTTCCAGCTGCCAAACCGAGTGCCGCCGATCTCTTTAGCAATTCTCTTCGATTCATAATGTCCTTTCACTCCTTTTTATGACGTCTTCTGTCTTAATCTGAGTAATCATTCCGGGGCTTTCGTCATCTCCGTGAACCGGTGCCGGTAGTCGTTCGGAGGAACATGCAGAACCCGAAAAAACGACCGGCGCAAACTCTGAATCGAGCCAAAACCACAGTCGTTTGCAACCTTTTCGAGTTTGTCGTGCGATTCCTCCAATCGGCGCCGGGCTGCTTCAACGCGCAGGCACTCCACGAACCGTGCCGGGGTTGTACCAGTGTCCTTCAGGAACACGCGCGCAAAGTTACGCGGACTCATACCGGCCTTTGCGGCAAGCTTTTCTACCGGTAGGTCCTGGCGCAGATTGTCGTGGGTCCAAGAACGAATCTCTTCGATTTGTTTCCGGTCGGAGGCCTGCAGAGACAACGCAGTACTGAACTGCGATTGACCTCCAGCTCTGCGCAAGTACAACACCATCTCTCGTGCGACCTTCAAGGCCATCGGTGCCCCAAGGTCGTCTTCGACCAGAGCCAACGCGAGGTCCATGCCGGCTGTGATCCCTGCAGTGGTGTACGTGTTTCCATCGCGGATGTAGATGGGGCCAGGATCGACAGTTATGTTCTTAAATTTGTTTGCCAGCTCCGTCGCCCATTTCCAATGTGTCGCCGCACGTTTGCCGTCCAAAAGCCCGGCCGAAGCAAGTAGGAAGGCGCCAGTACAGATGGAGCCAATGCGGCGCACTCGCTGAGCGGCTTTTTGCAGCCAGAGAAGTAATTCCTCGTCATGGGCAGCCGTTTCCATGCCGCTTCCGCCAGCCACGAGCAGAGTATCGATTGGTCCGCGGAGAGTGCGGAAAGTCTTGGTTCCAGTTAAGACTAATCCGCAGTTTGTCGCTACAGATCTGCGGCGGGTGGTACTTGCCAGCAGCACGTTATAAGGTGCCTTCCGTCCCGGGCACTCTTGGACGAAGAGCTCCGCTGCACGGACAAAGATTTGAAATGGGCCGGCCACATCGAGGATCTGACTGCTTGGCGCCGCAAGAAAGACGATGGTTCTTGAACGATTCTTCGCCGGAAGCAGCTTTCTTGAGCTTCTCATGGCACGATGCTAATGCCTGAAGCCGATGGCAGCAATGACAAAAAGGTGTCATTTTCTGCCATTTGGAACGCAGTAGTGAACCGCTCCTCAGTCAGCTGCCGCGGTTCTGGACGAGTTGTCCGTCATCCGCCCACAATCTCGGCACCCCCAAAGTAGGTTTGAACTCCAACCCGCGGGCATCGTGACTCAGCTATGAGATTTCGTTCCATTTGATGTAAAGTCGCTTCCACTACCGGTATTTGTTTACCGCCTAATTGTGGGAGCCGGACAAGGATTTAACATGCGAGTCGCGGCACAGTTGCTGCCGCACTTCGCTGCATAAAGGATAGAGATAAATGTCTTTCGGAGCCAAGCCGTGAGCTCGGTGTTCGCTATCCATCCTTCCACGTCCTTGCGTTTGCCCGATGTGAATCCAGTTCGCCGCTCGATAGCAGGTGCCACGGAAGCGGCGCACGTCCACCAAAGTCTCTAGCAGAAGCGGCCGGTAGCCATAGCGGAGTTCCCAGTCACCGGGAAGTTGCCGGGCACACTGCCCCAGAATCTTGCTGGCTAGTCCGCGCACTCGCACCCAAGGCAGAATTAAAAAGCGGCTGTTCCCGAACGAATTCGGTATGTTAACGCGAATCTGTTTGGATATCTGCACGGAATGGGAAATGGCCAACGCTTTCCGGTCGGCGCTCTACGAAATCAATTCACCCAGGACCGAACTGCGTGAAAGAGAACGGCTCCAAGGAGAGCAGCACCGGGAATCGTCAGCACCCAAGCAAGTACGATACGGCGAGTCACTCCCCAGCGCACCGCAGTCAAGCGCCGCGAGGCGCCGACGCCGACGATGGCACCGGTGATTGTGTGCGTCGTGCTTGCAGGAATACCAAAATGCGCAGTCGCAACTAGCGTCAAGGCACCGGCTGTTTCCGCGGCGAATCCCCCAAAAGGTGTCAGCTTGGTGATGCGCTGTCCCATAGTCCTGATGATTCGCCAACCTCCCGCCATCGTACCGCCACCCATCGCCAAGTGGCAGCAAAGGATGACCCAATAGGGGACGTCGTACGTCTTCATCAAGCCACCCGCGAAAAGGGCCGTCGCGATAATGCCCATTCCTTTTTGCGCATCATTCGTCCCGTGACCGAGGCTATAAGCCGCGGCGGAAAGAAGTTGGAGCCGCCGAAACCATCGGTCCACCCGTAGCGGCCGTTGCTTGCGGACGATCCAACTCGTGGCCACGGTCACAATCATCCCGATCAACATCCCAATGATTGGCGATAGAAAGATGAACGCCACCGGCTTCGTCCAGCCGCCCGGAATTAACGCCACAAAACCGGCTTTCGCGACCGCCGCGCCGCCGTACCCGCCCATCAGCGCATGCGATGAACTCGTAGGAAGTCCCAGGGTCAGTGTGATCAGGTTCCAACCGATGGCTCCCAACAGTCCAGCCAGCAGAACCTTCTGGTCGACCATCTCGATGTGCACCATACCCTTGCCAATCGTCTTCGCCACCGCCGTGCCGAACACGAATGCCGCAATGAAGTTCCAAAACGCCGCCCACACAACCGCACGGAACGGCGTCAGCACTCGCGTAGACACCACTGTCGCGATGGAGTTCGCAGCGTCATGCCAGCCGTTCGAAAATTCGAACGCAAGGCTAAGTATGATTACAGCTATAAGCAGATCAAATGGATTCACGTGGTCAGGCGCTCTTCAGCACTACGCCTTCTACCACATTGGCGACATCTTCGCACTTATCGACGGCTGTCTCGATAACTTCAAAAATCTCTTTCCACTTGATGATCTGAACCGGATCGGTTTCTTCATCGAAGAGCTGAGCGATCAGTGTGCGGCAGAGACGATCACTTTCATTCTCAAGACGATTGATTTCAATAGAGTGTCTGAGAGCCTCATCCCGATTCTCGATTGCGTGTACCAATGCAGTCACTTCGGTACAAGCCTCCTGAAGAATCTTGGCGAGGTCGGCCGTCCCGTTTCGCACCGCGTCCACTCGGTAGAGAACGAAACGGCTCGCGGCTGCGTCAATTAAATCAATGACGTCGTCGAGGGTAGAGCACAGTTCGTGGATGTCCTCGCGATCGATGGGCGTGATAAAAGTCTGGTTGAGCTTCGTGATGATGGTGTGCGCGATCTCATCACCTGCGTGCTCGATGGCTTTAATGCTCTGTACCTGCTCGTTCACCGCAGTATAACGCGAAAGCATGTCGCAAAGCGCCCGAGCGCCCTTCTGAATATTCTCCGCTTGCCTCGCGAAGAGCTGGAAATAATCGTCGTCGCGCGGTAAAAAACGCTGCAGAAGTCCTGGCATCGTCTTTGATCCTAGGATGAAAAGGTCCAATCGTGTTGGTGCGATCACCATAGCAGAGACACGCAAGCTCAGGCAACAATGCCAGCTGCCACTGGATAAAGAACGAAGCCTTTGTCTCGATCTATATAGCTGATCTCTGCTCAAACCCAGTTCTTGCTGGCCAACAACCGCTGTCCAGTAGGCAGGTCCATCGATATCCCCGGTCGCGGCCTTAGCTTCCAGTAAAGTCCCGAGAATCGCTCATGGGGAATGCCGCAAACGAGCGCCATACCTTTCATATCCTCCAGCGTTTGCTCGAGGCAAAGAACGTTTCCGTAATCGAAGACGACTGCCCGAACCGAACGCTTTTGCAAAAGACCTTGTATGGCGCTACGTTTGGCAGTATCATGCATAAATCGGATAATACACGTATATACGTGCATATCCAAGTGTATTCGTGCAAAATGGACAGAATGAAACCAGAAGCGGAAGCAGGCCAAATCGCCCTAAAGGAAGAGCGCCACCAGTACATCCTGGAGCTGCTTGGCAGTGAGGGCCGAGTCCTCGCCGCGGACCTTAGCAGTCGATACAAGGTCTCTGAAGACACGATTCGTCGAGATCTGCGCGAATTGGCGAGTTCGGGAAAGATCCAGCGGGTACACGGCGGCGCCCTGCCTCGCCGTGCCGAGGCCGTTCCTTTCGTGTCTCGCCAACAAATCGACATGGAGAGCAAGATCGGAATTGCTCGAGCGGCGGCTGACATGATCCGCGACGGTCAGGTGGTGCTGATTGATGGAGGTACCACTAATCTAAGAATTGCTTCCTACCTTTCAAGAGAGCGTTCGGCGACGATTGTTACCAACAGCCCACCGCTTGCGCTGGCGTTGGCGGATCATCCGAAGTTGAGCGTGCTGATGCTCGGAGGAAATTTTCTTAAAGAGGCGCGGGTCACGACAGGCATCGAGACCATTCGTCGAGTCGAATCCATTCGCGCTGATCTATGTTTTCTCGGAATGTGCAGTTTGCACCCGGAGGTCGGAATAACCGTCGGCGACCGAGAAGAAGCTTACGTGAAGCAAGCGATGATAGGAGCTTCAACGGAAGTGGTTGGCCTGATTTCACTTGGGAAAATGGGGACATCTCTGCCTTACCTGGTCGGTCCTGCTTCCCGACTGACACGTTTGATCACCGATGCATCGGACGAAGATGTCCTGAATCCCTACCGCTCCCAAGGCATAGATGTCACAAGTACGTAAACCGAAGCGGTTGGCCGCTCGATCGTTCCGCTTGTTCCTGGCATCTTCGGACAATGCGCGCCCTAGCAGGAAGTCTTCTCTTTCGTTGAAGTCCTTCATGCGCTCGATTGCATTCCGTCTTCACTCGAGGAAATTCGTCATGTATGAATTCCGCTGCGCAAAGGAACACGCAATAGCTCGAACCTTTCATAAGGCCTTCCAACTGGTAGAGACGTGTTTGCTGCTGGGACTGATGGTCGCGGTCTCGCTTGAAGCACAACAGAGTTCTCCGTCTGCGCCAGCGTGGACCGGTGTCGTACGCACGGCTGCCGGTGAACCTGTGGCCGGAGCGAAGGTAACGGTATACACGGCGGCCGCTAAAGAGAAAATGACAGCAGTGACGGGAAGCGACGGAAGGTTCGCGATTGCGGACATTCGACCCGGGCCACATACCGTGAGCGTGCAACTGCCCGGGCGAGGTCCGACAGCGTCAACTGGAGTGGATATTACTGGCATAGCAGTTATGCTGACGGTATCCGATCAAAACGTGCTGTCGATTGGAGCCAACCCGCAAACTCCTGCAGCAGGAGTCTCGAATGGAAACCCGAGCACAACTTCGAACCCGGCTAGCGGAACAGGCGGGGAGAAAGTCTCGAGCCAAAAAGTAAATGAGTTGCCGTTGAATGGACGCGACTTCAGCGCGTTGTTGTTGTTAGCAGCGGGCACTATGACCGACGTGAACGGGCAGACGAATTTCACCCAGCAGTTTGCCATCAACGGACAGCGCGGCGTTGAGGCCGTGTTCGCGATGGACGGTGCGGATGTGAGCGATCCGGAGATGGGCGGGAGCACGTTCACGAATTTCGACGTGGACGCGATTCAGGAATTACAGTCAAGCTCGGGCTGGATGCCGGCGGACATCGGGCGCGGTGCGGCGGGCTTTACCAATATCGTGACACGATCCGGGAAAAACGGTTTTCACGGATCATTCTTCGAGTTCTTAAGGAACTCCGCTCTCGATGCGCGGAATTATTTCGATCACCCATCGATTGCGGAGCCGGGCAGAATTCCTCCATTCCGTAGAAATGAGTTCGGATTTACGAATGGCGGGCCGGTCGTGTTGCCGCATCGGTATGACGGCCGAGACCGCACGTTCTATTTTGTGCAGTATCAGGGATTCAGGCAGGTGCTGGGAACGACCCAGGTTTTGGCTGTACCAACCGCAGCCGAGCGAGCCGGTCAGGACATCGTGAAGTACCCGGACGGCAGCACGGACACGCTGCAGGTACCGGTGAATCCGGCAATTGCTGCGGTGCTGGCCCGCTATCCACTCCCCAACAACCCAACCGGCGCGTATGGTGCGCGAACCTATGCTGCGCCTTCAAACGTGAACACGGACACGGATCAGTTTTCTATCCGCATCGATCAGAAAGTTGGCGCAAAAGGACAATTGTTTGGTCGATTCAATTACGACAATCTGACGGGACCGACAACAAATCCGGATCAAACGCTGCTCGATCCGAGCTTTGGCGTGCAGTACGTGGATCGGCAGCGGAACGGGGTCATCACTTACACGCGCACCGCGTCACCGCGCTTTCTCTGGTCGACATCGTTGAGTCTTACACGGACGACGCCTTCGTTTGTGACCCCGAACCACACCGATCCGGCCCTCAAGTTCAACGATGGTCTGTATGAGGCGTACAACAGCGCGGCGGGCTCCGTGATATCAGCGTTCGGGAATTTGTTCCAGTTACAATTGAATTTTGCCTGGACGACAGCGCGGCACGCGGTGAAGTGGGGTACAGAAGCACGCCTCAATCGCGACACGACATACTTTGGCATCAGCCCGAACGGGGAATACGATTTTGGCGGCGGAACGGTTTATTCGCCCGTTTTCATCCCTTCTGCGAGTGGACGGCACGACGTTCAGCCTGGCCAGTCTCTGCCGGACACTTTGAGCAGTCTGTTGCTAGGTTTTCCGTACGCATACACGATCGCGGTGGCTCCGCCTTACGCATCGAATGGCGCGCACATTGGGCCCGCGGCGATCAACCGGAATGACGTGAACGCTTACATCGAGGACACGTGGAAAATCAATCCGGAATGGACGCTCGAATATGGGCTGCGATATGAGTTCTATACGCCGATTTCGGAGCGGGCGCACCGAACGTCGAGCTTTCTGAATTCGTTCCCACCTGCGGGCGTTGGGCAGGAATACTTGATCAATCCGCAGCCTACTTATCAAACCGATTGGAACGGTTGGGGGCCGCGTGTTCACGTGGACTGGAACGCGCCCCACGCGGTGCATGTGCACATGGGCGGGGCGATCACAGTGATTCCGCCTAATATCTGGCAGGACAATCTTCTGACAGGGTCAACGCCTTACGTTGTTTATCCGCGCGTCAATGCAGCGCAAAACGGGGAGATTTCCTACGGATTCCAAATCACACCGGACGAGTTGCCACAGGTCTACAACACAGCGGGTGTGAACGTGCTGGCCAGTGGCAATCCGAAAAACGTCCCGGCGAACACGGTGATGGACGTAAATCGATACCAGCAGGATTTGGCGGCGCTGGCGCCGAGTCATCAGCTCTCGCTACTGAGTCTGGCCGGGATCGACCGGCGCTTCGGCAATGGCTACTTGCAGACTTGGACATTGGGGCTGGAACGGGTTTTCGGCGGCCTCACGGCCGATGTCGCGTATGTTGGAACATCGGCATTTCGACTTCCGAGAATGTCATATCCAAACGCGTATCCCGGAGCGGGGTCGGAATTTGCGCGGTTTACAGACTTCGACGGTAGCGGCGTGGTGACAGGTGGTTTCGGATTCGAGTCTGTGATGACAGCGACATCGCACTCGTCGTACAACGCCTTGCAGACCTCATTGTCGGGAAATGTTGGGCACGGCGGACCGTCATTGCAAGCCGGCTACACCTGGGGCAAATCGCTGGATGATGTCAGCGGCATTATCGGAGGAACAGGATCCACCGGCGCCGTGACGTTGTTTAGTCCGCAAAACCCGTTCGATACACGAGCGGAAAGAGGGCCGTCAAGCTTTGACGTGACGCACGCCTTCACGTTGAGCGCGGCCCAAGATTTGCATTTTGAGCATTTGGGAATTCAGTCGGATCGAACCCACCTGTTGACGAAGGGCTGGGCATTGCTGAGCATCTCGTCGATCACGAGTGGTTCGCCGTTTACGGTTTATTCGGGTATCCAGCAGACGGGCGCGGGAACGATTGGCGCGGACCGGCCGGACCAGATTGGGTTACCGGACCTATCGAGCGCCGGCAGTTCAACCCGACCGCGCGACGATTATTTTGGGCGGGGCGCGAACAACGCAAGCTTCTTTGCCATTCCGATCGGGATCGCAGGTGGAACTGGACCAAACTCCGGGCGCTTTGGAACGCTCGGCCGTAATACCTTTCGCGGCCCGGCATATTACGATTTCGATTTTGCGCTCGTCAAGACGACTCCGATTGGCCACCGAGAAAGCGGTTTGGAGCGAGCGGATCTGCAATTCCGCGCAGAGTTATTTAATCTGTTTAACATCGTCAACATGGGACTACCTGCGAACATCATCGAGGGCACAGGGTTTGGCATGATCAGCAAGACCGCCGGAACTTCACGGCAAATTCAGTTTTCTTTAAAGCTCATCTATTGAGGCGCGTCCTGCAGCGACACAGGGTTGGTGGGGAGGACAGAAACATGCGTTTCAGGAAGATTCTGCGTTCGCCAACGTCGACGAATCACAGCTTGAACGCACGATCTCCTCTTGTAAACGACGAGCGCAGTTTTGCAGTCCGCGGCAGAAGCAGTGGGTCGTGTAACGTCGGAGTATGACGTTTGGCCGGAGAGGATTCAACAGCTAATCTCCACCTAGAGTTTCCGGTCACACAGTAACAATGAAGCACTCCTTTGACAGGGTTTCTTAACAGCCAGAGCCTGTATCTTCTGTGCATCTAGGTCATGGTAACCCGACCGTGAAAATTGCGGCGCGGACTTGACTTCGAAGCATCCGCTCGACAACTCCCAGATCACGGGCAACCGGGAAGTGATTGCGGGCCAGAAGCCGGCTTGTGGGAAATTGCGAGGCAACAAATATTCCGCCACCGGTCGCAATCGGGATAGTCGGGATAGGGGGAACGGTCACCCGTCCTCCCCTCCCCCCACCGTACATGCGGGTCCGCATACGGCGGTTCGGCGGGTTGAGCTAGATGTGAATAGCCGGGCTTTCGATACTGCGCGTCGCCAGAGAACGATTCGGTCCCTTCGTAGATGTCCCTTGGAGCTTCACTCCTGCTGACGTCCGGAAGGCCAACAAGGTTGGCTTTTCTGCCGCTGGTCGCTCCTGAGATCGCGCGACTTACTCGCCACTCCCTTCCGTTCGGGCCTTCCTCCGCTCTTCTGGAGTAATACGCCCTTTGCTGACTTCTGCGACATGATCAAGGTGAATCGCTTCACCCTCAGTCCATTCCTATCTTCGACGCCAAGACGATCCGGTCGCCCGCGAAGGCAATGGAGCGAGTCGCTAAGAAAATCGAACCAGTCTGGGAATCTACTCGCGGCCCCGAGAATGTCGCGCCTTTTGCGCCGAAAGCAATGCCCATAACTGGCTCGCCCTTCGCCAGAGGGCCTACCGACCACACAGGTGTTGGCGATGGCAATTTCTGAGCGAAACTGATGACGACTGATCCCAGCAGAAACACCGTTACGATCCCAAAATGTCTTGAAAACTGCGGGCGCGGTTTGACCATCATTTCTATACTCTACCGTACCGTTAGCTCGATTCGGCAATCAATGACCTTGGCCGAAGTGAGAGCGAGCTAACTTCTCGTTATTCTCGTATATCTAGGAGCTCGACGTGGCCTCCAGAGCCGACCAGCAGATACTTTCCATCGGCAGACAGAGCAGTCTGAGACTGCTGGTACGGTAGTGGGCCAGACTTCACAGCAAATGCGGCACCCTGCTTTTCGGTGTCGTAAATGACCAACCATTCGTCCGTCAAGGAAGGTGGGTCGCCCGGCCGATAAGAAGTGACTGAGATGATGAATTTGCTTCCATCGCTTGTCCTGCCTCCAAAGTGAAGCCCTTTAAGCCCTTCGTCTGCAAAGGAGTCCGAGAACAATATGTGACCGTCAGTACCGATGACCGACAAGACGTTGCAGCCAATCATTACAAAACGCTCTTTGGAAAGAAACGAAGTGTGCACGAGGCCACAATCGGTTTGCAGAGTGCTTTTTGAGCCGTCTTCGTGAGCAATTTCTATTGTTGTTGGCCGGTTGCTGCTCCCCAGAGTCACCTTGATTTGCTGCGTATTCGGGCCGACCGGGTTGGTTTTCTGTTTGCCTATGACTTCCCCATTCTTGATGAGGAGCCAGCCGTCGTCGTATGCATAAAACTCGTTATTCTTCGTGCAGCAAAATATGCCGGGACTGAGTCCGAGTGGGCCTTGCCGTGGCCATTGCGTATTCTTCAAAACGGCTCCATCTTTTATTGAGAGCGTGACCAGGTGAATATCTTGAACTAGCTGGTTGCCAGCATAACTGCTCTTTTGAAATGTCACTGCAGCGACGGAACCTGATATTGCGACAGTAGAAGGAGCAGTGTAGTCAAGATAGGGCGAGTCAAAATCTCCTTCTGAGAAACCGTAGGGATGCAAGTCGGCGTCCCAGACAATCTGCGGACTGCTGACCGCAACTGTAGCCAGCTTCTTAGAAATAGATTTGACACTGCCCTCGTATTGATAATCAGTGACTAGGGTCCCCACAATTACGCCTGCGGCGCATAGGGCGAGTAATACGCCTAAGCTGATCGCAACAAAACGAATGAAACGCCTCATTCTCGATTTCCTATGCTGACCGTTGCGAGTCCCATCATACCCTCGTGCCTTTGATTGGGCGACTGTGGCGAGCCAAAGTCCCGTCTCCGTTAGGGGCCGCAGTGAGCGACCTCATCGTACTGAGGCTGTAACGAAGGTTCCGCCCCAGCCCCAGAATGGATCGAGTACTCAGGAGCAAGGTTGACGCTACGACCGCTTGGAGAGGAGTGACGGTCGCGGCATCCCTGGTTGCTTCCCGTACCCTTTTAGGGTACGCTTGACCCCGGAATGGGTACAATCAGCATTCTATCCGAAACCCTCTTTGGGCGTACTCGAGGCGCGGTACTTTCCATTTTATATGGCCACGTGGGTAAAGGCTTCTATCTGCGGCAACTTGCCCGCCTTACCAATATTGCCCTCGGGCCGGTGCAGCGTGAGATACGGCAACTGGTCGAAGCTGGCCTTGTCAGTAAGAAAACCATTGGGACGCAGACTCTCTACAGCGCCAACCGAGAGAGCCCAGTCTTCCGGGAGATCAAGGGCCTGGTTACGAAGACAGTCGGCATGCACGATGTTCTAGCGGAGGCGCTCAGTTCGCTGCGAGACGAGATCAATCTCGCCTTTGTCTATGGCTCCGTAGCCCGTTCCCGAGAGCGCGAACACAGCGACGTGGACGTGATGGTTGTCGGCAACGTGGACTTCGACGCCATCGTAGAAAAACTCCGCGACGCGGAGAAAACCTTGAACCGGGAAATCAATCCAACCGTATACTCTATTCGGGAGTTCAGCAAGAAGTTGCGAGGGAATTTCCTCAAGACAGTTTTGGCGGAAAAGAAGCTCTTCATCATCGGGGATGAGGATGACCTTAGAGACCCGGGTCAAAAACACCTGGCTTGAAAAGCGCGGCTCGGATCGCGAGGAAATCGGCCGCCTGCTTGCACTCGCGGATGGGCGTCTTGAAGACTATCGCCGCGCCACTGCGGGGAAGCTCTCTGCAGATGTTCAGTTGGGTTTGGCTTACGACGTGATTCGAATCTCCGCTACGGCGGCCCTGCGCGCCGCGGGATACCGAGTGGTACGAGGCGGCGGCGAACATTACCGAACCATCGAGGCTCTCGAGTTTTCGATCGATCCGCAAAAAAAAAGACTCATTCCGACGCTCGATAAGCTGCGTAAAAAGCGGAACACCGGATCGTATGATGATTTCGGGTTAGTCTCGCAAGGCGAAGCCGACAGCTGCGGCAAGATGGCCGTCCGTGTTCGAAAAGAGGTCGAAGACTGGATTCGCAAGAACCATGCCGACAAAATCGGCTAGCTACAAAGCGTTGACCGCAGCTGCAATGGTTGGATTATTCGCGATAGCGATTGCCTTCACTTTGGCAATGTACTCTGCGGCGACGCCGTGTTCGCGAAGTCCGCGGACGATGTAGCCGACGTATTCGACGTTAGTTCGTAACCCCGCCCTCGGGTGGATCACACGATAGGTGGTGGCGGCAAGCAGCTCGCCGTTCGCGCACTTCACGGTAATCGGGTGGCGAGCATAGTTTGTGCCTTCACCTTCAATGGCATCGAGGGACTTTTTTTTGCGCTGTGCGGCGGTGTCCCTAGCCAGTAGAAAATCGGGCACGTCGTAGACCACACCCCAAACCTTGTTTCCAGGACTCGCTACGATGTCAGATGCGGCGCATCCACGTCCTGTACTCCACACATCGAAGGCGAGCTGGCAGTCGTCAACCGTTTCCGCGATGGTCACAAACTTCGCGTTACCACACAGGCGGTCCTGGCTATTGAACTGGCTTTCGGAACAATTGGAGCCGTACTGAAAGACCAAGGCCATTGAAGCATGCTCCCTTCTTTCAAATTAGACCTAACTCAGAATTTAGGTAAGCCACTGGTTCGACCAGTGAGACCAGAAAAGGTTTGACCGTTCCGTTTGGGCATAACATCCCCCGTGGCTTGGTGAGAGCCAGAAAAACTTACAGTCCCAACTGGAATGCGCTAAGAGGGACACCTGCTGCCGGACCATGTGCACATGTGCATCGCGATCCCTCCGAAGTATCCGGTGGCCTCCGTGATCGGATTTCTAAAAGGGAAGAGCGCCATAGCGATGGCCCGCTTGTGTGGCAAAGAGCGGAATTTCACGGGCGAGCACTTCTGGGCCCGTGGATACGCAGTGTCCACAGTGGGCTTGAGTTGGAGCAAGTCCGCAAATACATCCGCGAACAAGTTGCAGCGAAGCTAGTTGATGGTCCAGTGGGTGAAAGTCCCACCAGGGTAACTTGCCCAGTTGCCCCTGTAGTGATATCCGGCGGCGGAGCGGGTGACCAATCCGTTGGAAGCCCGGAAGTAAAAGTCCTCGTTGGCTGGGCCTAAGGGCCTGGTCAGCTCCGACAGGAGGGCAAGCAAGTCGGCAGGTCGTAACGATGGAGAACCGTAGTGAAGCCCCGAAATCGGATGTCCCCACATAGAATCGGAGCGTGGGATGTGGAAAGTGCCGAGCCTGTCTTGTTCAGGCGAAGGCCAGTGTCATCGGTGAAGGAACTGGGTGGATGCAACCGATGGACTTTCCGGGGTCTCAGAGGGCGACATGTCGGCAAGGGATAGTCAACGAAAGCTCGGGACGCACAGCGAGGGCACCTCGTATAAGCCGTGTCGGTGAAATCGGGGTGTGCTGGCGAGTGGGGCGCATGGGGCCGATTAAGTGACGATGGACCGGGACACTATAACCCGGACCGGAGCGAGGGCCCCTGGGGTAAAGCGGCTATGGCCGCTTGAACGGTGGTGCATCAGCGCACCGCGTCCCCCGACTTAGAACGGGGATACGACGGTACAGGCAGCGAGGTGCACGAAGGGCGGTTGCAAACCGTGCGACGCAAAGATCTTGCTGTCGTCGGGAAGGCACCGCCCGATATATCGGCCTTGAAACCGTACTGCGGGAAAACTCACCGTACGGTTGCAGCGATGCTAGCCTCACTTTCCTACTTATAGGTTGGTTTTCACCAGCCGAGGAGGCGAAGAGGCCCATTTTTAGCGGGTTTTTGAGGTTCCGGCCCGAGAGGAAGGGTGTATATACTAACCGGCCAGGAAACGGCCCAACTGAAGAGTGCGAAAAATCTGTTCTTGTTGAGGATCCAGGCGCGTCAGGGTGCGCTCGGAGCGGGGCCGGCCTCCCTGACGAAGCTTTTCGCCGCTTTGCGCGGGATAGTAGTTCGTGATTTCCTTGATCCCTTTGAGTTGCTCCATCAGACGGGACTGCGTAATTGCGACTCCCGCTTGGCTCACGCGGCGGTGCAGCAGGGAGACCAGCGTGAGGGCCAGAACACAGGAAAAGGCATGGACGCGGAGCATGTGGTCGGTCCAATGACGGGGCGGGGAGAAGCGAATGCAGTAGGGATCTTTCATCTCTCGGAAGGCTCGCTCGATGTGATGTTGGCCGCGATAGCCAAAGATGATTTGCTCGTCGGTGAGATCGGTGCGATCGGTGAACAAAATCCTCTTGCCCAGAACACGCTCCTTAAGTTTCCGGTAGGCTTCCTCATCCGTTCCAAAGGCAATCCCGAGTCGCTGGCGTTTGCGCGTGACCTGGCCCCAAAGAAAACCCTGGATGTACTGGCCGGAAATAATGGTGTCCAGATTCTTCTGAATATTCGTTACCGTGTAGGGCTTGCCCCGCCAGCCGGGTTCATGGCTGCGGACGATTCGTTTCTGAAGATCGCGCAGGGCACGCATCTTTTTGGTCAGATGCTGCCGGATGCCCCGGATCTGCCCTCGAAGCAAGGCGCGGCTGCGGGTGATGACGATCGTGCGCTTCCGCCCAAAGACCTCCTTCTCGGTGCGATACGCGCGCACCCCGGCGAAGGCGGGATCGTCCAGGGCATGAAACTTCTGCAAAGGAATGTCCAGTAGATCTTGATGCTGGGAGGGCACCAAAGACCCAATAAAATGGTAGGGAGAGTCGTCCAGTTCTTTGAAGTTTTCCGTCGAATTGTTTCCCTTATCGAAAACCAGGGTGACGTTCTCGCATTTTCCGCGGAACATCTGGTAGCGAGAGACCAATTCATCCAGAACCCCGCTGAAGGTGACCGAGTCGTTCTGGTTGCCCTCGTAGATCTGGGAGAAGAGAGGAATATGAAAATCCCAGGAAACCAGCAGGGCCAAGCCCACGATGCGTAGATCGGTGCGTTTGCTCTTGGCGTGTCCGCGCTTGGCCAGTTTCGCGGGGTTCTCCGAGGAAAGAAACGTGTCGAAGTTGGTGGTGTCGTAAAACAGCGCTTCCAGACCCACGCCCCATTCTTCCACCAGTCGCCGCGTGAGATCTTCTTCGATCCGTGCCAGCTTCTCAGCGTCCAGAGAGTGCAGGTGATCCCAAAAGCGCTGGCTGCGCAAGGCCGCCGGGGACAGCGGAAGCAGCCGGACCAAGATGGTATTCCGATACCAGGCGGCGAGTTGGCGTTTGCTCGTGGGGGCCAGGGCGCGGTTCAGGGTGGCGAGCAGGAGGTACTCGCCCACCGAAGGTCCTTGTTTTCGTTTGGGGGCCTGGGCGTCGATGGTGCGCACTAAGTCGAGTTGTTGGGCCAGGTCCCAAAGGGCCGCGGTGGCGCCGAAATCCCGCTCCTCGGCACACAGGGGACGTCCCGGAGCCTGGGAAAGAAGCTGGAGCAGTTTCTCGGCGGTACCCAGATGGCGTAGGAGGCGGAGGCGGGGATGTCCGTGCTTATCGCGATAGGATTCGACGAGGCGCCAGTAGTGGTTGCCGCGTACGACGTAGGATTGCAGGCTTGGCATGATTCGTATATACAACTCGTTTGTGTGGTTGTCAAGGGAAATCGCAATAGGTTGTGGTGCGGTTTCTAACCGCTATAATACTGGGATTTCTAAAGGGATGCCGTCCGCGACGGCGAGGGCGCCACATGCGAGTGATTCGTATATACCGATGGCGATGCACCGATCGCGCAATCGAACCACTTGCCCGCCATGACGTCAGATGCGCGAAAGGGCCGTCTTTATTGGCGATTTCGCTGATCTACTCAGGAATCTGCTGGCAAGGGAAGAATGCAGACACGCCTTTTGCTACAGTTAACCCGGAAGGTCAGGCTAGGTCGCCCCTGACTGCAAGCCTTCCTGGCAAAACCGCCTGTAAAAATCAGTGCACTCATGCGAGATTCATACTAACACAGATGCGTGCAAGAGGCGATGCAGCATTCCTAATCGGAGGACTCTACCTTAATAACAGCTACAATAAAGGTCTGCAGCTACAACGGTCTAGGAAAACGGTCGCGTATCCGCCGGAAACAAGGTGGGCCCCTGCAACGGTCTGTGCAACTGTCGTCCCCTTCTATCGCGTGACAGTAAAGCATTTGAGCAACTTCACGGAGGAATGCTGCGTCCGAGCAACTGTTCTCGCTTCCCACAACGAAGAAGTGGGACACCGTGAAACACACGCTGATCGAGAATTTGCCCGCGAGCTGTGGAATTTGAGCGAAACACTGACAGGCATATACTTCCAAACTGAGGATTTCGCTCTGTTTTGTTGCGCGTTATGACCGAACCAACGATTCACCTTCCGCTGACTGCTTCGCGGGCTGATCAGGTGTTCCCGACGCTGACATCGGCGCAAATCGGCCGAATCGCAAGTCACGGTCACGCTCGTTCAGCCAAAGCGGGAGATGTCTTGCTCGAGCAAGGCGACAAGAACATACCGATTTTCGTCGTAATTTCCGGCGAACTGGAGACGGTGCGCCCTTCTGGTGCTCATGAAACATTGATCGCACATGTACCACCGGGGCAGTTCACTGGCGAAGTAAACACGCTTTCCGGACGGCGTGCTCTGAACCGCATCCGGGCCCGTGTAGCCAGTGAGGTCATCGAGGTCAGCCGCGAAAATGTGTTGGCACTAGTGCAGACCGATGGAGAGTTGAGCCAGATCCTGATGCGTGCCTTCATTCTTCGCCGGGCAGAATTGTTCGCGCAGGGCCTAGGCGACGTCACCGTTGTGGGGTCCAGCCACTCAGCTGACACGCTCCGCATTAAGGAATTCCTGGCGCGCAATGCCCACCCTTGTGCCTACATCGATCTCGATCGCGATGCTGACGTACAGAGCCTGCTCGATCACTTCCACGTTTCTGCGTCCGACATTCCAGTGGTGATATGCCGAGGCGAAACTGTGTTGCGTAATCCCACCAACCAGGAGGTTGCCGACTGTCTCGGTTTTAACCAGGCTGTGGACCAATCCGAGGTGCGTGATCTAGTTATCGTGGGCGCAGGACCAGCGGGCCTAGCTGCCGCGGTTTACGGTGCGTCTGAAGGCCTCAATGTCCTGCTGCTGGAAACGTACTCGCCGGGAGGCCAAGCTGGCTCCAGTTCGCGAATCGAGAACTATCTTGGCTTTCCTTCAGGTATTTCGGGAAATAGTCTGGCGTCCCGAGCCTACGCACAGGCACAGAAGTTCGGCGCGCAAATGCTCCTCGTGAAAGGGACGCGGCTCATCTGCGACCATAAGCCTTATGTCGTCGAATTAGCAGATGGCGCTCGAGTCCCGGCGCGCGCCGTCGTGATCGCTACCGGTGCGAAATACCGAAAACTGGCCGTCGAGAATCTTTCACGGTTTGAAGGTGTTGGAGTCTATTACGGTGCAACGTTTATCGAGGCTCAGCTATGCAAGGACGAGGAAGTCATCGTCGTTGGCGGTGGAAATTCGGCCGGTCAAGCGGCAGTGTTTTTGGCTGAAAGCGCAAAACATGTTTTCGTGGTGGTCAGATCAGACGGGTTGGCAGACACCATGTCGCGCTATCTGATTCGGCGGATCGAGGAAACTCCGAACATCACGGTCGTTCCAGATACTGAAATTGTCGGGCTCGATGGCGCCGAACACCTTGGGCGTGTGAGTTGGCGGAACGGGCAGAGCGGCAAGACCATCGAGAAGAGCATTGCTCATCTATTCGTAATGACGGGAGCTATTCCGAACACCACGTGGCTTGAGGGCTGTGTCGTGCTGGATGCAAAAGGATTCATCAAGACCGGTTTTGATCTTTCCGCGGATGAGCTGCGTGCCGCGAACTGGCCACTCGCGCGCCGGCCGTATCTGCTCGAAACCAGTCTGCCGGGCGTGTTCGCCGCCGGTGATGTGCGCGGCGGGAACGTCAAACGTGTTGCGTCGGCAGTAGGCGAAGGTTCAATCGCGATTCCCTTGGTCCATCAACTTCTTCGCGAATAACCTGTGCCCAGGTTGAGCAGGGGCTGGCGATCCAATCACGCAGCGACGGGCAGGCTCGGGTCGAGCACTACGCCCGTAAGCTCAATCCGAGGCAGAGTGTAATGCTGACCAATCCCCTCCAGGGAGTTGCACAACAGCTGCGCAACAGTGCCCGATCGGGGTATTTGGCTTCGGAGATCTCTCAAACCGAACCCAACTCACTGATTCCGAACACCAAGCGTTGGAATCGGAATTTGTTAAACCGTTGATGTTCGACGAAACAATTAGCCTACAACATCACTCAAACCGCTGTACTGCGCCCGTAATCCATCGGGAATTGATGCCAAGTGCGGAGATCACTTTCCACAAGCCGACTTCTGATTACAGATCCGCATGTCCCAATCTGGATTATTTCCGGATGGCCGACATTAGCACGGGAGTTAAAGCACGTTCACACCGAGGTGGCCGCGCGGCAAGCCGAGCATCTGGGTGAGGGAGGCCTAACGAAGCGTGAGCTGGATGTACTCCAACTGATACGCAACCCCCATCGCAACAAGCATGTCTACCGAGCACTTAGCGTTCGTCGGCACCTGGTTAATCTAGCAAGCCACGCGCCATCCATTCCCAGGCACGCCACGCCCTAACGGAACTTAGCTACAAGATACAGTGAGAGCATCTTGGTGAATTCCGCCGTCACGGTCGAGCGTTGGTTTGGAGCAGCCGCGGCGATCACCGACAGAAAACCCTTTACCGTTTCCACGACGACGTTGGCGAGGAGAAGCGCTTCCTCCTGTGAAAGCGTCGGCTTTTTTGCCTGAAAGGCTTGCACGAAAGCCCGTATAGTCAAAAAAAGTCGTGCGTAGGGCTGAACTCCTCAAAGGTCACCGTCAAGGTTTCAGGCGTGCTCTTGATTGAGGCCGCTGACAATCCGCGACCAGTACACAAACTGTGCCACCAGACTCAACATCCCAAA
>Ga0209804_1000763_pt1 | contig 23460 bp, 23 predicted proteins | sample GraSoiAngelo_139_FD_185896 | JGI IMG/M metagenome (GOLD analysis project Ga0209804, IMG submission 185896) | Grasslands soil microbial communities from the Angelo Coastal Reserve, California, USA - 14_0929_12_20cm (SPAdes) (version 2) | ecosystem: Environmental > Terrestrial > Soil > Grasslands ... | reverse complement strand
GCATCGGAAAGCCCAGTTGGAGAGCCCAAAGCGCTACGCTTGTCCCCGACGCCCCCTGCGAGAATGGCGTGGCATATTGCCTTAGTGACGCTCAGAATCGTGCAGTTATTTTTGCGGGGTTACTAAGTGGTTTCCCTGTTTTCTAGCTTAGAAATGTTCTCCAAGTTGACGGCGGCAACGCGGCGAAGGCTTATCCCTATCGCCAGCGGCAGGAAGAGCCGTTGCAGTGCGTCGACAGGAAAAAGTGAGGAGTACGGCCCATATAAAAAGAACAATTCCATAGTCGGCCATCTCGAAACAAAGGACCGCCAAGCCTGCCTCCTGCAAACTCCGAAGCTCCTACATCTTCAAGCCGCGGCAGGGCAACGACGATGCAGGAGAAAACAACGGATGGCCTGTAAGATTTCGGAGCCTTCTGCTTCTCGTCATTCCATACGCGCTTCTGCATGCACCTCAATGCGGTTGGCCGGTTAAAGAGGCTAGACGTGGACTTCGACGGCGCTAAGGCGCAGCTTGCCGTGCTGGACCGCGGATTCCAGCGCATTCACGACCACGGTGTCGAACTTCGTGCCGGCCAGCGCGCGAATGCGTTCCATCGCATAGTCGAGATCCATGGCTGTCTGATAGGGACGGTTGGTGGTCATCGCATCGAACGTATCGGCCACGCCGATGATGCGCGCCATCAGCGGAATCTGCGCGCCCGACAATCCATAGGGATAGCCGCGGCCGTCTATATGCTCGTGGTGCAACTCGATGCCCGGCAGCACCTCTTTCAGTTGCGAAACCGGGCGCATGATGTTCGCGCCTTTCACCGTGTGTTGTTTCATCAAGGCGAATTCTTCGGGTGTAAGGGCACCCGGCTTTTTCAAGACGCGATCTTCGACGCCGATTTTTCCCACGTCGTGCAACAGAGCGGAAATACGCAGCTTGTCCAGTTCCTCGGCGGAAAGGCCAAGTTCCTGCCCGATTAGCGTTGAATACTTCGCCACGCGGCCGGAGTGACCGCGCGTGTACGGGTCCTTTTCGTCGATGGCCGCGGCGAGCATGCGAATCGAGCCGATAAACAGTTCGCGGTTTTCTTCCGCCGCTTCTTTCAGCTTCTCGATGAATTCCTCGATGTCGCCGGCCATCTTGTTGAAATTCTCGGCGAGCTCGCTGATTTCCAGGGCTCCGCGCGCCACGGAGCGCTGATGAAATTCACCGCGGCTGATAGCGCGCGTGGAAGCCGCAAGCCCGCGGATGGGTCCGCTGATGCCCACGGCAAAAAAGTATCCGACGACGATGGCGGCCAACACCACGATGCTGGCAAACACCAGCGCTTGTCGGTTCAGTTCGTCGACACCCGTGTCGCTCTCCGCCGCGTCGAGGCGCCGCTCTGCGATGACCGCCCAATTCAGTTCGGGAAACGTGCTGTAGGTGCCGACCATTTCGACGGAACGCTTTTTGACAGTCTCGGAAAAGCGCATCGTCGCGGTGTTGCGAAGGTCCTGAGGGAGCGCGCGCACCTGGTCGACCAGCGCGTTGCCTTGCGCGTCCGCGCCGGGAACAAAATTGTTGGTGTCATGATGCGCTACGATTTTCCCGTTGTGGTCCACGAGAAAAACGGAGCGGCCGCGAACGCTGGCGTCCTGCAAGCCCCGAAGGATGGGTTCCAGCGAAACGACGGCAGCAAGCATGCCGGTGAAATTGTCGTTCGCGTCTTTCAGCGGAACGGCCACCACAAACGCCGGCCGGTTGTCGGGTGCCAACGCCAACGGATCGCTGCGGAATTTGGTGACTTGTAGCTGCTGCGATTGCAAACAGGTGACAAACGCGCGCTGCAATGCCTTGGCTACGAACGGGTCTTGCTCGGCGCGAAAATGTCCTTGTGATGCGCTCGTCCCTCGGCCGGATTTGCCTACGGCCGTTAAGTAGATAAACGTGTTCGGGTTGCTTTCAACGAAATTCTCAAGCAGATGGGTGACCTTGGGCTCCGCGACTGGATCTTCCACATCGTCAATGAGGCTTGTGCGCCGCCCCGTTTCCGTGAGGTCCAGAATTTGCCTTTCGCTCAGGAGTTGCTGCGTCAAGTTGGATTCAAAGTGCTGGATTTCGAGCACCAACGAGCGCACCAGGTCGGTCTGCTGAACGCGCTCCTGGTCCACCAGTTTGTCCTGGCTGAGTTGAAGTACAAGGCGATGATACAGGCCCAGTGGCAGAACGCTGACCATAAGGAGTGCGCCAAGAACGAGCCAGAGAATGCGCACGTGCCCTGCGCGCAGGCGTTTCCAGAGGGCCCAAGGAGATTGAGAGGTGGGCGGCATCTCCATTGATTTTAGGTGGCCGCAGGACTCCCTTGGAGACAACTACGGCAGGGCGTCTCGCAACTACAACTAGGACTTTGGTACTAGTGGCGCAAAATGAGCTTGCGGCGATCCTGGGTTCATTCGCGCTTGAGAGGCCGATCCATGATTTCGCGGATCGCGTCTTGCGGTGATTTGCCGCGGTGAACAAGCGCGTCGACTTGCTCGGTAATAGGCATCTCGATTCCGTGCTCGCACGCCAGCGCCAAGAGCGGCGCGGCGGTATCCACGCCTTCCGCGACCATTCGCATGCCGGCGAGGATTTCGGGAAGCTTGCGACCCTTGCCGAGTTCGACTCCTACGTGACGGTTGCGGCTGAGCGCTCCTGTGCACGTGAGAACCAAATCGCCTAGGCCGGCAAGACCGCTCAGTGTTTCCGGGCGTGCTCCCAGGGCCGCTGCAAGACGCATCATTTCCGCAAGGCCGCGGGTAATCAGCGCGGCGAGCGGATTCGAACCAAGCCCTAACCCTTGGCAAGCTCCGGCAGCGATGGCAATCACGTTTTTCATCGCGCCGGCGAGTTCCACGCCAAGCACGTCGTCATTGGTATACAGGCGAAAAGATGGGCCGGAAAATTCTTCTTGCAGAAGGCTTGCAAGGGCAGCGTCCTGCGCGGCTAGCACCACGGCGGTCGGCTCGCCACGGGCGGCTTCTGCAGCAAAGGACGGCCCCGATAGCACGGCGATTCGCCGCGACGTTTCCACGGTTCCGGCTCCTGCCAGGACTTGCGCAAGGACCAGGCTCATGCGCTGGTGCGTCCGAGGTTCGAGCCCTTTCGTTGCACTTGCGAAAATTATTTCGGGCCTAATGTAGGGAAGAGCTTGGGTATAGACGGCTCGCGCGTGCACGGAGGGGACTGCACCAATGGCGATTTGTGCCTCAGACAGCGCCGCCGGCATGTCATGAGACACGCGGACGCCATCCGGCAGCCGAATTCCGGCAAGGTACTCACGATTCTCGCGGTGCTTCTGCAACGTTTCCGCGAACGCCGCGTCGCGCGCCCAGAGGGCGATTTCATGTGGTTTCCGCGCGCGTGATAGCACGACAGACAGCGCTGTGCCCCAACTTCCGGCCCCCAGGATGGCGATGCGCGTCATTGCGCTCCCTTATTTCTTCGCGAATGAAAATTTTGGTTCCGTGCCTTCGATCAGGCGCTGCAGGTTACTGCGGTGCTTGTAAATGATGAGAAGTGCCGCTGCCAAAGCCCCGATCGTGACCGCCAGCGGCGGAGCGTGGCGCGGCGCCCATAGAAAGTAAATCAATAGTGGCATGGCCGCAGCCGCACAGACCGAGCCAAGAGAAACGTATCGCCAAAAAATCACTACCAGAAGAAACAGAATGACCGCGGCAAGAGATGCGAGCGGGGAGAGCACGAGGAATATTCCCGCCGCCGTGGCGACGCCTTTGCCGCCTTGGAACTTCAGCCAAACCGGGAAACCATGCCCCAGGAGCGCGGCCAAAGCTGCAATCATCATCCAGGTGGCGCTGTCGTTCGAAAGTCTTTCTGCGAGCAGAACGGCTCCCGCACCTTTGCCTATGTCGAGCACCAGCGTGGATAGGCCTGCTAACAGGCCCGCAGCGCGCGCAACGTTGGTGGCTCCGATGTTTCCGCTTCCCACTTTGCGGACGTCGCCGCGTCCGAATGCTCGCGCCAGAATCAACCCAAACGGAATCGAACCCAGAAAATAGGCAGCGATTGGAATCGCAAGAAGAGAGAGCGAAATGTGCAGTGCGATCGCGTTGTTATTGTGCATTGGTCGCGAACCGGAAACTCGCGAGCGTAGTGTACTCCGCCCCGGAGGGTTTCAGCTTACTTTGAATTAAGTGGAATTCATTCGTTCGAAGAGAGCCCAAGTCGCGCTGAGCGTTTTCCGCGATGGCTTTGCGCAAGGAGTCCGGCAGGCGCGGTCGTTCGAAACGCGCCAACGTCAGATGCGGCGAAAACTCCCGCTTTTCGCGCGGGATTCCCAGCTTTTCCGCCGCTCCTCCGATATCGGCCGCCAGGGTTTTCAAATTCGGCGGTGCTTCCATCCCGGCCCAAAAAACACGTGGATGCTTCTCGTTGGGGAAAAATCCCAGGCCGCGAAACTCCAGCGCCACGGCTTGTTCGGAACGAATACCTGCAAGCGCAGTTCGAACCGCGGCGAGCTTTTCTTCGGCGACTTCTCCCAAGAACTTCAAGGTAACGTGGAGATTCTCGGCGCGCACCCAGCGCGGCTCCTTCGTGATAGCGCGAAACGAATTTAGCAGGGAGGCGAGATTTTCGCGCACCGTGGAAGGAATTTCCAGCGCAACGAAGAGGCGCACCGTTCACGGCCTTTTCGCATCGTGTCGTGGCGGCTCTCCGCCGTTGTACAGGAAGTGCAAACGCACCATATCTAGCGCAAGTTGCGAAGCGTGCCAACGAATCGCTTCCCGATCGCCCGGGAAGCGCATGCCGCGTTCTTTCACGCCGCCCGCGTGCGACAGCGCGATGTGGACCGTGCCGACTGGCTTCTCTTCGCTGCCGCCGCCCGGCCCGGCAATTCCCGTGATGCCCACTCCCAGCGTGCTGCCCACGCTGCGCCGGATGCCGTCAGCCAGTGCCTTGGCTACTTCGCTGCTCACGGCGCCTTTTGATTGAATCAGCTCGGCAGGCACATTCGCCCACGAAGTCTTCAAATCGTTGCTGTAACAAACCACCCCGCCCAGAAAATAAGACGAGCTTCCCGCAATGCTCGTCAGTCGCTCGGCCAGCAAACCGCCGGTGCAGCTCTCTGCGGCGGCAATCGTGGCCTTATTCAGGGTGAGCAGATGCGCGATCACTTCCTCCATCGAAGAGCCATCCTTCGAATAAATCCGGTCGGTTAGCGCCAGCTCGAAACCTTGGACGATCTCGTCCAGCGTTTTCTCTGCTTGCGCAGCGTCGTCCGTCCACATGCGCAAATGAATCTGAATTTCGCCGGGCGCCGCAAGAATCGTGGTGTTCACGTCGGAGTAGCGCGTGTAAATCGGCTTGATGCGCTGTTCCAGCGCCGATTCTCCCAGTCCCGCCACGCGTAGCTCGCGGTGAAACATACGTACGCCTGAGCCACTCCTCCCCAGGCGCGGCAACACCTGCTCCAAATACATGGGCTTCAGCTCCCGAGGCGGCCCTGGCAGCAACGCAATGCATCTTCCTCTATCTTCCAGCCACAATCCGGGCGCCGAACCGCGCGGATTCTCCAGCACCACCGCGCCTTCCGGCACCATAGCCTGGCGCGCGTTCACCGGGGGCATCTCGCGGCCCAGCTGGCGGAAACGTCCTTCGATGTACCTGAGAATGGCTTCGTTCAAGATGAGCTTGCGGTGAAGGAGCTCGGCGACAGTTTCGCGAGTCAGGTCATCTTCGGTGGGCCCAAGTCCCCCACTTGCGAGAATCAGCGGCACGCGTTCAAGCGCATCGCGAAACGCTTCCGCGAGCAACTCGCGGTTGTCGCCCACAATCGTCTTGCGAACGATTTCGATACCGAGCTTGTTCAATTCTTCCGTGAGAAAGAGCGAGTTGGTATCCATGCGGTCCGGAGTCAGTAGTTCCGAACCCACTGCGATGATCTCTGCTTTCATCAGTTCGATGATCCGAAAAGTGGCAGGCCGCGCACGTCCCAATCCAGAGTGAAAAGCGCCCCCGTAGTAGCCAGGATGGCGCGCCCGGAGGACTGCAGCGCCTGGCCCACCAGTCCCGAACCGCTCAGCGCGATGTCCGCATGCCCTTGCGAATTGATGCGCACGATGCCTCGCCAACCTTGATAGGATGCCGCCACGTATAAATTGCCGTCGCGGTCAAATGCCAGCCCCTGTGGCCGGCCAAGTCCGCGAAAGAAAACGCTGACCTCACCGCCCTGCGTGATGCGGTAAATGCGGTCGAAGCTGGATGTCGTCGGTCCCGACACGTACAAGTCGCCGTTGGGATGAAACGCCAGGTGATAGGCGGCCACCGATGGCTCGAGTGTCGCAAAAACAAAAATCTCGCGCGTCGGGCTGATCTTGAAAATTGTTCCGCTGCGGTCGCCTACGTACAGGTTCCCCGTGCGATCAAAGGCCATGCCTGTGGCAATGCCCATGCCTTCGATCCATTGTTCGGAGCGGCCGTCGGGAGTCACGCAATGAATGGTGCCGTCGTTCCGGCACGAAACAAAAAGATTCCCCTCGCGATCGAGCGCCAAGCCCGTGGGATTCACGAGCGAGGTCAAGAAAGGCTTCACGTCATAGTTCGAAGTGATCTTGTACAGCGAAACCGGGACACGCTGGCCGCGCGGCCCGGAGAAGGTCACGTAAATGTTGCCTTCGTGATCCACTACGGGATTCGTTACAGGATGCAGATTGTCGGCGATTTGAATGCCGATGTGTACGGGGTGCGGCGAACTCTCCCGCCCGTCGGATGCTACGCGCACCATGCCGCCGTTCGCACCTTCGGGCACGCGCGCGATCAAGCGATTTTCGCTGGCGAGAGCCAGGCTTGCTTCCGCATCTCCAAAATGCACCACCGGCCGCGCCTGCCCGCGCGAAACGAAGCCGCGTCCGTGAATGGTCATCTCTCCGCCGGGAATGGCCGCTGCAGGCGCAACTCTCTCAATGTGCGGAATGCCGTTCTTTTCAGCCGAGGAACCGAAGCCGAATTTCATACCCAACCAATGTGAACTGTCAGAAGGCCGAAATGCAACGCTACGCGCAAAAGGATTGCGGCGTAAAGCCCCGCCATCCAGTCATCCGCCATGATGCCCCAGCCGCCGCGCAATTTCTCCAGGCGGCGGATGGGCCACGGCTTCCAGATGTCGAATACTCGAAAAAGTATAAAACCCAAGAGCAGGTATTTCCAGTTGGCCAGGCTCAGGGCGAAAAAGATTGTGTAGGCAGAAAAGTCCAAGTGCGCGGTCAGGTGCGGCAAAGCGATGGGAACTAGCGGCAGCAGGAGCGTCAGATGCTGGCCTCCCACTTCGTCAATGATCACCTGTTGCGGATCTTCGATGCGCTCGTAGGAAGCCACGCGCGAGGCGCTCCACACGCCAAGAATGGAAAGCAAAAGAAACAAAATCCCGCTGAGAAATAAGGGAAAGGCCAACGAGGTGTTATGGATGTTTGTTCCGGGCGCGCCAAACAGGCTCTCTCTGAGGACCGTGTCTGCCAGCGGATGCAGCGAAAACAAGTCGCGAACCGACTTCGGATGCAGAAAAAATATGGCGGAAAGAAAAGCGGTGAGCACGCCTGCCAGGGATCCGAACGTCCCGGGCGCCTTCCGGGTGTAGCCAAGCCCAAACACAGTCGCGAGCGCCAAGGCGAGCCGTGGCTTTTTGGGGGGCGCCAACGCGGGCGCGGCGCTAAGATTCGTGGTCATCAGATTTGTCGAGATCGAGCAGGATCGTCTTGCGCTCACCTTCCGCGGGTTCCTCTTCGCCGAAAATTGGCTCGGAGACCACGTATTTCTCGCTGGCCCAGTTGCCCAGGTCTTGCCCCCGGCAGCGTTCGCTGCAAAACGGAAAATCCTTGTGAACTTCCGAATCTGTCACCGTTTTGCAAATCGGGCATTTGTGCTTCATAAAACAAATTCTCTTCTCTGTGAACTCCGTTGCCTCTGTGTTAAGAAAAGCGAGACACAGAAAGAACACAAATGCGTCCGCGGAAGATCGCTCTTCAACTGAGAAGTATAGCCTACCCCAACACGCGGAGGGGCGCTCCGGTCGCGATTCGGTGAAGTTTTTCCGCCGGAGGAACGGGCGCAGCGCTGGCAACGCTGACGTTCTCGTTCGCTCTGTTTGCCGGCCGCGGCCGGATCTCGACCACGCGCCCAATCAGGTCGTACGCATCGGACTTTGTGATTTGCACGCGGGCCACGTCTCCGGCCTCCGCCACTTCGCCGCTGGGCAATTCGATGTCAGTTAGATACAGCTTCCCATCAATCTCCGGCGCCATTCCTTCGAGCCGCGCTTCCCACACCAGCGGATTTTCTTTGGAAAGCCCTTCGACCAGCGCCAGAAGGGTTTCGCGCTTCGCCGCTCGATATTTCAACCGCAGATTTTCTCTCGAAATTTTCTTTTGGACTGCCATGAGCCTGTTTCGCCGGTCGCTGATCGTCCCCGCGTCCACTTTGTCGTCCAGCGCGTGGCTTTCGGCGTTATCCACATCCGAATATTCGAAAACGCCCATCCAGTCCAGCTTGGCCTCCACCACGAAGTCGCCAAGTTCCTGAAAGTCTTTTTCCGTTTCGCCCGGGAATCCGACGATAAATGACGTGCGTAACGAAACGCCAGGAATCGTCTTTCGCATTCCTTCCAGCAAGCGCAGAAACGCGTCGCCGTTCGAACCGCGCTTCATGCGCGCCAGGACTTTCCGGCTGGCGTGTTGCAGCGGCATGTCGATGTACTTGGCCAGCCGTGGATGCGCCGCAATCGTGTCCAGCAATTTCTGCGTCACTCGATTGGGATACGCATAGAGAAACCGCACCCACAATAGTTCTTCGATTTGTGCGAGTTTAGAAAGCAATTGCGCCAAGCCGTCGCGCAGGCCCAGGTCTTCCCCGTACGAAGTTGTGTCCTGGCCGATTAGCGTGATCTCTCGCGCTCCTGCCCGGGCGAGATTTTCAGCCTCGCGCACCACTGATTCGAATCGCCGGCTGCGGAATTTCCCGCGCAGCTCGGGAATGATGCAGAACGTGCAAGGATGATCGCAGCCTTCCGCGATCTTTATGTAAGCGGCGTGCTTTGGTGTGGTCATGACGCGCGGGGTGAAGTGGTGATACAAAAAAGTCGGCGGCTGCGCCGGCAACACGCGCAAGTCGCCATGAACCGCTTCCAGAATGCGTTCCACTTCGCCAGTGCCCACCACGGCGTCCACTTCCGGCACTTGCTCCAGGATTTGCTCGCGGTAGCGTTCCACCAGGCAGCCGGCCACAATCAATTTCTTCGCCGCGCCGAATTTCTTGTGCTCCGCCATTTCCAGGATGGCGTCTATGGATTCCTTTTGCGCCGCCTCGATGAAGCTGCACGTGTTGACCACCAACACTTCCGCTTCCTCCGCGCGCGGCGTAAGCTCATAGCCATCACGCGCAACAATGCCCATCATCACCTCGCTATCCACGAGGTTCTTCGGACATCCCAGGCTCACGAATCCGACTTTGGTCCTATGCAGTAAATCACCCCTGGTCGCAATTCTCAATTCTAGCACGCGCGACCGGACTTGACCCCGAAGGCGCAACGGAAAAGGGAGAACAGTATTTCATCAAGGTGACAGGCCATACTTTGAGTTATGGGAACCGACTTCCTACCCTTGAATGGGCTCGCTATAATAATGACTTCTATGGTGATGGCAAGCCTGCGTTTGCCTCAGCGCTGACAACCAAGACTACCAAGACTCAGCCTTACCCGAGCACGAAGCTGGTGTTAGCTCACCGAGTCGGAGCAACTGGGGAAGTCGCCGTCTTGGACAAGGCAGTCCCGTGGTTGGGAGCGAGAAACCAGGGGTATACAAGAGTGTTGAGGAAAGGAAGATTCATGCCACCAGACCGGTCATCCTTTTCTGTGGCTATTCGTCATGGGCGATTCTTTACCCTTGGCTCCGCGATTTGACACTGCGAAAGCAATGTTAATGGAAAGCCCGGGGACGCCTGCGTAAGGTAGCGCGAACCTCCGCGAGCAATTGTCCAAGGCGCATCGAGTCGCACGGCGCGCCGCCAAAGCGCGCGAGAGCGTAGAGCCGTGTGAACTCCTGCACGGCAGGGGCAAGCTGCGGCAAGCTCACCGCTGCTGCGAATTCGAGTGGTGTTTGGGTTTCGCTACGCATTAGCCCCCGCCGCGCCATCATCCGCAGCAATTCGCCGTACAGTCGCGAGGCCAGCTGAGGATCGGAACGCCCGGGCTTGGCTGCACGAATTCGAACGAACAGCCGCACGCGGCGAAGCACTTCCGCCGGCACGTTGTAACGCAATGCCACGAGCAGCAGGACCAGCATTGCGGGCAACAGGAATCCCAGCGAGCCATGTTGCACCTGCCACGATTTTAGCCAGCGCTTTCCGTCTTGTTGCTTCCGGTCGAACCAAGCCCGCGCGGATTCGCCCCAATTTTTCGAGCCGCGCTGCAAGTTCTGCGCCAGCCCCACCTGGTGTGCGAAATCGTAGCCGATCACCCATTCGTTCCAGGTGATTTGCATCCAATCGATGTACAGCCCGAGCCGCGTGAAAAATCCCCCTCCGCTTTCCATGCTGAACGGCGTTGGATCGAAGACTTGCCAGCCATTTCCAGGAAAATAGACCTCAACCCAGCTATGCGCGTCGCTCGCGCGCACGATGTAGTCGCCCGCGAGGTCGTTGTACTCTCCCGGCAAGAACCCGTTTACTTCGCGTGAAGGAATGCCTAGGGTTCGAACCATGATGGCCATGGCCGAGGCGAAATATTCGCAATGCCCGGCGCGCGTCTCGAACAAGAAGTGTGCCAGCGGATCCGGTCCTGGTTTTCCCGTCAGGTTCAGCGTATAGGCGTAGCGTATGCGCAAGTAGCTCTCGAGGCGCATCACCTTGTCGAAGGGTGTCTGCGCGTTTTTTGTGATTTGCCGGGCCAGCTCCGGAATGCGCGCGTCGAGCGCGGCCGGGAGCTGCAAATAAGCCGGAGTAATGTCACCGGGATAGTTGCTTCCAGCGCTGCGCAGCTTCATTGCATCACGCGGCGGCAAGCGCGAAATCCCGGCATAGCGAATGGCCGCGAAGTTTCGGTACGGGTTTCGCAGCGTCTCGGTCGCGTCGGTAATCAGATAGTTGCGCTGCAGAGCGGCGAACGAATTTGAGGCTGCTCCGCTGAAATTTCCCTGCAGGGACAAGACCCGTCCCGGAATGAAAATCGCGTCCGTGGCCACGGGCTCGAGAAAGACCGTGTAATTGAGGGTCTGCCCCGAAGTGTTCTCTTTCTGGGCTGGTTGCGGCATGTGAATCCAGCCATCCGGCTTCGTTCCCAGCCTTTGAGGGTTCCCGGCACTGGAGGTCCAGCGTTTTCCGTCGAAATGGGCCAGTGCGATGCCTCTCCACCGCAACAGATCGTATCCGACCGTCTTTCCGGTCTCCACGCGCATCACCACCGTGGAGCTTTTTTTGATCTCCCCGATCTGGCCAAGTTCGACATCTTCCGTGAAACCAGTCATGAGCGATGGGTTGAAACTGACGCGTCCCAGGTAGCCCGCGTTAAATCGGGGAAAGAAGAAGAAGAGTATGCCTCCGAGGAGAATCGCTCCTATCGCCACGCTGAACGCTGCAAGACTCAGGGCGCGATTGAGCTTGCGTTCCGTTTCCAAGCGCGCGGGAGGGGGCGAGGCAGCCCCGGTGGCTCCGCGCCGCAATTCCAATGCGCTGAAGGTCGAGACTCCGCACAAGAGAAATAGAAAAAAGAGTGTCAGGAACAACGTGTCGACGGTAAGAATTGCCGCGGCCAGAATCGCGGCGAACGAAAGCATGCAAAGAAACAGTGCATCACGATCCGATGATGCGCTGTAAAAGCGCAACAGCATGGCCACGATCAGGAAATGAACCACCGCCAGCAGCAGCGAAAACAACGGCGGATTCGAGGAGCCGCCGACAAAAAATCGCGACAGAAAAAAGGCATCCACCGGGAAAAACGCGAGATACGCCAGCAAACACAACGTGGCGCGGCGTTGCGTGAGTTCGGCGGGCCGCCCGTGCCACCACCCGTAGCCCTTATGCAATGCCGCGAGCGGAGCGACGATGGAGGTGAGAAAATCCAGCTTGCCGGTGCTTGCCAGCGTCAGGGTCGATGTAAGAACGAGCAGGGAAAGGGAAGCGCGAAAAAAGCGTCCCGCGGGCAAAGCGGGTACGGCTGGGGTTGCGGCAGTGGCGGACATGGCAGATCTCTGATCCTAGCACCGGCAATCCCCGCCGCCGCTCCGCGCGGCTGGAAAGGCACCCAAACAGATAACGCTTATGAGACTTACCGATCGCCAAACAAGGCTACGAGGAATTTGCTTTTTTCTTGGAAAAGGCTAGACCTGATGCGGCTCGCGCGACTTTTCGCGTCAGGTTCGAAACGGGGAGAACGGTGACCTCGCTCAGCGGAACCTTTTCCGCGCCCTTGATCCTGGGCAGCTTCTTCACGTTGATACGGAATGGCTGTACGGTGATGGAGCGATACGTCACGGTGTGCCGAACTTTGTCCGCGGGAAGGAAATGTAATTGGCCGTTTTGCGTTTGAATTCGAAGCTTGCCGAGAAAGCCGCGCAGCCCAGCGACGGGCTCATCGTAGACAGGGATTGTCGGGAAGTGCCACAAGTTGGAAACAAGCGTCGGAACGTGATCGGACGGGGTCTGCCCCTTCCGCTTTTCCGGCGGAGGCAGCAGAAGCGTCTGCCCGCGCTGATCGGCAAAAACTGCCGCGGCCAGATGAATTTCCACGGTCGCGCGCTTTTTGCGCTTTTCCGGCAAAACCTCCGCGATGCCCAATTTGCGGCCTTCGCAAAATTGGGCCACGGGGCAGATAAGACACTGCGGCGATTTTGGCGCGCAAAGCGTAGCGCCGAGTTCCATCATGGCCTGGTTCCAGTCGCCGGGTGATTTTGGGTCGAGATACGCGTCCGCACATTCCTGCAATTCCTGCCAGCGCCCTCGAGCGCGCAGATCTCCGCGAACGGCTCCTAGGCGTGCAAGAACACGCGCGACGTTGCCGTCGACCACAGCGTGCTTTTGGTCGAACGCAATGCTCAAAATCGCTGCTGCCGTGTAATTTCCGATGCCCGGCAGCGCCAGCACGTCTTCCAGACGCGCCGGGAACTCGCCGCGGTGCTCCGCAACAATCTTCTGGGCCGCTTTTTGCAGGTTGCGCGCGCGGCTGTAGTAACCAAGCCCAGACCAGCGTCGCAGCACTTCTTCCTCCGGTGCGGCAGCCAATCCGTGAAGACTTGGGAAGCGCTCGAGAAATCGCTCGTAGTAGGGAATCACCGCCGCGACTCGCGTCTGCTGCAGCATGATTTCGGAAAGCCAGACATGGTATGGGTCGCGCGTGCGCCGCCAAGGCAGGTCGCGCTGGAATTGCCAAAACCAGGCAAGCAGTTGTTTGCGAAATGAGGCGAACTGCTGTCCCTTCAGCATGGCGCGTCGCGATTCTCGCACAACTCAAGGAAGAGTGCCTAATGACGCGAGTGCCGCGAACCTCCGTATCAACGCCGCCCAACGCCGCCCAACGCCGCCCAACGCCGCCCAACGCCGCAATGATCTCTTCGCGCATCATTTGTGATGGATCCTTACCCTGCCCCGGAGGCGCCTGCGTAAGACGCACTAGCCCGACGAAAGCAGCGGCTTCCACGGCAACAGTAAGAGGGTGCCGGAGAATTCTTGCCCATACTCGGATTTCGATATATTGGAATCCGGGTATCAAGGCCTTTTCTCTCTGTTCTCTCAGCTGTTTTTTAGGTTAGCCGGAGACCGGGTCGTCGAGGAAGACGATGTAGGAGGAGCTCCAGACGGCGTGGGGAAAAAAGCCGCGCGGCTGGCTGGTCACGATGATTTTGAAGAGTTCCGGGCAGGAAGCCAACTCGGCGATGAGCTTTTGTTCCGGATCGACCGGCAGCGGCTGCACGACGGCCAGGTGACCGAGGATTTCGAAGATGTTCCTTTCCGCCGGGGCGAGCGGCGTATCCATGCCGACGCAGCGGAATTGCAGAAGCGCATTCGCCTGATAGAAATGCCAGGCGATGTTGGCGCAAAGAGCCACGGCGCGCTCGAAACGCTCGTCAATCTGGATTGGTGTTGATGGCGAATTAGCGGCAGGTTTTTCTGCGGCTGCGGAATGAGGATCGAGCACCAACAAGATGCGTGACTCTTCTTCGCGTGTGAATTCCCGGACGATCAGCGAACCGGAACGCGCCGTCGCTTTCCAGTGGACCAGGCGCGCGCTGTCCGTGTGGACGTAATCGCGCAATGCGTACAAATCCTGACCGCGCCCTCTGGTAATGCTTTCGAGCGCTCCCTGAAGCACTGGCAGCACGGCCATGTATTCTGCCGTCACTTCCACCGATGGATACACCAAGGCTTCGGTTTTCAGCTCCAATCGCCGCGACTTTTGCAAAAACCCGAAGGGAAAGCGAGTGACGATGCGGAACGCATCCTGGCGATAAACGCCCCGGCGCTGAAAAGTCATGGGAACGCTTTGCGGGAGACTTTCTCGCTTGGGGAGGTAGGGAAAGTAGACCGGCTTCTCGAGGATGGCGGAAGCGGCGGCGCCTTTTTCCTGCAACGCTTCGACGCGCAAGGAGAAAGAGGGCAGCGTGAGTTTTTGATTTTCGAGCTCCACGACCGCGCGTACCTGCTGCCCGGCGAAAATGTGTTCCGGAAGAACCAGCCGCATTTCCACGCCAGAGAGGCTGATGGAAGAAAGAATCCCGGACATGAGAATAAGGGCGATGAGGCTGGCGAGAATCAGGAACAGCAGGTTGTTGCCAGTGTTGAGGGCCGCGAGCGCCACGAGCAGCAGCCCTCCAAAATAGATCCAGCCCTCGCGAGAAATTCGGTATTCGATTTTGTAGCCGATCCAGCGCAGCGGCGTACGGCGAGCCAGCGCTGGTACCAGCGTGACGGCCACCCACCCAGCGATAGCTAGGGCGGCGAGCGCCGAAGTGCTGGCGAGAACAAGCTGGCCGAGTTCCGCGGCCGCGCTGGAATACAACGCCAAAAGGAGAGCGCCAGAAAGGGCGGTCAAAGAGAGAAAGAAAGCGCGAACGGCTGGGAGGTCGGCTTTGGCCAGGAACTGCGCGAGAGTGGATCGAATCAAAGCCATGATTAACGGTCAAAAAGGAATGACACATTTCCGGAAACATCAAGCTCACAGCGGCACAGAAACAGATTCGACGATTTCGCGAAGCACGGACTCGGTGGTCTCCGATTTTTTCTGCAACGAAGCGTGCCGCGAACTGGCCACCACGCGATGCGCAAAAACGGGCACGGCGAGGTGCTTGAAATCGTCCGGCAGGCAATAGTCGCGGCCGTCGAGGAAGGCGCGGGCTTGCGCGGCGCGCTGCAACATCAATGTGCCGCGCGGGCTGACGCCCAGAGCAAGCTGCTCGGTCTTGCGCGTTCGATTGACAATTTCAAGTGCATAGTCATGAAGGCTCGAATCTACGTTGATGCGGTTCACCGCCTGCTGCATGGCTAAAACTTCGCTCAGTTCCGCAACCGGCTCGAGCGAGTGCAGCGGATCGTCGCCGATGCGCTTGCGGAGGATTTCGCGCTCGGTTTCATGCGAAGGGTAACCCATCTTGATGCGCATCAGGAAGCGGTCGAGCTGCGATTCGGGCAGCGGGTACGTGCCGTGGTGCTCGACGGGATTCTGCGTGGCCACCACAAAGAACGGCTGCGGCAGCAGCTGCGTTTTGCCATCCATACTGACCTGCGCCTCGTTCATCGCTTCTAGAAGCGCGGATTGCGTGCGCGGCGTGGTGCGGTTGATTTCGTCAGCAAGGACGACGTTCGCGAAAATCGGACCGGGACGGAACTCAAACTCACGGTTCTCGGGATTGTAGACGCTAACGCCGAGGACGTCGCTCGGAAGCAAATCCGAGGTGAATTGAATGCGCTGGAAGCTGCAATGAAAAGATTTCGCGAGCGCCTGCGCCAGTGTGGTCTTGCCAACGCCGGGAACATCCTCAATCAACAAGTGGCCGCGCGCAAGGAGCGTGATGAGTGCGAGCTGGATGGCGTCTTCCTTGCCAAAAACGGCGCGAGCGATGGAGCGCTGGAGCTGCGAAACAACTTGGGCGGTGGCGGTTGGCATGTGTTGACCGCTTCGTGGTCACCCTTTCAATTGACCGCTTCGCGGTCACCTCTTCAATTAACCGCTGTCGGTCACCCGTCTAATGAGCCGGTTCGCGGTTAGGCTTTCCATTGAAAACTCAGGCCCTTCCTGCTACAAGATAAATGACGCTTCGCGGCGTCGCGTTAGCCTCACTTGGCAACGTCGGGCGACTAGCTCAGTTGGTTAGAGCGCTCCCCTCACACGGGAGAGGTCAAAGGTTCAAGTCCTTTGTCGCCCACCATCTTTCTTTGCGTCACAAGCCATTCTAGCTAAAATCACCGCATGTCAACCTTCCTTCGTGCCATTGAGTTTCTAGGTTTGAGCCTATGGCTCGGGAGCGATGTATTCCTCAGCTTTGTGGTTGCTCCGGGTGCATTTCGGATTTTGGGCAGCCGCGACCAGGCGGGGGCCTTGGTCGGTTATTCGCTCAACGTGATGCACGTCGGCGGCATCGTCTGCGGATGCATCGTTTTGCTTGCGCGGCTCCTGCGGACGAAAACGTTCGCAAGCCTGGCCGCCCCCGCGGCGCTCGGCGTGGTGCTGATGATCGCTTTGACGGCAATTTCGCAATACAAGGTGAGCGCGAAGATGGCGGCTCTGCGGCTCCAAATGGGCTCGATTCAGGCGACGGCGGCCGATAGTCCGCTGCTCGCCGAGTTCACGCGCCTTCATGTCCTTTCCGTCTCGCTCGAAAGCGGGGTGTTGCTGGCGGGAATTGCGGCGATGTATTTGATGGCGCGTGAAATCGCGGCGAAAACGTAGGGCGTTAAATTCCTCAACCCAGTTTCCCGCTGGCGGCGAATCTTCGTCGAAAGGCTACCGCGAGGAAGGAACGCTGCGCGTGAATCTCGATCTGCTGATCGGCGTCGGCTTAAATATCCGCAGACGGCTGTTTGAGCCACTGCCAGTTATCTCCGTAAGCCCCGACCAATCGAAAATATCTGCGGAACGGCACCTGGAAAGTGCTCGAAGGGACAGTAGTCCACGACAACGGCGATGTCCGCTTCGCTCGGAACATCGTCGGCCGCGAAATCGGCCAGTTTGACCAGGATGGTTTTGCCCTCAGCCCGTTCCCGCGAAAAGTGGTTCCAATTCGTCTGGTGAACTGTAGCCTTCGCAAAAACCACGCGGCGCGATTTCAGCCGGTGCACGTAGACGAAGATGTGGTCCACGGGACAGGAAAAATAGCCCGGCCGGCGACGGGGCACGCTCCTCTGTGCCCATCGCAATTCTAATGGTGCCATGAAAATCGGCAATCGGGCCCGCGTTTTTGGCACAAAATTTAGCCGCTACTAGCCTTGGAGTTTTTACTCGCTTGTAGCCGCTTTAAAGATTCGCCGGAGCGGCGCGGCTTGGTTTTGTGGGGGCGGATTTTGCGCAGCGTGGCCTGGCCAGCGCGCTGGCAGGCGCGCCACATGTACCAGGAGGCGACGGTGCGGTAGGGGCGCCAGCGTTCGCCGAATTTGAGCAGCTCTTTGGGCGCGGGCATGTGCTTTTTGCCGTAGGTGATGGCCCAACCTTTGCGGACGCCGAGATCGTGGATAGGGAGAACGTCAGGGCGGCCAAGGCGGAAGATGAGGAACATTTCGACAGTCCAGGCGCCAATGCCGCGGACGGAAACCAGCCGCTTGACCAGTTCTTCGTCCGAGAGCTTGCGCGCTTCTTCAAGCGCGGGAACGGTGCCAGCGATGGTTTTTTGTGCGAGGTCTTTCATGGCCAGGACTTTGGCGGTGGAGAGGCCCGCTTGGCGGAGTGCTGGCTTGCGCAACTTGAGCATTTCCTGTGGCGTAGGAATGCGCCCGTTCGAGCCAAGCGCTTTGACTCGGCCGAAAATGGTCGCGGCGGCTTTCCCGGAGATAGATTGGTGCGTGATGGCTTCCACGAGGACTTCGTAAGGGCTCTCGGCAACGCCTTTTTCGACGCGAAATTCCTGCGTTTCCCTGATTAGCCGAGCAAGTTGCGGGTCCTTTGCCGCAAGCGTATTCATTGCGAGCTGCATGTCAAACGACAGTTCGTATTCGGTGGTCAACGCGAAGCTCCAATCCGGAAACTAGCTTTTGTAGCCGACATAATCAAAATGGCCCAGACCAATGTTTTTATGGCGGAACATGATTGTCGGGCGAAACCGTGGGAAGGATTCTAACGCTCGGGCGGAGTCTTGGCAGGGAAGAAAAGCGCCCGCCTCAGAAGGCGGGCCACTACGGCGGCTCAGTTGAGGCTGCAGGTTGGCCAGGAACTTTGAAGAGATGGAGAGCTTTTTGCCTTGCGTAGCGCCACCGGAGGAGGCTGACCACCGCGATCAGCATGAAGCAGGACTCGACGAAGATCTTGCCACCGTCGAACGAGTCGATGCGGTCGCCCTTCAAGGCGGGGTCGGTGAACAGGCTGTGGAAGAAGAGAGCAGCAGCGGCGAAATAGATGCTGAAATGGAAGGACTTCCATAAGTGGCGGCCCAGCCAAAGACGCAGGTAGGAGGTAACGATAACGAATGCAAGAAGATAGAGGGCAACGGCGCCAATTGTGTTTTCGAGCGGCTGGCTGGGAGAGTGGACAGGATAGACAAGGTCGAGCAAACGAAAGCGCGGGTCCTTGTTCAGAAGCAGAATGGCCGGATGCAGGAGCGACACCGAAAGGGCGATATAGCCGGACCAGTTGTGCAGGCGGAAATAGTTGAACCGGTGATGCGGCCAGGAGCGGTGGGGGCTGTAGCGGAAGGCCATGAGCATCCCAAGGAGGAGGTTCAGAGTAACTGCGCCAACGGCGACGAGTCCGACATAGGCGGAAAGCTCGAGGACGGTTACGTTCATGGAAGGTTCTGGCCGAGCATGAGCCTTGAGACGGCTCGAAAGGGCCAAATGTTTCATGGAAATGCCATGCTGGCCTCAACACAATCCGCCTTTCTTCACCTTTCCTTGCCTTACTAGAGCCAGGGAACGTTGCGAGGTGGGACCCGCCTCAGAAGGCCGCCGCTACAACGACGAGCAGCGCGGACGGGTGTGCTAGCATGAGGGGTTTGTGCCGGCGGGAAATTCATAGAGAGCGGCAGGAGAAAGGGCGGGCGTGGAAGCGGGGATTATTGGATTGCCGCAGGTCGGGAAGACGACGCTGTTTCGAATCTTGACGAAGGCGCACGTCGAGGGGAAAGGCGGCGCGTCGGCGACGCACGTCGGCGTGGCCAAAGTGCCGGAACCGCGACTGCTGGAACTGGCGAAGCTCTACAACCCCAAGAAAGTCACCTACGCGACGGTGAATTATGTGGACCTGGGCGGCATGCAGAAAGAGCGTATGCGCGAGGCGCTGGCGCAACTGCGTGAAGTGGAAGTGATTGCGCACGTGATTCGCGTATTCCAGGATGCGAGCGTGCCGCATTCGGAAGGCAGGATCGATCCGCTGCGGGATGCGACGAATCTGGATTTGGAGCTGATGCTTTCCGACCATGACCAGATTGTGCGGCGGCTCGAGCGCGTGGAAAAAGATTTAAAAAAGAAGCGCGACCCGGCGCTGGAGCTTGAGAAGACGGTGCTGGAAAAATGCAAGGCGCAACTGGAGGCGGAGAAGCCCCTGCGCGAAGTGGAGCTGACGTCAGAAGAGCGCAAGTCCATCGGCGGATTTTTGTTTTTGTCGGCACGGCCGGTCTTGTACGTGCTGAACTTAGGAGATGAGGAAGCGGACAAACTGGATACGGCGGTGGAGCGGCACAAGTTGGGCGCGCTTCAGGGAAAGAAAAATGCGGCCGTGGTTCCGATCTGCGGCCGGCTGGAAGCGGAACTGGCGGAGATGGAAGAGAAAGAGGCGGCGGAACTGCTGGCGTCATATGGATTGAAAGAGCCGGGACTGAACCGGCTGATTCGCGCGACGTATGATTTGCTGGGCTTGATCCAGTTTTTCACTGCGGGGGAGCCGGAAGTGCGCGCGTGGACCGTTCACAAGGGAGACCCTGCGGTGAAGGCCGCGGGAGTGATTCACAGCGACATCGAGAGAGGGTTCATCCGCGCGGAAGTGGTGCGCTGGAACGATTTGGTGGCGGCGGGAAGCATTGCAGCGGCAAAGGAAAAGGCGCAAGTGCGGCTGGAGGGAAAAGAGTACGTCGTGCAGGAAGGCGATGTGATTCTGTTCCGGCACTCGGGGTGAAGAAACGCAAAGAGAGATCAGAGAACAGAGATCGGAGATAAGAGAACCGAGTTGGCGCGAAGGGTGGTTTCTTTCCGCGCATACTCGGCTAGAAGCGCGTCTTTGGGGTTCTGCGCTGTTTTTTCCGATCTCTGATCTCTAATCACCGAACATGGAACATGACATAGCATTTCGGACCGGGCTTGCGGCGCTGCTGGGGTTGGTGGCGGCGGCGGGGAATTTGGTGGGTGGATACTTCGTCGTTCGAAAGCACTGGCCGCGGCAATACCTGCAATATTTTCTGGCGCTGGGCGCGGGATACATGCTCGCAGTGGCGTTCCTCGACGTGATCCCAGAGTCGGTGCGGCTTTCCGGCGAAAGAGCGCTGTTGTTCGTGCTCATTGGATTTTTTTTGGTGCATTTGTTCGAGCACACCATCGCCCCACACTTTCATTTTGGCGAAGAGACACACCACGAAGAGTTCAGCGGGGTGCATGCCGGAAAAACCGTGCTGCTGGGCATGGCGATTCACACTTTCTTTGACGGGGTGGCCATTGCCGCGGGATTTCTGATTTCGACGTGGCTGGGCGTCGTGCTTTTCTTGGCCGTCTTCCTGCACAAGCTGCCGGAAGGATTTACGATCGCGTCGGTGGCGCTGGCCAGCGGGCGCGGGAAGCGCAACGCCATCCTGGGAGCCGGGTTACTCGGAGCGGCGACGCTGTTTGGCGTGCTCCTAACGAGCGCCTTGCAGGGGCAGCTGAAGTACGCTCTGCCGCTCTCAGGCGGAGTGACAGTTTATGTGGCGGCAACCGACCTTCTGCCGGAGGTGAACCGGGAGCCGAACTGGCGCATGGCGCTGCTAGTGTTCGCAGGGGTTGCTAGTTTATTGATAATGCAGCACTTATTCCACATCTAGCCCTTGCCAAGCGCATTTCTAAACGCCCGATGAACGCGGCGTTTAAAGCCCGCTAAACCAAGCGATTAGCCCCGTTCTGACACCGCGTTCATTCGCAACTTTCTCCAGACAACTAGGGTTTGATACAGTGTGGCGGCTATGGCCAGGTCGGACGTCCAACTCATGCTGGACGTGAAGGCGGGCGACGAGCAGTCGTTCACCTTACTGCTGCATCGCTACCGGACTCCCTTGGTGAATTTCCTGTACCGCATGGTGCGCAACCGGGAGCAGGCGGAAGACTTGGCGCAAGAGGTTTTCTTGCGCGTGTACCGGGCCCGCGAAGACTACGTGCCGAGCGCGAAGTTCACGACGTGGCTCTTCCGCATCGCCACGAACCTGGCGCTGAATTCGATGCGGGACACGCGGTACCAGCGCATGGAGATTTCTCTCGATGCGCCCGTGACCGTGGATGCGGAAGAAGGCGAAGAGAAGACGCTAGACATCGCCGAGAAGCACCCGAACATCGAGCAGCACCTGGTGGAGGAAACGCGCAAAAAGATGATCCGTCACGCCATTGAAAAGCTTCCGGAGAAACAGCGCGCGGCGGTGCTGCTGCACAAGTATCAGGAGCTGGATTACGGAGAGATTTCGAAAATCTTGCAATGCTCGGAAAGCGCGCTGAAGTCGCTGCTGTTCCGGGCATACGAAGCGCTGCGAGTGGAACTCGCCCCCCTCGTAGCGCAGCAAGGGAAGTAGCAATTGGGCCAGGAAGGGGAAGTCATGAGCTGCAGCCGGATGGAACATAAAATTCTGGGATACGTGGACGGGCGCTTGAAGGAAAGCGAGCGGCTGGAGGTGGAAAAGCACCTCGCGGCGTGCGCCGCGTGCCGTTTGCGCGTGAATGAATTTCGCGCTGTGAGCGGTTTGCTGGATGAGCTGCCGATGATCGAACCTTCGCCGGCGTTTGATGTGCGCGTGCGCGCGCGAGTGGCGGCGGAGCCGTTGAAGCAGATCTGGTGGGCCTGGTTCCCGGCGCCGCGCGCGGCGTTTGCTGCGGCGATACTGGCGCTGGCGACGGTTTGGGTGGCGACGCACTCCGCGAACAATCCACCGCAGATTGCGCAGGAAGATATTCCAGTGCTGGAGAATTACGACCTGCTTTCGAACTTCGAGCCGCTGACGGAATTGCCGGCGCCGGTTCAGGAAGACGATGGCGGGCAGCAGAGCCAGCAGCAGATGTAAGGTGCAATGAAACTGCGACTCCAATTCGGCGGATGGCTGGCCGTGATGGCAATCAGCGCGGCGATGGCGCTGCCGTGTGCGGCGCAGAAGCACGATGCGAATAAGCCTTCGCAGCCACAGAGGCAACCACAGCAAGGGCAAACGCCAAGGCAGGAGCGCAGACAGTCGCAACAAGAAAATCGGAGACCGCAATACGGGCGGCCGAACAACAACCGTCCTGGCAAGGATCGTCCGCAGAGTAACGTTCCGCCGAACCGGGAACCTCAGAGCCCACAAACGGAATCGATGGGCATGATCGGCGGGAATCGCCCGCCAAATACTGGCAACGAGTCCGCCCGGCAGCCGGGTTTCAATCCGAACCGGCCACCGAATGCGGGTAATTTGCAGCCGCGGCGTTTTCAAGATTTGAGTCCGGCAGAGAAGCAAAAGGTTTTGCAAAATGGCGAGAAATTCAATCGGTTGCCGCCCCAGAAACAACAAGAAATTCGCGATGCCTACAGGAATTGGCAGAAGCTGACACCGGAACAGCAAAATCACATTCGGGCCGATGTACTCCCCAAATGGAGGCAGCTGCCGCCGCAGCGTCAAAAGGCGATTAGCAACCGGCTCGCGGTGCTGCAAAATATGCCGGAGTCGGCGCGCAATCAGCACTTAAACGATCCGAACTTCACGCGCGGCATGAGCGAACAAGACAAGGCCATGCTTCGCGACTTGAGCCACATGCACGTGGGCGCGCCGGACCCGGCCAACGAGTGAACCAGTGTTGACGACTCCCCACGCCTTACAGTGATTCTAAAGGCGGGGGATTCCTCGGAGTTACTATGCGACATGGCCACATACCTCCGACGATGTTTCCTGCTTCACGGGCACACGCCTAAACTCGCGTTCAGGTCTTACCGTGCCTCCACAGGCTAATACCGAGCGTCCCTCGGCTAAGATTCTCAAACCTTCGACGAAAATGTTTACGACGGCATTCTCGTCCCGCTGATGTTCGGTATGGCAACTCGAACACGTCCAACGGTCTTGGAGTTTGAGGTCTACATTCTTTTGGTGACAAATGCAGCACAACTTTGATGAC
>Ga0209804_1000759_pt1 | contig 23546 bp, 22 predicted proteins | sample GraSoiAngelo_139_FD_185896 | JGI IMG/M metagenome (GOLD analysis project Ga0209804, IMG submission 185896) | Grasslands soil microbial communities from the Angelo Coastal Reserve, California, USA - 14_0929_12_20cm (SPAdes) (version 2) | ecosystem: Environmental > Terrestrial > Soil > Grasslands ... | reverse complement strand
GGCGAAAACCAGCACGATGCCAGCGGACGACCGTCTCAGGATGGACGAGCACGAGAGACTGCTTCCAAGCGCCCCAAAAACGACGGGCGAATACCCAGAAGATTTTGTCAACCGCTCCCATCCGGAGTCTGGGATGCTTGCGCTTCAGCACGGCCAGCTGTTGCCGGAGAGCAAGATTTTCCAGGAGCAGGCTTCCGTGCGATTGCAAGCAGCGATTGAGCAAACCCAACCCTAATCCCACGTAGCAGAACATCCCGCTGTGGACCAGCGCCTTACCCGGCGCACTGCAAGCTGTTGATTTCAGAGCCGGACAGAATTTTGGCGACGCACAGCTGATGCGGCACGCCGACATCGCGACGACCATGAACGTCTATGGAGATTCGGTGCCGAAGCAGCGGAAGGCCAGCAGCAAAGTAGTACAGCTGTTGCTGACCAACCGCAAGGCCGGGCGAGAAAAGCAAATGCTGGGCCGGCATCGGGTTCGGGCTTATTGGACCTTTCTGGACCTGCGCAAAACCGGGATCTTACTCATTCCAAAAGAGACAACTGGCGCTTCCTGAGAGACGATTTCAGAACTCCGAGAGATCCCCAGCCAGCCCAGCGCTGGCGCGCGTTTCTTGCGAATCACCGAGAAGCGATTGCGGCGATGGGATTTTTTTCACGGTGCCGGACGATCACTTTCGGTGTGCTCTACTGTTTTTTTTATCATCGCCCATGACGGCAGGCGCATCCTCACACTTCAAACGTCACCAAAGCATCCGACGAGGGCTGGATCGGTCTGAGGCGTTTCCGATCAAGGCTAGCGACCATTCGGGAGTTAATCGCCTGCCAAGCGCGCTGCTTGCGATATGAGGTAATTGCGTTCCGGCATGCTCGTCGTTCGCGCAGCCGCAATTCGATAGTGTTTGATGGCGGCTTCGTGATCCCCCATTTGTTCAAATAAATGGGCACGAACGGCGTCGAGACGATAATGACCGGCAATGCGCGGATCACTGTCGAGGGCCCTAAGCAGTTCGAGGCCTTTGGCAGTGCCGTGCACCATAGCGGCTGCGATTGCGTGATTGAGAGTGACCATGGGACTGGGGGCGACTCGTTTCAGCAACTCATACAAAGCCAGGATCTGTGGCCAGTCGGTGTCCTGAACTCTCGCAGCTTCGTCGTGAACGGCGGCAATCGCTGCCTGAAGCTGATACAAGCCCACGGATGCTTTCGACAGCGCGGCAGTGAGAAGCTTAATTCCTTCGGAGATCTCCGCGCGATCCCACAGAGTTCGATCTTGTTTATCTAAGGGAATCAACTCCTCCTCAGGACCGGTTCGGGCTGCGCGACGCGCGTCGGTTAAAAGCATCAGCGCCAGAAGTCCTGCGACCTCGGGATTATCGGGGAGTAGCGTTTTCGTGTTGCGCGTTAAGCGGATCGCTTCGCGCGCTAAGTCGAGTCGTTGCAGATGCGGCCCTATGCTGCTGGCATATCCCTCGCTGAAGATCAGATACAGTACATGCAGAACTGCGGGCAGCCGTCCAGCTCGCTCGTGCGGAGAAGGCAGACGGAACGGTACGCCCGAGGCTTTGATGGTTTGCTTCGCGCGGCTGATCCTTTGCGCCATCGTGGCCTCGGGAACCAGAAAGGCATTGGCAATTTCAGCCGTGGTTAAACCGCCCACCGCCCGCAACGTCAGCGCGATTGCCGAGGACGGAGTGAGGGCGGGATGGCAGCACATGAACAACAAAATCAGGGTGTCGTCCGGATCCATGTCGGCCTCGATTTCGAGGGTGGGTGGCAAGCTTTCCGCTTCGGCGGCCACTGCCGTTTCTCTTTCGCGACGCGCAATTTCGCTGCGCACATGGTCCGTCATGCGGCGGCATGCCACCTGAATCAGCCAGCCACGAGGGTTGCCGGGAACGCCCTCCTGCGGCCATTGCGTGAAAGCGGCGATCATAGCCTCCTGCACGGCGTCTTCGGCCGAGGAGAAGTCGCGGAAGCGGCGCGCGACGGCGCCGAGCACGTGCGGCGCAAGTTCACGCAGCAGGTGCTCGATCGGAGCGTCGTATTGATGGCCTGCCATCTCCGTCTCTTTCCGCGGCGGTGTTCAGAGGCCCAAATCCGCATGGCCACTCAGAACGGGCCGCACTTCGATGGGTATATTTGCAGGTTTTCCGCCAGGGCCCGGCGCTTGTGAAGCTCGCGCGGCAAATTTATAAGCCTGCTCCGGGCTCTCCACATCGATGATCCAGTATCCGGCGAGAAACTCCTTCGATTCCGCAAATACTCCGTCGGTGATCGGTTCGCCGTTTTTTCCGGCCCTGACGAGCTTGGCCTCAGTGGGCCATCCCAGGCCCTCGGTCGAGACGAATACACCTGAATCTTTCAGTTCTTTGCTGAATGCGCGCATGAAAGCCACATTCGCCTGAAGCTCCTCCTTTGACCACCTCGCATATCCCTCGAAATCGGACTTCTTGCCGGTCATCATTAGAATGTATTTCATATCTCTTCTCCTATCGAGTTCGAAGCTGCTTCTCGCGCCATCGCACCTAGTCGGAGCCAAGCTGGCGTTCTCGAATCTGCCTATGGGGACTTGAGTTCATAACGTTGCGAACTGCCGAACTTCGATCGGCATGTTTGTTGGTTTGCCCCCGGGTCCGCGTGCTGCGGAAATCTGTCCCGCTATGGCATAAGCGCGCTCGGCGTTGGCAACGTCGACGATCCAGTAGCCCAAGAGAAATTCCTTCGATTCGGGGAAAATGCCGTCAGTGACTGGCACGCCGTTTTTCTCGCCACGTACGACCTTGGCTTCACTCGGTTCGGCTAAGCCCTGTGTGGCGACAAACTCTCCGAATGCGGTGAGGTCCTTGTTGATGCGCTGGAGAACCGCCATGTGCGCCTCGATATCCTGTTTCGACCAGGCGTGATACCCTTCAACGCCCGCCCTAGTGCCTGACATCAGCAAAATGTATTTCATGTCCTTCGCTCCTATTTCGTCGGTTGTTTTCGTTACATACTCGACGCTGACTGTGTCTGTTCATTGGCAGCGCCTGTGACCCGCGCTTTCATCCTGTAGTCGGAGCCGTCATGCCGTTCTCTACATCCCTTCAAAAATATTTTCACCGGAAATCGGCAGCCCGTGTCGATTTCGGCGGCCCAGAACCGACATACGAGTGGAGGCGAGATATGACGACTGAGGAAATGGTAGTGGACGTTAGCCAGGACTGGGTACTGGCTTGCGACGTGCAGCAGGGCTTTATGCAGGCGCCCCTTACAGTTAGCGATTCGTTGGACTACGGCGCCCGCTGTCGTCAGATTCGAGCGCTCGGCGGCGATTGCTACAGTTTCATCCCTCTGAAGAGTGACCAATTGGCATTGGTCGTTGGAGATGCATCGGGCAAGGGTCTGGCTGCGGCACTCATGATCGCCAATGTGCAGTCTTCCCTCCGGACGGCGGCGTTGTTCACGGGAGATGACTTGGGCGCACTACTCAAGGCGGTTAATCACCAGGCATACTCATCCTCGCTGGCAAACCGGTACGCGACCTTGTTCTACGGTGTCTTCGACAACGTAAAACGAACGCTCCGGTACATCAATGCAGGACACAATCCACCCGTGGTTCTGCCTCGCGATGGTTCGGTGGAATGGCTCGAAACCAGCGGGGCTCCGGTTGGGATGTTCCCGGATTCGATATATGAGGAGAAAGTCGTCGAGCTTGAGGCTGGAGCCTTGGTTATCGCCTACACAGACGGACTCGTTGAAGCGACAAATCAGAACGGGGAGGAATGGGGAGTTCAGGGCTTATTGAAAACAGCCATCTATGGAGCGCAACGCTCTCAGAACGCCGGCGATCTCGTCAACTTAATCTTCCATTCTGCGGATGACTTCTCCCAAGGACACCAAACCGACGATGCAACGTTGGCAGTTGTACGGGTAGTCTAGAGAATTGGGTTGCCGGTATTCTGGAAAAGTGAATAGAAGTCGCTGCTTGACTGCTCGACTCGATTATCAGTGATGCGAAGTAAGCTGGCGGCCCGTGAAGGAAAAGCGCTTTGTGAGACTTGCGGCGCCGCCGATTTTGATGGCCGTTGGCTGCCGAATAATGGGCAAACCTTCCCTTAAGGTAAGGCTTACCGACTACTCGCTTATCACGTTTCTAGCCATACCCGGCCATTGACTCATGCTAAGGAGGACCTCTATTCTGATTTTCATGCGGTTTGTAGGACGATTGCTCCTCACCGTACTTACCTTCGCTATCGTTGGCTGTTCGCTCGATTGCGTTGGCATGACTACGCCCAAACAGGCCATGCAATGTTGCAATTCGATGCGATGCCACTCGCGTGGTCATCACGGTCAGGATTGCTGCAAGAGTATGGCATCCATTCACCCTGCCCTCGGGCAGCCATCGTCCGTGCAAAGCGCTTCTTTCTCCCCCATTGCGCTCGGGGCAGTGGAGGCACTTCACCAGTCCGAAGCTTGCGTCTTTTCCTCACGTGTGATTGCGGAGGAAGCTCACGCGCCTCCATTCTTAGGCTCAGCAGCACCCCTGCCTCTGCGTATCTAGTGTTACCTCTCGTCGGTTCCCCGGCTTTAGCCAACGTGTGCTCGGACAATGCCTATTTCTCACTGGAGGAGAGAGTGTGAGATCAGCACTTCGCTGTGCTTGCAGACAATTCGCCCCGTTGTTAGTGATCGCGCTCGTCTCGGTTTCAACGGCAAGAGGACAAGGTGCCGCGCCGGAAACAGCCCCTCCGTTGTTTCCCGGTGGCGGCCTTATTTCGTACAACTCAATCTTCGACACGCGTAGCCTGATGCCGCAGTCTGCCGGCATTCCTTCCACGGCTCGGCCCACGTTTGCACATGAGGGCGGCTTCACCTTTACGTGGGGTTTTCATCGGAATCTCGATGTGACGATTCTGCTTCCAATCGTGACGAACCACTTTGAAATGATCAGCACCCTGGCGGTCGGAGGGACAGGTCTTGGGGACGCAGTCGTGCTCGTGAAATACCGGTTCTATCGGCGGGATTCACAACGCGGGACAACACAGGCATCCGTCACCATAGGCCCCAAGATTCCAACAGGTAAAACCAGTCTGCTGAGCAGCACTGGAAGTCTGCTTCCTGCCACCCTGCAGCCCGGTTCAGGTTCGACCGACTTGTTTGTAGCGGCGAATTGGACATACACGGGGCTTTTCAATATTCGGCGTCTCGTTGCAGATGAGGATTTCCATTCCCTTATCCGTTCACAAGGGACGCAGAAGACCCGGCTCGGCAGTGATCTCGAATCAAGGTTTTGGGTTTCGTACCGACCATATGAGTCCAAGAATGTCGCCCGCGAGTGGTTCATTGGCCCGGTCCTGACGTGGCTGCATTCTCGAGACGACCGCATCTCAGGGATCACACAAAGCGGGAGTGGTGGCGACGTATTGCTGGCCGGGGCGACGACCTACGTTGGCTTGCGTCCGGGAATGCATCTGTGGCTAGGAATGGATTGGGATATCGCACACACAAATGGAACATTGTTTATGCCCGTGCGACGGCGCATCAGTTTTGGCGTCACGCAGCAGTTTCGTTTGCATCGCTAAGAAAGGAGGAACATGAAAAGGAAACTCGCGCTGTTGTTGCTTGCTGGTTGTGTGTCCGTGCCTCAATTGAAGGCGCAGATCAAACATATCGAGATGCGCGTCGAAGGCATGACTTGAAATTTTTGAGCATACGGGGTGAAGCAACACCTCGGGCGCCAGTCTGGCGTTCAAAATGTAGAAGTCAGCTTGATTGATGGAAAAGTCGAAATCACTCCTCAGGAGGACGGGCAAATTGACCCTGTGCATCTTATGAAGGCGACTTACGACAGCGGCGTCAGTGTGGCCGAAATAGACATGACCGCGAGAGGGAAAATCGTAACGGACTCGTCGGGGAACCTTGCAATTCAGGTCGCCCCGAATCAATCCTTCGCGATTGCCCCGAATCAATTATCAAAGAGTCTCGAATCACTCGCAGGTTCGCAGATAGAGGTCACTGTTCGCGGACAGCTATACAAGAAGCCCGCTGGTAAGAAGAAAGCGGAGCCATCGAACCCGCTGAAACTCCTCATTCTCGAAGTCCAGAAGAAGGAATAGATGCTGAAACGATATCTGTTGTTCTTGAGCTTGGCCATTGGGGGACTCGCCGGGTGTAATCGGCAGCAGGCGAGTCCCACCCCATCCGAAGAAACCCGAATGGCGGCAGGAGCAGTCGGTTCAAGCCTGCCGGATTTTTCAGTGACTGATCTGCAGGGGCACCCTCTTTCCTCGGCTGACCTTCGCGGCAAGGTTGTGCTCGTTGACTTCTGGGCGACATGGTGCCAGCCGTGTAAGAAGGAGATGCCCGGCTACCAGAAGCTTGTAGATCGTTATGGTGCTGGCGGCTTCGTCGCAATCGGATTCAAGTTCGATACCATGATGGACAAGGAGAACCCGATCCAGTTCGCGAAGGAAACCGGTGTTCGCTACCCCCTGGCAGTCGCGAGCAATGAGATCAAGCAGAAGTTTGGCGGCGTTGAAGGCCTGCCCACGACCATGCTTTATGACCGTCAGGGCGTTCTTCGCACCAAAATTATCGGATTTGAGTACACGGACAATATCGAAGCAGCCCTGAAACCGCTTCTCTGAGCACATGCTGGAGAGATGACGGGCAACTCTGACTTAACGCCATTAGGTAAGGGTTGCCGACCAACCGCCGCCCAGTAAGCGGTTTTTGCCCGTAATACTTTGGTAAGCATGCCAGTTCCGTATTACCACGATTCCTTCGCGAACGAACTGTTCGCGGGCAATCCTGCGGGTATATGCCTCGTTCCCGCATTTCCTGCCAATGATGTCATGCAGAAAATCGCAGCGAAGAACCGTCACAGCGAAACAGCCGTTGTGGTCGCCCGTGCTGACGGCGATTTTGACCTGCGTTGGTCACACCGGTGGTGGAAGATGACCTGTGCCGCCATGCAACCTTGGCTTCTGCGTATGCACTTTCGTTGCGTGGACATGACACATGGCCGGTTCGCTTCCATACAGTCAGTGGCTTATTGACGGTCAATCGTGATCACGAGCGCTTTGAAATGGATTTCCCGTCCAGGCCAGCGGTATCGTGCGAAATCCCAACGGGGGCTGCTGTCCGCTCTGGGTCTGGAGAAGGTAATGCGCGACCCTCGCGACTTTCTCATTGTCGTCGATCGCGCAGAGATTGTGCGAAACCTCAAACCGGATATAGCTGCGTTGGCGAAAATTGATATGGGCATCAGGGGTGGAGCAATTGTTGCGGCTTCCGGTGACAAAGACGTCGATTATGTGTGCGGTTTTTTCGCTCCATTCGAGGGAATCGACGAAGATGGTGCGACCGGATCAATCCAGTGCACACTCGTCCCATACTGGGCCGGACGCACTGGCAGGCAAACATTTTGAGTGCAGCAACTCAGTTCCCGCGGCGGCCGAATGTGGTGCACGCTAGTTGGCGACCGTGTAAGGATCACTGGTGAAGTAAAGCTTTATCTACAAGGGACCATCAACATCTAACTTGAGATCTCTCTTAACTTGAGCGTGCACCCGATACTTCCGGGATCGCAATTTTCGCCCAGATCACGAGCAACCCTCAAGGAATCCCAAGGTAAGGTTGGCCGACAAGTACTAAGCCACTGGCGCGGCGTACGCTACCGCGTATCGCTGGCCCGAAGTTGGTCTTCGAATGAGTCTTGTCGCTCAACTCGAAGCGCCGTATGATTAGCCGCCATGGTAAATGTAGCCCACGCGGCACAAAAACTAGCCTTGAGTGTCCGATTGTCAAGAAAAACACTATTCAAATCCCATCGCTAACCGCGTCCGCCACAAACGCCAGCGGCTTCCTACTTGCCTCCTCATCGAAAACGCGTCGGGTCCGGCTGGTCTTCCTGGAAACTTTTGTGTCCAGGCGTGATTCCTGGATAGCTAGTGCGATCGACTTCCGCCGACGGAGGTTTCCGCTGAAACGGAAGTACCGTAGGTAACTGATTTATCAAGACCAAGGTGCAACTTGTCTCCTTGGCAGGGCGGCATTTCTCAGGCCGTTATTGCCGGTCGTGAACTCCGATAGAGCTGCCAGCCGAAAGCTCCCAAACCTAGGCAAATCACACCGAAGCGAACCAGTCCTCCCAGATACGGGATGAAGCCAGCAATGGTGAGGAGCAACAGGCCAATCAGTAATCCGAGCATCCAGTCGCGCTTGGTTGTCCCGGTTGGCTTCAGGACGATCCGCCCCAGGAAAGCTCCAACCCAAATTTTCGCCAGGTAGATCGCAGCCAGATACACCGCGAACAACATGAGCGAGATTGGGATACCAACCAGCGTGATCGCCACCACGATTACGGCCACCGGTACCCCCACCAGGACTCCAAACCCGAGCCCCAGGCTGCGCCAGCCCGAGCCCACCGCCTGAGTGCTGGCCTCGAAGAAGCCAGGAAACAGAACTAGTCCCAGCCATCCCACCAGCATGGCCGCGGCGAGCCAGACAACTTGGTGGAAGTAGAATCTCGGTCGCGTGAACTGGCTCGGCCTGACGCGCACCTGGATGTCACGCTTGCCGGCGATGGTAGCCCCGTCGGCGATGTGCACGTTCTTAAGCTGGCGCACGCGAGCGATCAGGTTGCCGCCCACACGTGCCGAGTTAGTCAGCGTAAGCCTGCCTCCAGCCATGGTCAGCTCGCGGCCGATGCTGCCGCTCAGGTCGGCATCGCTAGCGAAGATGGTCACGCTGCGCTTCACCTCGCCATCGAGGCTGACGTCGCCGGCGCCAACCACGATACCGTCGCCCACATGACCCCGGTTATCCACGCGCAAGGATTGCACCCAGCCGTAGATGCTGCGGCCCAATTGCCCGTCCAGATCGAGCGACTGCGAACAGTTGTAGACGTTGCCTTCCACCGTTCCACTCACCACAATTCTCTTGGCAAAACTCACGAGGTCGCCCTTGACGGTGCCACGCACTTCCACAGTCTGGCCAAAAGCCAGCAAGTCCCCATTGACCACGCCTTCGACGCGCACCGTGGTACCGGCGGCCAAAAGATTGTCGTCGACAGTCTCGTTCGCCGCTACGGTGATGAACTCACCGTGACGCCGCTCGAGGGCAAGGCTGGGCAACGACACCGTAAGCAGCATGACCAGCAAGCCCAAGCCAGGCTTGGCCAGCCGCCATCGGCTTCCCAGCAGCAGCGCGACACCACCCAACAGCAAAAACAGTCCCCCAACCACAGCAGCATAATCAGCCAGCATGGCAGTACCTCCCTGTGCGACGTAGTAGGACAGATTGAAAAGCACGTTCGTAAGACCACTTGCGTTGAAGGGATTAAGCCATTCCAGTGTTTCCGGAATTCTTAAATTGCCGATCCAAACTGAGAAGACCGAGCCTAACGCCAACACCGCGGCAATCGCCGCCAGGTCACCCCAGAGCCAGGACCAGCGCAAACGGAGAAAGCTCGCAGGGCTGGCCGCTTCTTCTGGCAGCTCGTGCAGGCTTTCGCCCAGAACACGGTTCTCAGCGCGCAGTGCGTCTATCAATTTCCGACAGCGCTGGCACGTGGCCAGGTGGTCTCGCAGGCGCCGCGCCTCGTCGATCCCAAGTTCGCCGTCCACGAAGATGGCGCAGGTCTGTTGCGAATAACATTCCATGACTACTTGCTCCCGTGAGTCAGTTTCTGACGCAGCTCCTGCTTGGCACGAAATATCAGCGCTGCCACGTAGTTCCTCTGCAAGTCCAACTGTTGTGCGATTTCGTCATAACTCAGCTCGCTGTAATAGCGCAGGACCAGTGGCACGCGATAGTTCACCGGCAGGCGTGCGATGGCGTCCCGCACTTGCGCCCTCTCCTCCGTCCTCATGACAGCACTCAGCGGCGACAGCTCCGAGCTGGGGGCCTCGATGACCGTGGCATCTTCGACTTCCACAATCACCTTGCGTCCACGCTGTCGGCGCCGCAACGCGTCAATGCATTGGTTGCCAGCGACCCGCAGCAGCCACCGGGGAAACGGTATCGAACTGTCGTAGCTCTCGATTGAGCGCTGCAGCTTGAGGAAGACTTCGCTGGTGGCATCTTCTGCGCTCTCCCGTGAGTCCAGCATGTAACGGCACAAGCCGAATACGCGCCGAACGTAGCGGCGATAGATCTCCCCTAGGGCCTCAGCATCGTGGCCCCGTGCGCGCTCTATTACGCTCTCCAGATCCGGCCCCTCCATCTGCTTGGTTGTGCCCTCGCGGGGGCGTGATCCTTTCGCCTTGTTCGTCTCGGCGTCCATAAAGCAGTACGCTGCAGATCACACAAAGTTACACAAATCTTGTGGACGGCGGCATCCGGCGCGGCACGGGCATTTTTTAAAGTCCTGGCTCTGGGCGCGACAGCCCTCAGGATAGGGAGGATGAGGATTGGCCGCGAGCGGGATAGATCCTGCGGTAGGTGTGATAAGACTGCTCGCAGCATACCTGAAAGGGTATCCCGGAGATGGTATTCGGGAGCTCTTCCGAGCTCCCGATAATTGAGCTTTTCCCGATTTCCCGAGATTGCTAGCTACCCTTCTGGTGCCACTACAACGAAAGGCCGCATCATCTCGTTGTCCTCGTGTTCCAGGATGTGACAGTGCCACACATACGTGTAGCGGTGGCCAGGAATAATTTGCGTCCCGGAAGGAAGGTCGAACTTCATGATGAGCCTGGTAACCGTTCCCGGGAATGCCTTCACTGTATCCTTGTAGGCAAACTGTTCCTCCGGAGGGGCCGCCTGCGGCAGCCCAGTCAAGACCAGTTTCCCCTGTTTATCGAACACATTCGTATTGAAGGCTTGCCGGCTCAGTACCTGGAAATGCACCAGGTGGATGTGTATGGGATGTGCATCCCCCGTGGTGTTGATTATGTTCCAGATTTCGGTTGATCCCAATTCCGGGTCCTCGCTAACCGGGTCATCCCAATTTTTGTTGTCGAGCAAAGCCATGATGGGGAAGCCGTCCGAGGCACGATCCAACTCGTTTAAGGTCAGATCTCTGCTCTTCACAGCAGACGTCGGATCAAGGTTAAGCGGCGCGGGGTTGAGTTGGCCGGGAATGGTGGTGGTATCAGGTGAAGACAGCGGCCTGACCACTCTGAACATCATGACTTCGGTGGGCACCACTTCCCCACCACCCGGGAAAGGGGCTGGCCCGTCGTTTTTCAGGACGAAGAACTTCCCGTCCTTGCCAGTAAAATCAACAATCACATCGAAGCGCTCAGCCGGAGCCTGCAACAGCTCATTGGACGTGACAGGACCTGGCAAGAAGCCGCCGTCACTTCCAATCACATGGAACAAAGGCCCCGCCATTCCCATACGATTACCGTTCTCGTCAGTCTCTACCAACGTCATGCGCAGAAAACGGGCGTTGCATGCGTTCACCATGCGAAGCCGATAGCGTCGCGGCTCCACGTCCAAGAAGGGCCATACCTTGCCATTGACCAACATGGTGTCGCCGAAAAATTCCGGAATCCAGAATTGGTGAGTGCCGTCGGTCGCGACCGGATACACCAGGCTCCCATCCGGATTGAAGATACGGTCCTGAAACATCAGAGGAACCTCGAATTTGCCTTTGGGGATGTTCAGGCTATTTTCGACGGTGTCGCGGATGAAATACATTCCTGCCAAGCCGGCATGGATATTCAAGCGCAGAATGCCCAAGGTGTGATCGTGATACCAAGACCCCATGGCTTGTTGGTCAATCGGATACTCGTACGGATTCTGATTGAAGAGCACGGGTCCGGTCCTGCCATCGGAGGTAAACCAAGCTTCTGGGTAGCCATCGCTTTCCGGGAGAACTTTCAGTCCGTGGGCGTGCATAACAACGCGGACAGCGGGCTTGTCGGACTCGGCCCCGTGGATGGTGGTATCTACAGGTAATAAGTGGGTAGCGCCAAGGTTATTCTTCCAGTTCACTTGGATAGGGGTTCCACGCGTGGTTTCGAATGTCGGACCCGGATAAACTCCGTTGCAACCCCAGAGCGGTGTCGGTGGAAGGTCGCGATGAAGCTTCTGCGTGATGGGTGACATAGAGATGTCGGTTACGGATCCCGGACGCGGACGAATTACCGGCGGAATCGGCAGAGGGTCGACAAACTGAGCAAGAGTTGGCGGCGACTGAGGCTGAACCCCCAAATGGTGCGTCACGTGCCCGTGATACTGCACCGCATTTGGTGGAACCCGCTTCAGTTGGGGCAAGGCAGGAGCGATCATCCCCGTCCCTGCCATTGCGCCGAGCTTCAAAACATCCCTTCGTGTTGCCATAGCAATGCTTCCTCCAGTTGATGCGGGCAGAGCTAAGCACACTGCCCCTAATGGTCGCCGAGGCCTGAGCCGTCGAGGCATGGACACGCCCTTCGGCCGGTTGGTGTCCGCTTTAAAATGCGAGAGTTTTGTTTCTTTTGCGCCCTGCTACATCAGTCGAGCTCCAGTGGCGGAGGCGTGAAGCCCCCGGATGTCTGGCTAGCCTTGGAGCGTAGCTCTGACATTTACGCAGCGACGAGTGGCAGATACGTAGTGACCTATGGCAGAAATTCTCTTGCAGTTTACCAATCATCCTAACGAGCCTAGCAGCTACTTGGTTATCGTAGAAACCGGTGTTGAGGCGCAATCAGGTATTCACTCTAGACACCGCGATGCGATAAGGTACAGACGATTGCTGGGACGCAGATACGCTCGCAGGCGACGGGAACGTGTAGGCGGAAAACGGAATGTCGTCGCGAGGCAGCGAATAGGCGCGGAGATTCTTACGATGCTGGGTGGATATTTGCTTCCACCGTCGTCGCGGGCAGGATTCCACTTAACGCGGGATAGATTCTGCGATAGGCGCGATAAGACTGCTCAAGGACCAACATGTTTTGAGAGTCGGGCTTAATTTGCTGAGCCGTCTGGACGATAGCGTCGCAAGCTTCGTCGACGGATTTCCAACCCCCTGCGCCCACGCCCGCCAAAATGGCGGCTCCGTACGCTGCTCCTTCTTCCGCCTTCACAATCTCTACAGTTGCTCCGTAGACGTCCGCTTGAATCTGCCGCCACAAGGCAGATCGCGCTCCGCCACCGCCGAGTCGAACGCGTTGCACCGGCAAGTTCATCTCGCGGAAGATGGTGAAACTGTCCTTCAGGCTGAAGGCCACGCCCTCGAGAATGGCACGGATGATGTCGGCGCGAGTGTGAGACGCCGCAAGTCCGACAAGAGCGGCGCGCGCGTTCGGATCGCAGTATGGAGTGCGTTCTCCCATCAGGTAGGGCGCCCAGAGAACGCCGCTCGCTCCGGCAGGAGCTGTGGCTGCCTCTTCGCACAGCCGATCATAGGGATCACGGCCATCCTCACGCCCGGCGCCGAAACGGTCGCGGAACCAGCGTAACGAGAGCCCCGCCGCCTGCGTAACGCCCATCACATGCCAGCGCCCCGGAATGGCATGACAGAAAGTGTGAAGTCGTCCTTGTGGATCGAGGGCGGGTCCGTCGGTGGCCGCGAATACCACGCCCGACGTTCCAATGCTGACGCTCACCGTGCCGGGGCGCACGATGCCCATTCCGACAGCTCCTGCCGCCTGATCTCCGGCACCCGCCACCACCGGTGTTCCCGGCTTCAATCCCGTGGCCTCGGCCCCGCTCCCGTTGATTCGACCGCAGATTTGCGGAGACTCCCACAGCGAAGGCAGCAGCTTCTCCTCAATGCCGCTCCTGCTCTGCATCTCGGCAGACCATTTTCGGTTGGTCACATCCAGCAGAAGAGTTCCCGAAGCGTCCGCCATATCGATGGCGCGCTCCCCGGTCAGGCGAAAACGCACGAAATCCTTCGGCAACATGACGTGTGCGACACGCCGCCAATTCTTGGGCTCGTTCTCACGAACCCAGAGCAGCTTGGTCAGTGTGAAGTTTGTCAGTGGAGGATTGCAGGTGAGCTGAATGAGCCGTTCCGTGCCAAACAGGCTGGCAAGCTCCTCAACTTGGCGTTCTGTGCGCTGGTCGCACCAGATGATTGCAGGACGAACCACTTCGTCGGCAGCATCCAGCAGGACTGCGCCATGCATTTGTCCGGAGAAACCGACGCAGGCGATTGCGTCTCCCCCAGTTCCGGCGTTGCGCACGGCCTGTCGCACGGCTAGGCGGCAGGCTCTCCACCAATCTTGTGGATCCTGCTCTGCCCACCCTGCGCGCGGCGAGGCGAAATGCGCGTGCTCCTCGGTTCCGGACGCAACAACTTTTCCGTGCTCGTCAATGATCAGAGCGCGAGTCCCGCCGGTCCCGACATCGATGCCAAGAAATAAAATACTTTTCCCCTTCCCTGCCATTGAGTAGAAGGTCTACGGGTCGTGATGTTCCAATACCGGGCGAGTCGGCCTAGACCGTCGGATCAGTCGGCAATGGCCTGGTAAGCCAGCGCGTGCACTTGCCGGTCCAGGCTCAACCCTCCTGTCGGGTGCAGCTGCGCCATGAAAATCACAATCATCTGTTCTTTCGGGTCAACGGAGAATGCAGTGTAGAAAAAACCTCCCCAGTTGAATTGTCCCGGCGAACCAAGCTCGGAGAGTGGTTCTTTCACGCCCTCGACACCGAATCCCAGTCCGAAGCCCTGATCGGAACTGATCTTCCCCAGTTGATCGTGGGTCATCAGTTCGATCGATTTGCGGCTCAGGAGGCGCGTGTTCCCCATCTTGCCGCCATCCAGCATCATGAGACAGAAACGCGTGTAGTCTTCAACCGTAGATACGAGGCCTGCGCCTCCCGAGAAAAGCTTCTTGGCGGCGCGGTAGGGATAATCGGCGGAATAGACGAAGGGGCCCTCGGCAATCGGAGTGTCCGGAAAACGATTCAGGCCTTGGTCGGGATAATACGTGTAAGCGGTGGCGAGCCGCTGCAGTTTATCTTCGGGAGGATAGAAGTATGTGTCTTTCATTCCCAGCGGTTCGAAGATGCGGGTACGGAAGAACTCGTCGAGGGGTTGGCCCGAGACGACTTCCACCAAACGTCCAAGCACATCCACTCCCAAACTGTATTCCCAGCGCTCTCCTGGGTTAAACAGCAGCGGGAGGGCGGCCAGGCGTTTCACGGTGTCCTCAATCGTGCCGTCATAGGGCACGAGACCATGGGCAACGTTCGCGCTCTTGTACATGGGACCGAGCAGATTGTTCCAGTGATAGGTCAGGCCAGAGGTATGCCGCAAGAGGTCGCGAATCGTGATCTCCCGGCTGGCGGGAATCGTGTAAGGCTCGCCCGAGGCAGGTTTGACCAGGACCTTCGGATTCTTGAACTCGGGCAGGTATTTTGAAACTGGATCTTCGAGCAGGAACCGGCCCTCTTCGTAGAGCATCATCACCGCTACGCTGGTAATGGGTTTCGTCATCGAGCAGATTCGGAACAGCGTGTCAGGCCGCATCGGCTTGCCGGCTTCTGCGTCCGCCATGCCCTGGGCTTTGAACCAGACCACGCTGCCGCGTCGCGCCACCAGGGTGACTGCGCCTGCGATTCGTTTCTCGTCTATATTGCGTTGGATAACAGTGCCGATCCGTTGAAGCCGTTCTGAGGAGAGGCCTGCAGATTCGGGTTTTGCAGTTGGTAGTCCCTGCGCAACCGCGGCTGAGGTGATGAGAAGAACGCAAATGACCGTTGAAATGAGTGTCTTCCGCGTCATCAGGTAACCTCATCTTGTATCGGTTTGACTGCTGGATTTGATAGTATAAGCGACCCGATGTTCTGGCGCGTAGCTTGAACTGCCAACCTGAGGCGGATGGATCTCCACGATATCAATAAGGTTCCGCACCGGAGGTTCAACCCGCTGACGCGGGAATGGGTGCTGGTTTCGCCACATCGTACCCAGCGACCCTGGCAGGGACAAGTTGAGAGAACTGCGCACGCGAACGCTCCGGAGTACGACCCGAACTGTTACTTATGCCCAGGGAATGCGCGGGCTGGCGGCATGCGGAACCCTCGTTACAACTCGACTTTTGTCTTTACCAATGACTTCGCCGCTCTGCAACCTGATGTACCTCATGCTCGAATCGATGATGGCAACCGGGAATTGCTGGTTTCTGAAAGCGAGGCAGGAACCTGCAGGGTCGTATGTTTTTCGCCGCGCCATGACCTGACGCTATCACGCATGAGCGTCAACGACATCGCGGCAGTGATAGACGTCTGGGCGAGCGAGTGCGAGGAGCTTGGATCCCTGCCCTACATCAACTACTTACAGGTCTTTGAAAATCGTGGCGAGATCATGGGCTGCAGCAACCCGCACCCGCATTGTCAAATTTGGGCCAACCAGACGATCCCGAACGAGCCCCGTAAAGAACAAGACTCGCAAGCGGCATACGCGAAGAAGCACGGCGCCTGTCTCCTCTGCGCTTACGTGGATTTGGAACGCAAGGCTGAGGTCCGTATTGTGTGCGAGAACAATTTCTTTCTGGCGATGGTGCCGTTCTGGGCGGTTTGGCCGTTTGAAATATTGTTGGTGGCCAGGAACCACGCCCGCGATCTCGCATCGCTCGATGATGCCGTTCGCGAGAGCCTCGCTGACATACTCAAGCGAATCACAACCCGCTACGACAATCTCTTCCAGATCTCATTTCCCTATTCCATGGGATTTCACCAGGCCCCCACCGATGGCGAGCCGCATCCTGAGTGGCATCTTCATGCCCACTTCTATCCGCCGCTTTTGCGCTCTGCTACGGTGCGCAAGTTTATGGTGGGATATGAAATGCTGGCTTCTCCTCAGCGGGATATCACTCCGGAACTTGCGGCAAACAAGCTCCGAGAGACCAGCGAAGTGCACTACGCCGATCAAGCGTAGGACTGCCAAAGCGCTCACAGAGCCTTAGTGCGACACACCCAGCTTGCGCAGGAAAGACATCATGGGGCACCAGTTTGTGAAGGCTGACTGGAACAGGTTCAGGCCTACAAAGGCAGTGAACAGGTACCAATAGGGACTCACCCAATGTCCCAGCCCTAAAGATGCCAGCACAAAAGCTCCGGCAATCATTCTCAAGTAACGGTCGATAGTCATTTCTTACCTCCTGAATTCTTAGTCGGCGGCGTGTGCCAAGCTGCCGTGGGGTACCGGTTTTGACTCGCGGCCCCGCTGGGTTAGGTAGTAGAGAACAGGTACCGCCATGCGGGACAGGACGGTTGACGCCACCTCACCGGCCATGAGCGAGAGAGCCAGTCCCTGGAAGATCGGATCGAACAGGATGACGCTGGCGCCCACCACGACGGCCGCTGCCGTCAAGAGCATGGGCCGGAAGCGGACTGCTCCGGCATCGACCACGGCTTCCTCCAGCGACATGCCCTGCGAACGCCGCAGCTCAATGAAGTCAACGAGAATGATGGAATTGCGCACAATGATTCCTGCGCCTGCAATAAAACCGATCATCGACGTGGCCGTGAAGAATGCGCCTATCAAGGCGTGCGCGGGCAGGATGCCGACCAACGTCAGTGGAATCGGCGCCATAATCACCAGCGGCGTCTTGAATGACCCAAACCAGCCCACGACCAGCACGTAGATCAACACCAGCACCGCCGCGAACGCCAATCCGAGATCGCGAAAGACTTCCACGGTTATGTGCCATTCGCCATCCCACTTCATGGAAAAGCGATCGCTGCGTTCCGGCAACGTCGTGCCCTTGTGCTGCTTAACCGCGTACCCTTGGGGCAACTGGATTTTGTTGATGGTGTCGCTCATTTTCAGGATGGCGTACACCGGGCTTTCCTCTTCGCCGGCGACATCACCCGTCACATAGACGACCGGTTGCAGGTTCTTGCGATAAACACTGGTGTCAATCGTGGTCTGCTGCAGGTTGGTTACTTCCTGCAGCGCGATTTGTTGGCCGGTCGGGGTGGGCAGCTTTAGACGTCCGAGCTCTTCAATTCCTGACCGGTCAGGCCGGGACAGACGCACTTCGATGGGCACATCCTCACGCGACTGCGGATCGTGCAACAGCCCGGCATTGACGCCGCCCAGGCCAATCTGCAAAGTGCGGGTGACATCGGCTGGAGAAACGCCGTGCAGCGCGGCTTTATCGAGGTCGACTATCAGGTCGTACTTGGTTTGCGGATCTTCGACGTACCAATCGACATCCACAACGCCCGCAGTATCGTGAAATACTTTCTTGATTTGAGCTGCCAATTCGATCTGGCGTTTGTAGTCCGGGCCGTAGACCTCCGCTACAAGCGTCTGGAGCACCGGCGGCCCCGGCGGCCCCTCGACGACCTTGATGCGCGCGCCGAATTGATCGGCGATTTTGTCCAGCTCGGGGCGGACCCGGCGAGCAATTACGTGGCTCTGCGCCTTGCGATGGCGGCGTGAAAGCAGGTTGACCTGAATGTCGGCCTGATTCGGCTGGCGCCGCAAGAAATAGTGCCGCACCAGGCCGTTGAAGTTGTAAGGCCCCGATGTGCCTGCATAGATCTGATAATTTGTGACCTCCGGTTGCCGGCCCAAGTACTGTCCCAATTCCCGTGTTACGCGGGTGGTTTGCTCCAGCGGAGTTCCATCGGGCATGTCAATGATGACTTGGAACTCGCTCTTGTTGTCGAAGGGAAGCATCTTCACGCGCACCCATTTCAATGGGACGAAAGCCACCGCGGCCAGCAACAGCACCGCTACGCCGCCCAGAAATATCCAGCGGCGCCGCGGATTCAGAACGAGAGGATTCATCACCCGGCGGTAAAGGCGCGTGGTCCAATCTTCGGTCTCGTGCTCAGAGGGACCTCCAGCCGCAGCGTAATGGCGCAAGAGGCGCAGAGCCGCCCACGGGGAGACTGCGAACGCGACGATCAGCGAGAAGATCATCGCGGCCGATGCGCCCACCGGAATAGGACGCATGTAAGGTCCCATTAGGCCGCGGACGAAAGCCATGGGGAGAATGGCGGCAATCACTGCGAAAGTAGCCAGAATGGTCGGATTGCCGACTTCGTCCACCGCCTCCACCGCTACAGCGGCAAGGGAACGTCCGCGACTGCCCGGCAGGCGGAAGTGGCGGACGATGTTTTCGACCACCACAATCGCGTCATCCACCAGTATGCCGATGGAGAAAATTAGCGCGAACAGGGTCACCCGATTCAGCGTGTATCCGTATAAATAGAAGATAGTCAGGGTAAGTGCGAGCGTTACGGGGACCGCCAGGAGCACAACGCCCGATTCGCGCCAACCGAGAGCCAGAGCAATCAGCAACGTCACCGAAAGCGTCGCAATCACCAAATGCTTGAGCAGTTCGTCGGACTTATCCTTGGCCGTCTCACCGTAGTTGCGAGTCACCGTGACGTTCAGGTCCGCGGGGAGCATGTACCCGCGCAACGATTTGACCCGCCCCAACGCCTGTTCCGCAATGACCGTCGCATTCGTGCCCGCACGCTTGGCCAGGGTGATCGTCACTGCGGGATATTCCACTGCTGCCGCTTGCCCGCCTGCATCGCGTGCTTTAGCAAACATCACGTAGTTGTCTGGTTCGGCTGGACCGTCCTCCAGCTTTTCAGCCACATCCCGCAGGTAGACTGGCCGCCCGGCGTGTACCCCCACGACTACCTGCTGCAAGTCTTCAACTCGAGTAAAGAACGTGCCCGCTTCGACCTGAAATTCACGGTTGTCGCGGGCGAAGCTGCCGGCCAGCCCGCGAGTATTTGCGTTCCCCAGTTGTGCGGTGACTGCGCCCGGTGTCAGACCGTAGGCGGCCAGACGCTGCGTGTCGAGCACCACCCGCAACTGCCGCGGCTGCCCGCCGATGATCGTCGTCTCCGCGACGTTATCGAGCTGCTTGAGCGAGTCCTCCAACTCGCCGGCAACTCGCCGCAGGCCGTAAGAGTCGTAATTCTTTCCCCACAACGTGAGCGCCAGGATGGGCACGTCGTTAATCGAGCGGATCTTGATGATGGGCTGGGAAACCCCGGGAGGAATGCGGTCGAAGTTGGAGTAAAGCTTGTTGTAGGTCTGTACGATCGCATCTTCTTCTTTCGTGCCTACGTAAAAGCGCACAATCAGCAGGCTCACCCCAGGGTGGCTGACCGAGTAGATGTACTCAACTCCCGGCACTTCGCGGAGCAATCTCTCCATGGGCAGGCTGACGCGCTGTGCAACTTCTTCCGGGGAGGCACCCGGCATCTGCACGAGGACGTCGAGCATGGGAACGATGATCTGTGGCTCTTCCTCGCGCGGGGTCTCGAGGATGGCAAAAGCGCCAAGCAAGAGGGCCCCCACGATCACGAGCGGGGTCAGCTTGGAGTCGATGAAGCCACGCGCAATCCTTCCCGCGAGCCGCAAAGTATCGGGTTTGGAAGAGCTCTCTTTCATTACTCTGCCTCGATCCGCTTTCCGTTCAGTTCCAGTTCGCCGGATTTGGAGACGAGCTTCTCGCCCTCCTGCAACCCCGCCAGGATTTCCACCTCTTGGCCGGAAGACTTGCCCAACGTCACATATCGCAGGCTGGCAATCCTGTTCTGATCGAGCACGTAGACGCCCTGCAGCTGGCCGCGCTGGACAACCGCAGTTTGCGGTATGCGCAAGGCTGGACGCCGCCCGCGGGCAATTTCTACACGCCCAAACAGGCCGGAGCGCAGGAGCGAATCGCCCGGCAGCTCAATCTTTACCAGGAAGCTCCGGCTGGCGGGATCAACCGCGGGAACGATCTGTACGACTTTGCCTGCCAGTTGGGCGTTTTGCAGAGCATCAATCACGACGGGTAATCCTTGTCCCAGGCGAACGTACTGGAGGTCGTTCTCGTTGACGTCTACTTCCAGCCGATAATGGCGCAAGTCCTCGACCGTAAAGATGGGCATGCCGGGACTGGCCAAGGCGCCCGAGTCCATTCTTCGTTCGGTGATTACGCCGTCAAAAGGAGCGCGAATGCGGGTGTAGTCCAATGCCGTGCGCGCCTGCGCGACAGCCGCATCAGCCTGCGCTTTGCCTGCTTGCGCCATGCTGCGGCGGGCGAGCGCCGCCTGGTAGCGAGCCTTGGCCTCGTCGAACTCCTGCGGACTTACCGACTTTCTTTCGTAAAGCATCTGGTAACGCTTGAAGGTGGCTTCGGCGAGCGCGAAATCCGAGTCGGCGGCGGCAATCTCCTGCTGGGCTCGTGCACCTGCGGCGCCGGTGCGATCACTGGCAGCTCGCTGCTGGGCGTCGTCAATTACGGCCAGCACCTGGCCCCGTTGGACCCGGTCGCCTTCGTGGACGCGGATCTCCACGATGTTCCCCATCGTCTGGGCCGCGAGTTGGCTGGTCTGGGCAGCCCGCACCGTGCCGACCGCTTCCAGCAGGTCGGGCGCGTCTACCCGCTGGGCGACGAGGACAGGCGCGCGCGCTGTTTCTGGCGCTGCGCTGCCCGTGCGCGGTTCGCGGGAACAACCAGCCAGAGCAAGAGCTGCGGCGAATACAAGCGATATGCGATATGTGTAACTCATGGCGTCACCACGGGAGATTGAGGATTCAAGGTTCCGGTCGCCAGCTCGAGGTTGGCGTAACTGGTATGGAGCCGATAGAGGGCCTGCCAGTAATCATTCTGCGTGCGCCGTGCTGCGTCTTCCGTGCCCAGCAGGTCCGTAATGGTCGTCAATCCGCCGTCGTAGCGGTCCTGGTTCATGCGCAGGCTTTCCTGCGCCTGGGAAATGGCAGCACGTGCAACCTCGACCTGCTGGCGGTTGGCATCGAAGTCGTAATACGCGCGGCGTACCTCCAAGCGGACAGCATCGGTGGACGCTTGTTTCATGGCAATAGCTTTTTCCTGCAAAGCACGTTCTCGTGAGAGCTGGGCGCGCTTGGCGCCGCCCTGGAAAATATCGAACTGTACCTCGATCCCGCCAAGCCAGCTGCTACCACCACCGCCGGCGAACAGAGTCGGATTGTGCAGGTCCCAGCCGGCGAAAGCATTCACCCGCGGACCAAAGGAGGACTTCGCAATCGAGACGCTTTGGTGTTGAGCCTGCTCCTCCAGTTCAATGCGCTTCAGGTCAGGGCGCTGAGTGAGGGCCTGCTTTTCGAGTTCTTCCAAAACCGGTGTTAGAAATGAGCGGTCTGCCGCAGGCTCGGCTACTTTGGAAATCGATTCAGCGGGAATGCCCATTGCCATATTGAGCTGGGCCTGTGCCAAAGAAAAATTGTTACGCGCGCGGATCAGGTCCTGCTGACGTCCGGCCACTCGGACTCTAGCGCTAAGCAGGTCGGACTCAACCGCCACGCCACTGTCAAAGCGCGCCTGGCTGCGGTCCATGATTGACAGTGCCGTTTTCAGCGCATGCTCGTCGACTTCGACTTCCTTACCGGCGAGAAGCACGGCGTAGTACGCCTCGACTACGCCATAGACGATCTCCTGGTCCGTACGATCTAACTGGCGCGCAGTTGCTTGACTCGCAAGGGTCGCGCGCTTCACCCCCCGCCAGCTGACAAACGAGTCGAAAAGATTCCATCTGGCCCCCAGGCTGGTATCGAAATCGCCAAAGGGAGTTGGGGTATTCAGCCTATTCAGAGAAAAGTCGGCGACGGTAAAGCGCTGTTGCCGCAACTTGCTGCCAAAAACATAGACAGGATCATTGCCACGCATTGCGGTCTCGGAAAAGGTAAGTCGTGGCAGCAGGGACGAGCGCGCCTCGCGCACTCCGGCGGAGGCCGCTTGGGTATCCGCGATGGCTGCTTTGCGCAGAGGATTCTTTTCCAGGGCAATCGTAGCGGCCTGGTGAAGGCTGAGAGGGGAGGGCTCCTGCGCAAGCAGCAGAGCTGAGCACGATGCAAGTGAGGTCGCCAAAACAGCCGCTTTGATCAGAAGCAAGAAATAGTGCCGCATAGGGCGCTCCGACGGGCGAAGCTGGTGTGTAGTAAGTATGAGCTCTCCGGCCGCCTTAGCGCTGGGACCGGCATGACCTGTTCTGGTCGTACAGTGCCGCATCGGGAATCCTTACGCCTGAACTGCCGCAGGCAACTGCAACCACTCCGTCTTGTCCTGCACGATTTCAAAGGTCGTGTGAAAGCTCGCCGACTTCTGCAGCATGGCGCCTACCGAGCAGTACTTCTCTTCCGAAAGGCGGATGGCTTCCTGCAGCACGACAGGATCAACATCAATTCCCGTTACCACATGGTGAATTCGAAGCGCGGTGAAGACTTGCGGCGGACGCTCCGCCTGGTCGGCCTCGACGCGGACTTCGTAGCCCGTAACTTTTTGACGGTATTTCTGTCGGAGGATCGTTATGACGTCGAAAGCGGTACACCCAGCCAGCCCGGCGGCTACGAGCTCGATCGGCTTCGGTCCCGTGGCTCCGGCGGTGTCGTCCAACAGCACGTAATGCCCGCTGCCGGTCTGGGCAACAAATTGCCGCTGCTGGCGTAAAGGGTGCGTTAACTTGACCTTGGCGCTGATCATAAAGCCTCCTACATGAATCGATTTCCTGGAATCAAACGAATAAATGCAGGCGAGTGGGGATTTGTTACAGGGAAAATTCGGGTAGGGAGGCGGGTCTAAGTTCAGACATCCTGAAGTGGGGCGGTAGTTTGTGGCTGGCGAGGAAAATAGATTGAACCAAAAATGGGCAGTTGCGCGGCGGGAAGGCCGGAG
>Ga0209804_1000755_pt1 | contig 23562 bp, 21 predicted proteins | sample GraSoiAngelo_139_FD_185896 | JGI IMG/M metagenome (GOLD analysis project Ga0209804, IMG submission 185896) | Grasslands soil microbial communities from the Angelo Coastal Reserve, California, USA - 14_0929_12_20cm (SPAdes) (version 2) | ecosystem: Environmental > Terrestrial > Soil > Grasslands ... | reverse complement strand
CATGGCGAGTCCGAGGAATCGCCAGTTGACCTCGCCGCACTCCCCGCTGCCGGTGAGCACCTTGCGGATGACCTGCCACAGCGGTGTGAACTTCAAGAGCACCGCGAGCGGCGCGCCACAGGAGGGTAGCGACCCGGGCGGCAGGCTCTGCACATACACGTGCCGGGCGGCCACCGCGAGCGTGGCCAGCGCGGCCAGCGCGATCAGCAGCGCGTAGCCAAAGGCCCCGCGGCCGCGCGGGTTGTGAAGCGCCGCCGCGAGAAACACCACTCCCAGGAGCGCAACGCCGATGCGCTGGAAGATACACAGCGGGCACGGGTCCAGGCCCAGGTGAAACTGGCTGTACAGGGCGTACGCGAGCAGCCCCGCGCACACGGCGAAGCCTGCGAAATTGATGAGACGCCGACGGGCTCGCACGCGCTGCGCAGGCGCGGCCCTCAGGGGGACGGCGCCGCGGCCGCACCGGCGGCTCGGCCCTCGCGCAGCTCGCGCTCGACGTCATCAAGCGAGGTGTGGCGGATGTCCTTGCCGTGCACCATGTAGATGACGTACTCGCTGATGTTCTTGGCGTGATCCCCGATGCGCTCGAGCGCACGCACCACCCACATGACATCCAGGGCACGGCGGATGGTGCGCGGATCCTCCATCATGAAGGTGATGCTCTGGCGCTGGATGGCCTCGTATTCCTCGTCCACCAGGCGGTCCTGGCGCGCCACGCGCAGCGCCGAGTCGACGTCCATGCGCGCGAACGCATCCAGCGCGTCGTGCACCATCTCCGAGACCACCCGTCCGAGATGCTTGATCTCGCGGTACTTGTCGGCCGGGCGCTCCATGGTCGCAAGCCGCGAGGCGATGTAGCCGATCTTCTCGCCCTCATCGCCGATGCGCTCCAGATCGGTTATGGTCTTGATGATCGCCACGATCACGCGCAGGTCGCCGGCCGCCGGGGCGCGCGTCGCGAGGATACGGCTGCAGTCCTCGTCGATGGCGACCTCCATGTTGTTCACCTGGTAGTCATCGAGGGCGACCGCCTCCCCGAGCGAGCTGTCGCCCTCTACCAGCGCGGTGATGGCCTTGTGCAGCTGCTGCTCGACGAAGCCGCCCATGCCGAGCACCTTGCTGCGCACGCGCTCGAGGTCCTCGTTGAAGCGACGCGAGATGTGGTGACTGAGGTCGGCGGTTTCCATCAGTTGGCGTCTCCGGCTTCGCTCGTCTGCCGGCGCGCGGCAATACGGGCGATGATAGCGGAACTGCGGCCGACAGGCGGTGCCAGCTGCAGAGAATCTAAGCCGTGGCGCTGGTCAGCGGGTGAAGCTGCGCCGCGACCCTCTCGGGCGGGAAATGGCAGGTGAAGGTACTGCCGCTTCCGAGGGTGCTCTGCACTTCCAGGCTCGCCCCGTGCCGCTGCAGCACGTGCTTGACGATCGCCAGCCCCAGGCCCGAGCCGCCGGTGGCGCGCGAGCGGCCGGGGTCGACGCGATAAAAGCGCTCCGTGAGACGCGGAATGTGCTCGGGCGGAATACCCATGCCGGTGTCGGTCACCGCGAAATGACCGCCGTCCTCATCCACCCACCAGCGCATCTCGAGCGAGCCCTCGATCGGGGTGTACTTGGCGGCATTGTCGACCAGGTTGGAAAAGGCCGAGTGGATCTCCGGCTCGTCGCCGATGAGCCGGGCGCCGGAGTCGACGCGCACCCGCACGTCGCGCGGGTGCACCGGCCGCGCCAGGGTGTCCTTGCGCAGCAGTGCGAGCAGTGCCGCGACGTCGATCGGCTCACCGCCGACGATCGCGTCGCTCTCCTCGAGCCGTGACAGCTCGAGCAGATCGTGGATGATGGCGGTCATGCGCTCCGCCTGGCGGCGCATCTCGGCGACCGGCGCGTGCATATCCGGAGCGAGCGCCGGGTCCTGGCCGAGACTCTCCAGGTAACCTGAAATCACGGTGAGGGGGGAACGCAACTCGTGCGAGGCGTTCGCCACGAAATCGCGCCGCACCGCCTCGAGACGCATCTGCCGCGACACGTCGCTCACCAGCAGCAGCAGCTGCCCGTCCCCATAAGGGACGACCTGCAGCGACAGGTAACAGTCCTCCCCGGTCATCGGGCGGATGACCACCGGGTTGGTGAAGTCCTGTCGGGCCAGGTAGCGCACGAACTGCGGCTCGCGCAGCAGGTTCTCGATGCGCATGCCCAGATCGGCCGTGCGCCGCAGACCCAGCAGCCGCGCCGCCATGCGGTTGAACCACACGATCTCGCGCTGCGCGTTGAGGATGACTACACCGTTCGGCAGCGCCGCGGTGGAGCGCTGCAACTGGCGCATGAGCTGCACGAAGCGCTGTTTGTGGAAGCCCTTGCGGCGGTGCAGGCGCACGATCTGGGCGATGATCTCGCCCCACACCCCGCCGATGTCGGGCGGGTCGGCGTAGCTGCGGTGGCGCAGCCACCATTCGAGGCGCGCCAGGTTGGCGAGTACCCAGGCGAGGTGCAGCGCGAGTGCGGCGGCGAGCCCGCCGAAAGGATTGCCGAACAGCCAGCCGGCGCCGCACCCGATCACTACGGTGCCGAGCAACCGAACCGCCGCGAACCCCCATGCCTGTGTCGCCGGTTGCATCTGTGACACGTGCCTCTATGGACCGTGCGCCCTTTTCGACCGTACGCGCCTAGACGGTGCGCGCCGAGAAGCGATAACCCGAGCCGCGGACCGTCTGTACGAAGCGATCGTACCCGAATTCCTCGAGCGCCTTGCGCAGACGGCGGATGTGCACGTCGATGGTGCGTTCCTCCACGTACACGTTGCCGCCCCAGACGCGATCGAGCAGCTGATCGCGCGTGTACACGCGCTCGGGGTGCGTCATGAAGAACTCGAGCATGCGGTACTCGGTCGGCCCGAGCGCGACCGTGCGCGCGCCCACCATCACCCGATGGCTTCCCTGGTCGAGCACCAGGCGCTCGAATTCGATGCGCTCGTCGGCGCCGTTGGCACCGCTGCGGCGCAGCACCGCGTTGATGCGCGCCAGCAGCTCCCGCGGCGAGAACGGCTTGGTGACATAGTCATCCGCCCCGCCCTCGAGGCCGGCGACCTTGTCCCCCTCCGCGGCGCGCGCGGTGAGTATGATGACCGGCAGCTCGCGCGTCTCGCGGTCGCGCTTGAGCGCGCGTGTCAGCTCCAGCCCGCTCATGTCCGGCAGCATCCAGTCCACCAGCACCAGGTCCGGGCGCGCATCCGCCACGGCAGCGCGTGCGGCGCGGCAATCCTCCGCCTCCCGGACCTCGAAACCGGCGCGCTTCAAGCCGAAGGCGATCATTTCGCGGATCGGACGCTCGTCCTCGACGATCAGCACCTGTTTGGCGGGCATGGTATTGAAGCCTGCAGAAGCGCAGCTATTACAGAGACTCCGTGTTGCAGATTCATGACAGCGCCGCGGCAGGTGTCAGTTTAATGACTGCCACCGGTGTGGGCGACGTCATCGCGCAGATACACCGGCAGGGCCTGCTCGGCGGGCAAAACACGCCCGGACGCCACCTCCGGGACCGCCAGGCGTGCAATCTCGGCGGCGCGCGGCAGGAGCCCGTCATGGACGCGCTCCAGCAGTCCGGCGAGGCCTGAGCGCAGCTCGGGGTAGGCGGCAAATCCGGACCCGGCGGCATGCACGGCGCGAGGCGCTGCAAGCCAGCTCGCCGGCAGGCTCACCGCGGCCGGCTTGCCGACCTGCTCATCGTGCGCCGCGGCCGCCACCGCCCCCGTGGCCGGACGCTCGAAGCAGCCCCAATACACCTCGTGCATGCGCGCATCGTTGCACACCAGCACGCGCGTGACGGCCGCGTCCAGCTCCATCACCCGCTGCGCGAGCGCGCGCAGATCGGAGATCGGCACCACCGGCAGGCCCGCGCCGAAGGCCAGCCCCTGCGCCACGCTCGCCGCCAGCCGCACGCCGGTGAAGGAGCCTGGGCCGCGACCGAAGGCAATCGCACTGAGTGCGCTCAAGGACACGTCGGCCTCTCTCAGCAGCTCATCGGCCATCGGCAGGATGTGCTCGGCGTGGCCGTGCTCGAGTAGCTGCTCGCGCGCGATCAGCCGCCGGCCAATCAGCAGCGCGACCGAGCAGCTCTCGGTGGCGCTATCGAGCGCGAGAATCCTCACGGTGCGCTGACCGAGCGCGCCCGCGGCGCCGCACGCGGCGCATGCCGGCGCAGGAAACGCCGTGCGTCCTCGGGATCCTGCGTCACGGTCATCGCCGGCAGGGCGGCGAGAAACACCCGGCCGTAGCCGCGGCCGAGCAGGCGCGGATCGCAGATGACCACCACGCCGTAGTCGTCCTCGCTGCGAATCAGGCGCCCGGTCCCCTGCTTCAGCGCCAGTGCCGCTTCCGGAAGCTGGTAGTCTCGAAAGGCGTTGCCGCCGCTGGCGGTGAGGTGCTCGATGCGCGCCCGCACCAGCGGATCCTCGGGCGAGGCGAACGGCAGCTTCTCGATCACCACCAGACGCAGCGCCTCGCCCTTCACGTCCACGCCCTCCCAGAAGCTCGCCGTGCCGAGCAACACGCCGTTGCCGTCAGCGCGGAATTCCTGCAGCAACCGCTCGCGCGGCGCCTCCCCCTGCACGAACAGCCGGTAGGGTGCGGCATCCGCCCAGCGCGCGCGCAGCAGCGCTGCGCCCTGCGAGAGGGCGCGGTGGCTGGTGAACAGCACGAATGCGCCACCGCCGGCGGCCTCGATGAGCGGCACCGCGGTGTCGATTACCGCCGGCACGTAGCTCGCTGCGGCCGGCTCCGGCAATCCCGCAGGCAGGTACAGCAGGCTCTGCCGCTCGTGATCGAAGGGACTGTCGATCCTGAGCGTCGCGGCTTCGGTGAGCCCGAGTCTGCCGGTGAAATGTGCGAACTCCTCGCCGAGGCAGAGCGTGGCGGAAGTGAAGATCCAGGCGCCGCGGCGCCCCTGCACCAGCGCCCGGAAGCGCTCCGAGATGTCGAACGGCATGAGGCTGAGCGCAAAGCCGCGGGTCGTGACCTCGAGCGTGCGCGCGCCTTCGAGCTCATCGACCGCGGCAATCCGCGCCAGGCTCGCCGCGAGGTCCGCGGTGCGCGCGCCGAGTTGCGCGAGCGCGCTCTGTGGATCGGCGCCGGCGAGAGCTGCCGCCAGAGCTTCCAGCCCCTGCATGAGCCGCTGCACCGCCGTGCTCACTGCGAAGTCGCCCGGGTTCCACGCGAACCGCCCGGTGGGGCGCGCGCTCGCGGCGCGCACCTCACCCAGAGCATCCTCCGCCGCGCGTACCGCCTCGGCCGCCTCGCTTGCACCCTGCCCGCTCGAGGCACCCGCGGCGCGCGCGCTCAGCTCGAGCCGCACATCCTTCAGGAGCAACTCCACCTGGCGGCTGCCCACGTGGGCGCCGAAGAACTGCGTGGCGAGATCCGGGATCTGGTGAGCCTCATCCAGAATGATCGCGTCGGCGGATCCGAGCAGGTCGCCGAACCCGTCCTCCTTCAGCGCCAGATCCGCCAGCAGCAGGTGGTGGTTCACGATGACGATGTCCGCATCCAGCGCCTCGCGTCGCGCCAGCACCACGTGACAGCGGGAGATTTCCGGACAGCGCACTCCCAGGCAGCTCTCGCGGGTGGCGGTGATCTGCGGCCAAACCGGATGCGAGTCCGACAGGCCCCGCACCTCCGCCAGGTCACCGCGCCGCGTGGTGCGCGCCCAGCGCCGGATGCGTGCCAGCATGGGCTGCGAGGCGCGCGGGCGCGCCGCGGCCGATTCCGCCAGCCTCAGTTGCTCGCCGCCCTCATCCGCGCGCGCGAGGCGGTAGCGGCACAGATAGTTGGCGCGACCCTTGAGCAGGGCGACACGCGCCGGCCGGCCGAGCGCCGCGGCCACCAGCGGCAGGTCCTTGGAGAACAGCTGGTCCTGCAACGTGCGCGTCCCGGTCGAGATCAGCACCCGCGCGCCGCACAGCAGCGCCGGCACCAGGTAAGCGAAGGTCTTGCCGGTGCCGGTGCCCGCCTCCACCACCAGGGACTCGCGCGCGGCGAGCGCGCCGGCCACGCGCTGCGCCATGAGGAGCTGTTCGCGCCGCACCTTGAAACCGGTGAGCGCCTGCTCGAGGGGTCCGCCGTGACCGAAAATGTCCTCAAGATCCAACATGCCGGTAAGCGCCTGCGGTAAGTGGTGACCATCCTGGCGCGCCTTCGGGGGGCGTGTCGAGACGCATATCTTGCTGAATTTCCTGCAAACTGGTGCGCGGCGCGCCGATGAAGGAGAATCGAGGTTCGCATCGGTACTGTATCAGGGCCAGGGACCGCCCCGGGATATACTTGGAGCTACGGATGGCTACGGCCGCACATGCACTGACCCCGCTTGCGCAGCTCAGCCGCGAGGTGGCCGAGTGGGTGGACGCGGTGCGCGAGCTGACGCAGCCGCGCGCGGTTCACTGGTGCGAGGGGACTGAGGCGGAAGCCCGGGAGCTGACGGCGCAGCTGCTGCGCGCCGGGGAGCTCACGGCCCTCAACCCCGAATACTTTCCCGGCTGCCACCTGTATCGCTCATCCCCGGGCGACGTGGCGCGCGTGGAGCATCTCACCTACATCTGCACGCGCGCGCAGGAAGATGCCGGCCCGAACAACCACTGGATGGACCCGCAGCAGGCGCACGCGAGGATGCGCGAGTTGTTTCGGGGCTGCATGCGCGGGCGCACTCTGTACGTGATCCCGTACTGCATGGGGCCGATCGACTCGCCACTGGCGCGCTGCGGCGTGGAGATCACCGACAGCGCTTACGTCGTGCTCAACATGCTGATCATGACGCGCGCCGGCCGCGCCGCGCTCGAGCGCATCGCGCATGAGGGCGGTTTCGTGCGCGGGCTGCACTCCGTCGGCGAGCTCGATCCCGAGCGCCGTTTCATCATGCACTTTCCCGAGGAACTCGCGATCGAAAGCTTCGGCTCCGGTTACGGCGGCAACGCGCTGCTCGGCAAGAAGTGCCACGCGCTGCGCATCGCCAGCTGGCAGGCGCGCACCGAGGGCTGGCTCGCCGAGCACATGCTGATCGTGGGCCTGCAGAATCCGCGCGGCGAGACGCACTATCTCGCCTGCGCCTTTCCCTCGGCCTGCGGCAAGACCAATCTCGCCATGCTGATTCCACCGGTCTCGCTCCCGGGCTGGCGCGCGTTCACCGTCGGTGATGACATCGCGTGGCTGCATCCGGGTGAGGACGGACGCCTGTGGGCCATCAACCCGGAAGCGGGCTACTTCGGCGTGGTTCCGGGCACCAACCCCGAGACCAACCGCAACGCCTACGAGATGATCCGCCGCGACACCTTGTTCACCAATGTCGCGCTCACCGCCGATAATCAGCCCTGGTGGGAGGGCCTGTCGAGCGGCAAACCGGTTCTCGACTGGCAGGGACGGCCGTACGATCCGGCGCGCGGCCCGGCGGCGCATCCGAATTCACGCTTCACCGTGTCCGCGCGGCGCAACCCGGGCTACTCGCCCCACGCCGAAGACGCCCGCGGCGTGCCGATCAGCGCGCTCGTGTTCGGCGGCCGGCGCCGCGAGGTCGCGCCGCTGGTGTACGAGGCGCGCGACTGGCAGCACGGCGTACTGGTCGGCGCATCGCTCGCCTCGGAGACCACCGCCGCGGCGGTCGGTCAGGTGGGTGTCACCAGGCGCGACCCGATGGCCATGCAGCCGTTCTGCGGTTACAACTTCGCCGACTACTGGCAGCACTGGCTCAACATGGGCGCGACGCTCGCGCGACCCCCACGCATCTACCACGTCAACTGGTTCCGGCGCGACGCGCACGGCAAGTTCCTGTGGCCCGGCTACGGCGAGAACCTGCGGGTGCTCGCCTGGATGCTGGAGCGCTGCGCCGGCAGGGCGGGCGCGACGGAATCGGCCGTCGGCTGGCTGCCGCGGCCCGCGGATCTGGACACCCGGGGACTCGACGTAGGCGCGGATGCGCTCACCGCCCTGCTCAGGGTGGATGCGTCGCTGTGGCGCAAGGAGCTCGCCGAGCTGCGCGAGTATCTGGGCAGGTACGGCCAGCGCCTGCCGGCGGCGCTGCTCGCCGAGCTCGAGTCGACCGAACGGCGGCTCCCCTGAACGGGCGGCGCCCCCGCGCCCGTCAGAGCTCTTCGCAGGTATAGCCGATGGTCTGCGGGGAGCCCTGCTCGGGCAGGCGCCCGAGCCCGATCATGCCCCGGCCCTTGATCTGCAGGCTGTCGCGGCGCACGAAAGACTCCTCGCCGTCGGAGCTCTGCACGAACGTGCCGTTGGTGCTCTGATCGATCAATACGAACTTGTTGCGGCTGATCTCGATGCGCGCGTGCAGGCGCGAGATCAGGTTGCCTTTGATCACCACGTCGTTGTCTTCGGCCCGGCCGATGGTGATGCTCGAATGCCGCTCATCGACCAGCAGTTCGCGATCCTGACAGCGCAACCGCAGCCGCATGTGCTGCCCGGAGCGTGGCTCGCTCGCAATCCCCGGCACCATGCTGGTCACGTCCTCGGTCTGCCACAGCACCTCGTAAAGAACGACTTCGCTCCCCTGACCCTTGAGCGTGGCGACGTCGATCTGGCGGCAGGACGCGCGCCACTCCGGTGACAGCTTGTCCACTGTCGCCGCGGTGGTCACGATCTGTCCGGCCTTGGCCTGGCTGGTCATGCGGTTGGCGGTATGTACGGCGGCGCCGAACACGTCGCGGTTCTCGAGCATCACCGGACCGTAATGGCAACCGATGCGGATGGCGACCGGCTGTCCGTCGACCTTCAGCTGCGCGTGCGTGGAGATCTGCTGCTGCATCTGCGCCGCGGCGTTCAACGCGGCGTCGGCGCTCGGAAAAGTGGCCATGACCTCATCGCCCATGGTCTTGATGACCGTGCCCTGGCGCTGCTCGGTGGCAGCGCGCATCACGTCGATGCAGACCGCCACCATGTCGCGTGCGCGCAGGTCACCCATGGTGTCGTAAAGCCGGGTCGATCCGACGACGTCGGCAAACAGGATGGCGACTTCGATATCCTTGCCCATGAGTGCGTCATGATTATACGCATACGCGAGCGCTCTCGCCCCGCTACCAACGGGCTCAGGGGCGCGCCGGTGCGGGAATCGCCCGTCGCAGCAGCTCCACCCCCGCTCCGGCCGCCTGCGCGCCTTCACTCAAGGTACGCCGGAAGTCGCGCGCCCCGGGCTCACCGCTGTACAGGCCGAGCATGTGGCGGGTGATCGCCGCGAGCCGTTCGCCGGCGGCGAGCTGGCGCGCGACGTAGCGCTCCATGCGCGCGATGAGCGCCTCGCGCGTGGGCACGGCGCCGGCACCCGGGTGCAGCGCCCGGTGCAACTCGGCGAGCACGTAGGGCCGGTGGTAGGCCTCGCGCCCGAGCATGACGCCCTCGCACCAGGTGAGCGCCTCGAGCACCGCGCGCGGCTCGCGCAGACCGCCGTTGACCACGATCGGCAAAGTGGGGAAGGCGTCCTTGAGGCGCCGCACGATGTCGTGGCGCAGCGGCGGGACCTCGCGATTGTCCTTCGGCGACAGCCCCCCCAGGACCGCCGTGCGCGCGTGGACGATCGCTGCCTGACAGCCGGCATCGCGTACGCTGGCCACGAAGTGCCACAAGCGCTCGGCGTCGCGCTCGTCAAAGCGCTCGAGCGCGTCCTGCACTCCCCCGGCGCTCTCATCCGCCACGCCGATGCGCATTTTCACCGTGACCGGCGCGCGCACCGCTGCGCGCATCGCGGCTACGCACTCCGCCACGCGCGCCGGCTCGTGCATCAGGCAGGCGCCGAAAGCGCCGCTCGCCACGCGCTCGCTCGGACAGCCGCAGTTGAGGTTGATCTCGTCGTAGCCGGCTTGCTCGCCGGCGCGCGCCGCCGCCGCGAGCTCGCGCGGCTCGCCGCCGCCCAACTGCAGCGCCACCGGGTGCTCTTCGGGATCGAACGCCAGCAGTCGCGCGCGGTCACCGCGCACGATCGCCGCCGCGGTGATCATCTCGCTGTACAGCAGCACATCGGGCGAGAAGCCGCGCAGGAAGTAGCGGCAATGGCGGTCGGTCCAGTCCATCATGGGAGCGACCGAGATCCGCCGATCGATCCTTTCGGCCTTTTGATCGGAGGAAATGCCTATTTTTCCGGTGCTTTCCATGCTGCGCGTTCCTGCGTCATTCCTGGGTCAAAGTCCGCAAGCAATCTGATGGCTCTACTCGCTATACCGCGATCGTACGGCTCCGTCGTGGCAGGACAATAGTCCATCAGGAGGCCAGGACGTTCGCGCACCGCGTAGCCAAGCACCTGGGCGAAACACCGCGAGGTCGTCCTGGAGGATCCTTGCGCGCTCGCCCGCGTCCAGCACGGTACACCCACGCTCGTCGAGCTCATCCGCTGGTACATCGACACGTTCGAAACCATCTCAAAGTGGCAGCGGAGCAAGCAGACTCATCTGGAGTTCCTGGAGCGCCATGCGCTCGGCGCGTCCAATGCACTCACGCTCACGCCCGCGGCGCTGATCGATCACGTGCGCTCGGCGGCCGACACCGGTCCAGTCCATCATCGGGGCCACGGCGGCGCGGCGATCTAACTTCGACGCGCCGACGGAGTCACTACTCAGACGCGTCGTCATCCAGACCCTTGCCGGAGTCACGCTCTAACTCGCTGCGCTTCGACGAGTCACGCGTCCTCGTTGGATTGGAAACTGGAGATTCCACGTCGGCTTGTCGGCGCAGCTTCAACCACTCCGCCCTTCCACGCGCCTTGACGGCCTCCGGGTCATCAACCGTGCGAGCCGCCGGTGGTTGCTTCTCAGCCGCCCGCTCCCCGAGACCTCGCTCGGCGTGAAAGTCGCGGGTGATCTGGTCGCGCATTCGACTGCGCAATTGCTGGTCAATTTGGGTCTGGTCCAGCAATGTAAACAATCGCTCCTCGGAAACGATTCCGCGACGAGCAAGTTCACGTGTGAATATCAGGTCCTTCTCGCGCGCGGCGGCATGCTTTGCGATAGCGAGGTCATGAGGCTCGAGGCACAGCCCTCTCACGCCCTCGGTCTCGCCGGGAGGCAAGGTCACCAAACGCTCTTTCCAGCCCTTCGGAAGGGTCGCCGTGTTCAAGTCAACCGGGTCAGCGTAGTAGCCGAAACTTTCGTGAAAAGGTGAATCGACCCCTATTACGTTGAGCCATTCGGTTCGATCTGCATTTTTCGACGCGACCAGATCCACCTCAAACGAGGTGAGGATCTCGTCGGCAATATCCGGGTACTTTCCGTGGAGAGACTGGCTCCCGATAATGATGAACTGCTTTTCGCCAGTGATGCGGCCAGCAGCGCGCAGCACATGATCAACCTGCTGCTTCTTCATTTAATTTTCTGACTTGCTCTTTCGGAAGTAATCCGACGAACGGCGCCGATTGTCGAAGCCGGACCGCGTTCTCGTCACGTCCGAGCATTGCGGCGAAGAGCTCTCCATCGTCCAGCCCCTCCGCAATGTCTTGCCATTCTTTGTAAGCCGCACCCCAAACACCCTGCCTTCTCCAACGATGGAGGTTCGCGAGAATCTGCGCGCGTATTTCGCGGGGCGTGAACCGGCGTACGACCTCAAGCGCCATGGTTCGCCTGAGCTCGTCCAATTCATGGTGCATGAAGCCTCCCCGCCCAGCGGGACGAAGGCCGTGTTCCGTCAGGTGCAGAGCGTCGCCCTCGCCCACGCCCCAGGCGTCGAGGGTTGCCTTCGGAAGTAAGACCCCGAGGGAATTTCCGATACGTCGTACAGCAACTTTCACAGTGGGATTATAACATGTTATTACGCCTACGGCAAAATGTCCGGCAGATTGAATACCGGGGCGACGCAAAGGAGACAAGGGCGTTTCGCGCCTGTCCAAGCACATGATTCCCCCCGGGAAATTGACTGCGTCCGTCCAGTCCATCATGGGGGCGACGGAGACCCCCGCCGGAGCGCACGATGAAGTCGACCCCACTCCGCGGTCTCGCCATAGAGCACTTGGCACTCTCCGACATTCCGGCGAGGTAGTGCACGTTTCATCAAAAACGCTCCGGTTCCAAGGTCACTACGTCAGGTGGAACTCCTTTGCCGCCGAAGCGGCGTTACGCTGGAAGTGCCGCACGCTGCGCGGCTCACTTCAGGGAACCAACGGCTGGCGATGCACCGCTTGCCCGGATACCGCTCGCTGAATTGCCGCCCACCGATGGCGGCCGCACCTCGATGATACTCATCATCCCCTTGTCCTCGTGCTCGGCTATGTGGCAGTGATACACGAAATTGCCGATGTCAGGGCCGCGGAAGTCGACGAGCAGCTTGACGTTGGGGAACGGGTGGCTCGGGTTCTGGTCCCAGTACGGAACCTCGACCGTGTCCAGGTACTGGCCAGTGACCCCCGGCGCGCGGTGCGCCCCGTTGATCTCGAAGTCGTTCTGCGACTCCACCAGGAAGTGAAGTTGATGGACGTGGAATTCGTGGTTCTCGCCGGTCCGATTCTCCACGGTCCACTCCTCCACCGTTCCCTGAGTGGCCACGATCGACGCCGGCGCATTGGGATCGAACGGCTGTTCCGGCTGCCCTTGCGCGGCCATGAAGAACGTCGTTTCGCCACTCGAATCGTCCTTCTCGTCGAAGTACAGCGTGCGCCTTGCGGCGACCGGCGCGGAACTCAGCCCCGCGAAGCGCCGCTGATGGGGATTGAACGCGCTGAACACGCCTACGCGGCCATCGTCTCGGCCCTGGTTTGCGCCGACGCCGGCATCGGCGCCATGCACCAGCGCGGCATCGGCGACATCCACCAGCTTGATGGTCGCCAGAGGCCGCTGCGGATCGTTGTCGCCTATCGGGCCGGTATCGACGCTACGCGTAATGAACTGCGCGAGTTGCACCGACGCCGGCGGTGCGGTGACGATGAATTCGACCCGTGCGGCCGGCGGCAGCTTGAAGTGCCTCACCGGGATCGGCTGACCGGGTTGCGTGCTGTCCTGCGAGCCGACCGGCACGCCATCGATGCCCACCAGCTGCATGGTCTGGGGGACTCCGTCGAACACGTACTGCAGGTCGAGGATGGTATCGGCGCAGGAGTTGGAAACTCTCCAGAACTGCCTTTCTCCCGGTTGCATCTGCAGGCTGGCCGGAACGAAGTCCATGACGCCGGGATCTCCGGGCGAGAGAATCGGCACATAGTTCAGGGTGACGTCCCAGGCCGGAATGCTACCCACAGGGGCTGGCTCGCCGGGTATTTCCTGATCGCGAACGATCAGGATCCGCTGGCGCAGGCCGCTGACGGCCGGCTGGACGTTTTCGATCCCGTCCACCACGATCACTCCGTTTGCGCCGCCCTGCACCGCATGCTCCACCTGGCCGTGAACGTGCGGGTGGTACCAGTAGAGCCCGGGAGGCTCGTCGGCCGGAAAGGCGACGTCGTACTGAAAGGTCTCGCCGGAATTGATGGTCGTCTTGATCACCTCATCCGAGTGACAGGTCGGCGAGGTGTTGGTGCCGTGATAGTGGAGGTTGAGCGAGGATGGGCCCATGCTCGAGGCGCCGCAGTTCGGCGGGTTCACCGTCATCGTCAGCGGCAGCGCCGGGGTATTGTTGGTGACCGTGATCATCAGGTGGTCCCCGGGATTCACATGCAGGGTTGGATTCTGCAACCCCTCGGGCGTCATGAAGCAGAGCATCTCATGCGCCGGGTTGTTCGCATCGATCCTGTGTTGATACGAGAACCTGACGTTGAGCACGCCGTTGGAGCTGAACAGCGCCGGCGGGTTCTGCACCACGTCCCCCGCGGCGAAGCTGCGCGCACAGGGGTCGGCGACCGGTGGCACCGGCGCCGGCGCGCTGCTGCCGGTCTCAGCGGCCCGGGCGACTGCGCACACCTGTATCAAGGCAAGAATCAGCACGCCAGGCGCCGGCCTTGCAATCGCCTGCCATGTCTTTTCAAGGTTCATCGACGTTTCTCCTCTCCAGCGTTCGGGCGACCGCTGCCGCCCCTTTCCAGAGGCGTGACCAGCGGCACAAACACATCGTCCAGATCCTGGCCGGTCGGGCCTTCTGTTCGAAGTCGCGTTTCACGACGGCTGCGAGCTCCTCGAGCGTTCTCGAGGCTGGAAAAATCTATTTCCGGGAAGAAATTCGCGGGCAGCACGAGGCTGCCGTGCCGGTTGAGAATGGACGATTTCAAGGGACCTCCTCCTTGAGCTTCACCGCGCGATGCAGTTGCCACATCGCGCAATGTAGTAGCGTCCGTTTGTTACGCACTCGTTACGCACTCCAGTCCGTATCTCCCAGCCGACACCGGCGGATGCGGCCACGCTTGGCGCGGACCCAACTTGGTGTTGAGCGCGGCGCTGCGGCTGACTTGCGCGCTGTTACCGCAACCGGCGACTTGGCGTAGCCTGCAACGACGATCTCGTCATCAGATACGTCGAAATGATTGCAGGACTTCGCAGCATCTCATCGGACGCCCCGCTGGTGCGCGGCGAGGAATCGGCCGCAATCAGTGGGTATCGTCGTCACTGTGTAGAATGCTCCAGCGGACCGGACCACCCTCATGCTCAACCTCGTCGCTGCCAGCGCCTGTTTTCTGCTCATCCATTTTGGCGTTTCCGGCACGCGCTTGCGTGACACGCTGGTGCTGCGCCTCGGCGAAGGTCCTTATCGCGGGGCCTTCGCGCTCGCCTCCGTGATCGGGCTGGTTTGGATGATATACGGCTACAGACGTGCCCCGACGGTGGCTCTGTGGGCGCCGCTCCCGGGCTTGCGACCGGCGGCGTTCGCGCTGGTGTTCGTCGCGTTCCTGTTCGTCGGAATCGGCCTTGCCACCCCCAGCCCGACGCGAGTCGGCATGGAGTCGAGGCTCGCGCAAGGCACCGACATGGCCCGCGGCATGGTTCGCGTCACGCGCCATCCCTTTCTGTGGGGCGTGGCGCTCTGGTCCCTGGTCCACCTGATCATGAACGGCGACCTGGCATCCGTCATTCTCTTCGGCTCGCTACTCCTGCTGGCGCTCGGCGGCACGGTTGCCATCGATGCCAAGCGGCGCCGCAAGTTCGGCGACGGTTGGAGACAATTCGCGCAAACCACCTCCAGCGTCCCATTTGCGGCGATCCTGAGCGGCAGGAACAGGATTGATGCGGCTCTGAGCGAGATCGGGATTGTGCGGCCGCTCGTTGCTGCCCTCGCCTACGCGCTGATTTTCTACCTTCACGGGCGATTTTTCGGCGCGCCGCTTGTATGAAGGTGTGACTACAACGGTGCGCTCAATGCGCAACCCTCCGGTCAGGACTTGAGCGGCTGAGTCAGTAGACATACGCCGCACCGGCGAGAAAGTCGAACTGGAAGAACGAGGAACCCCGCACACGCACCCGGCAAAGCGCACCGCTCCCATCCGCGCGGCAGAAAAGCTCGCTATCCGTGTTGACCGGCGTGAGAAGACCGCGCCCCTCGAGACGCAGCGAGAAATGGGGGCTCACCGGCATGCGCACGCCGAGTGCCAGAGATACCGAAAAGCGCGTGTCTTCGTGACCGAGAGCAGGATCCGGGCTGAAGCGCGTGATGCCGAGACCGCCCGCGAGATAAGGCTTCAGGAGCGGCTCCTCATCGAGCGACACTGTGCCGCCGATGTGCAGATATTCGACGTCAATACTGGCGGGGGCGAGGGCATCTGCGCGCAGCGCCGTGGACTGCCGACCGTAGAACAGCTCGTATTGGGTGGACGCGTCGGCGCTTGCATCGAGCGCGAGCGCGAAGGAGCCGTGGTCATCCAGCTCGACGTGCTGGCCGGTGTCAACCAGCTTGAAGCTGCCGCCGACGCGGTAACCAATGAACGGACTCACTTCGAACTGCTGTGCCTCGCGCACCGCCGGCTCCGCCGTGGCGGACGCGCTCACGAGCACGGCGGCGCCGAGCAACAGGGCACGCAGTGGTGTTCGCGGCATACGCATTAGCCTACGCGAGGAACGCTCTGAAACAAGCGCGTCGCTCTGGTCTGCGCGCGGCGCGGCGCCGGGCTCACGCAACGCGCTCTGGCGCGCCGCGCGCGCACGTCACAGTCCGTCATTGCCCGTATCGAGAGTGGCGCTGCCAGCCCAAGCTGGAAAACCCTGCAGCGTCTGGTGAACCGTGCAGGGTTTGACTTGCAAGGACTACTCAGTCCGAGGCGAAACCCAGGCGGAATTCGCTGCGGTATCGGCGCACCTCATGGGCCCATGGCACGCGCTGGTTCCATGGTGGACTTTGCGCATACCGCTGCCGCGGGTGTCGGCCTTTGCTCCTGCCCCGTCAGGCCTCGAGCCCGAGCTCATCGAGCGAGCGCAGCAGTTCGGCCGGATCGCGGTAGACGCGATAGGCTCCGGCGCTCAGGAGCTCGGTTTCCCCGTAGCCGCCACTCAGCAGCCCGACGCTCAGAATCCCCGCGCGGCGCGCCGCGAGCTGATCCCAGACGGCATCGCCGACGACGTAGCATTCGCTCGGCGCAACCCCGAGTCGCTGCCCGCAGGCGATGAACAGGTCCGGCTCGGGTTTGGCGCGCACGACGTCGCCACGCTCGACGACCACGACGTCGCCACCGACGCCGAGTGCCTCGAGCGAGCGATCGATCTCGGGGCGCCGGCCGGAAGTGGCGATACCGTACGCGATCCTGCGCCGGCGCAGGTCCCTCAGCAGCTCCACGGCGCCGGGAAGCGGCCGCCGCTCGGGGAGGAATTCGCGGAATAGCTCCCCGTGGCGCCTCTGCAGGTCTTCCGCCGCCGCGGCATCGATGTCGTGCCCGAGCTCGCGCGCCGCCGCGCGCGCGAACAAGCCGCCGCTCATGCCGATGCGGCGGTGAATACGCCAGCCGTCGATGGCGAGACCCGCCTCGGCAAATGCGCGTTGCCAGGCAAACACGTGCGCGTAAACGGTGTCCACCAGAGTGCCATCGAGATCAAAGATGAGTCCGCGCATCACGAGGGTCTGCTCCCTTCACGGTTTCCTGCCGGCTTGCGGCGCCTTCCCCGGCGAACGGCTGTTTGCGACTACGCTCTCCGGCCGGCGCTGGTATGAGGCATGCATACCGCTTAGATTGTCGCAGCTTTCGGCTCCGGCTCACAGCCGCGCCATTTGAGGTGGCTTTCGTCGACGGCTGGGCAATGTTAGCGTGCACACGATAGCCACGACTGTTTCGCTGGGAACCTGTTCGACGGGAAGGGATGCCATGAGCAGCGGCGGATACAAGCTTTACGGCAGGGCTAACGCGGGCTCGCTGGCCGTGCAAATCGTGCTCGAAGAGATCGGCGCGCCTTATGAGCTGCTGTGGGTCGGCAGGACTCCCGCCGAGCTCGAGACATTCCGCCGCATCAATCCGGCCGGAAAGGTGCCGGCGCTGGTGCTGCCGGATGGCACGGCGGTATTCGAGTCCGCCGCCATCCTCATTCACCTGACCAACGCGCATCCCGCAGCGGATCTCGCGCCCGTCGTCGGCAGCACGGCGCATGCCCGCTTTCTGCAGTGGATGTTATTTCTGTCGTCGAACGTCTACGAGACGGCGCTGCGAATCTCCTACCCGGAGCGCTACTCCACGGTCGGAACGGCCGCGGCCGCCCAGATCAAGGCACAAGCCCTGCAGGACTGCGCCCGCCACCTCGAACTGATTCACGGCGCGCTGGCGCCCTATGTACTGGAGCGACTGTCCGCGGCGGACCCGTACCTGCACATGCTCGCCGGGTGGTATCTGCAGGACGCCCCGGCGCTGGGCTCCCGGCTGCCGAAGCTCGCGCAGCACGCCGCACTGCTGCGCGAGAGGCCCGCGACGCGCAAGGCCGAACGGGATCACGCCGAGACCTAGACGGCCAGGATCATGAGTCTCGCTCCTTTGCACGGCATTCGCGCCTGCGTGTTCGATGCGTACGGCACTTTGTTCGACGTCGCTGCAGCCGCGCGGACCTGCAGCGCCGAGCTGGGCGAGAAGTCGAGCGCCCTGAGCACGCTCTGGCGTGAGAAGCAGCTCCAATATACGTGGCTGCGGGCGCTGCAAGGCCGTCACGCGGACTTCTGGCAAGTGACCGGTGAGGCCCTCGACTTTGCGCTCGAGACACTGCAGATCAGCGGCAGCGGGTTGCGGGAGCGGCTGCTGAGCCTTTACCTCACACTCGACGCCTTTCCGGAGGTACGCGACACGCTGGCGCGCCTCAAGCAGGCCGGTATGAGGACGGCAATACTTTCCAACGGCTCCCCGCACATGCTGAAGGCCGCCGTGGAGGGTGCCCGGATCGCGCACCTGCTGGACGCCGTGCTCTCGGTTGAAGAGGTCGGGATCTACAAGCCGCACCCGAAGGTTTACCAGCTCGCCGTCGAGCGCCTGGGGCTCGAGGCGGGCGCGATCGCGTTCCAGTCCTCCAATGCGTGGGACGCCTGGGCGGCATCCGCGTTCGGCATGCGGGTGGTGTGGTGTAACCGCTACGATCAGCGTCCCGAAAAGCTCCCGGGCACGCCTGATCGGGAAATCAGGTCGCTGGCGGAACTGCCGGCCCTGTTAGGTCTGAACTGACGCACCTTCGCGAACGGCCCGGACGATCCTGGCGGCAATCTCGGCCGGCGCCGCGGTGGATGGAATGGCCACGCGAATCCGTTGTTGCGGATCAACCAGCAAAACGAACGCGCTATGCTCCACCAGGTAAGACCCCGACTTCGCATCGAGCGTTCGCCGGTCGAAGAAGACCCGATACTGTTGCGCGACGCGTTCCACCGCCCGCGGCGGACCGGTCAGGGCAACGATGCGGGCATCGAAAGCCTTCACATAGACCGACAGCGCCCGCGGAGTGTCCCGTTGCGGGTCGACTGAAACGAATACCGGGAGGATGCGCGCCGCATCGGGCCCGAGCTCATCGAGAGCCTGATGAATCCCCATGAGGGTGAGCGGACACACGTTCGGGCAGGTGGTGAAGCCGAATGTGACGAGGCGATAGCGCGTGGCGAGAGCGTGCTCGTCGAGGGCCGCGCCGCGTGTGTCGCGCAGCCCGGCGAATGAGACATCGATGCGCTCGCCGGCGCGGGGCAGCGAGGGCACGGAGCTGCCGGACAGGGTCTGAATGAGCATCCATGCGGCCAGCGCACCGCTCAGAGTGAGGCTCGCGATGAGCGCGACGCCCATGCGGCGAGCCCTGCGGATCGCAGTCCGTTGGTTTGTTCGGCAGCTCGTCATTTCTTCTCCAGCAACGGGGTCACGATGCGCGCCAGTCGTTCGCGCGTCCACTCGGGATGTCGCTCCTTCCACCCGTCATCCACCAGACGGCCGGCGCGGTCGATGGTGAAGTTTACGGGAATACGCCAGATGCGTCCGTAGCCCGGTGCGCTGGCGGCGGCCAGGAAGCCCACCGGGAAGCTCAGCGTGCGCGCCACGGCGCGCACCTCCTCGAGCTCATCGGGCGTATTCAGAGTGAATCCGAGCACGGTGAGTCCCTGAGCGGCATGCTCGGCCGCGTACCTCGAGAGCAGGGGGAGCTCGTCGCGGCAGGGCACACACCAGGTGGCCCAGAAGGTGAGGATGACGACCTGGCCTGTCAGCTGCGGCGTAGACAGCCGCTTGCCGTCCAGTGTCACCAGGGTGGCGGCGGGCGCCGGCTGTCCGACCCGCAGCTCGTTGGCCTGGGCCCGCGGCGCCAGCATGCTCCCGAAACCCAGTAGACCGCACGCGGCAGCCCCCTGCAGCACTGTGCGCCGCGTGGGGTTCGCGGGCGGGTGGAGGTGAAATCGAGTGCTCATGGTTCTAAGGCGAGAACGCGTAGCTGCCCCCGACGGTTGCCGTCCAGTGCGGGAACAGCTGGTAGCCGTCGAGCCTGGCGTACACCGGTATCTGCGCGAAGGCGTAAAGATGCAGGTTCCCCATCACGTGCAGCGTCAGACCCGGACTCAGATAGGCCACGGTGCCTGCCGTATCCGGGGTGTCGGCCAGTGCTCCCTGATCGGCGCTCTTGCGCAACAGGTTCACCTGCAGCTGCGGCACCCACTGCGGATGGGCCTCGTAGCGCAGACCGAAGCTCATCGTGGCGCTGTTGCCGGGCCGGAAGTCGTTGCCGGGCGCATCCAGCTTGTGCTTCACCGCGCTCTGGAATTGACCGTTGACGAACGCATCGAAATTCTGGCTCACGGCCTGGTAGTAGTAGGCGCCCACGATCAGATCGGTGCTGCCCGTGCCCGCCTGCAGGCTCGCATCCAGGGGGGTGCCGGCGTTGGGGCCGGTGTTGAAGTTCACCGCCGTGCCGTAGTGGCCGGTGGGGAGCTTCACGCCCAGTTGCACGCCCAGGTTGTGGGTCGGCAGCCATCCCTGGTAACTGCCGATGATCTTGACATCGCCCGGGTCGGAGAGACTGGCGCCGCTGATCTGACTCGACGCGGTTTCGGACGGGCGGTACGGGGTTTGCTGCTGGCCGAAGGTCGTGTGCGAGCGCATGACGTACGGAACGAGGACACTCACGTTCCATTCGGAATTGGGGCTGTAACTCATGCCCACGCTGAGATAGCGATTGATCGTCTGCTTCTCGATCTCACCGCCCCCGAGCGCGGGATTGGACGGATGGTTGACGACCTGTGCCGCGGTTGCCGCGCCGGTGCCGCTACGCAACCAGTTCTGGTTGATGTAGTCGTACTCGAAGTTGAAGCGCAAGCCCGGAATGGCCGAGTATCCGGCCGCCGCGTCGGCGCTGAGCGTGCAGCCGCAGGCGGCGCAGGCCGAGGCCTTCAGCGGCGCGCAGGATGCTAGAACACCTGCCAGCGTCCAAAGCGGCAGGCGACTGAATCGGCAAGACATGTGTATGTTCCCGTTCGCCGTGGCGAACCCGTGTGCAGGACGTGTGAAACGGACGGTCGGGCGCTCCGAAAATGGGCGCGCGACGCCGACGAAGGTCTGCTTCAGGCGAAGCGGGGTGGACCGCGAGGCTGTTGGACGCGAACCAGCCCGACGTTGAGGTGCAGCGGCTCGGAGAGGACGAGGATCGGCTCCGCAGCGGTGACGGCAATCGGCAGGATTCGGCCCGTCTCCATGGCCGGCGCGGCAGCCGGAGCGTTGCCGAACGCGCAGTGCTCGGTGTGCGGCGGATTTCCCGGCTGCCTGCCAGTGTCCAGCGGCGCAGAGGGAGCTGGAAAATCGGGCCGGCAGATCGTGAGGGAGAATGGCTTGCCGCTCGCGGGCATGAAGCCGGCGGGGATCAGCGCGTGAAATACCACGGCGACCAGCAGAATGCTGGTCACGAGCTCGCGCCTGCGGCGATTGAAGAGAGTCGAGCGCATGTCCTTCAGGAGGGCTGCCGCCTTTTTCGGGAGTCTATCCGTTCAGACACGCGCCCGCGAGTCGCGGGCACCCTACCGCGAGCTACTGCATTACCCGACCGCTGCGTACCCCGCGCGCTCGATGCGATCGCCTCGCAACGGGCGCTCGGTATTCCCACCCTTATGTCAATCGATTGGCCGGACCAAGGAGCGCCGCGTTCCTTCAGGCTGCGTGCGTCGCCCCTTGCGCACGGCGAAGAACAGTTGCCGGTGTTCGCCGGCACGCGTGATGGTCGCCCAGCGCAGCGCGACCAGGACATACAGGACATTCAGCGCCAGGAGTCTGGTGGGGATGTGTCTGGTGCGCTGCGCTGCGGCGAGCACCTGCTTCGCCGTCACGCCGCGCGTTCCGCCGACGCGCCCGTGCACGTAATCTACGGCGGCCTTGTCGACCAGGTTGAAGTAGCCGGAACCACGACGCGCCCTCGATAGCGCGAACGACAGCACGAAAAAATAACCCTCGCTCTCGAATACATGATAGGTCTGACGCACCGCCCTGACCCGACCACAGTATTGGAGTCCACGCTGCAAAGTGCGGATATTCATACCACCCCACTCATGGCTCAGTCCCCCTCGCCGAGCGCAAGCCGCGGAACGCCTGCCTCCTGCATCCGGGTATTGAGCGCCGGCAGCTCGCTGTTGGCGAGCGACTTCCACTTCTCGAGCTGCTCGACCAGGCGTCGATGCAGATCGGCGTACACCTCCTGGTGCGCCGCCGTCGGAGCGACGTCGTCCGCGTCGATGGTGGCAATGAAGGTGTCGTATTGCTCGTTGAGGCGGTTCGGATAACGCAGATTGTCCTCGGATGCCTTCATGTTGACCTGGATGAGCTGCTCCTCGATCGGTTTCATGTGCGCGTCGAAATCCGCGGCCGCCGCCAGCAGCGGCTTGCTGCCGGCCTCGCTACCCGCCCAGGCCTTCAGCGTCTCGAGATTGCGCCGCAGGGTGCGCATCTGATTGACGGCGCGGTGCAGCGCGTCGATATCCTGTGCCGTGCGTGTCACCAGATCCCAGTGCGCGGCCGTGTCGGCCGCGGTGACGGTGTCCTTCAGTCGCGGGTCGAGCACCACTTGCAGCGGCACGGACTGCACCGTGCCGCGGGCCGTGAGGCGCACCAGGTAGGAGCCCGGAGTGACGACCGGTCCGCGCGGACCTTCGTCGGCGTAAAACGCCCCGGGAATCTCGCGCGGATCCTCGACGCGCAGATCCCAGGCGAAGCGGTTCATTCCAGCGGCATCCGGCAGCAGGTCCGCGGGCGGCTCGCGATCCGGCCATTCGGCCGGCTGCGCGAACTTCTCCTTCTTATGGTTCGAGAGCGTGCGCAGCACCTTGCCCTGGGGGTCGAGGATCTCGAGCGTGATCTTCTCATCGGCCGCCGGCCTGCTCTTGAGAAAATAGTCGATCACGGCGCCGCGCGGCGGGTTGTCGCCGACCGGCCGCCGGCGGTTCACCTCGAGGGGGAAATGCAGGTGGTAGGCGCTCTGCGGTTGATACAGGCGCACCTCGGGCAGCTGCGCCGCGGGGTCGAGCTGGCGCAGGGGCGTCAGGTCATCGAGCACCCAGAACGAGCGGCCGTGGGTCGCGACCACGAGGTCGTCGTCCTTCACGACGAGATCGTGCACCGGCGCGACGGGCAGATTCAGCTGCAGCGGCTGCCAGTGTCCACCGTCGTCGAAGGACACATAAACCCCGAGCTCCGTGCCCGCATACAGCAGTCCCTTTTTCTGCGGATCCTCGCGCACCGAACGCACGTAGGCGCCTTCGGGTATCCCGCTGACGATGCGGGTCCAGGTCTTGCCGCTGTCGTGCGTGCGGTAGATGAGCGGCTTGAGATCGTCGAGCTTGTGCCGGTCTATCGCGGCAAACGCGCTGCCGGCCTCGTGCGGCGAGGGCTCGATGATGCTCACCATGCTCCACTCGGGCATGTCCTTGGGCGTGACGTTGTGCCAGCTCTGCCCGTCATCCTGGGTCACGTGGATCAATCCATCATCGGTGCCCGCCCACAGCAGCCCGCGCCGCAGCGGTGACTCGGCGAGCGCAAACACGGTGTCGTAGTACTCGACGCTCGTGATGTCGAGCGTGATGGGCCCGCCCGAGGGCCGCTGCTTGCTCTTGTCGTTGCGGGTGAGATCGGCGCTGATGCGCCGCCAGCTGCGCCCCTGATCGGAGCTCTCCAGCACGAACTGCGCCGCCGTGTACAGAACGTTCGAATCGTGCGGCGAGACGAACACCGGCTCGGTCCACTGGATGCGGTATTCGAGATCTGCCGCCCCGTTACCGGA
>Ga0209804_1000754_pt1 | contig 23570 bp, 20 predicted proteins | sample GraSoiAngelo_139_FD_185896 | JGI IMG/M metagenome (GOLD analysis project Ga0209804, IMG submission 185896) | Grasslands soil microbial communities from the Angelo Coastal Reserve, California, USA - 14_0929_12_20cm (SPAdes) (version 2) | ecosystem: Environmental > Terrestrial > Soil > Grasslands ... | reverse complement strand
GGCTACTTGATTGTGGCCACAGATGCATGGATGCAGCACCCGGTGGGCTATGCACTCAGTCCAAACGGCCAATTCCAGCTCACCAGTTTCTGGGCGCTTGTGCTGAATCGGTGGGCGCTCTGGCAGTACTCACACACCATGCTCGGCGCCGTAATTACGGGGAGCTTTACGATGGCCTCGGTGGGTGCTTTCTATCTCCTGTCGCGCACGCATGAGGACTGCGGGCAATTGTTCATTCGCCTGGCGGTGATCGTCGGAGTCATCGCTGCCTTCCTGCAGCTTTTTCCCACCGGAGATGGCCAGGGCACAATGCTTGCCCGCTACCAGCCGACCACCCTGGCAGCGATGGAAGGTCTCTTCGAAACGCAGGAAGGAGCGCCGCTCGCAATTCTCGGCCAGCCCGATATGGTCAACCGGCGGCTCGACAATCCCCTGATTGTCCCGAAAGCGCTGAGCTTCCTAACTTATCGCGTTTGGTCTGCGAAGGTGGACGGGATGGACAAATTCCCGCCGCAGGATTTGCCCGATAACATCACGCTTCTCTACTACAGCTACCACGTGATGGTCGGCCTGGGGACAATGTTCATCGCTGTCTTGCTGCTCTCGGCGTGGAAGCTCTGGCGAAAGACGCTTTACGAATCGCGCGGCATGCTCTGGGCTTTGCTGCTCTCACTTCCATTTCCATTCATCGCCAACACCGCGGGATGGATCACGGCGGAGGTCGGTCGGCAGCCCTGGCTGATCTTTGGCCTGATGCGCACGCGGGCGGGCGTGTCGCCGCAAGTTTCCGCGGGCAATGCCTGGTTCACTTTGATCGGATTCATGGGGCTGTACACCGTGCTGGCGATTCTCTTCCTCTTCCTGGTGTTTCGAGAAATCGAGCGCGGGCCTGCGCTGGAAGCCAAGAGCGCCTGAGGAGCAAGTAGAATGGGGAACATCTGGTTCTGCCTTGTCGCCTTGATGTTGATGGTGTACGTCGTGCTCGATGGATTCGACCTCGGCGCCGGCGCCGTTCATTTGTTCGTTGCAAAGACCGACACTGAGCGGCGCCAGGTGATCCGTTCGATCGGCCCGGTTTGGGATGGAAACGAAGTCTGGCTCATCGCCGCAGGCGGGACGCTCTACTTCACTTTTCCCTTGGTTTATGCCTCGAGCTTCAGCGGCTTCTACCTCCCGCTGATGATGGTGCTCTGGCTATTCGTGCTGCGAGGCATTTCGGTGGAGTTCCGCACCCACGTGGAAGGCCCTATCTGGACGGGCTTCTGGGATGCCGTATTTTCTCTGGCGAGCTTGCTGCTCGCCGTTTTCTTCGGCGCCGCTCTCGGCAACGTGGTCCGGGGCGTTCCGCTCGATTCGCAAGGGCGCTTCTTCGAGCCGCTGTGGACAGATTTCCGCATCGGTCGAGAGACCGGTATCCTCGACTGGTACACCCTCCTTGTTGGTGTTGCGGCGCTTTGTGCGCTGCTGCTACACGGTGCACTTTGGGTCGCCTTGAAAACGGAAAATGCTGTGTACGAGCGCGCGCGGCGGCTTGCGCGCTTCGCCTGGTTCGGCATCGCAATTTTGACCGTCGTCGTCACCGCGGTAACGTTCCGCATCCAGCGGATTGTTCCGGGTAATTTTTCGACGCGTCAGTGGGGTTTCCTCTTTCCCGTCATTGCTCTGGCGGGACTGCTGGGCGTGGCATGGTCCCTGATTCGCAAGAAGGACGCGCGCGCGTTCGGCAGTTCCTGCGCGTATCTCGCCGGCATGCTCGCGAGCGTAGCCTTCGGCCTGCACCCCTACGTGCTTCCGGCGAGCACCAACAGTGCTTATGCCCTGACGGTTGAAAACGCGAAAGCTCCAGAGTACGGCCTGCGCATTGGCTTGATCTGGTGGGCGATCGGAATGTTCCTGGCGACCGGCTATTCCGTGTTCAGCTATCGGCGCTTTGCCGGGAAGGTGAGTTCTGCGGCGGAAGAGCAAGGCTACTGAAGTCTATCACCAATGTCCTGCCCGGCGGCTAACTAAACTGAGGACCACGCAGGATTTCGGAATCTATTTTGAATCGTCAAACAAGAGCTCAAAACTTATCTCTGCGATCGGCTGCAACCAAAACACAAGCTGATCATCCAATTCCTCATGTCGGGAGTTGCAAAGATGCAAATTGGTGTTGACAGCTTTGCGGCGGCCATACCCGACCCGGCCACGGGTCTGGCGCTCAAGTCCGTCGAGCGCATGCACAATCTCTTAGAAGAAATTGAGCTCGCCGACCGGGTCGGTCTCGACGTTTTTGGCATCGGAGAACATCACCGGGCCGAGTTCCTGGATTCTGCCCCGGCCGTGATTTTGGCTGCCGCCGCCACGCGCACGAAAGACATTCGCCTTACAAGCGCCGTTACCGTTCTCAGCGCCGCGGACCCGGTTCGCGTCTTCCAGGAATTTGCCACGCTGGACCTGATCTCGCGTGGTCGTGCGGAGATTGTCGCCGGTCGGGGCTCTTTCGTGGAGGCCTATCCGCTCTTCGGTTTGCGTCTGGAAGACTACGATTCGCTTTTCTCAGAAAAGCTGGATCTGCTCCTCAAGATTCGCGAGAACGCCGACGTTCACTGGTCTGGCAAGCATCGCGCGCCACTGACCGGGCAAGCGGTCTACCCTCGTCCACTGCAAAACCCGCTGCCCATTTGGATCGGTGTCGGCGGGACTCCGGCCTCCTTCGCACGCGCCGGTGTGCTCGGACTTCCCCTGATGGTCGCGATCATCGGTGGCGAACCCAGACGATTCCGTCCATTGATCGACCTCTACCGCGAGGCCGGCCGCCGCGCCGGTCACCCTGCTGAGAAGCTCATTGTGGGTCTCCACTCCATCGGATTCTTGGGAGACAGTACGACGCAGGCTGCGGATGACTTTTATCCAGGGTATGCGCACACGTTCACCGAAATCGGAAAGGAACGCGGCTGGGCTCCGACCACTCGGGCACACTTTGACGCTGAGCGCCGAGCCACGGGTGCGCTGTTGATCGGCGATGCCGAAACGGTCGCGGAGAAAATTATGTACGTAAATGAAGTCCTCGGCGGCATCTCTCGCCTAACGTTCCAGATGGGCGTCTCGACGCTCCCGCACGACAAGATGTTACGATCCATCGAAATCCTGGGCACCCGCGTCGCGCCCATCATCCATCAGGAGCTCACTGCTATCCCCGCGGGGGCCTGATACAGGGACCATGAGCGGAGAATGTTTGTTCTGGCTCCAGCTTTCGCCAAGTCCTGCTGTTATCCGCACGCGCAAACATTTGGGCCTCAAACCGACCGTGTAAGGGCCGAAGGTGGGAAAAACCGACATTCCCTTATGCTCGTTTTCAAATGCGACGGAGCACTAAGCATTTCCGGTAAGTCCCTGAAATTCTGATCGCTCTTGTTTTGAACTCTACGATTGTTCAAGCGAACGAAATGAGTAGGTTCATAGACGTGGTCGTCAGTCAAATTGCAACGGGCGTCAGCAAAACTGCAATGAGAGCAAAACCCGATGTGTGCTTTTAATGTATATTTGCTATGAACTTTAAATGACGTCTGCAACGAGATTTTCGATTGCCGACGCGCTGTAGGCTCTTCAGGAGCCACCAGAAAACGCGGGAGTACCGTCGTAAAGGAGCACCCCATGAGCCCGATGAGCCGGCGGATATTTGTAAAAGGCGCGACACTCACCCCGCTCGCTTTGTCTTCTTTTCCGGGGTTGGGTCAGCGAACCGCCACGCCAGGCGACCGCTTCGATATCGTCGTCGCCGGTGCCGGACACAATAGCCTGGTCTGCGCCGCGTATTTGGCAAAGGCTGGCAATAGAGTGCTCGTGCTGGAAGGTAGGCCGACCATCGGCGGCGGCTGCAAGACTCAGGAAGTTTGCCTGCCTGGTTTCAAAGAGGATCTTTGTTCGAGCGTGCACGGCAATATTCGAAATAGCCCCGTTTATCGCGAACTCAGTCTTCAGGAGTACGGCCTCGAGTATCTCGAACCCGACCCAGTCATGCACATTCCCTTTTTGGACGGTGCATCCCTCACCGTCTGGCGGGATGTAGACCGCACCTGCGAATCAGTCGCCAAAATTTCAAAGAAGGATGCCGAGACGTTTCGGCGTTTGGTGCCAGAATTTCGCAATAGCGAACGCAATGCCGGAGGCGAGAGCGCGCGCAGAGGCGGTGCTCCAGCCGGATTCATCCAGCGCCTTTCCGCCATGTCTGGTTACGAGGCGGTCAAGGCAATCTACGAAAGCGAACACATGCAGGCCGCGAATCTCTCAACCGGGCATTTTGGTGGAGTCCCAGGCGGCGACATCGGCACCGGAGCTCAGGCTTTTTCGATGATGGTTGAGCTGAATGGCCGCCCCATGGCCAAGGGCGGGTCCGGCATGCTCAGCGTGGCGTTGGGGCGGTTTATCGAAGCGCACCATGGCGTGGTTTTGACGAATAAGCCTGTCGCCAACCTGATCATTGAGAGTGGCAAATGCGCCGGTGTGGAATGCGTGGACGGCAGCCAATATCGCGCGATCAAAGCGGTAGTCTCCACAATCCACGTAAAGCACCTGATCAATATGGCGCCGCGCCAGCTGTGGGGCGATGAGTTCAACCGCGACATCGCGATTTTCCAGCCCGAGCACGCTATGTTTTCGTTTCACTACGCCAGCTCGGAAACGCCCAAATATCCTCTCGGCGGCGGTCAAACCATCTCCACTACTGAAGCCGCCATCATGGAACATCCGGAAAGTGTTCTCGTTCTCAATGATTACAACGCGCGCGGCGTGCCGTTCTTGGAGGATATGCCGCTGCAAATCGTGAGCCCTTCAGTTGCCGATCCGACGCGCGCTCCGGCTGGATACCATACGGTGAAAATCGAAGGGACAATGCCTTATGCGCTCAAGGAGGGTCCCAAGCATTGGGACGTCATCAAGGAAGAAGTTGCCGCGACGGTCTTCAAACGGCTCACTCGCGTCGCGCCCAATCTCACTCCGGACAAAATTCTTGGCAAATTCCTCGAAAGCCCACTGGACATCGAACGCATGAATCCTGCCATGTGGCGCGGCAGCGCTCACCATGGCGACCGGCGCCTGCCTCAATTCGTGCCTTACAAATTGCCCATATCCGGCTTGTACCAAACCGGCGCCTGCACCGCTCCCGGCGGCTCGATCACCGCTCTCCCCGGCCGCAACGCCGCCGCCGCTCTGTTAAGCGATTTGGGCACGAGTCTTGAGGAAGTGAACAAAGGTGACAGAAAAGATGCATAGCACGGGCAGAACTGCGGCTTTGTTCGTCGCTGTTGCGGTCTTGCTCCTCGCTGGCTTCGCAGCGCGCGCCCAACAAGCCCAGCAACGCGCGCAGCCTGCCGATCCCATTCAGCCATAAATTACACATCGCTCAGGGCCTGAGATGCCAAACCTGCCATACCAATCCCGATCCCGGTAGCGAGATGACTTTTCCTGCCACGAGCACCTGCATGATGTGCCACACGAGCGTTGCGAAAGACCGGCCTGCGATTATGAAGCTCGCCGACTTCGAAAAATCCAATCAGGCGATTCCCTGGGTGCGTGTCTACCAAGTGACTCCCGGCGTCACATGGACGCACCGCGCACATTTGCAAGCCGGCATGCGGTGCACGATGTGTCACGGTGACGTCGCCCAGCTCGAGGTCATGGCCCAAAACACCAGCGTGACCGCGATGGGTAGCTGCATCAGTTGCCATCAGGCCCATAACGCCCCCACCGTCTGCTCCACCTGCCACGCCTGGCCCTCCACTTAGGTACATCGCGCAATCCAACTGACGCGAGTCACCAGTGAAGATTGAAGCAGTCTCTCCGCTGTTCGCCGCATTCCGATCCGAAGGGATGGACACGAACGAAAAAAACGAAACGTGAGCGCGGATAGCCAGAGGGAAGCGCTTTTTGCGCATCAAAAAACATGGAAGGGAACACTGTGCTCTCGCCTTACATTTGCCACCGCTTACTGCATCCTCGTTGGCGCGCCGGTGCCTGCTTCCTTTGGCCGTTCGAACTTCTATGGCATGAAATTGGCTACTACCGCGTGGGCCAACCGCGCACGGCATGGTCAGTTCTGGTCCACACAGTCGGCTTGCCATCCGTGCCGCAGAATTTGGGCCCGAAGCCGACTGGTTGCTTGAAGCAGTGGGTGAAAATCCAGGACAGCGGGAAAATTGAGGGAGCTTTAAGGCAGCGATAAGAATTTCTTCACATTCCCTTATGCTAATTTTCAGTGATTTAGCGCTCCGCCACATTTCTCGTAAGTCCCTGAAATTCCGATCGCTCTTGTTTTCGCCCCCCACCGCCCCTACCCACTCTAACCGCCATTTCATTTGGTTCAGCGTTTGAAACGCTGAACGACCTCTGAGGAAAAATAGAGTTTGCACCAATATTGTGCAAATTGGACGGCAGGCGCCTGTACTTCGCTGTTCGAAATGGAGCAATCTTGGCAAGCCAGCCTATTTCACAGACCCAAGTAAAGACGATACAAGAGATTGCTCGGCACGTGGAAATTATCGGTGATCAAAATCACGCCGAAAAATACGAGGACGAAGCTGCAAACCAAACCCACCACGCCCGCCGCCCTGTGCAGGGAACTCAAGAGTGGTAGGGCTCGGGAAAGGAAGATAGCAGCTAGCAGATACGGGATCGCAATTCCCAAGGAGAAGAGGAATAGTGCGAGCGCGCCGAGGAAGGGCGAGCCTACAGTGCCTACGTAAATCATCAACGAGATAAACAGCGCGCCCCCGAAACAAGTAGAGCAGCCAACGGCAAAAGCTGACCCTATGAACATCACCTTGAGCCTATCCAGCCAAGGTCGCCGCGCACGCAGTACGGCCGGAACAGGCAGACGACAAAGTCCCGGCGCTCCAGCATTGAGGCCTACCCAAACTCCAACGATCAGCATTCCCAGACCGGAGGCAATTCCTAATGGCCGATTCCAATTGTCCATCCATCCCGAAATGTGAAGTTTTTCGCCTGCAAGTCCCGCGAGGGATCCCGTAGCAGTGAAGACGATTGTAAAGCCGGCGATAAATTGCAGAGCGGTCCGAATGACTTGCGACCGAGCCTCAACGATTCCTGCTGCGGTCGGTTGCATGCCGATACCCGCTAAAGCAAACGTATAGTAAATCGTAAGCTGGAGAAGGCATGGAGAAAGCACGGCCAGGAGGCCAGCGAGCAGCGCCAGGAGCGTCGACAGCGAGAGATCGCCTCCCTTCGCATTTTTGGGGTAGATGAGCGGCAAATCCCAGCGCATGACTTGTGCGCCGGACATCTCCATTGCGGGCACCATCTGCATCATGGAGGCGCCACGTACCGCTTCTCCGTCTTGGTTCTGTGCCTCCTCGGCTACCAATTCGAAATAGGACCTCTTCTCGCTGATTAATGGATTGCCCTGAGCATTGGTGTTGGGAAATCGAATCACGCTAACGCGATGGTGGTAGGAGTCTCTGAGGACTGTGGTGTCTACGGCCGTGAGCTGCTCCCCATTATCTAAGCGTAGCGCAGCCGTTGGCGGCGCCTCAGGAAGTTCGCCCATGTGGATGTCTTCGAAGAGATAAAAGACGGCGAACTTGTCGGGCTGAAAGGTCGCCGCGTCCTGATTCTGCTCGGTCATTGCGTAGTATTCAGGCGTTGCATAGATGGCGGACATGCCCGCAGCGTCGTGTTCGTGTATGGATGATTCTGGGAATCTCAGAAGCGTGCGCATCACTCGGGAAGTAACACCGGCTTTGAAGGTCAGAATGTCGATCCGTTTTGCGGGTCCCCATTTCGAGACGAGAAACAGCCAGGACCAGGCGGCGACGAGTCCGAGGAGCATCAACGTCGCTGCCCTAACCCACCGTAACCTGCTAATTCCATCTCTCATTTCGGTTCACTCAATCCCCAAAGCTCGGTAACTGTTAGCCCCGCACGTATGGTGCAAACACACGAAAGAAATCGAGGTGTCCGTCATTTCACGTTCACTGTCATCTCCATGCCGGGGTGATAGGTACATACGATTTTGTACGTGCCGGGTTTGGAAGGGGTGGTCCATTCAGCAGTCTTCTTCTGCCCGGCTGCAAGGATGACCTCTTGGAACCCGACCTCGGCCGACATTAGGTTGTGATCGATCTGATCGGCGTTTTCGAGGTCGAAGGTGATTTTTTGTCCTGCAGTCACGTCGAGAGTTGCGGGCTCGAACCTAACGTTTCGGGCGACAACTGTAACGATATTGGAAGCTCCGCCGCTTGGAGCTGTCCTCCGCGCCGGCGTCGCCGCTGCAGTTTGCGCAGACGCCGCATAAGGGTTCACACCTCCGTGAGGGCCGCCGATATCCGAGACCACTTTGGCGCTGCGATTATCCGGTGCGATCAGGACGAAAGTGCCGCCATGTGGATCTGCCAGCTTTGGCGTTTGAATCGTATCGAGCATCTTCAGGCTTTCGCGGTCGAAAATGGTGATCGAGCCCAGATTGTTGCTGATCCACAGTTCCTTGCCGTCCGGCGAAAGGACGATGTGATCAGCCTGGCACTGTCCATCCGGACACGAGAGCTGCTCCCGAATTACGGACATCGTGCTCGTATCAATAGCCGAGAAAGTAGCGCCTCTTTGTCCCTGGCCCTCGCCTTTGTTCGCGACATAGGCAATCTTCTCGTCTGGGGAAAGGCGGATGCCATACGGCCCCCGGCCCGTAGGCGCAACACCGAGGATTTTCCCCGTATCTACGTCCAGTTTCACGAGCTTATTCGTCAAGCTCAGGCTGACGTAGCCCGTTTTCCCGTCCTGCGTTATCGCCGTCCAGACCGGGCCGGGGCCCACCGGGAAGGTCGCTACCTGTTGCATCGTCTCCAGGTTGATTTTGGAAAGCCATCCGTCAATCTCCCGGCCGCTGGCATCGCGAGCGATGCCCGGCCGAACAGTCACATAAATGAATTTGCCGTCCGGCGAGGCGAACCCGATGTACGGATTGCCCTTGAAATCGCCGGCAGGAATTCCGCGTACTACTTTGTTCGTCGTGGGATCGAGCAGAAAAATCGGCAAGGGGCCAGAAAATGAATCGAACATAACATACTTGTCAGCGACCACCTGCGTGTGGTGGGTTTCACCCCCGGTGTTAATCAGCGCGGCAAGTTTCAAGGTTTTTGCGTCGATGACTGCAGTCGGCGCCGCGCCTACGCGGCGTCGTCCTTCGCCAATGGAGAACCCGGAGGGCAGATAGATGTATCGGGCATCGGGAGAGAGCGTAATCCCGTGCGGCGTAGACGGAATATTGATATCAGCCAAGGCGATAATTTTTCGCGTCCTGGCGTTAACCACGACGATCATCGGCTTGTCGGCGGTGGAGTTGTAGCTGACGCTCGCATTGGTGAAGAACAACAAGTCGCCGCCCTTTGTTTCATAAGCGGGCTTGCCGCTGGCATCGAATGTCTGGGTGATTTTGATGCCATAATCAGGTTGGTTCACGCCCATCATTTTCAAGAGATCGGTCGTAGGACCCGCGGCACCCTGTTGGGCGGTTGGTCCAGGAGCGGCCTGCCCTTGCGCAGACTGAGTCGCTGGCACTTGCGTGACCGGCCTGTTTTGCTCTTTGGCGGGCCTGGCGGCTTGTTGCTCCTGTCGCATCGCAAGGGTCACGCCCGAGAGAACGAGAATGGCGAGCCCAATGGAGCGATACGCTTTCATCGGTTCCTCCAACAGAGTCGGATAGGCTGCCGCCGAGTATAAATAGGCCAATCAGTGAAGGCAATCAGGTGTTGCACCTGGGTCTCTCCAAGACATTCCATATGAGATTGGCTCTTTGGCGTAAAAGATTCAGAGATACAGGAGAGGCTGCTACTTCGAAATGGCCCCTGTCGCCAAGTATTTCCTTCATCCTAAGCCGAACGTATAATTCCGGAGTACAGATGGCCACTCGGTCATGTCCGGGAGACACTTTGGATCGGCCGCTTCAGCTGCGTGGAACCACGTCAAATTCCGGAACAGCCAATGATCGACTGGCGCGCCTTCCTCAGATTTTTGGTCTCCTCGCCGTGCTCGCAGCAGGATTTTGGCTAAGGAGTCTATCGCCCGGGAAAACACCTTTTTCATTCGCTGAGTGGCCGTGGGCCAGAACGGCGACGGTTACGTTGTATTTTTCTGACGGTCAATCACTTTTCCCAGTATCACGGCGTGTGCCTGTCAATACCGAGTTGCCGAGTGCGGTGTTGCGCGCCTTGCTTGCGGGACCTGACGCGAGGAGTTCGTTGAAAAGCTGGATTCCATACGGCACTGAGATTCGGTCCTTCGATCTTGCGGGCGAGGTGGCGCGCATCGATCTCTCGGGCGCATTCCTCCATAGGAGCAGCCGACCGGATCTAGCGAAAGCGGCGATAATCGAGACAATGACCGCACTGCCGGGTGTGAGTTCGGTCGCATTGAGCGTTGAAGGGAAACCAGTAGCAACGCCTGCAACTCGTATGCCGCTGCTGTATTTTGGTTCGGCGAACGGGTTGGTCGCGCTCCCTGTTTCAGCTTCAGACCCTCGCGCAGTGCTCAGTGCCTATCTTTCAGGGCCGGGTGATTCGGAATTGACAGGCTTCCCGACGGATGTTCGGCTCGTGAACTACAACTATGATCGATCGAAACTCTTCCTGTCTCTGAACTTCACGTATACGCCGTCCATCCGTACCTTGGCGCTCGATAAGCCGGAACGTATGCGACTTGTGCTCTTAGGACTGATTGCTAGCCTTACTGAATTCCCCGGGGTACGGACTGTGCAACTCGACTTTCAGGGTCAGACCCGGCTCGGCTTGGGGCAATGCAGCGATTTATTGCGAACGCCGCAATCGCGGCCACAACTCTTGAATGACGAACGATTGCTCGAACGGTAGGAGCAGTGCTAGCTCGATGATCTATTTTGACAACGCCGCGACATCCTGGCCCAAACCTCCGGCTGTCCGCGCCGCCATGGACGAGTATTTTGGCGAGGCGGGCGGCAATCCCGGCCGATCTGGTCACCGCATGTCCGTGGCCGCAGCTCGTATTGTCGAGAGAGCGCGCGAGGCCCTGGCTGATTTGTTTAGTGCCAACGATCCGAGCCGCATAGTTTTCACTCACAATGGTACGCATGCGCTAAATCTTGCGCTTCAAGGGCTCCTACGGCCCGGCGATCACGTTCTGACAACCAGCATGGAGCACAACTCGGTTATGCGTCCTCTGCGGCATTTCGAAGGACTAGGTGTCGAGGTCACGGTAGTGGCCTGTACCCCGGACGGCAGGGTTGATCCTGAAGCTGTGCGGCGCGCCGTTCGGCACGACACGAGCCTTCTCGTTACCACACATGCTTCGAATGTGGCTGGCACGCTGAATCCCGTGGCCGACCTGGCCGCACTCGCGCGGGAGGCGAAAATACCTTATTTGCTGGACGCTTCTCAGACAGCCGGCTCGATACCCATCGATGTTCAGGCACTGGGCGTGGATCTCGTGGCCTTCACAGGTCACAAAGGTTTGCTCGGGCCCACTGGTACGGGTGGTCTTTACATCCGAGAAGGCTTGGCACTCGCTCCGCTTATGCGGGGCGGCACCGGCAGCGACTCAGCGCATGAGATACAACCCGAATTCCTCCCGGACGCCCACGAAAGCGGAACGCTGAACCTGGCCGGAATAGCTGGATTAGGTGCTGCGGTGCGCTTTGTTTTGGAAGTCGGCATCGAAGCCGTGAGGGCGCACAAGCAAAAGCTAATTGCACAGTTTCTGGCGGGAGCCTTTGGGATTTCAGGGCTTACGTTATACGGACCGAGGAATGCGGCGCTTCAATGTGATCTCGCGTCATTCACTATCGATGGTGCGGTGCCCTCTGAAGTGGGCCTAATTCTCGATCAGTCGTTCGGGATTATGGCGCGCACCGGCCTGCACTGCGCGCCCTCGGCGCATCGCACTTTGGGAACATTTCCCACAGGAACGGTGCGCTTCAGCTTTGGCTGGTTCAACACACCTGCGGAGGTTGAGAAAGGGCTCGAAGCGCTGCGCCAGATCGCGGCATGGGCGGCAACAGAAGCCACAGTTCCTCGTCAGGAAGCAGTGGAAACATGGACGGCCTGATCAGTTTTTTTGCCTCGCATCACGCGATTCGGGCTGAAGCAGTCCTGAAACGCAATGGATTGGCCGCGCAGCTTATTCCCGGCCCCAAGGATCTAAGTCCGAATTGCGGAGTCGCGCTTCGATTTGACTATGCGATGCGTGAGAACGTTCTCCCACTTTTAGCGGCGAAAAATGTGAGGTTTGAAGGAGTTCATTTCTATCGGCCCCGCACCGACGATTGGAATCGTTTTCAGGCGGAGTGCCGATGAGACCGATTAAGCAGAGCACTTGAAATGGCAATAACCGCCGCGCCGGCGACAAGGAGTTCCTGGAAGCGAGCAGGCCCTATCCGTGTGACGGCCCTGCAACTCGGTATTGTCTCAGGCGTTTTGGCGGTTTTAGCGGGCACGTTCTTCGACGTTCGGCCGCCCGAAGCATATGGAATTTGCATGGCATGTCACGCCCGCGATCTGTTGAACTGGACCGTCAACCGAACTGCTGGTACACACCTGACGGTTGCACCGGTCTCTTTGGTTTTTCCTGTGCTCACCACCATCGGAGTGCTGTTGGGCGCGCTGCTTGGATCAACCTCCAGCAAAGAATTCCGTTGGAGCAGCCCGGATAATTCATTGAAGACGTTCTTTTATGGGGCACTGGTGATGAATTCCGCGCTGCTCGCCGGCGGGTGTTCGATCCGGCTGCTGCTGCGCTCCGCGGCGGGTGAAGTGCTCGGGCTGATGGGCTTCGCCGGGATGGCTGCGGGAGTGATCCTGGGCACTTTCTGGCTACGCTGGAGGGCCACGAGATGACAGCGGCAATTGCTACTCTTGTCATTGGGGTCATCCTCGGCTATCTAGGCCAGCGATCACGCATGTGCTTCGTTGGGGGCATTCGAGACTTCATCCTTGTACGAGATACCTATTTACTTAGAGGACTGATCGCTTTTGGCCTGACGGCTTGGCTGGCGTTCCCCATACTTGGGCTCTTTACTGGCTCTCGTCCCGGTCCGTTTGCTTCCTCGGATGTGATCACCATACTGCTCACCGTCGCCGGCGGTTTTGGCGTCGGTTATTTCTCCACGCTCGCTAACGGCTGCCCGTTCCGCCAGCACGTCCTCGCTTCCCAGGGCGTCAAAAGCTCGATGGCTTACCTGGTTGGGTTTCTCGCCGGCGCGGTACTCTTCCACGGTGTGATTGAGCGACTGGTGCTCCGATTTTTACCCTAAGTACGTGACCGACTTAAAAACGAAAGTTGGTCTCAAGATAACCAAACTGGGCACTCGTACCCGCAGGATAGACATTGGCGATCACTCCCTTGCCCCACGCATAGCCATAGTAAAGCGTGACGCTGAAGCCGTAGCGCAGCGGAAAATCTAAGCTCGCGTCCCAGACATTCGCCAAACTGCGGCCGACGACGCTGGTCCGCCCCGTATAGCCAAAGGTCGCAGGCTGAAAGGCGCCGCCACCTGAATACCAGAAGTCCTGCGCATTGGTTAGGCGCAGTGCGTGCCCTTCGGTGCGCAAAAGAACGGATCGTGGCAAATGAAACTCGGCCGTAGCATAGAAATCCTCATTGTTCTCCATGTTATAGAATGGAAATCGCGCATAGAGCCGGGGCGTCGGCAGGAGTTGGAAAAAGGTGCCGTGAATGTTGTCCGCTGGGTTGGAATCACCGCTGCCGAAGGAGTAGCCAAGGCTAAACCACGGATTCGCGATTTTGATGGGAGGCTGCCAGCCGATTTCGCCTGCAAAAGCTCCGGCGCGCTGGCTCAGTGATCCCCAACTGCCGTTCTGCCACGCTCCCCATACAAGGAAATCGAACTGCCCGTGTTCAGACGTGTGGAAGACCTGCACGTAATCGCCGCCGTAGGTCCCAATACGAACCTGCTTCGTATCGGATGCCCTAATCGCCAGCGGCCGATTATCCGTTTTATGTACACCTCGCCTTTGGTCGACGTAACCCGCCGCAAAAACTCGCAATTCTCCCGCTCCGCTGCGATACGCCGTCGGTAATGTGTATGCCCCATAAAAGAGGTCAACGTTGAGTTCTCCCATGGCGTCCACCTGGAACGCACCCTCAGTAGGCCTAACGGCCACGAATGTGAAGTTGTTCCTTCCCTCATCGAATCGCAGCCTGATGCCATCGAAGCTGCGCAAGACGGCCGAGAAATTAAACTCACCGATCAGCCGTTGAGCGACTCGCGTGTTGACCAGTTCTGTGAGTGTCGCGTCTGTCGGCTTGAACTCTGTACCGTCAGAAAAACCAAATCGCCCCACGGTGAACCTTCCGTTCAGGGGAAGACCAATGGCCAGATAGCCTTGCTTCAGGAAACCGCTCGCAATGTTTCGCCGGTCCTGGTTTGCCATAAAATAGGCCCCACCAAGCCCAAGCTGGCCTTGATTACCCGGCGCGATGGAGTTGGCGGGAAGTCCTAGAATGGCGTCCTGGGCCCCCTCCACCAGCCATTCGAATCGCTCTCTCGTTTGGCTCAAGCCTGCTCGCAGAAGAGAATGCGCAAAGGCATATGCGTTCTCTCCTACGGTGGGCTGGAACCAGTCCCAGGCCTCGGCTCGGAACCGCCAACTACCAAACAGTTTGATAGAGGGTGCTTTGAGGTTGGATGAGCTCGTGTCAGCTTTTTGAGCATTCCCCAATGAAGGTTCACCCGGTTGCGAGTCGTCGTGCTTTTGCGAGTCATCAAGAGAGGGAGGGCCGGCTTCGCTGGATCGTTGCTGTCCGAACAGAATACTTCCGATCGACAGAGCGCAGATGATCGACAAGAGCACAGCTCTAAGATTCATGTCGGCTCTTCCTCGGGCGCGAGGCGCATGATCTCACATCTTACTCGCCGAAAATCTCGCATCCGGGAAAGGTCAACGCAAAAACATACCAGCGCGTGAAAACCTGCTGCGGATGCTCATCTGTCGCACTTACCTCCGCGGTCGAAAAGTACCTATCGCGCAAGACAACTCCATTATCGAGATGGACCTCGTTATCCTTCATCTTGGCCGACGACGCGCCGCCGAAGAGCGTAGCAGGAGTATGGGTCTCGGGATCAATGTAGATGAGGATTCTCCGTCCGTCGAGTTGATCGATAAATGCTCGACCACGTTCCCGAATCCGCGTCATGGGATGGTATCTGCGAGTGGCGCTTGCCCACATGCCAAGCCCAAGCTCCATTCGGGGACGCCGCTCGTCTTCTTTGCCAAGCGTCCGTACGAAGAGAGCACTCATCTGGGTGTTTGGATCAGGTTCATTGCCGCGACAGTTTGCAAGGCCAGCTACAACCGATCCGGCTGACCCAAACTGCCGGCCGCCGGCGAAGTAGATCCGGTCGGAGATGGCGACTTGCATCTTGGGATCCATCGCCAAGGCTTCCTTGACATTCATCTGCAGCAGATTTCCCACTGGGCCGAGATTACGACCCACCAAAGGGCCGTACAACGCCCCGCCAGTAATGTGGTTCCACAGCGTCTTCGTTTCCGCGTCCTGCGTCACGAAGAGCCCATCGTAGAGGCCCGCGTTACTGAAGTGGTGCAACTTGCCATCGATGTTGGGGACCAAACTGGTCCCTGTGTTGCACGCCGGTCAAAACGCCGCTATCCAAATCCTTGTTAATGTGAGAGCATCGTTTCGGAACAAGCCTTTGAGGTAGATCCCAAACCTTCGCAAACTGCTGTTCGTACCCGCTATCCTTGTGAAGTGATACGCTCCGCAGGCCGACGCAGCTCTAAGGGAATGGAAATGCGTATCAACAGCTCACGCAGCGATAGATCGATTTGCAAAAAAGCAGATGTATATATGCCGGTCCAGGCCAGCGCTTTGTCTTATGATCCTTCTTCGGAGAATTTCCACAACCTGCATCCAATCGTCTACTTGGCGGTGTCGCTATGCTCGATGATTCCTTCCTGAAGTCACCGCGTTCGCGCTTCCGTGCGGCCATGGTGTTGGCCATAGCGGCTGACGCTGCGCAGATTGTCATTTTTCCTTTATTCGCAGAGGGCGCGATATCGCCGCTCGATGACATCCTAGATTTAGTCGTGATGGTAACTTTGTTTCGGCTCATTGGTTGGCACTGGGAGTTCCTACCATCGTTCATCGCCGAGCTACTTCCTGGCCTCGATCTGGTTCCCTTCTGGACCCTTGCGGTTGCCAACGTATATCGGAAATGGAAGCGAGTTGACGATGCTGCGCGCCAGATTGATGTCGAGCCGCTGGAACGGAAACTCCCGAACCCCTGAATTGTCGATGATCATCCGAAGTCGGAGGACCCAGCTTGTCTGGAGCTAAGTTACGAACTCGCCAGCCCCTCTAGCTCTTCAGCGCGCCTTTCAGGCGCGCCGCAGTGAAGGGCACTGAGCGCAGCCGTACGCCCGTAGCGTCAAAAATGGCGTTTGCCAGCGATGCAGCGACGGGCGCGGTCGCGGCCTCGCCAGCGCCAAACGGTGGCAGCGTGGGCCGATCGATCAGCGCCACTTCGATAGGCGGCACTTCCGAGAACGTCAGAATCGGATAGCTCGCCCAATTGACGCTCGTGACCCGTGAACGGTCGAACTTCACCTCTTCGTGCAGTGCCCGGCTAAGCGTTTGCGCGATGGAACCCTCGATCTGATTGCGCAACCCATCTGGATTGATGATCAGCCCGCAGTCGTGTGCGCATGTAACCCGCCGCACGGCGACTTTCCCAGTCTCCAGCTCAATAGCAACTTCCATCGCCGTCGCAACGTAGTTTTCCGCCTGCTTGTAACGCATGTACGCGAAGCCGCGTCCGACGAGCAAGCCGCCTTGCGCTGGCCGTGGCATCGGAGATGGCCGGGTCTGCCAGCCGATCATCTGCGCCGCGCGATTGATCACGTCGATGGCGCGCGGATCGCTGAGGCCACGCAGGCGATGTTCGACCGCGTCTACACCCATCTCAGCCGCCATCTCGTCAACGAAGCCTTCCACAGCGAAGACATTGGCGATCTTGCCCGGGGCGCGGAGATTCGACGGGCGCAGCGGCGTTTGCTTAAGCCAATGCGCCACTACCCTCACGTTTTCCGCGGCGTAAGGCGGATCGCCATTCTGGGAGATCGCGCCGGAACCCTGGCCATGCGCTTGAGGAATGCCTGCAGCGTCGGCAGCGAGCAACGGGCGATTCCCGGGAACCGTAACCGGAATCCACATCTGCGTATCCCATGCCACAATGCGTCCTTGGGCGTCGAGGCCGCCTCGCAACTCGAGAACCTGCGGCGGACCCTTAGGATCCCAGCCATGCTCATCCTCGCGCATCCACTGCACGCGGACGGGCCGTTTCATTTCGCGAGATAGTAGAAACGCGTCGGCGGCTACGTCGTCGTTGCCGTTCCCGCCGTAGGAGCCCGAGCCGTCGAGGAAAATCACGCGCAGCTTTTCTTCCGGCATCCCAAAAACCTTCGCGAGTTGCGCGCGCTGGCCATAACTCCCCTGAGACGCGGTCCAGACGGTGGCACCATCCTCGCGCACGTCGGCGACCGCGCAGGACGGGCCAAGTGAAGCGTGGCTCTGGCAGGGCCAAGCGTAGGTAGCGAATAGTTGCTTCGCCGCCGACGAAAACGCAGCCTTCGGGTCGCCGCCTTTGCTGGCGACCGTTTCGTCGTGATCGACAGCGCTCTCCCGAACGTAGTGTTCCAGGTCATCGCTGCCGGGCAGTCCCTCCCACTCTGTCCAAGTAGCTTTTAACTCCCGCGCAGCACACACCGCAGCCCATTCGTCGGGCGCAACCACGCCCAGAAAACTCTCGATGCGCACGACGCGGACATCGGGAATGCCACGAATCGAAGACTCATCGATGGAGACGAGCTTCGCGCCGATAGCCGGCGGTCGGATCACGCGCCCGTGCAGCATGTTCGGGACGGTATGGTCCTGCACGTACTCGCACTTTCCGGTACACTTTGCCGGAACGTCAGGCCGCAGAAGCGGCTTGCCGACGATGGTGTAGGTCGCCGGATCTTTCAACGGCGCCTTCCCGTCAACCTGAAGGTTCAGACGCCTGCCGCCAATCAGTTTGCCGATGCTGATGCCCACGCCGCCCGCCGACGGGCGAACCATGCTGCCCGCGAGGGTGAGTTCGTTGGCCGGGCGCTTCAGTTGCGCGGCTCCGAGACCAAGGATGGCCTGCCGTGCTGTTGCTGCAGCCTGCCGCACGTCCACCGCGCCGCGGGGGATTCCTGAGCTGCCGCCTGTCCCGCCGTGATCGGGCACTAGCGCCGTATCGCCTTCTACGATCGAGACACTGTCGACCGCGATGCCGAGCTCTTCGGCAGTCATCTGACTCATAGCGATGCGTAGGCCCGTGCCGACATCCACTTTGCTTGTGTAAATCGTGACTGAGCCATCGGCACGAAACGCGAGAAAGCTGTCGACTTGACGCGGATCAAGCGGGTTGCGGAGATCAGAAGTTGAAGGGGCACCCTGCGCGAGAACAAACTTGGGGAGGGAGGAGCGAAGGCTAAAACCAACCACCACTGCCCCGCCCGTCAAGAGGAAATCACGCCGTGAAACGCAACGACCCTGAGAAGCTGTGGCCATGGCTGCCTCCTTACGCCTTCGCCGCCCGAATGACGGCTGCGAGAATGCGCGTGTGCGTGCCGCACCGGCATAGGTTGCCGCTGAGGGCGTGCTTGGCTTCGCCGGGTGTGGGATGAGGCGTCTGGTGCAACAGGGCGGTGGTCGCCATGATCATGCCGTTGGTGCAGTAACCGCACTGTGCAGCCTGTTCGGCAATGAACGCTGCCTGGACCCGGTCGGGCTTCTCCGGCGTCCCGAGCCCTTCGAGTGTAGTGACCGCGTGGCCCGTGACCTGCTGAACCGGTGTCACGCAAGAGCGCACCGGCTTGCCTTCAAGCAGCACCGTGCATGCCCCACATTGGCCCAGACCGCAACCGAATTTCGCCGCATGCAGACCAAGCGTATTTCGCAAGATGTAGAGGAGCGGCTGGCCGGGGTCCCAGGAATTGACCGATACGGCGCGCCCATTGACTCGAAACTCATATTTGGGCATAAGCAGCCTCCTTCTCGGGAAGGCAGTGGCGACGGTGGCAGGCTTTGAACGGAATTTTGCACTTTCGCCTTCCAGCTACTCAGATGGTAACTCACTTTGCCTCGAAGCTGCTCTTTCTGAATAACGCGGTTCCCACGAATTTCTTATAGAATGCCTGGCCGGTACCAACGATCACGCTGGAGACTAGTGGGAGGATTCCATGAAGTGGCAATTGAATCTCTGTGCTGTATTCGTCGCCGCAATTGCGGCACTCGCAGCTCCTGCCGCCCGGGCTCAGACGGCGGGAAAATATCTCGCGTCTAAAGACCAGGTTGTGGCCATCCGCGCCGGGCACCTTTTCGACGCGCGTTCGGGGATGATGCTCTCCAATCAAGTGGTGCTCGTACGCGGCGACCGTATCGTCGATGTCGGCCCCGGCGTCGCCATTCCATCAGGCGCGAGCGTGATCGACTTATCGAATGCGACGGTCATGCCCGGCATGGTCGACGCCCATGTCCACGTCAACACAGGGGGGGACACCGAGGCCCAACGCACATTGATCGCACTCGCCAACGCCCAGATCGACTTGGCCGCCGGTTTCACCACGGTCCTCGATATGGATTCGCGTGGCGGCTACAACACCGTCGACATCCGCGACCAGATCAACTCCGGTCGCGTGCAGGGCCCCCGCATGCAAGTGGTGGGACAATCGCTCAATCCTCGAGCGACCAATTATTATCCGGACATTCGACCGGGACGCTTCCAAGAAGGCTTCATCGAGGATAAGAACGTCAACGGCCCGTGGCTCGCGCGTGCAGCCGTGCGCGAGGCGAAGCTACACGGCGTCGATTGGGTAAAAATCTACACAACGCAGGATTTCGTCGGCACCATGCACATGTGGACACCCGATGCCAAGCTTGTCAACTCGCCCTCGCTAACGTTCGAGGAAGTGCAGGCGATCGTCGATGAAGCCCATCGGCTCGGCCTCAAAGTCGCGTGCCACACCTATGGTGGCGAAGGCATGGCCAGCTGCATCAACGCGGGTGTGGACGCGCCCAATCATCTGCTCGAACTCGACCAGGCCGGGATCAAGGTTCTGTTGGAGAAGAAGCTTCCCTTCGAGGTGACGCTCGACGACCTGCTCGGGCTGGAAAAGGAAGATCTGGAGGCGACCGGCGGACGCAATTCGCGCTTGAAGCTCGCCGAACAAGCGTTCCGGCGCGCGATCGCAGCCGGCGTCCCCATCGTCTTCGGCAGCGGCGCCACCTCGCCCTCAATCCCACACGGCAAGCAGGCGAACCAATTTGCCTATTACGTGAAGTGGGGATTGACGCCGGCGCAGGCGCTGCAAACGGCTTATATGAATGCCGCCCACATGCTAAATTACGGCATCGAGAAAGACATCGGCACCGTTGAGAAAGGCAAATTCGCCGACATCATCGCTGTTTCCGGAAATCCACTCGCAGACGTGACCGAAATGGAGCGCGTGCGTTTTGTGATGAAGGGCGGCATAGTCATCCGGAACGACGTCGCCGGGCACTAGAGCGGCGCGAACACGTTGCTTCGGGAATGCCGGAGTATCAGGCGCACGCCTGATTTGATCGGGGCTACTCTCCACGCCCCGTTCTGATCATCTTCCATCCTTCTTTGAGCCTTTTATCTACGTCAGCCTTGGTGAGCGCTGTTATGCCGCAAGCGACGTTGTGCGCCTTGCATGCTGCCAGGATCGTTTGACGGGCCTGTTCGACTTCGGGAGAATCTTGCGGCACGCCGAGATATTGGTGCAGGTCTCCTCCCGCACCGATGAAGATGGCGCCGACGCCCGGCACGGCGGCAATCTCGTTGACGTTCCTTAGGCCTTCTGCCGTTTCTATCATTGGGATCGCGAGCAGATCTCCTTCCGGATTGAGGGGCCAAACGTCGGCGCGCCGCTCGTACTCAGCCGCTGAGATGCCCCATGCAAAGGTTGCATTCCCCGGAGCGTAGCCACGCAGTCCGGGCGGCTGCTGGTACTTCGACGTTCTCTGCTGCGGATACCGCATGTATTGAACAAGGCGCGCCATTTGCTCCTTGTTGTCGACCCCATTGAAGATGATTCCCATCAGACCCATATCCAGCGCCTGCTTAACGATCCAGTCGTTACTCTCGAGGTCGCGCCCGTAAGCGGGGAATCGTGCAAAGAGCGCCACATTTGGCTGTGCGTTGCCCTTCTTGAGAATGGCGGCCTTATCGACCATGGCGGCCACACAATAGGCCAGGCCATCGAGATTCAGCGGCCCATGCTCCATATCGACATACGCGTAGTCGAAATCGAGACGGGCCAGCGAGTGGCAATTCTGCAGCGACATATCGTCGGTTTGCGTACCGATGATGGACTGTCCGTGCGCCAATTTCTCAATGGCGGGGTTAAGGTGTAGCGGCGCCTGTTGGCCCCACACGATCCTCGCGGACGTAACAAGGACAACAAGGAACGCGACGAATACGATCATCGCGGCCAACAGACGGTGAGAAAACGCTCGCGCAGTGAGATGTCGCAAGGGGTTCGCTAAGAGACACGATCGAACAAGAATAACTTTTGTCATCGGCCCTTGCCCCATTCGGTGATGTCAAAAAGAGCGCATTAGTTTTGTCTGAATAGAGACGAGGGGGAGTTTACCCCAACTTGGAAGGAAGCACTAACCTAGTGGCCCGCCGTGCCCGCCGTGCCCGCCAGCGTCCCGAGAATGGCTCTTCGGGAAAATGATGAGCCCCAGCAATCCATTCCAGGTCTCCGCGTTCGAGCGCTCTGATCACTCTGGGTTTGATCGCCGAAGTCACCAGCCTTCTGTGTTTCATCCGCTAGCTTTTGTTGTATTCGTTTTCCTGGCGGCGGCACCCTTAGTCCGGATGGGCCTGCTGATTTATCTGTTTTCTCTTGTCCTCGTTGCGGCCCTCCGCGGAGAACCCTAAATAGTCTTCTGGAACCGTGACGCGCCAATGCCAGACGTGCTAGCATATCCGGCAACGACTGGCGGCACCATGCCGCTTTTCTGTGCTGCCGCGTGCTGAACAATCCGGAGGCGAGCTATGAAAATTTCCCGCGGTGCTATGAACTTGGGTTTGGCATTGGGTTTGGCCTGCGTCGTTACCATCGGCGTGCTCATCGCTGCAACGGAGCCACCTCCGCCATGGGCTTATGGATTCGCCACTCCGCCCAGCGAACAGCCGAGCGCTCCTCCAGCGGCTGCGCCGGTCAAGGACGACGGCACACAGAGACATCTGCCCGGCAGCACGCTGTCGTTCACATTGACGCAGATTCGTGATAACGCAGGTCCGGCAGACTGGTATCCCGGCGACCATCCTCCGATGCCGCCGATCGTGGCGCACGGCCGGAAGGAAGCGATGGTTTTTGCATGCAGCCTGTGCCACTACCCCAACGGCAAAGGCCGTCCGGAAAACGCCGGCGTCGCTGGGCTTCCTTATAGTTACTTCATACAGACCATGGAGGATTTCAAAAACGGCGCGAGGAAGAGCGCCGATACGAGAAAGGCCAATACGAATTTGATGATCAACTTCGCCAAGGCCATGACCGACGACGAGATCAAGGCTGCCGCGGGTTACTTTAGCTCCATGAAGTGGACAACGTGGATCCACGTGGTCGAGACGAACACTGTGCCCAAGACGCGCATTCAGGGAGGCATGTTTCTGCGTCTCGAGGGGAATGACAAAGAGCCCATCGGCAAGCGCATCATCGAAGCTCCAGATAACACCGAGGGTACGGAACTGCTGCGCGACTCGCACTCCGGCTTCACCGCGTACGTGCCTATGGGAAGCTTGAAGAAAGGCGAGGCGCTGGTCAGCGGTGGCGGCGGCAAAACGATTGCCTGTGCAAACTGCCATGGCGCGGATCTGCAGGGCCTTGGCCCTGTGCCGGGAATTGGTGGCCGTTCGCCCAGCTATCTCGTTCGTCAGCTCTATGACATGCAGCAGGGCGATCGCCACGGCATTTGGACGGAGTTGATGAAGCCGGTCGTCGCCAAGTTAACAACAGACGATATGCTGGCGATTGCTGCGTACGTCTCTTCGCGTCCGGTAAGCGCTGACAAAAAGGAAATCACGACCGCGCGCCGCTAGCGACCGTAAATGGTTTGAGGCTGATTCGTGGCGCTTCGGCGACTCGCTTCTACATTTGTCTTCTTCCGCCTCTGAAGAGGCAGAGATTATTTCCGAATAGGTGGTCAGGGCGAGGCGGACTACCAGGGGAGGACATGTCATGAAGTCGAAAGCGATTTCCGTGGTGATGGTTTTCCTGTTTTGTTCGGTGGCAATGTTCGCCCAGGAGGGCACCCAAGGCAGTGGGCAGGGCCGCGGTCAGGGGCGGGGCCAAGGCCGCGCCGAGGGCCGGGGCGGAGGGCAGCAACAGGAGACTGTGGTCGCCACCGACAAGGTTACGCCGGACATTCCTGGAGTGGTGAAGGCGGGAACAAAGATTGAAATCGTGAAAAATGGTTTGCGCGGCTCGGACGGCGGAGTGGGTATGCCAGAC
>Ga0209804_1000753_pt1 | contig 23573 bp, 24 predicted proteins | sample GraSoiAngelo_139_FD_185896 | JGI IMG/M metagenome (GOLD analysis project Ga0209804, IMG submission 185896) | Grasslands soil microbial communities from the Angelo Coastal Reserve, California, USA - 14_0929_12_20cm (SPAdes) (version 2) | ecosystem: Environmental > Terrestrial > Soil > Grasslands ... | reverse complement strand
CTGGCCCGGCCGGTTTGCCGACTAGGTCCCCCGCTTTCACCTCTGTCTCCGAGCCATTGTATCTCAGCGTCCCCTTCCCGCTGAGGATCAGGTAATATTCGTCTACGTGCGAATGACTGTGGAATCGAGCAGCGCTCTCATCCTTCTCGACCAGTCTCACCCGGAAGAAGGCGCGCCCAGGCCCGAGAAGTGGCATCAGGAACCTGTCGATCGAGCCCGTTTCTTTCTTCGAAGTCAGCGGGCGCTCGGCTCCTTCGAGACTTTCATCATCGAGAACGTTCACCACCGGCCTCCTCCACATGTTCCCAGACAGGGACCCTCTCCTCCTCAGATAGACCTCATCGGCCCAGAACGATGCCAGGCGCACAACGAAGTCCAAGGCTTCAGCAGCCAGGGGAGGGATTGTGACCGTTGCCTCCCCCTTCGAATACTTCAATAGCCGTCCTGCCCTCTGGCCCATCTCGTCCCAGAACCAGTTGGCGAAAGGGAGCAGAGGTTCACCGTGTCCCTTCGGCATCTCCGTCTTCGACTTGAAGAACAATTCCCACGCTAGGTCTGCGCGCACCGACCGTTCCGTAGCCTGGTCGTCGAGCACGATTTTCATGTTCTCAATACCTCGAGTCAAGAGGTCTTTAAAATTGCATGGAAGCAACCTCGCTCCCTACTCGGGGAAAGGATTCCAGGAGCCACTCCTTGCGTTACGGAGGCTGGGATTGTTGGACCAGATAATGCCAACGTTTTCGTAGCCTCGGGGCTAAAGAGGTCGCATACACAGCTCGCGTCCCGTAGGCCTGGAACAAGTCTCTTAGCTGAGTCATACTCACAAATTCTAGAGGGCGTGGATGTCCGAGTTTTGAAGAAATTGACCACCACCTTGAGTGTAGACTCGGAAGGCGACTCGGAGTCTCGCACGAAGCACCCAAGACAGTCCGCGGCGCGATTCTCAGTCCGGGAGCTCGGGTCCTCGACATGGCCCGACTTTGAGCGAATGGTCGAGAAACACAACGGAGTCTGGGGTGGCTGCTGGTGCACCTTCTTCCACCTCGCCCCTAGCGAGCATAAGCAGTGGTCTGGGAAGCACCGGGAGTACAAGGAGAAGCTTGTTCGAGCGAACCGGTCCCACGCAGCCCTAGTCTACGACGGGCCGGACGTCGTTGGGTGGTGTCAGTTCGGACCCCTTCTCGAACTCCCCGGTCGGATGCGTGGTTATGGCGATATGGACGTCTCTCCGCCGGACTGGAGGACTACATGCTTCTTCGTCGACCGCGACCATAGACGCGAGGGAGTTGCGAGGGCCGCGCTGGAAGGCGCACTCCGCTTCATCAAGGCCAAAGGAGGTGGGACGGTCGACGGATATCCAATCGCGATTCCCCGAGGGAAAAAATACTCGAGCTCATTCATCTGGGGCGGAACCGAGTCAATGTATCGAGACCTAGGATTCCGTCCACTCGGTTCTTTCGGCACAAGCAATCGGGTGATGGTGATGCGAAAAGTCGTTCGTAGTCGTTGATATATTGTCGCGCATCTCTACTACAAGGAGCGTCGAGCTAGATTGCGATTTGAAATGTCGGGAACTGTCCGGTGGCTTGAATAATTGAGTCCACTCCGTAGACCGGCCCCGACTAGCCCAGACGATCCAAGACTTGTCGAGATGGCTGTGACTTTGGGACAGCAGCTTGATATCACCAAACTAAATGTCAGAGAAGTTCGCTGGAGTAGTATCGTTCCGCTAGGACGGAGCGTGGTGCCGATACCGTCAGACTGGTGTTTCTTCCTCTTCCATGCGATCGTCATGCCTGCACGAATGATGGGCAAGCTGACCCCCGAGGAGTGGCGACCTCTGATAGCGTCATCAATTCTCTACCAGAAACAGTTGAGACGATCGGCGGATCGCAGACAGGCCCTCTACATCGTGTTTCCAACTTTTCTGGCCCTGTTATCGTCAGCGATCATTGTCGGAATCTTGAGGGTATACTGGGCGTCGCTAATCGTCCTACTCCTAATAATTCCTCTACTCGTCTTGGGAAATCGCCGTTCCCGGCCCTATCTGAAGAAAGCGATGCTTGAAGCGGATACCAAAGCTTCAGCGCTAACCGGGAAAGAATCATTTCTTCAAGTTCTCAGAAAGATCGACATCATGCGACAAGGGGACGCTGAGGTATCAAAAGCGGACGAAAGAAGCCGCCGGCGCTTAGCTCTCCCATCGCTCGTCGAAAGGGTTGACAACCTCCAAGGAATACCGTCAAACTTGGCCTAGTTGCGAGCTCGGTCCTTAGCTCACCGCTTCCTTCACGAGCGCGGCAATCTTTGCCTCTTCGGCCGGAGTCAACCCCTTCACCGCGAAGCCGGTCGGCCACATGTTGCCTTCGTCGAGGTTCGCCTTGTCGCTGAAACCGAACGTCGCATACCTGGTCTTGAACTTCGCCGCTGCCTGGAAGAAGCAGACGACCTTATCGTCCTTGGCATATGCGGGCATCCCGTACCAGAGTCTCGGCGAGAGGCCGGGCACGCTATCTTTGATGATAGCATGGAGCCGTTTGGCCATGGTGCGATCCGGCTCCCGCATCTCGGCGATCTTCGCCAGCACCGCGCTCTCCCCCTCCCCCTTGCCAGCCTTCATCTCTTGGACGCGGTCCCTTATCGCGCCTCGTTCCTCCTCAGTGAATGCCTTGCTGGTCGCGGTGGTGCTCTTGGCGGACTGCTTCGTGCCCTTCTGTACAGGTTTCATGGAATTTTATGGGTCTTTTCAGAGCTTAAGTATTTTTCACGAGTTCATTCCTTGCGCTTCAATCAGTTTCCTTGAGCCCTTGTTGCATGGACAGCTCGCAACCGTCAGAGCCCGCATTCTCAATGGATTCGAATCCTCTTCCCATTGCCCCCTTCCCGCCTATCCCAAACACATCCTTTAGTTACAAGAGTCCGAATTTCTCAAACAATCTTCCAACCGGAATTCCAAACCTATTCGTGCGGGCAATATTCCGAAGATGGCGCGTCCCATTTCATAAGAACATCATTCGTGAAGGTCTCGGAATCCATTTTCTGTGGGGCTTTTTTGTACATCTCCTTCATTTAGCGAATCATGTCGAGATCAGAGCGAAGTAAGGCATCATGACCGAACTGAGCATCCGGCGGATTGAGTGGGCAGGTTATGAGGCTACGACGGAAGCTGGCGTGGGACATGAGCAGACTACAATAGTCTCGCAAGTGGGTCAGTCTCCTTCAATGGCGATTCTCTAGGCTGGTGCTGCGACAGGTTTATTCTGTCTGTTGAGAAGCCTCGAGATTTGTTGAGTGTTGGCTTCATCGACTAAGATGTCTAGCCTTGCCTTTGTTTGTTAATCGTGTCTCTTGACTGGAACCATATGACTGCAGCGAGTGCAATTCCATAGACTGCAGAGTAGGCCAACGTCTCTAGGGTTGGGGTCCAGCGGGTCGCGGATGAATAGACGAGAACTGCAACAGTGGGAATGCTAACGGCTATTCCTACTACGATTCCAATTGAGGCCGCAGCGAATATTCTCCAATAGAATCTACGTTTGAAAGTCGGATCAATGGCAACTTCAGTTTTCGAACTCCTGATGGGATTCCTAGATTGCGCTCTCTTGATTGAAGCGCTCGTGAGATAGTCGGTGATTGGGAAGCATGAGATCAGTGGAACAGCTGCCGTGTCTATTGCAATGCTCGTGTAGAAGTTGGCCTGTGATTGCTGCAGTTGGAACTGATCGATCAACCAGCTGTCTGTGCTTCCGCCAATCGACGACGTGATGGCCTGTATCTGTTCTTGAAGCAACTGCACCTTTGCAAGGGCTGCTCCATCATCGAGACCGCTAAAGTCGGACTGCTTGACATACACGAAGAGTTCAGTAATGAAGGTAGCCGCCTGGTTGGAGTTTTCAAAGTTAATCATGGGCGGAATGAGGTCGTCCCAGTTTACGACAAGTGTGGGAAGCGGGAACAGGTTTCCTGAAGCCGATCTAGTTTCCGAGTTCGTGAGGTACCCGAACCCGTTCACGGTTGAGTCGGCAAACCCGGCGATTGTGAGGTTTCTGACAATGCTCACATATTTGTTCGAACCCATTGTTGAACCCGCGTAGAATGTGAAATTGGCCTGAATGATCTGACCCATACTGAGCCTGGAGGAGTTTTCGGAATTTCTGATGACGATGGCCTGGCCAGGGCCGGGAGTCTTGGCGCCAGAAACATAATTCAGCCCATAGTAGGCAATCGAGGCGTTAGGCACTGCGAAGACGTCCACGATGCGCAATCCTGCGCTGGGTACCGAAGCGACATCTTGGGAGCGAAGCTCGGCCCTAGCGATTCCGCTAAGGTTCCCTACCTGATTCCTGGTGCCATAGTACTGAGCGACGGTTACGTATCCGCCATATCCCCATCGAAAATGAGATGGCAGAGAGACAAGCGACTCTGTGCTGGCTCGAGTGAAGAGCGCTTCCCCTGACATGTTGATAACGGAAAACACCGTTACGAATATGGTAACGATTGCTACTATAGCGAGGTATATTGACCGCATAAGTCGTCCCGCCGTTAAATTATGCACTCTGCTAGCCGCAGATAATTGTCTTGCGGGTCCTTGCTCAGAGTCCTGAGAATGGTACTATGCCTGTCTATGAATTCAGGCTTTCCGATCGGTGAGGGCTTCGGAGGATAGTAGTTCAGCCGATGTCAACAGAAATAATATGAACAAGGTTAGATCCTCCGCGATATCCCACTTAGGATCCATCGTAATAGCCATCAAAAGACATCAGTGCTCACGCTGAATGGTGGCCGAAAAGTCTCGACCAGTATGGTACGTGTGAATCTTGATATCCCGAAGCAAATGTAGGCTTAGCTTTGATACATCATGTCTGGATCTGAGTCTGAATTACAGAAGCGGTTGAAGGGCATACAGTGGCAGAACGGAAACTGTCTATCCTGCATCTGGTTTGCAACAAAGGATCCGCTTAACGCTGATCTGCTGGATAGAGCGAAGTGCATTCATCCGAAACTGAGGCCCTACCAGCTCGTGGTCTCTGGCCGCGACTGGTGTAACCTCTTCGAGGAGATCAAACTGAAGCAGATCGAACACAAGCAAGAGACGGCTTTGAAGGCGGAAGAAAAATCTGGATAGAGAAGATCATACGTCATTGACGCGAACCGGGACAAGTACGCTCTGAACAACTGCGCGGGGCCAGCCCACGGCACGCTGGTTGGCACTCCCGCGTGAGCCCATTGGTTTATCGGGCGGAAACTAGAATCCCAACGCTGAAGATCAATTGGCATACCAAGAAGCCAGCCGAGTCCCGCCAACCGCCAGGATGCTCATTCTATCGTTCGTTCCAGTCTTCCTCGGACTTGGCTTCCTCTATATTGTCCTGGGAGCCTGGATCGTCACCGTCGGGTTCACAGCGGAACAAGCAGGACTACTAATCGCAGCGCAAGGCATCGCCGTCGTTCTCACATCCATTCCTCTCGGAATCTTCTCCGACATCTACGGCCGAAAACAACTGCTGATCCTTGGAAATCTAGCAGGCGCCGCCGCGCTACTAGTCTTCGCGCTAACAACGAACTTCCTGTATCTCATCTCCGCGAGCATCGTTTTGGGGTTCGCCGAGGGAGCCAGCGTGACCACATGGAATGCCCTCCTGGCGGATCTTACTGACACTTCCAACAGGAACAGAGTCTTCTCGCTATCCTTCATCATGATCAATGTCACAACCGGAATCGGCCTCGTCCTCCCCGGAGCATTTCCAGCCCTGCAATCTCTAACTGGCCTCACAAATTATGCGCTTCATAGGGAGACTCTGCTGATACTCGGCTTAGCGAGCTTCATCAGTCCGCTGATGTTCTACATTCTGCTCCGAAACCACCGCGAGACTCACAACCCTGAACGCCGTTGGTCCGGACTGACCAACAAGGCCACCCTAGCGAAGCTCGGCTTCGTCGCGAGCACGATAGGATTCGGAGCAGGATTCATCATCCCACTCGTAGGCGCCTGGTTCTACTACCGATTCAACGTCTCCGACAGCTACAGCGGGCCGATACTCGCCTTCTCCAATATTCTCATCGGATTCTCCGCATACGCTAGTCCTAGACTCGCTACTAAGTTCGGACAGATGCGCGCCATCATCCTCGTTACAGGCTCGTCCATGCTCTTCATGCTAAGCATGGCTTTCATTCCCATCTTCGCACTAGCAGCGGGAGTCTACATAGTAAGATCGGCACTCATGAACATGGCAGGCCCGCTCATCGACTCATTCTCCATGAGCATATTCCCCGCAGAACAGAGAGGCCTCGTCAGCGCCTTGAGCAATATTACGTTTCGACTGCCTAACAGTCTGAGCACCTACTTCGGCGGACTCATACTCGGACTGGGACTACTACAGCTGCCCTTCTTCATCGCCAGCATATTCTACATAATCGGACTCACAGCCTTCTACATCTTCTTCGTGGCGACCAAGCGATATGCGGCGCAGATAGCTTCCCTAAGCTAGGGATAGACTCATCGCGACCAGCCTGTTCAGATCACGCAAGCTGTTTCTTAGTATGGTTCGATCTTTCGGCCCGGTACACGACGAAAATCCTCGGGTTTCGGGTCACCAGTGCGAGGATCTTTGTTTACGAGATCTACTAGGAACGTCGTGTCGAATAGTCTCATTCTTATCTAGTGAAACATTAACCTACCGAAGACAGATGTCACAATAGCCACGAAATCCAGCGGGCCGCATTCTTCGTTCTAGTTCTCCGCATTGCGAACATGGATCATGCGACAGTACTGAATTGTTAGCTAGAAGAAATGCGGAAAAAAAGGGATTTGGGCGATCTAGTGTGACGAGACTTGGAAGCATGCGACGTCGTACTGGGAGACAGCTGCTCCGTTTGCTGGAGTGTTTGTCGTCTGGCCCGAGCCAGCGTAGACGCTTGTTGCTGTGTTGTTGAAGCCGTTTGTGTTGAAGCCGCTCGGTTGTAGCCCGTTTACGGGGAAGAAGTTCTGGCAGCTCTGGCTGGGTTGGCCTGTTGTGCCGGTGTTGGTGTCGGCTCTGACGGGGATTGTCAGTAGTGGGACTACTGCCAGAGCTAGAACCGCGACCGCCAAGAAAAGTTTCTTACTGAAAGTCATCTCTGTCTATCGCCTCGCGGTTGAGGATGTCTCGCGCTAGATCGTTAAAAATGTTACTATCGCGGTAGTAGGAAATCGATCATCTCGACTCAAGGGACCGGCGCCGTCGGTTTCGGCATCGGCGGCTTGGCGTGCCTCGGTTGGTACCAATAAAGGAGGACCGCCAAGATCACAACATAAAGGACCACGCCGCCGACTACCGCCAATATGACGGAGCCTACTTGGCCGAGCGGACCGCTTGGTAAGATATATCCGAGCAGTGCCGACAGCACAATTGTGGCGACCAGACCCAGAATGACTTGGAGCCGGCTCGGCCTTCGTTTGTAGAATGCGAGTGAAATGATGCCAGGGGCGAACATGGGCACGGCGAGAACCTTGCTCGGTATAAGGAATGGTTTACGAAACCACCCAATTGGAGCCTGCCGATCGCTAGCAAACCATGTCTAGGGTGGGGGAGAATGAAGGTCGTCTTGCAGTGCAACTTGCATGCCCTGCTCTCTTAACTTCTCAATCAAGGCCACCGCCTGGTCGCGTGTTGTCTCAACCATTACTAGATGAGCGTGAAGCATCGGACTGCTCTGTTTCGTTCTGTATCCGAGTCGACGAACCAGCGGGTAGACCCTTTTTGCTTCTGACACGGAATTCGCCTTCAAGAAAATCCTCTGAATGCGATCAGGGTAACTAGCTTCTACTTGACGAGTAAATTCAGCGTAGTATTCCGGAGTCCTCCTCCCAATCGTCCTGTCAGTGCGTAGCCGCAAATTGCACTCCGCGCAGAATCCCGCCACATCCCTCTCATGGAATAACACTTGAAAACTCATTACGGAGCAACGTGGACAACGAAAAAGCTGAGGCGGTGGGATACGAACCACCTTCGGGACAGGTCTCCCGGGCGTCCTGCGCTCTGTCCCCTGCTCTTGAGCGTATAAGTCGCGAGGACCACGAGCCATGTTCGACACCAAAAGCGCCTATTGGAAGGGTGCTTCAAGCCTGTCTGACGGAGTCTTGTTAACGTTTCTGAAGAAAATGTTGGCACAGAGACCATAGATGTGGACTGGATCGTCCGAGCACTTAACAAAGGTCGCCGGATTTCGCCGATGCCACATCATGCCTTCGGCAATGACATGTTGGACGAAACTTGGGACCTAAGGCTTCCAGATGCTTAATCGCTTCGAGCTCAAGCAACTAAGGGAGGCGGCCGAGAAGCACACCTATCATGACGCCGGCACACACGGTGTCTGGTCGAGGCTCGTATGGGAACGGAGAAGCCTGTCTCCGGTAGCGAGACTCGATGATGCGGTAGAATTCTTGGGTAAATGGAAGGCCCTCCGCTTCAAAGGTGGAGGCAGAGCCTTCAGAAGGATCTGCAACCAACTGGCTAGGAAAAAATCTGACCGACCTGCAGCGTCTTCAAGGCAGGATCCTCTACAGCCTTGCCCCCGAGGACTTTCAGACTGTCCTTAAGGTCAGTTCGAGCTTCCGAGACTGCGGAGCTCCACCAACCACATATGGTAAAGCACTTCATTTCTTCCTCCCTGAAACTGTCATGCTCTGGGACCAAGCAATAGTCAGGAACACATACAAACTCCGATCAGACCCAGAGCGTTTCGTGTCATACGAGCGCTTTGGAAGGAAACTACTCCATTATGTTACTCGTGGCATTGTTTCCGAGATTGATTCTTGATGCGAGAATCTGAAAGGGGGTTCAGTAGTGCGACCCAAGACTGGTCTAATATTTGTCCGCCGCTGAGCTCGGATTGATTATCTTGGGAGTCGAGCGTCGTGAGTGTCTGGAGCCGTTTTTGTGATGAGGTGTCCAATATCACTCCTCGTAATTACTCCAACTAGTATCATTGACTCCTCGTCCGAGACAACGGGTATGCTTCCAGCGTTCGCAAGTATCATGGACCTCAACGCTGCGTAGAGGTCGTCGTTTGGCTTACAATGAGTAAACTGAGATTTGATAACCGCACTCACGCTAACCTCACCTCTCCGTTCCTCAGTCACTTCTCGAATATCCTTCTCCGTGATGACCCCCACTAGCCTGTGATTCGCGCCGACGACGGGTATCGCGTCTATTCTAGTCTCGCTCATTCTTCTCGCAGCAACTGCGAGACTTTCTTCCCGTGTGACCGAGGGAGGATCCTGAATCATCAAGTCAGAGACAAGGGTCCTTTCCAGCTCAAGCGCTTCAAATTCCTCGGCGTGAGCGGGAGAATCGAACCGGGTCGGAACCTGGCTTGGGAACACGCTCCGCTCTCCTGAGAGGAGGAAGGCTGGCGCGACGGCGAACATGGAGGGTGCGAGAAGCCCGTATCCCCCTGACATCTCTGCTACGAGCACTATCGTCGAAATGGGTGCCTTCCCGTCGGCGGCAAAAAAAGCCATCATCCCCACGATCGCGAAGTCTGATGGGTTAGGCACGACCGAGGGGAAGATGAGATTTAGCCCATAGCCCACCGAAGCGCCGAGAAGGCCCCCGATCACTATTGAAGGTCCGAAGATCCCCCCGCTTCCACCAGATCCCAGAGTGAAGGAAAGTGCAAACATTTCTGCTATGACTGCCGCTAGGATTAGGAGTGGAGGGAAGAGTAAGAAGTTCTTGTCGAGGGCGATCTGGGTCCACCCATACCCGGTTCCTAATACTGATGGAATGGCCATTCCTATTAGGCCGGTGGCGAGTCCGCCGACCGCTGTCTTGACGTATAGTGGAGCTTTCCATCTCCTGAATGTGTTTGTTGTCGGATAGTAGATCTTGATCAGTAGCCGGGTAAAGATTGCACAGAGGACCCCGAGCAGTGCGTAGAACGGTAGGGAGAGTGGATTTCGGAACTCTAGCGGGCTGACGCTAGTGGTGAAGATTGGCTGCCAGCCAATTGCGTACCCGACGATGGAGTATCCGACAACCGAGGCGACAAATCCTGGAATGAGGGCGTCCACTTCGAAGTCGCGGGTGTAGAATATCTCAGCAGAGATGATCCCTCCAGCTAGAGGAGCCTTGAAAATCGACGCGATACCTGCACCGAGTCCCGCTGCCAGTGCAATCTCTCTAGAGCGTTTGTCGAGTCTTAGAAGATTCGCGATGGCGCTTCCCGCACCAGCTCCTATCTGGGCGATCGGTCCTTCTCTGCCCGACGTTCCTCCTGTTCCTATCGTTATTGCCGAAGTCAGGAGCTTGAGCGCAGGAACACGGCTCCGTATCTTCCCGCCTTGTCGATGGAAAGCCCTGATTGCTACATCAGTCCCAACCCCGGCTGCCTCGGGGACGAAGAAGTAGATCAGTAAACCCACCGCCAAGCCTCCAAGGGCTGTCACGATCGGAATGAAGTACCGGACAGTGGGCAGAACAAGATCAGAGGTCCCTCCTTCGCCTCCAGCGAGCGGCGGAGAGTAGCCCGCGATGCCGGTAAGAGTCAGCTGCGTTATGATTCGGATGGCTTCCAGGAGCGCGAGGGCACTCAGCCCGCATACCACTCCTACGATAACGGAGATCGTAATCCACTTTGCAAAATAACGGTGCCACTTTTCATTTTCCGTGGCGCTACGCATAGACATCTTCGTCCCATCCTTCACGTTACGAACGTTCGAACGGGAATCAAGAAGGTTCGAAGCGCGCTCCTGTTTATACGGTTCAGCTCTGAACAGTTTGGAGTATTGCAGTAATGCTGAGATATTCTTCTAATCTATAAGAAATCTTCATTCGCCGGGATTGAGTTGAGCTGGTAGGGTTCCACTCGAATATTATACCCGTTCTAGTTTTTCCTCAAGAGGAAGTTACATGTCGACTGGCGTTGAGGTCGATCAGCTAAACGCCGACATCAAGCGGTTTGTTGGCGACTCCAAGACCGAGTACGGGCTCTACGAGCAGATACGAGACCACTTCATCAACTCGCCTGATGAGGATATCAGGAAGTTTGTCAACCTGATACAGCGTCCCTTCTACGCGAGCTCATCCATACTGAACTTCGTCGTCTCAATCTTTCAACTAGTAATCTCCGCGTTTCTACTAGTCCTCGGAATCAGCGTCATCTCACCATCGGTCCTGAACATTAGCGTCCCGCAGATTCTCCAAGAATTCGCTTCATTGGCGCAGTCTCCGGGAGGAAACAATGCAGCCTTTGTGCTGGAGGGACTGCTGTTTCTGACAGGCATCGCATTCATCACTGACGCGTTCAATCATTTGAGGTCGGCAGCGTTCTACTTGAGGATAGCCGGGATCGAGCTTCAGGAGCCGGCTGCGAAACATTGAGCCAGCGGTCCTGGCTGAGCGACTTTAGAGTCTCCATCAGATTCGTCTCTCTGCTCTTCGGACTAGCTCTAGTGCTTCTCAGCCTCTTCCTGATCGTCTCCGTCTTCGAAGCCAGCAGCGGAACGAGTACCGGACAGTTCTTGATATTCTACGAGCTAATTCTGTCGCTGAGCATCCTAGCTGGAGGGGTGACGCTGGCTCACAGCGTGACTAGAAGCATCCGAATACGAGTCCCGTCGAGCATGTTTCTACGAATGCCCAGACTGGCCAAGAAGGACGGGCATCAGTACGGCTTCTTCGCCGCCCTCTCCCTCGGCCTGGGAGCTACGCTAGGGTCTCCATTGTTTGTTCTGATTCCACTCAACGTTGTCCAGTACGGTTTCATCAGCATAGCTTCCCTGTTAATCGCCGCGAGCATATCGATACTCGTCGCCCGTCTGTACGGTCGCATGTATAGGGAATGGTCCGACAAAGGGCAAGAATGCGTGGGGGGACCCGCTTTCACACGAAATGCTTGCGGACGGTCCAGTCTACGATATTTCATCGCAAGGTTTGGCCTCTGGATCGGGAATACCGCGCTCGCGGCCTATTCTGTTATCATCTTCGTAAACTATTCACGGTTCGACCTTGCAACTACTCTCCAGTCTTTCCTGGGATCCGGTGCGAAGAGCGAGGTCGTTGCCTTGTCATTGATAGGGTTGCTCGTCGCATGGTTCGTCGTCAACGCCTTCTTCGAAAAACGCTACGCTGGAGCCATCGCTGGCCTACAGATTGGACTCACAATCCTGCTGTGCGCTATCCTTCTTTTCGAATCCGCTATACTGGTGCAAGCGGGTACTAAGCCTCTCACATCAATCTTCACTCTACCAACAGGAGAAATCTCAACGATTACTTTCGCTCTCGTCGCGAATACCGCGTTTCTCTTCCTCCTCTTCTTCGGGTTCCAAGAGATACAGGCAATGTCATCTGATCTTGCTCCCAAGTCCAACATTCCAATACTTTCTTTCTTCAAGCGTTTCCGAGACTTGGACCGGGTGAGTTTCGCCCAGAAAGCAATGCTCGGGTCTGTAATAGTAGCCACCGTCATCAACATAGTCTATGCAATAGGCGTCTACGTTGCCGTCCCAAACGCCTCAGCTCTATCAGGAGCAGGTGTTCCAGCGATTTTCCTGGCTCAGTCGCTCTTCGGACCTGTCAACGGTCTGCTGATGGGCATCGCATTCATCATCGCCTCACTGACGACGTTCGTTCCCTCATTCCTATCATCAACACGCCATCTCCGAGCCCTCAGCTCCGACGGATTCTTTCCCAAGTCCATTGGTCGTAGCTCATGGCTCTTTTCGCTTATCTTCATGATGGTCCTCTCACTCTTCAACGCAGACTTCCTTGTCAGAATCACAGACTTCGGGGTCCTTGTGGCGTTGGCCTTTGTCAGCTTCTCGGCACTCTGGTCCCGGAAGTCCGTGTTGGCGATTCGTCACCGACTTGACTTCCTTCCAAGTCTGACTGGCATATCGTGTTTGTTCGTTGCGGCGGCTCTCTATTACGTGGACTCGAGCGTGGTATTGTTCGGAATACTCTTCATCATGATAGGCTACCTACTCTTCGACATTTTCGAACTTGGATCGTACGGGTCCCAGATTTTTCTCGCTGTTCTATACGTAGTTCTTTTTGGAGTTACGGGCATCATTACGCGGTCGACCGCGGTGACAGGTTCGTCATCAAGCACTTTTTCGCTCGGAATGATCCAGAACGTCCTTGAAGCTGCGATAGCCATGTTCGCCATCAATATACTAATCGGAACACGGTTCTACCAACATCTGGGATCCGCGGTCACTGGATCAATCGGTGCCTTCAAGGGCTTCTTCACGTCTCTCTACTCCAGGGTCCAGAGGGTTCATCGAGGCTCTGAGCTAGATCACACGATTGATCGTTGGATTCGTCTGATGGGGGACAGCGACAAGATAGCGAGCAAAGATCAGGAGAATTTCGCGCTTGTCAAGAAATACCTCGAGGATAAGCTGTCACTATTGAAGAGTAAACCGTAGTTGTCCCGAATTGTATAGACGCAGCTTTTCGTTCTGCTCTCTTGTACATATTCGACTAGCTCGCAGGGCTATGCAGGTTGCAATGGACGAGGATGAGGTTGGTGAGGGGGTTGGGAAGAGTATCGACGCTTGGCGGCAGTCTGAGCGGAAGGTCATGATTGAGACGGTTCAGGATCTGATCCAGACTTCTCACAAGTATGCAAAGTCTCAGTATACTCCTAATGCTCAGCGGGTCAGGTGGACTAAGCTGGCTGGTCAGTTGATCTGGTATAAGGATCAGATTTTGAAGAATTTCAGTCTTGAGGCTATGCCGATTCAGCTTGAGGCTCTAAAGAAGAGGATGGAAGAATCAGAAGAGGAGAGACAGCGCCAGAGCGTGTCCAGGAATTATGAGACAATAGTCTTTCGCAAGCCAGAGGAGAAAAAGGCGGAGGATGTAGAGGAGACGCAGGACGCAGAGAACTCTGAGGCTTCCAAGGCTGACGATCCTGAAGGCGCCAAGGAAGCCGTGTCGGGTGCGGTTGGTTAGCTGAACAAGATTCTCTTGGAACAAGGGCGGGATCGTCTGGACTTTTCCCAGTAATCCGAGGCTGCGTGGACTGCTTGATAGCAGCGTTCGTCTGGGCTGACGTTCTAGCCTTGAGTCTTTCTCGGTGGATACTTGAGCGGGTCGAGCCTGTTGATGCCGGGTATATCTTCGAAGTGTGGATCTGTTGAGAGGATCGTGTCCAGTCCTATTCTCTTCATTATTGCTGCATGAGCACAGTCGTAGGGGCTGACGCTGCTTGACCTGAACAGTTCGAGGGTGAGTCTAACGTCCACGTTGAGCAGTTCGCTGACAGTGATTCCTGTCGAGTATATGGAATTGATCTCAAGAGCCACTTCTTGGCCAAGTCCGATCTTTCTCAATGCGTTGCTCACTTCTACCAGGGCTAGGGTTGATGTGGCGGCAGAGAGTCCTCCTTCGGCGAGGTCGGTGATTACCCTGGCGCAGCTGGATCCGTATTTTCGATCCTTGATCTTGGCGTTTACGAAGATATTGCTATCGAGAAAATACTCCACAGCTAGTCTCTACCGTTCTTCTGACAGATCCTCCAGCTTCTCGGAGCTGAGGGGTTTCCGGAAGAGAGGCCTCTTGCCAATTAGCACTGCCAGAGGGTCCTTGACAGTCTCGAACCGCTTTACGATGATCGCGCCTCCCGGCGCTCCTTCCACTGTGACCTCTTCGCCAGGTCTCAAGCCTACTGATTCCCGTACGTCTTTAGGAATGGTCACCTGAAACTTGTCGGTGACTCTTGAAACTCCCATGTTCATCCTACCAGTAATGTATGTGAGATAGATAAGCATACCGTATACCGCATACGCGGGATGTCTGGTTTACAAATCGTATGTCGATGGGAATGCCCGAGACTGTGGCTACGGTGCCGTGTATTAGAGTAGAGCCCGGCGGCGGGAGTGGTTGTTCTTAGAGCATCCAGAGGTCGTTGATTGTATCTATCTGCAATCAAGGGACACAGATTGAAACTTGCAAACTCAGCCAAGCTGCGATCCGGTTACCTTGGTAGCGAAAAGTGAACTGGGCTGTTCCTTGATGTAACTACGATTACTGTGCACGATTGGCCGCTTTGAGGTCCGTGAGCCTTCCCGAAGTGCCGACATACGTATGATTGAAGCCTGCTAGGGCCAGCAGCAGGATTTGTAAATCACGATTGTAATGCTCGCAGGTTGTCGAGCTACCGAGGAAGACGGTGGGACATAGCTGGGCGACACAATGAAGAATAACTGGAAGGTTTGAGTCTGCAAACCCACCGGGCAGCTGGGCGACGTGAAGTTTGGGGTCCCATCATGACCAGCGCGTCGCCACCTGTTTTCATCGTCCAGGAAGGCAAACCACTAGTCGTTAACGTTGCGGAATTCCACTATTCGTACAAGTGCAAGCATTGCGGTCACGAGTGGACCGAGAAAACATGTTCAAGGACCCAAGGAACTACGCTGATCAATGCAAGGACGATTGTTGCCAATCACGGAAAGCAGCAGGTCTGCCACATATACACAGTTACACTGTCTGGCCAACGTTGGTTTGAACCATAGCTCGATGATACAGTGAAGTTGAGCCGAAACTCCGCAGAGCCGTTGGAGGGAACATTGCACCCTCTGGCATCGAGGCTGGGACCTGAAGTGAAGGCACAGTCAGGAATTGAGGTGAAGTTCACATAACGAGCTGCGGAGGAGTAGACCAAGAAGGCTACGAATGCGCCCCCTGCATACGTCCCTGGATGGAATACTTGAAAAGTGACATTCGCCGTCACGTTCCCGGAGTCCCTCCCACGATGAAGATCGGACAGACCGCAGTGAACTCGGTCGTTTGGCAGATAGTAGGTTCAGACGACTCCACCTGGGCCCTGGCACCCTGAATCGACAGTTTCGGATACGGCGCGCAACCTTCGAAGCTGCCATATTGAAGATTCTGGTAGATGGTATAAGCGAGAAAACCAGCGAGTGTCAATCCAATGATCGCCACGAACGCAATGAAGCGCCAGATTCTCCGTTTCTTTGGTAACACCGGCGCCGGCGAGCCATAGTCACTCATACATCTGAACGCTTAGCATAGTAGCATTTACGCCTAATTTCGAGAACAACCACACTTCTTAACGAGGGCTCCCGGCCAAAAGCGAAACTTTCAACCTCCTTAGTACCAGAGACCGATAGTTACCAAGCACAACGGCCCACCGTCAATCCGCCCAATTCTCTCAAACTCCCGCATACCCATCATAACCATACTTTTGATAGCGGTCATAGTTGTAGGAGTCAGTCTCGCAACCTTGGAGATACCGTCTATCGATCGTCCCTAGGAAAACGCCTTCAAAACGGCGTAGGGTCCTCGACAATGTTAAGGTCGGTGAGAGATCTGGGATCAGTGATGCGGACAGGTTGATGGATCTGCGTTAAGATCTGGTCAGCTGACGACGCTCTAGAAAAACAAGGTACGTACGCCCGTCTCGTGACGCAGAACTGCCCGTGATTCTATAGTTCCCTGATTGCTAATAGAACGTTTCAGAGACGGGTTTGTTATGCTGCCTTCTCTAGGACGATTTCTATTGTGGAGACGTTTCGTGTGTCTCCTTCTTCCCCTAGAACTTCCGAGGCTATTCGTACTTCTTTGATGGTGAGTTTTCCCTGGAAGAATCGGCGCCTGACAACCTCCACAACATCCACCGCATGGCTAATCGACTGGCCCCGAGCCTTGACGGTGAGAGTGTTCTGGCCGCTGTTGAAATGCATCATAACAGCAGTAGCATACGCCATCAACGGCTTCTTCCCGATAAACACGGTATCAGGCGGAATCTGGCCCCGAGGCCTCTCTACACGTGGCCTCTCTTCGCGTGGTCTCTCTTCACGTCTTTCCGGAGTTTGTTCTGTTCTCTCTGTGCGGGGCTCGTGATGTTCACGTGCCGGCTTGTGCTCTACTTTCTCACTCATTGTTGAACTCACAGTATTGTCAACGACTGGTTCCGATTTCATGCGCACGGTAATGCGCGTAGGGTCTTAAGGCTTTGCGACTCTAAAGAGAGAAAAAGAGTAACGGAGAGAAAAAAAGGAGGAAACTGAGAGGGGATTCTTGGACGGTCGTCTAGAGAATCTCTCTCGTGAGAGCTTCTCTGAACTTGACCCTGCAGTCCTGGCACTGGAAGAGCCCGATTAGCACGTTCTTCTTCGACTTGCCGCCCTTGAGCTCCCAGACCTTCGCAGGCTTCGGAACATCAGCACCGCACTTTGGACAGACCACCTTGTAGAACTGGCTAGGAGGCGCGGGGCCGACCGAGGACAGGTCCGGTGAGCCTTGAATGCCTGGAACCGTTTCTGTGCCTGGAATCGCTGGCTGGACTTGTGAGGTCTCTGTTGTTGCTACTTGTGCGGATGCGTCGAATGTCGGAATATCATCTACGACTTTGACGACAAGCGCGTCAGCAACATCCTCCGCAACGTCTTGCGATGGAGCTACGTTGAAGGATTCGTCAAGAGTGTTTGAGGAGGCGGTGTCCGACGATGCTATTGGAGCAGTGGCTGGGGCTGTGCTGGCTGCGAGAGCGTCCAACGGAGTACTGGATGGTGCATTGGTTGTTTCTGGAGTAGGAGATCCGGTGCCGTTGCTCTGTGGCAGAGCCGGAGCTGGACTTGTTGGTTCCGGATTCGCCTCGACAACACTGTTGGGAGTAGTAAGGACTGACTGAGCTGGGCTTTGCACCGGGGGCCATTGTGACTGGCTTGGAGAGAGGGGCTTCGCTTGAGCGATAGCGCCTATTCCGACCCAGCTGACGGCCGCGGGCTTGGTTTCTGGGTATGTCTGTTTGAATTCTCCGGGGAATAGTGGTTTGGTTTCGATGTGGCTGAGTGTGTCGATCATCAGTTTGATTTCTTCGATGCTCTTGAGATTGTTCTCTAGTAGGCCTTTGAACTCTGTGCGCTGAGTCCGATACTCAGACTCGTTGACATCACCAGTCACGAATTTCATTTCTAGATTCAGCAGTCGCTGTGGAGTAGTCGCCATCTGGTCCTTTGTCTGTTTCAAATGCTCGTTCAATGTGTAGCCGAGTACGTTGATCCGGTCTTGCAGGTCTGAAGAGGCTCGTCCATATTCTTCGTGGATTGTCCGCATCTTCTCTTTGTAGCCGTTGATCTCAGTGATCAGTTTCTCTATGGTCAGATCGTTTAGACCCATTTTTTCTACCTAGGATTCCGTCATCTATGAGGTAAAATGGTAAAAGCGTTCCAACGCAAAAACAGCCGATAAGACAGCGTCAAGAGTCCAGTTTTCGATACATGATAACAAAAACAGTGTCAATCATCTCCTAGATCGCGGATGATTCTAAGCTAGCAAAGATAAATCGAAATTGTGCAAAACACAAACGCCGCGGACGTTTTCAGGATCGCATATAAACCAAAACCTTCCTGTGGACCGCACAACTAGCACCGCCAATAACTGTCGCAGCCACGTTCTCTATTGCCTAGCCTGCGAAAACCAGGCCTCTAACCTGTTCAAACCACACCTAGCCGTGTCAAGAATTCAATTGGCAAAACACTCCGTCAACCGGAGGTTCAAGAGGAAGAAATTCCCACATGTCCTACAAGTCTATGAAGAATTGGGACCGCGGGAGCAGAGAACCACTGCTCTCGAAAATAACCGAGCGCGTCCACCACCAAGAACCCCTCAAAGAGAGAATCAGCCAAGTCGTCTACAAGCTGAAAGTACAACAGAACCGGCTCGAAGGAGCCAACATGAAGACACAGCAGCACGACAAGGCGCTATTCGACAAGTGTGTTCAGGCACAGATGGTCCACGACACGGCACGCAGCACAATGTACGCTAACGAGATCGCAGAAATCCGTAAAATGGCAAAGATCACACTCCGCAGCGAACTCGCCCTCGAACAAGTAGGCCTGCGACTAGAAACAATCCAGGAATTCGGCGACGTTGCAGCCACAATGGGCCCGATCGCAGGCGTAGTAGCGGCCATCAAGAACCAGGTACAAGGCGTCATTCCACAAGTCGGCTACGAGCTAGGCGAGATCTCCGAGTCCTTGAACAGCGTAGTCATGGAAGTCGGCGAAGCGACCGGACAGAACTACGATTTCGAAGCGTCCGGAGCAGAGTCACAGAAGATTCTCTCCGACGCCAACACCATCGCAGAGACAAGGATGCGCGAAAAATTCCCGGAGCTACCATCACCCGCTCTCGGCACACTCGAGAGCACGGTGCCGAGGTAGCCCGGACCAACCTTTTTGGAGAATATGATCATGCCCATAACCCTTGAACAAATCAGAAGATTCCTCGGCAGACCCCTACAGGACCCGTACGGGCGCACGTTCGGCAAAGTCGTAGGAATCAACGCCAACCTCAAAGACGAAGTCACTGGCGTAGGAATTGAAGTCGGAAACGGAGAATTCGTACAATGCCCCGGCGACCGAGTCACCATCAGCGCCGACTCGCTCGTACTAGCCCCGACCTGGAAGGTCGAGGCAGAAGAATTCCGCAAAGAATTCGACGTGGTCACAAGGCGACTCAAAGCCCTCGACGAGCTCTTCAGCGTAGGAGACATACAGAAAGACGTCTACGAGGATATGCGAAAACAGCACGAAGACGCGATCAACGAACTCAAGTCCAAACGCAAGTCCATCCTCGACACTCTCAGCCAGAGAAGCAGCACCCTAAACACCCAGCTCCGCCAGCTCCAGACCCACCTCGCCGGCAACAAGATGTTCCACTCATCAGGAGAATTCGACGACCAGAGCTACAAAGCAGTCAGCGACGCCATCGACACAGGCCTAGTCCGAGCAATAGCCGAGCGGAAGGAGGTCGACTCTATCTTCGGATACCTCTCAAAGCTAGACTCCTCCAGTTCCACCATCCCAGCGCCCGCGACCCAAACACCCGTAGCCGCCCCAAGCCCCACTCCATCTACTCCAACCCAGCCGAAGGACCAGGTCATGGTCCTTCATGTACGAGAAACCTAGGGGGCTTCGTAGCCTGTTTAGAAGCCTAGAGGAAAAAGTCCACCCAATTCCTCTAAAAGAGCGAGTGGATCAGGCTCTCTATCGGCTCGCAACCCAGAAAGAAAAACTGGAGCACATGTCGTCAAGGCTCCAGCAGCGAGACAAAGAGATGTTCCAGCGCTGCATAGGCGCCCAATTATCGAAGGACAGCGCCCACGCAGCCCTCTACGCTAACGAATGTGCGGAGATTCGAAAGATGGCACACATCACACTTAGCAGCGAACTCGCACTGGAAAGAGTCGTTCTGAGACTTCAGACAATAGAAGAGTTCGGAGACATCATGGCCCAGATTGCACCGGTCATCGGAGTCGTACGCGAGACTAGAGGAAGAATCGCAGGAGTCATCCCCGAAGTCGCAACCGAACTGGGAGAAGTTAACAACATGCTCAGCGATATGGAACTCGAGACGGGAGAGATCCCGGACCAGGGAGCCGACGTTCAAACCTCTAGCGATGAGGCGAAAAAGGTCCTCGAAGAGTCCAGCGCCATCGCTTCTCAACAAATGAAAGAACGGTTCCCAGAACTACCCACGCCGGAGCCGAGACAAACTACCTCCGTTGCCAAGCCACAAGCCCCAGAACCCAGAATTCCAGTAGCAATCACATCTGGCGGAGTCGAAGAAGAGCGAGAGTTGCCTTTGGAAGAGCGGGTCCTGGACTACATCAAGAGTCACAACGGCGAACTGAGCCTCAATTCCGCCTCGGAGGAACTGGCAGTTCCCGCCGATGACATTCGCGGATCTCTCCAGAAGCTGAAGGATGACGGCAAGATAGTCATGGACTAGGGCGAGGCCAACGTCGCCGCGCCCTGTTACGATCACAAGGAGGGAAGGAAGATCTCAGCTTCAGAAGAACTAGAATCTCTAGCAGTGAAATACGCTCACGAAGCGATAGAACTCGAGAGAAAGGGCTCCAAACGAATCGCCGGGACAAAGTACCAGCGAGCCATCGAGGTCCTCCTGAAACTCTGCTCACTCTATCCCAATGCTCCACAGAACAAGGTGTACCTGGAGCACGCAGAAGCCTACCGCAAGCGAGTCCAAGAACTACAATCCGACTCCGAACCAATAGCACACCCATCTGACTCCACCGAGACAAAGGACTCGAAGAACATCAAGTTCGACCAGTGGGTTCTAACCGAGAAGCCTGACATCAGCTGGGAGGATATCGCAGGACTCGAAAAGCCGAAGCGCGCGATAGAAGAATCAGTTGTCTTCCCGGTGCGGCGCCCAGATCTCTTTCCGCTCGGATGGCCTCGCGGAATTCTATTCTTTGGTCCGCCCGGATGTGGAAAGACCCTGCTCGCTGCGGCAGTGGCGAGTGAGATCAAGGGAGTCTTCTTCTGTGCAGACGCAGCCTCTCTAATGTCCAAATGGCTTGGAGAATCAGAGAGGAACGTCTCCCAACTCTTCGTGAAAGCGAGAGAGAGTTCCGAGAAGGGTCAGCCCGCAATCGTATTCATCGACGAGATAGACTCCCTAATGGGAGTTCGAGGAGAAGAAGTCGGCGGCGAAGTCCGCGTCCGGAACCAGTTCCTGAAGGAAATGGACGGGATTCTGGACAAGAACAAGAAATTCCACGTCTACCTAATCGGAGCAACGAACAAACCATGGGTCCTCGACGAGCCCTTCATCCGCAGATTCCAGAAGAGAATCTACATCCCGCTTCCCGACATCAAGACACGGATGGACATGTTCCAGATCTACGCTCACGATCTAAAACTAGACAATAACGTCGATTTCGCCGAACTTGCCCGAATGACAGAAGGATACTCAGGCGGAGACATCAGAGACCTCTTCCAATCAACCCAACTCAGAGTAGTTCGAAACTTCTTCACCCATGGAAACGTGAACGATCTCAACTCCGTCCCAGACGCCATCACGATGGAAGACTTCCAGTCAATAATCACCGGCCGCCGACCAAGCGTTTCACCAGGAATCCTCAAGCGATACTACGACTGGGACGAATCATTCAAGGCAAGCTAGGAGAGTGCAAGAGTGAACTTGGATAGAACTGACTTTCGAATCCTCGCAGAACTCGTAGAGAACTCCAAACAGTCCTACGTCGAGATCGGTCGGAAGCTCGCTCTCCATCCTAACGTCATAGCCTACAGAGTCAACAGACTCGAGGATCAAGGCATCATACGCGAATACACGACGCTTGTCGACTTCTCAAAGCTCGGATTATCCGAACAGGTCGTCGTGGCGGCAAACTTCCCCTCAGACTCGTCGAGAGAGGACATCATGAAGCAGATCTGTGAGATTCCAGAAACGATCAATGTGATCAGTTCTCTTGGAACTCCGGAAGGGCTCGTGTTTATTGTTGCTCGAAACAAGGAGGATGTCAACGCCGTTCTCGGGAAGCTTCGGTCGATGAATCTTGACATCGACTTCGCCTCCTCGGTAATCCGGACTTATGATGAGGGCCGTTTAGGCACTTACTTCAGGGCTATGGCCGGGACTGACGAGAGGTAGCCAGCTAGTGGAGAGACCCAGCTGGGCTCCAGTCGTACTCTCAGGAGCACTTCCTAGAGAACTATCGGACCTGCTTGCTATATCAATCCTAGCTCTGGCTAGCCTCGAAAGCGTATTCGCCCAGCTACAGCGATTCAATCAGCCCGCCTGGTTCGCAACGTTGCTGGTTCTTGTGCCAATGACGTGCGCACTTGCAGCTCTCTCTAACTCGTCCAGGACCCAGAAGGAAGAACTTGCACTGTTCGCATATGGAGGATCAGGATTGCAAATTCAGCTGCGGTACATTCTACGGGGAGTTGTCGTGTCAATCATCGGACTATCGCCTCTCTGGCTAAGATTCTTGGCGACCGAGAGTATTCTCTCAACCAACCTGGTCTTGCCCCTCGGCTCCGCAATTGTCGGAGGACTAGCCTACGCTGCGCCCGCTCTCAAACGGACCCGTTCGCTGGCATTCGTTGAACAATACAAGGGCTAAACAAATGAAACCACTCTTAGAATGCAGGAACATCACAGTCGTCTATCCCATCGCCGACGGGATTCTCAGACTCTACGGCGAAGGAGTATCCTTCACCCTCGAAGAAGGAGGTTTCCTCTCAGTCGTCGGAGGGTCCGGCTGGGGAAAGTCAACCCTCGTCAACATAGTCCTTGGCCTAGAGAAGCCAACTCGTGGAATTGTTCAGCTGGATGGAGAAAACGTGACCGAGCAATCATTCGTAAAACGCTCATCACGAGTCAAAACTGCCGCCGTCTTTCAGCGACCAACCGCACTTCCGCAGCTAACGGTTCTGCAGAACCTTCACCTCGCGCTCTCTATGATGGGGATTCCGAAGCGTGACAGGGATGACAGGACCAAAGAGGCAATGACCTTCTTTGGGCTTGAGAAACTCTCTCGCTCCTACCCAGATTCGCTAAGCGCAGGACAGAAGAGGCGGGTTGACCTCGCACGAGCACTTGCGGCGAAACCCCGATTCCTCGTCTTGGACGAACCAACCGGAGATCTCGACTCCTCAGTAACGAACCTAGTAATGCCATTGCTCAGGGGACTGAACAAGGATCACGGAATGACAATACTGATGACCACCGCCCTTCCACGGCATGCATCCACTGCGAAGCACCAGATTCACCTAAGGCCCCCAA
>Ga0209804_1000751_pt1 | contig 23618 bp, 20 predicted proteins | sample GraSoiAngelo_139_FD_185896 | JGI IMG/M metagenome (GOLD analysis project Ga0209804, IMG submission 185896) | Grasslands soil microbial communities from the Angelo Coastal Reserve, California, USA - 14_0929_12_20cm (SPAdes) (version 2) | ecosystem: Environmental > Terrestrial > Soil > Grasslands ... | reverse complement strand
CCGCGCTCTCCAGCGTGTGCGTGCGCTTGCCGGGATCGAGCAGGTAGGATGCGAGCGACACGTCGAACGCGAAGCCCCTGGGATGCAGTCCGGCTCCCTCGAGGAGCAGGCGATCGCGCTTGGCATCTTCGCTGAGTTTCGGGAGGTCCCCCCGCTCCAGGAGGTCGGCCAGCGCCCGGGGGATGCCGGACTCGACCGGCACGTACGCGCCCTCGCCCGTCTTGGTCGAGGCGGCCAGGCCCCGGAGCTCCGCCGTGAGCGGATGCCCGGGGCCCGCGACCGGGGCGATCGCCAGGCGCGCCGCCTCCGCCAGCAGCCGTGGCAGCGCGTCCGCGGCCACGGTGCGGTAGGTCCCGCGGCTCTGCGGCGCGGGCGCTTCGACCCCCAGGCGCTCCAGCAGCGTCTTGAACTCCAGGGTGGTGAACAGCTCCTTGACCTGGTCGCGGTCCGGGGGCCGGCGCCGCAGGAATTCGAGATCGAGCCGGACGTTGTCGAGGTCGGTCACGATCGTCGCCAGGTGCTTGCTCGTCAGAATCTGCTCCCGGTGTTCCCTGAGCCGCTCCCGCAGCTTTGCCTCGCGGATGTCGCCGACCCCGTTCAGCAGCGCCTCCACGGAGCCGTACTGGCCGAGCAGGCGGCTCGCGGTCTTCTCCCCCACCCCGGGCACGCCGGGGATGTTGTCGGTCGTGTCGCCCTTCAGGCTCTTCAGATCCGGGATCTGCTGCGGGGCAATCCCGAATCGCTCCCGCACCGCCGCCTCATCGTAGATCGTGGTCTCCGTGATGCCGCGAGAGGTCATCATCACGCGGGTGTGGGGCGAGACGAGCTGGAGCGCGTCCAGATCCCCCGTCACGATCAGGACGTCGATGCCCTGCGCCTCCGCCTGCCGCGCCAGCGCGCCGATGACGTCATCGGCCTCGAACCCGGCCACCTCGAAGACCGGCAACTGCAGCGCGTCAACCACCTCTTTGGCCAGGCCGACCTGGGGGCGGAGATCGTCCGGCATCTTGCGCCGGGTGGCCTTGTACTCCGCGTAGGCTTCGTGGCGGAAGGTCGGCCCGGGCTTGTCGAAGGCCACGGCCACGTACTCGGGCGACTCCTCCTCCAGCACCTTGAGCAGCATCGTGGTGAAACCGTACACGGCGTTGGTCGGCTGGCCGTCGCTCGTCGTGAAGTACGGAAGGGCGTAAAACGCCCGGTAGACGAGACCATTGGCATCGATGAGGACGAGGAGATGGCGGCCGGTGCGAGCGGGCATCGCTCAACGATTATAGCACGCGCCGGCCGGCGCTCTGGGAGCGCCGCACTCGCAGAGACTGCGATACTCGCGGCACAATCCTCATGCTCATGCCCGAGGGGTTTGAGTCCGCCTGAGGCGCATGCGGCATCGATGAATGATCCGATGGGGTATCCGTTGCTATCCTGACGGAGGTAGGGTCTTTCACCCTAGATTCATAAGGTCTTTACCTGATTCAGTTATAGGGGCTTTCAAGTGCTATCCTCCTAGCTGTGATACCAATGACTGGGAACCCGCTAGTACAGCACACATCCGTTCGCATCAGTAACTCTTCCTGGGAGGAGGGAACTGTTGTGAGCAATGAAAAGGGCAAGGCTGGTCGGAAAAAGGCGATGGAAGCAAAAAATATAACCAGGCGCGCTCTTATCGAAGCAGGCTGGATCCTCCCGGCCGTGATTGTGGTGGCCATACCTTCGAAGGCGTTCGCCGAGTACGGAGGGCCGGTGCCGGATACGAGCCCCAAAGGTAGCGACGGCTCCCAAGGGGCCGGCGGCGGAGAAGACGCCGGCTCGAAGTTCCACTCCGACCCATAGCGCGGGCCAATGCCCTTGAGCACTCGACTCGCAGATGCTACGATACACCCGGCACGCCTCGCCGGAGTGTCGGAATCGGCAGACGATGGCGACTCAAAATCGCCTGGGCTCACGCCCGTGGGGGTTCGAGTCCCTCCTCCGGCACCACCGTTTCCTGTGACAGTGCAGGTTATATCATCGGGCGGTATACCGACTGAGAGTCTGGTCAATCTACTCCATTTTTAATCGGGGATTTTCCCATAATTGAGTACTGCATTCACCTGATTCAGAATCGGGGGGTTTGCATCTTATCTTCTAGGTGTGATGCGACTCGACTTGTTCAACGGCTCTATTTTGATAGTGAACGCGTGTTCGCATCAATAGGCCGGGTCAGGGGGAGGATGTCATGAGCAGTCAGGATGGCAGGGCCGGTTCTCGGGAGACGAGGGATACGAGCCTGACTAGGCGGGCGCTCATCCGGGCGGGCTGGATCATACCCGCCGTTCTTGTGGTGTCGCTCCCGTCCAAAGCGTTCGCCTCGTACGGCGCCCCTAGTCTACCGGATCCCAGCATGAGCGGCGGCGCCAACTTTACTGCCGGCGGAGCTGTCGGCGGGGTCACCATATCCGCCAGCGGCGGGGCCAGCGGAAGCGCTTCGCCTCCGTCGTCGCATTAATTCGGTCCTGACGTGAGGTTGAACCGGTATGCCCGTTGACGCGGCGACCATCCGGCCGGCCCGGCTGAGCGGGACCGAGGAGCACAGGCTCGACGAGGAATTGTTGGTCTATGTTCCCCGGAGCGAGAAGGCGTTCACGCTCAATCGGTCCGCCGTGGCGATCTGGGAACTGTGCGACGGCACCCGAACCGTCGAGGAAATCACGGAGGAACTGGGGCAGTGCCTAGGCCGTTCCGGGACGGCGTTGTTGACCGACGTGATCCAGGGCATCACTCGGCTCCACGAGTTGGGCCTCCTGGAACTCCGATGAGCGCCGCGCCGGCGGGTACGCGGACGGCGAGAGTCCCCCGGACGGTCTACATCGAGTTCGAGGGGCACCAGGTCGCTGTCAGATCGGATGCGCATGAGGTGCTGGCGGGCCTCGAGAGCATATACTCCGCCATGGTCGTCCCCGCGGCCGTGCGCACCGTCCGGACGCTCGTGGTATCGGGGAGTGGCGGCTCATACCGCATCACGGGCGACACCGCGTTTCAAGTGGCTGATGGCTCGCTCACCGACGTCCTCCGCTGCCTTCGCTTCTCGGTGATCCAGGCCGTGATGCAGGCCCGGCCGGATCTCCTCTGGTTTCATGCGGGCGCCGCGGCGGCGGACGGGCGGGCGATCCTGCTCCTGGGCCCACGGGGACGGGGCAAGAGCACGCTCATCGTCAGCCTGTGCGCGCGGGGCTGGACCTACCTGTCGGACGACGTCGTCCCTCTGAATCCCGCCTCGAGCCGCGCCGTGCCGTTTCCTCTGACACCCGCTCGGCGTGAGTTCCCCGGTCAGGAGATGCCCGCGGACTGGCTTCGATCGCCGACCAAAGTCGACGTCCCTCTCCCGTCGCGAAGCCTCGGCCGGCATCCCGTGCCGGTCGGCGCCCTGGTCTTCCCGAAATACCGCGTCGGCGCTCCGGCCAGACTATCCCCCTGCCCGCCTGCCGAGGCCGCGTCGGAACTGCTTCAGCATTGCTGGAACTTCGCCGAACACGGAAAAGCGGCCCTGCGCCGCCTCTGCGACCTGGCCGCGCGCGTGCCCGCCTACCATCTTTCATTCAGCAATGGAGATCTCGCGACCGACCTCCTGGCCCTGCTGCGTCTGCGGGAGATGCCGCCGCCCAGCGCCAAACGCGACTCCGTTGGAGCGCGCTAGAAAGACAAGCAGGGAGCGAGGGAAGGGGTAGCCAAAGGAGATTGGGGTAGAGGAGGCCATGTCGCTGGGGCCCACGAGCAGGCGGCACGGGAAATCAGGCTTCACGACGATCGAAATGGTGATCGTCCTGGCCCTCTTTGGCATCGTCCTCGTCAGCCTGATGGGCCTGCACCTGGTGGCGATCACCGCCGGCACGGCGGCGGAGACCTCGTCGATCGCGGCGAACCTCGCCAGGGCGCGGATGGAAGAACTGCTTTCGTTGCCTCCGGACACGCTCAAAGACCAGAACGGCGCTGAAGAACAGCGGCAGGTTCCGGCCGGCGGCGGACGCCCCTACACCGTGCAGACCAGCGTGGTCGCGCCGGACCCCGCCCGGTTGGACATCACCGTGACGGTGACCTGGCAACTGGCCTATGGGGGCGCCTGCGCGGCCGGAGGATCGAGCCACCAATGTGAGGGCAGCCCGGTGAAATACGCGAGGACGCTCCAAACCAGAATCCAGGCCCCGGATCAGGGACAGGCCCAGCCTTGAATCGGCCAGACCCGTGGCCGGCCGCGGGCGCGTCCCGGCAGCCCGAGCGCCGGCTGCTCCTCGCGTGTCTCCGCCGCCGGCGCCCCGAAGATCTCAGGACCCTGGTCGGGCCCGAGTTCGACTGGGAGCGGCTGCTGGACGCTGCGGCGCTGCACAGCATCACCCCACTCGTCTATGCCGCGTTCAAGCAGGGGATCGGCGGCGCGGCCGTTCCCCCCGCCGTCATGGACCGGCTCGCGCACGAGTACTATCAGCAGGCCGCGTCGAACGGGCACCTCTTCGCCGAGCTACGGAAGATCGTGGGGGCGTGCGGCCGGGCGGGGATCCCCGTTTTGGTGTTGAAGGGCACGGCGATCGCGGAGAGGGTGTACGGGAACATCGCCCTGTGCCCGATGAGGGACCTGGATTTCCTGGTCAGGAGAACGGACCTCGATGCGGCGGACGGCATCCTCCACGAGCTCGGATACACGCACGACGAATCGTACCGCTGGGCCGCGTGGTACCGGGACCATCATCACCATCTGCCCCCGTACGTCAGAGCCGATGGGCGCGGCATCGTCGAGCTCCATCATCACCTCGTCCCGCCCCCCGTGTCGGCCGGCATCCCGATCGAGGATCTCTGGCGGCGGGCCGGGCCGGCCGGCGACGGCGCGCTGGTGTTGTGCCCCGAAGACCTGCTCCTCCACCTGTGCCTCCACGCCTCCCTTGGTCACCAATTCAATCTGGGATTGCGGCCGATGTGCGACATCGCGGAGACCATCCGGTATTACGGAGCCGACATCGACTGGACGCAGATAAGGCTCCGCGCCCGCGAGTGGGGGATTGGAAAGTACGTCTATCTCGCGCTCCGCCTCAGCAAGGATCTCCTCGGCGCCGCCGTGCCGGACGATCTGGCGGGCCCTCTCCGGCCGGAGGGATTCGACCCCAGGGTCATCGCCTGGGCGGCCGAGCAGGTGTTTGCCGATGAAGACCGGACCCCATCCTCGCCCCTCGCCCAACTCTACGGGCCCAAGCGCCTTCGGGAGAGAGTCGCCCTGCTTCTGCAGCGCGCATGCCCCTCACCGAAAGCCATGGCGCGATTGTATCCGGCGCCCCACGACTCGAAGCGCATCTACCTCTACTATCCGGTCCGTTGGTGGGACCTCATGCGGAAGTACGGCCGTCCGGCGCGCCACCTTCTGCGCCGTGGCAACACCATGACCGTTCTGGCTGCGCGCGAGGATCAGAAATCTGCCCTGAGGAAGTGGCTGACGCCGGATCCGCTTCCCGGGCGCTCATCGGGCGCCTGACGAGGGGGGCACGCGCCGGGCGATCACGTCGCGGATGAACCCGGCGGCGACCTGTCCCACCGCCTGTCCGATGTCTCGATCGGAACGCTTTGTCCCCCGCACGCGGAACGAGTGATCGCCGTCCGCCACCACATGAAGACGGGCCAGCGGTTCCAGCCGCTTGACCACCGCCTCGACAAGGTCGAACCTCGCCAGGGGATCTCTCGTGCCTTGAATGAACAACATCGGCACACGGATTCCAGGCAGATGGGCGTCCCGGAGGCGGCCGGAGTTCCCCGGAGGATGCAGCGGATACCCGAAAAACACCAGCGCCGCCCCCGTGAAATCTTCGCCCTGCGCCGCGGCCAGCATGGAGGCGATCCGTCCTCCCATCGATTTGCCGCCCGCCACCAGCGGCACCCCGCGGTCGGGAGGCGCGGCCTGCTGGATGGCCGCGTTCAAGGTCGTCTGGAGCACGGAGGCGCCGTCGGGGGCCCGCCGGCGCGCTTCCATGTAGGGAAAATTGAACCGGAACACGGAGATACCGTCCGCCGCCAGTTCGTCCGCCACCCCTGACATGAACGGGTGAGTCATGCCTGCCCCCGCCCCATGGGCGATGACCGATACGGCCGTGGGGTGGGGCGCCCGAGTCCAGAGACCGGACGTCTGGATCCCGCCGGCATGAAACTGCACAGGCTCCGAACCGGCGCGTTCGATGGTGGCGTCCTGCGGGACCTATGGCTTCGCCGCCCGCGTGTGCCGCGCCGGTTCAGCCCGTTTTACCATTGCTCCACTCCTCGCTTCGATCGGCCTTGCGGGCGCCTCTAAACGCCTGCGCCGGGGGCGGGGCCGCGGCCGCGAGGAGCGCCAGGTGCTCTTCAACCTTCTCCGTGGCGGTAATGGCGCGGACCACGATCTCGTCGACCACGCCGTGCCACTTCGCCAGCGCCGGCGGGATCGCGCCCGGATCCTCCACCGCGATGGCCGTTTCCACCGGCCGGACGCCCATGCGGGCAAAGTTGGCCGCGTACGCGGGATACCCCGCATACCGCCCGGCCTCGGCCAGCAGCCGCTCGCGGGCCGCGGGGCCCAGCGCGACGCGCACATAGGCCATCAGCGCCGGCGGGGTGCGGCCGGCCGCGGCCGCGCCGGCGCGCACCCATTCGGCCGATAGCCGGGCGTGCGCGGGCGTCACCCAGTTGAAGAGCACCCCGTCGGCCAGCTCCCCGGCCAGGCGGCACATCTGAGGGCCGAGGGCCGCCGCGACGATGCGTCCCTTGAGACGGGACCGGAGCGTGCTGATTCCCTCGCGCACGCGCGCGAGCGCCCCCGGGTTTGCGCTGCCGACGCCCAGGAGGAGACGGTCGAGCGGCAGCGCGTTGGCGCGGACGCCCTGGTCGATGCTGTTGGGGCCGCGCGTGTGCAGGGGTATCACTCCGATCCCCAAGGCGATGCGCCGGGTCACCTGCGCCGCCGGCGCGAGCGCCGCGAGCCCATCGGTCTCACCGGGATGGTTGACCCAAAAGGAACCGTACCCCCGCCCTTCGGCCTCTCGCGCTGACGCGCGGATGACCTCGGGCCCGATGGCGGCGGAGAAGACCGCGAAGCCGTATCCCATCACACTCCCCTCTACGGATGAGCGGCGCCGAGGACGGAGGCCGCCTGCTCCACATAGGAAAGATCGACGAAGCGCGCGGGGGTGACGAAGGCGCCGATCAGGCGCTCGTTCAGCAGCCAGCGCTGATAGTCCAGGACCGTGCGCACATTGACGGCGCCGTCGGGGTTGAGGCCGGGCCAGATCATCCGGTCCCACACCGCCCGGTCTTTGATCGGTGTGCGGCCGGCCATGATCGTGATCACGTCGTCGCGGATCTCCCGGTGTCGAAGCGACTCGTTGTAGTAGCGGAGCGCCTTGACGTAGGCGACCATCCAGCCTCGCGCCTCCCCCGGATGCTCGCGAGCCCACTGCGTATTGTAATAGACGGCCGCCGTCTGGAAATCCGGGAGGATCTGATCGAGGGGCATGACGATCTTCCCGATTCCTCGTGACTCGGCCGCGGTGGCGAACGGCTCCACCATCACCGCCGCGTCAATTTTCCCATTCGCCATCGCCGCCGGCTGGTCGACGAACTCCATATACTCGATGGCGACGTCCTTTGCTGTGAGGCCGCCCTTCCGGAGCAGCAGGTAGTTTTCGAAATTGACGATGGACGCGGGGCTCGCCGTGCCCAGGACGCGGCCCCGCAGGTCGCCGAGCCCCCGGAACTGACCGGCGTCCACCAGCCCCTTCCGGACGACGAGGACGTTGAAGCCGAAGCCTTTGCGCAGCGACCCTTTGTCCGCGACCACCACCACCGGCAGGCCTCGGTTGATGGCGTTGAAGAAGGTCGGGCTGGGCGCCCCGCTGGCGATGTCCAGCCGGCCCGATCCGAGCAGCGCCATCTGGTCCGCGCCCACCCCGAACCGCTCGAGCGAGAGGTCCAGACCCTGCTCTTTGAAGTACCCTTTCTCCAGGGCGATGAAGATCCCGGCATCGCTGGCGACGCCGAGGTATCCCATCCGCACGGGCGCCGCGGCTCCCGCGGGCGTCGCCGTCCGCCCCGCGCCGGCCAGGCTCAGCACCCCCAGCCCCAGGCACAGGATGAGCGCGCGGGCGCCCCTCATCGAGGGGCGCCCGCCTGCCGGCGGTGGGCCAGCACCTGCCGGAAATTGCCTTCGTCGACCATCAGCCGGCGCTCCGGGGAAAGCCCGCTCTCATCGAGCGCCGCGATCGTCTCGCGGATGTAGCGGCTGCCCCCTTCGACGTCGAACGGGGTGTCGGTGCCGAACAGCACCCGTTCGATCGGAAAGTAACCCAGGCCGCATCGGACGCCGTGGGGGGCCCCGAACAGCGCGGTGTCCGCGTAGAAGCGGGGAAAATACCAGGCCGGTGGGTGGGCCAGGGCGACGGGGAACGTCTCCACCTGGTGCTCCGCCCCCCGGGTGCCGAACTGGTCGTACCCGCCCCGGATCCGGCCGGCGAAGTGGGGGACCATAGCGCCCATGTGGTGGGTAATGATCACCGCGTCGGGATGGCGGTCGAAGAGCCCGGTGAAGATCAGCCGGGCCATGGCAATCGTGGTCTCGTACGGCCAGCCGAAGATCTGCCAGAGATCGTACCGGGAATCCTTCTCGCCCACATAGTCGGGGAGGTCGGAGGCGTTCCGTGCGGGGTGGATGAAGATCGGCATCCGCCGGCGCGCGGCCTCCTCGATCACCTCAAGGGTCCGCGGCTCATCCAGCGGGCGCCCCCCGACATTCGAATAGATCTGGATGCCGGCGAAGGCGGCCTGGGAGGCGAGCCGATCCAATTCCCGGAGGCTCGCGTCGGGATTGTTGAGCGGCAGGCCTCCGAACGCGCCCGCGAACCGATCCGGGTGGGCGCCCACGAGGCCGGCGAGCTCATCGTTGGCCAGGCGGGCCAGGTCGGGCGTGACCTCAGGAGACCCGAGCCGGTCGATCGGCGGGGACGCCAGCGACAGGACCTGCCGGTAGTCGGCGAACCCGTCCATGATCCGGAACCGCACGCCGAGGTCGAAGAGACACGGGATCCCCTTGACCCGCTTGGCCATGTAGAATCCTGGGATCTGCTGAAGCCGGGCGAAATAGCGGGTGGGCAGGATGTGCGCGGCGATGTCGATACGCATGTGCGTCCTCTACGCCGGTCCGCCGCGCATCTCCTGCGCCCCCGGGCGATCCGCGGGCCAGCGCGGGTCAGACGTTCCGGAGCGTGGGATCCAGGTAGTCCCGGAGCCAGTCTCCAAGCAGGTTCATCGTCAGGACCGTGAGCGTCAGCGCCGCCCCTGGGAAGACGCTCATCCACCAGCCGACATACAGATAATCGCGTGCGCCCGCCAGCATGTTCCCCCAGCTCGGCAGATCGGGCTGAACACCGAGGCCGAGGAACGTCAGGCTCGCCTCCACGACGATGTTGTTGGCCACCGTCGCGGTCGCCAGCACGATGATCGGCGTGAGCAGGTTGGGGAAAATGTGCCGGGACAGGATCACCGTCTCGCTCGCGCCCACCGCCCGCGCCGCCTCGACGTACTCCTTCTGCTTGATCGACAGCACCTGGCCTCGGGCGAGCCGCCCGAAGGTGACCCAGCCGGCAATCCCCAGGATAAGGATCACGTTGAGCAGGCCGATCCCCAACACCGCCACGATGGCGATCGCGAGCAGCAGAAACGGAAAGGCCAGCTGGACATCGGCCGCACGCATCAAGACGGCCCCGAGCCGTCCCTCGTAGTACCCGGCGATCATCCCCAGCCCCGAGCCGAGCACCGCGGAAATCGTGACGGTGCTCATTCCCACGATCAGGGAGATCCGCGCGCCGTAGACCAGGCGGGCGAACACGTCGCGCCCCAGCTGATCGGTGCCCAACAGATGCGCGCGCGACCCCCCTCCCTGCCACGCCGGCGGGCGCAGCCGCTGCGTCACCTCGGATGCCGTGGGATCGTATCGGGTGATCACGGGCGCGAACAGGGCCGCGGCGACGACCAGGACGAGAAACGCAAGATTGAACGGCCCGCTCCCTCGACGGAGCGTCCGCCACAGCCGGCGCCGGGCCCGCGGAACGGCCGGCGGGGGGCCCACGAGGACGCCGGCGGCCCGCGCATCCATCCGGGCCACGGCGGCCTCAGCCCAGCTTGACGCGGGGATCGAACCAGACGTAGCTGAGGTCGACGAGGAGGTTCACCACGACGAACACCAGGGCGATGAAGAATACCGCCGCGGCAACCGTGGGGAAATCGCGGAAGGTGACCGACTCCACGATGAGCCGCCCCGTGCCCGGCCAGCCGAAGATGCTCTCCGTGATCACCGCGCCCCCGAAGAGGTTCCCGACGTCCAGGCCCCAGACCGTGACGGCGGGGATCAGCGCGTTCTTCAGGACATGCCGGGCCACGACGATCCTCTCGGGCAGCCCCTTGGCGCGGGCCGTGCGCACATAGTCCTGAGCGAGCGACTCAAGGACGCTCGAGCGGACGAGCCGGGTATTGCGGCCGAGCGATTGGGACCCCAGCGTGATCGCGGGGAGGATCACGTCCCGCCAGTGCCCATACCCCATGGACGGCAGGAGCCCCAACGACACCGCGAACACGAGGATCAGCACCAATGCCATCCAAAAGTTCGGGATCGACTGGTTGAGGATGGCAAACGTGCGCACAGCCTGATCGAGCAGCGTGTACGGCCTGACGGCGGAGACCGTCCCCAGGATCAGGGAGAGGACCGTGGCGTAGAGGGCGGCCGCGACCATAAGCTGGACGGTGTATGGGAACCGCTGCAGGACGATGGGCATCGCCGGCTGGTCGGTGAACCGGATGGAGTCTCCGAAGTCGCCGAAGATCGCGCCGCGGATCCGCCGCAGCCGCGTCTGGACCTGCCCCGTCCCATAGCCGGACAGGCCGATCGTCGTCTGCCTCTGCTCGGGCCGGGCGAAGGGGTCGCCGACGAAGAACCGGAGCAACTGCACGGGCAGTGGCTGATCCAGACCGTACCTGTGCCGCACCACCGCGACATCCTCGGCGGAGGCGCTCGGCGGCAGCAGCAGCGAGGCCGGGTCGCCCGTGAGGTGGAGAATGACGAAGACGGTGGCGAGCACGCCGGCAACGACAAGAACGGACTGGGCCAGCAGCCTCAGCGTGTAGCGGAACATGTCCGCGGCCCCACCCCGGTTACGCCCGCGGGGTCATTTCCTTCGCCCAGATCATCTCGTCCGGCCGGGGCTTCCAGTTCACGCGGTTGCTCACGCCGTACATATCTTCAACCTGCATGCCAAAGACGGCGGGAGAGTCCTCCCAGATCATCCGCTGCGCCTTCGAGTAAAACGTCCGCCGGGTCTTGTCGTCGGTGGTCAGGCGCGCGGCGTCGATGAGCCTGTCCAGATCAGGGTTGTTCGGATAATCGGGGGTCGGGATGGTCTTCGTCCTGAAATTGGGCGACAGATCGATGTCGGCATCGAACATCCAGTTCCCCCAGCTGGCGAACACGATCCCGTCGAGCTTGCCGGCGTTGGCCAGCGAGTAAAAGGTCCCCGCTTCGTAGAGACGCGGCACCGCCCTGAGGAACTGGGGGCCCAGCTTGTTGAGCTCGCTGACGATCCCTTCGCCCATATCCCTGTCCTTCGTGTACCGGCCCTGGATATAGTGGAAATTCACCGTGACCGGCAGCGGCAGCCCGGACTCCCGCAGCAGCTGCCGCGCCTTATCGAGGTCATGGGGATAGAACGGGAGACCGGGGTCGTACCCGTAGTGGTACCGGCCCACCACCGTGGAGATCCGCTCGCCCAGCCCGTTGTACACCGTCCGGAGCAGCTGGTCGATGTTCGCCGCGTAGTTGATGGCCTGGCGCACCTTGACGTTGTCGGTGGGAGCGACGTGCTCGACCATCCGCCAGAAGCCCAGCCGGTTGCTGTGGACGTGCTCCACGCGCGCCCGGCCGGATTGGTTGATCATCTCCGCCTGTTCGGCCGGGACGCCGATGATCACGTCGGCTTCTCCCGACAGCAGAGCGGCGATGCGGGTCGAGGCTTCGGGCACCGTGCGCATGATGACCTGTTTGAAGGCCGGGGCGCCGCCCCAGTATTGCGCGTTCGCCTCCAGGACGAGATCCCCGTCCTTCACCCAACTGACGAGCCGGTAGGGACCGGTCCCGACCGCGTGGGTCTGGAGGAACGCCGTGTCGTGCTCACGGTAGTAGGCCGGGGCGACGATGCGCATCCCGAAGCCGTTGAACCGATTGAGGACGATCGGATCGGGGGTCTTCGTCACAATGTTCACCGTGTACCGGTCAATGGGTTCCGCCCGATCGATGGTATCGTAGGCGTGCCAGAGCACCGAGAACGGCTTGAAGTTGGGGTCGACCCGGGCCAGGAGCCGGTCGATGGAAAACCTCACCGACTCCGCGGTGAACTCTTCACCATCGTGGAACTTCACGCCCTGGCGCAGCCGGAACTGAAATGTGGTCGCGTCGATGCGCTTCCAGGAGAGCGCCAGCAGCGGTTTCCAGCCCTTGTAGGGATCGATGGGATTGCTCATATCGACCAGGTTCTCAAAGATATTGCCGAGGGGGCTCTCGTCGTAGGTGTTGAGGTGATTCTGCGGATCCATGGTTGCCCGCGGAACACCGTAGACGATGATCAACGGCCGCTCGGCGGCCGCCCGGGCAGCCCGGGAAATCACGAGGGGGCCGGCGGCCGCTCCCGCCGCTCCCCCCGCCAGGCCCCTGATGAAGGTCCGGCGGCTGATATCGAGGGTCGGCAATTTGCCCAACCGAGATTTTGCGTGGGTGCTCATCCGGTCCCCTCCCCGGGCGGTCCCCCACTCATGACATCCGCGACCGCGGACCGTCCTCCCCGTTACCGGGCGGCGATGATTTCTTCGACCTAGTTTGGTACCCGCCCGGCGTTTCCTGCCCCCAGGGCCCGGGTTCCGAACACACGTGCGCCTCGGGTGGGTCGCGCGCCGCCTGCAGAGTTCATCTCTTTTCCTGAACCAACAGCGCGTTGCTGATGGGGCGTCCGGGGGTCCTGAGGTACGTCCCGCGCAGCCACAGGCCGCTCGACCCTCCACTGTCCAGGTTCATCGCCTGATTGGCCCCCAGGGCCTTCATCGCTCCCGCCATCTCGCGCACGGTGCCGCTGGAGATCGCGAGGATCAGCCACCCGTCTCCGGTCAACCCGACCATGCTCCGCGCCAGCGACAGACGGACGATCTTGGGGTCGCGAAACCCCTCGCCCACGGAGTCCACCGTGACGCGGCCGTCGGTCAGCAGCCGCGGCCCGGCGCCGACCGCCTCGCGCACCAGCCCCCAGAACCCCAGTCCCCTCCCTCCCTCCACGACGATCCGGAACGCGCACCTGCGTCCAATCCGGAAACGCGTCGCGAGCTGGGCGTCGCTGCCCCGAAAATAGACCACGTAGCCATCATCGGGGATGATCTGTGAGTCTCTCCCGATGCGCGTGACGGTGCCGTGCGAGATGACGATCTGCACTCCATCGTGCAGCCCGGTGGACCTGCCCCAGTACGGGGAGAAAATGGTCGCGACATTGGCGTGCTCCGGATAGCGGTTGACCCAATACGCGTACCAGTTGTTGGGGTACGTGAAGTCCCCGTCGAGACCGCCTTCGATCCTCAGCGGCAGCCGCTCGATGCGGGCCTGATTGTCGGCGGTGAAGCCGATGAGGCTCCCGATGTTGCCCTTGTGGACGACGATCCCGTTGGTGATCAGCGTGTTGTCGGGATTCTTGATGGGATTGCTCGTGTAGGCGTCAAAGAACGAGCCGTTGATGGCGGCCACCGCGGAATAACGTTCGGCGATCCCGGCCAGCGACTCGGTGTGACCGACCCTGCCCTCCGCCAGTCCTACCTTGACGCGGACGCTGCGGAGCCGCGCCTTCACCATCCTCACCGGGTACTGCCGCCCGTCCGCGGACACAGTCGTCGTGATGGCCTGGACGAACGCGGCCGGCCGGTCGGCCGCTGCCGCGAACCCACCGGTCAGCGCTCCGCCATGAGGGACAAATGAAAACGCCGCCGCGATGGACGCGGCGGCCGCCAGCGCACACGCTCGCCGGGCCGTCATTCCTCCCAGACGTTGCCCTCGCCGAACAATTGCTCGAGTTCCTGGTGCAGCCCCTCGGCGTCGAGGACGCGGGTGCGCGCCGGGACGATGTGCTCGGCTCCCTGGCCCGCGACGACGTGGACGCAGACCTGGCGGTCCCCGGGATGGTCGAGCAGGAATCGTTCGAGCTGCTCCATCTCCTCATGAGTGCTCACCCGAATGCGGAGCGGTGGGCGGGCCGGGATGCCGTTTGGGCGCCCGCGATCTGCGGGCCGGCTCGCCGGCCGCCTGCCGTTCCCGTTCCCTCTGTCCTGCGAGACCGGGACATCCCGGCCACTGTAGGCGTCGGGTGTCTCGCCCGCGGCCGCGCCGACGGCGGCATCCGGAGACGGCGGCAGCGGGAGAATCTCCTCGCAGAGCAGCTTGGCCGTCTGCTCCTCGATGTCGACCCGCCCTCGCAGGAGCACCACCGCATCCCGTTTGAGCGCGTAGCCCTGCTGCTCGTAGACCCGGGGAAACACGACCACCTCGACGCTGCCGGTCAGATCCTCCAGGGTCAGGAAGGCCATCGCGGACCCGGAGCGGGTGATGGTCCGCTTCACGCCGCCGACGAGGCCGCCCACCACCACTTCCCTGCGGTCGGGGAGGTCCACAAGCTGCCCCAGCTGGGCGGTGACGCGCTGCGCCAGAATGGGCTGCCAGCGGTGAAGCGGATGATCGGAGATGTAGAGCCCGAGCATCTCCTTCTCCATGGTCAGAAGCTCTTCGCGGCTGAACTCGTCTCCGGCGGGCGCGGCCGGCTGGGGGATGGCGTCTCCCCCCATGTCGAAGAGGCCGGTCTGTCCCTGGGCCCGGACGCGCTGCGCCCGCTGGGCATTCTCCATCGTCTCGTCGAGGGTCTGCAGCATCTGCGCCCGAGCCGTCCCGAGCGAGTCGAGCGCCCCGGCCTTGACCAGGCTGGCGACGACCCGCTGATTGACCTGCCGGGTATCCACCCGCGCGCAGAAATCGGCGAGCCCGGTGAAGGGACCGCCGGAGGATCGGGCGCCGATCATCGACTCCACGGCTCCGGGCCCCACGTTGCGGACCGCGGCCAGCCCGAACCGGATGGCCTCCCCTTCGACGGTAAAGGACGCCGCGCTCGTATTCACATCGGGCGGAAGGATGCGGATGTCCATGCGGTGGCACTCGGCCACGGCCTGGGCCACCTTCTCGGTATCGCCGGCATCGCTCGTCAGCACCGCGGTCATGTACTCGGCGGGGTAGTGGGCCTTGAGGTAGGCCGTGTAGTAGGCGATGAGCCCGTAACAGGCCGCGTGCGCGCGGTTGAAGCCGTACCGGGCAAACGGCTCGAACTGCTCGAAGATCTGATCGACGATCTTGGGATGCACCCCGTTCCGCCGGGCGCCGTCGACGAACTTCTCCCGCTGGGCGAGGAGCCGGTCCTTGATCTTCTTGCGGATGGCGTAGCAGAGGACGTCCGCCTCGGCGAGGGTGTAGCCGGCCACGGCCTGGGCCACGGTCATGATGTCTTCCTGGTAGACCATGACCCCGTAGGTGTCCTTGAGCACCGGCTCGAGGAGCGGGTGCAGGTAGGTGACCGGCTCCTGACCGTGCTTCCGGCGGATGTAGGACGGAATGTTCGCCATCGGGCCGGGACGGAACAGCGCGACCATCGCCATGACGTCCTCGATCCGGTCGGGGCGGAGGTCCTTGAGGTACCGGCGCATGCCGCGGCCCTCAAGCTGGAAGATCCCGGTCGTCTCCCCCGACGAGAGCAGCGCGTAGCTCGGCTGGTCGTCGAGGGGGATCCGCGCCAGATCGATCTCCACGCCCCGAGTCTCCCTGATGATCCGGATCGCCGCGTCCAGGATGGTGAGGTTCGTGAGTCCGAGGAAGTCCATCTTCAAGAGGCCGATCGCGGCGACGCTGTTCATGTCGTACTGCGTCATCACGAGGTCGCCCTTGGTCGCGCGCTGCAGCGGGACCTGTTCGATCAGCGGGTCGCGCGCGATGATGACGCCCGCGGCGTGGGTGCTGGCGTGGCGGGCCACCCCTTCGAGCTTCTGGGCCAGATCGAGGAGGCGGCGGATCTGCGGATCCCGCTCGGAGGTCTCCCGGAGTTCCGGCTCGGCGTCGATCGCTTCCTTGAGGGTCACAGTGGGCCCGGGGATCATCTTGGCGATCCGGTCCACGTCCCCGTAGGGCAGCCCCATCGCCCGGCCGACGTCGCGAATGGCCGCGCGGGCGCCCATTGTCCCGAAGGTGATGATCTGCGCGACCCGATCCGCCCCGTACTTGTCCATCACGTACTTGATGACCTCGTCGCGCCGGCTGTCCATGAAGTCGACGTCGATGTCGGGCATGGTGTAGCGCTCCAGGTTGAGAAACCGGTCGAAGGGCAGGCGGTAGGCCAGCGGGTCCACGTCGGTGACGCCGCAGGCATAGAGCACCAGGCTGCCGGCCGCGGATCCCCGGACCGTGGTCAGGATGCCGCTGCGGCGCGCGAAGTTGACGAAGTCCTGGACGATCAGGAAGTACGCGGCGAACCCCATCCTGGCGATCACGCCGAGCTCATAGTCAAGGCGCTCCGCGAGCGCCGGGGTGCTCTGGCCGAAGATGCGGCGGAGGCCGGCCTCGCACAGCCGCCGGAGATACGAGTCCGCCGTCTCGCCTTCGGGCACGGGGAAGTGCGGCAGCGTCAGCTGGTCCGTCTCGATCTCCAGCCGGCACCGCTCGGCGATCGCGAGCGTGTTCTCGAGCGCTTCGGGCAGATCCGAAAACCGCGCGGCCATCTCGGCCGGGCTCTTCAGGTAAAACTCCGGAGTCTCGCCCATCCGCGGCTTGTCTTTCTGGTCGAGGGCCAGCCCCATCTGGATGCACATCAGGACGTCCTGGGCGTCCGCTTCGTCCCGATTCACGTAGTGGACGTCGTTGGTGGCGACGAGCGGCAGGCCGAGGTCGCGGGCGAGGGGGACCATGCGCTGGATCAAGGTCTGCTGATCGGGAAGGCCGTGGTTCTGCACCTCGAGGAAGAAGTTCCCGGGGCCCAGGATGTCGCGGTAGGCGGCGGCCAGGTGCCGCGCCGCCGCGGCGTCGTCCCGCAGCAGCGCGCGCGGCACCTCACCCTGGAGGCAGCCCGACAGGCCGATCAGGCCGGCGGCGTGGCGGCTGAGGCACTCCCGGTCGATCCGCGGCTTGTAGTAGAAACCGTCGAGATGCGCGGCCGTGGTGAGCTTGAGGAGATTCCGGTATCCCTCCGCGTTCGTGGCCAGCAGCACGAGATGAAACGAGGACGCGTCCAACTTGGGGTCCCGGTCCGTCATCCGCCGCGACGCGATGTAGGCCTCCACCCCGATGATGGGCGTGATGGCGTGCGCGCGGGCCTGCTGGTAGAACTCGACCGCCCCGTACAGCGCGCCGTGATCGGTGACCGCCAGCGCGGGGATGCCCACCTCCTGCGCGCGCTGCATAAGGGAGGCGATCCGGCTCGCGCCGTCGAGGAGGGAGTATTCCGTGTGGAGGTGGCAGTGGACGAACTCAGCGGGCATTCAGGCGTATCCTCCAGAGCCCTGCGGCCCCCCTAATATATCTTCGAGGTTAGATGCCGAGAACCTGCTAAAGTTACCGATAGACCTCGCGGCGATGGCCAATCTTGAACACGACGACCTCGCGACGCTCGTCGCTCACCTCGTCGCTCACGTGGTAGATCACGCGGTAATCGCCATGCCTATACACGTCCACGCCGCCTCAGGTCTTTCAAGATGATTTCGAACGCCATGTTGGGTTCCCGCGCTCGCCGCTTGAAGGCGGCCAGGTCTTGAGCATCCTCCTGTAAGCTAAGGCGCACAGAGACGCTCACGAGTTCGGAAACCGATTGATCGGTCTCGGCGGCCTTGATCTTGAGCGCCCTGTGCAGGTCCGGCTCGAGGTAGACGGTGGTTCGCTTAGGTGTCATGGCTCAAATGATAGCGTCAAAACATCATAGCGTCAAAGATGTCGAAATCTGATGCGCAAGGCGGCCACGCGCAGCCTGAATGAAGATCGAGTATCGAACAAAAGCGGAGGAACCGTTACTTGGGGAGACAGCGATACACATCCCCGAGCGTGCGCAGCCCGCGCAACCGACGTAGCCCCTCCGCAACGTCCTGCCGAGCCAGCGCCAGATCCACCGCCCGCCGGATCGCCTCGCTCTCGCTGACCCGGAGGCGCACGGCGAGCTCTTTAAGTCTCACAGGCTCGACGACAAGATTCTTCCGGCGAAGCGTCACAGGGTCACTCCACTGCTGTGTATGTTAATAGGTAAATTATACACACCACGCCCGACCATGTCCAAAACACCGTCATCCGGTTGGCGCTCTCTGAGGCTGCTGGAGGTGATGGGCCGGTGAGGCGGGCGGCCGCGGCGGTGGCGCGGATCCCTCCGCACAATCTCGAGGCGGAGCAGAGCGTGCTGGGGTCGATGAGGCGTTGGGTTGGTCTCGGTCCTACGTTTCGGACCGGGCCAGCGCTTCATGTGCTGCCTTCTTAAGGACAGGTGCAAGGTGGCGAACCAACTGGAGCGCCCCTGCTGCCTCTTCTTCTGACACGGCATAGGCCGTGCCGTAGGTAACCTGGTGGCGCAGGCGGCGAAGTCTCTCAGCGTGGTCTAGCATGGCTCTGTGCGCGGGAAGGGCGAGATAGGCGAATCGGAGCGTGGCATAATGATGCCCGTTGACCTTTGACCGGTACCCGTAGGCGGCCATGAGCGCGGTGCAGCCGTTCAGGATCGCTTCATGGGCCATCTTGACGGCCCAGTCCGGCATTTTCTTAAGGTTGTACTCCGCGGCGTCGAGGTCATGTTCCATTTTTTCCAGGAGCCGCTCGACTTCGGGGCGGCGGATCGGGATCCGCTCGAGGTTGCGTTCAAGCTCAGCGAAGGGATTGCTCATCGCCCACGAGGAAAATCTTTGGTGATCGCAGGACCTCGTTGATGAACCCCTCCCCTGCGTTGCGCCGGCGCCGCCATTCATCGGGGGCCATGGTCACGAGGTTGATCTCGCGCCCGAGGCGGCCTTCGGCCTCGCTGAGCGCGGCCGCGAGTCGAGTCTGATCGGGCCTGCCGAGGATGAACAGGTCGATGTCGGAGGTGGCCTGCTCGCCTCCTTTGGCGACGGATCCGAAGATGAACGCGGCCTGGATGTTGGGCATCCCGTCGACTGCCTGACGGATGGTCTCCCCCAGTCCGGCGGTCTTGTAGACCATCTGTTTGAGCTCTGGGAGGAGCGGATGGCGGTCGTTGATGCGGAAATTCTTCTCCCGCCCTGCCCTGCGCGCGACGAGCACACCGAGTTTCTCGAGCCGGCCAAGTTCGTACCGAACGGAGGACTCGGCGAGGCGTGTCATGGTGGTGAGGCGCTGCGCGTAGAACTCCTCGGCGGGATGGCTCACGAAGATGGTGAGGAGCCTGGCGCGGCTTTTGGAGCCGAACAGCCCTTCGAGCACCGGGAGCCCGGCGGCGTTTGGTTGAGCAGTCTTTGTCCCAGTCATGAACGTCCGGTCCCCGCTATAATCCCGCGGAATCCCCCGAAATCTTAGTGGGCACGATGCCTCTATAATATCGCGGGAATCCGCGAAAATCTAGCGGAATCTCCTCGGTCTCACCCAACGGACGCGGTGACGAGCGCGTGGACGCGGCTCGTCTGCGGGCTGAGATCGATCGGCTGCACCTGCCGGATCCGGAACCCTTCCCGCGCGAGCGCCGCGGCATCCCGCGCCAGCGCGGGCAGCGCCCGGCCCAGGTAGACGACGCGGACGGCGCCCGACTGCCGGAGGGCGCGGGGAAGCCCGGGCGCGAGCCCGGTACCCGGCGGATGCAGAAACGCCCGGTGGACCGGCCCGCGGCGCAGGGCTTTCTCAAGCGCCCGGACCGGATCCCGCGTGTAGAACTGGCAGTTCGTGATCCGGTTGAGGCGGGCGTTCGTCCAGGCGGCGTCCAGCTGCGACGCGTCCGTCACGGCGATCACGCGCGCCGAAGCGAGCGCGAGGTGAAGCGAGTAGCCGCCGATCCCCGCGTCCGGCTCCACCACGGTGTCCGCGGACGACGGGTCCAGCGCGGTCAGGATCATCTCGATCAGTCCCGGCATGGCGCGGGCGTTCACCGGAAACTCGGCGAGCAAGGGCACGTGGAACCGCACGCCGGCCACCTCCTCGGCCACGTGCGGCCGGCCCCAGAGCAGATCGGCGCGGCGGCCGGCGAGGAGGTGGCTTCGGCGGGGTGCGCGGACCTCCATGAGGCCGACGAGGTTCGGGATCCGGTCGAGGAGCGCCCGCACCACCAGGTGGCGCTCGTCCGCGTGGAGCCGGCGGGTCGCCGCCAAGCCCAGCATCACTTCGCCGGAGGCAGCGGCCACGCGGGATAGCAGGCCGCGGACGGCTCCGGCGACCGGGCGGAGCGCGTCCCAGGCGGCCCGGATGGCGGTGAGGGCCGCGACGTTGCCCGGGTGCTGCACGGGACACTGCTGAACCTCGACGACCCGGCCGCCTCCCCAGGCGAAGAACCCCAGCACCGGCCGCCCCTCTCGCGTCCCGACGACCGCCTCCAGCTGCGTGCGGAACTCCCAGGGCGGCTCCCAGCCAAAGGCCGGCGAGACGAGATGGGAGGGAATGCGGGCGCGATTGAGGGCATCGCGGACGAGCGCGGTCTTCTGCTCGAGCTGCGCCGGATACTCGAGGTGCTGCCACTGGCAGCCGCCGCAGCGTCCAAAGTGCGGGCAGAGCGGGCGCACGACCCGGGGAGAGGCCACCTGGAGGGCCACCAGCTGCCCTCGCGCCCGGCCGCGCTCGACGCTGAGGATGCGGACGCGGGCCTGCTCGCCCGGCGCGGCGTAGGGCACGGCCACTTCGCGGCCGGCCACGGACGCGACCGCCTCGCCGGTGGCGCCCATCCGCGCGAAGCGCACCACAATCTGCTTTCCCTGGACGATGCCGGGGCCGGATGCCCGCCGTCCCTTCGGGGTCCGCGCCTGCCGTCCCCCGGAGGACCCTGTGCCCGCGGCGCGGGCCGGAACGTCCCGCCGGAAAGGGTTAGGGGACACGAAGCCGCTCTCGGATCAGGCGGTTGACGAGGGCGGGGTTCGCGCGGCCGCGGGTCTTCTTCATAACCTGGCCCACGAGAAACGTGACGGCCTGGACCTTCCCCGCGCCGACATCGCCGACCGGCCCGGGATGCTCGGTGATCACTTCCTGAATCACCTTGTCCAGCATCGCCTCGTCGCTGATCTGGACGAGCCCCCGCTCCGCCACGATCGCTTCCGCCGTCCGGCCGGTCCGCAGCATTTCCTCGAGGACCTCCTTGGCGGAGGGGCCGCTCAGGGTGCCCGCCTCCACGAGGGCCAGGAGGGCCGCCAGCGACTCGGGGCGGATCGGCACCTGGTCGATCTCGCGCCCCTCGGCGTTGAGATAGGCGGAGACGTCGCCGATCAGCCAGTTGCTGACCACTTTGGGCTTCGGCAAGACGGCGGCGGCGCGCTCGAAGAACTCGGCCATCGAGCGCGTCGCGGTGAGCACCACCGCATCGTGCTCCGGCAGTCCGAACGCCTCGACGTACCGGCGGCGGCGCGCGTCGGGGAGTTCGGGGAGACCGGCGCGGACGCCCTCCACCTGTGCCGTGCCGATCTGCACGGGCACCAGATCCGGCTCGGGGAAGTACCGGTAGTCCTGCGCCTCCTCTTTTTCACGCGAGGAGAAGGTGATCTCCCGGCCCTCGTCCCAGTGGCGCGTTTCCTGCACCACCGGCTTGCCGCCGTCGAGCAGCTGCCGCTGCCGCGCCTCCTCGAAGTGGAGGGCGCGCTCCACCGAGCGGAGGGAGTTCATGTTCTTGATCTCCGTCCGGATCCCATGGGGGCCGCCCGGCGGCCGGAGCGAGAGGTTGGCGTCGCAGCGCAGCGTCCCCTCCTCCAGACGTCCGCTCGTCACCTCGGCAAACTGGAGCACGGCGCGCAGGTGCATCAGAAAGACCCGCGCGTCTTCGGCCGAGCGGAGATCGGGCTCGGTGACGACCTCCATCAACGGCACCCCTGCCCGGTTGTAGTCCACCAGACTGCGGCCGGCGACGTGGACCAGCTTGCCCGTGTCCTCCTCGAGGTGCACCCTGCGGATGCCGACCCTCCTGACCGCTTTGCCCGAAGGAACGCTGAGGGCGCCGCCGGTGGCCAGCGGCGGGTGGGTCAGGTACTGGTACTGAGAGATCTGATAGTTTTTCGGCAGGTCCGGATAGTAGTAGTTCTTCCGGTGAAACTGGCTCTCGGGATGGATCCGGCACTCCAGGGCCAGCCCGGTGCGAATCCCGAGCTCGACCGCCCGGCGATTGAGCACGGGCAGCGAGCCGGGGAGCCCGAGGCAGACCGGGCAGGTCAGGGTGTTCGGCGGCGCGCCGAACGCCACGGCGCACGCGCAGAACATCTTGCTCGCCGTGCTGAGCTGCACGTGCACTTCCAGACCAATGACCGTCTCGTATGTCATGCCGGCGGAGGCCGCATCGTGTGGAACGGCGTCGCCTGCTCAAACGCGTAGGCGACATTCAACATCGTCGCCTCGTCGAAGGGGCGGCCGATCACCTGCAGCCCCACCGGGAGCCCCCCGGTGAACCCGCACGGGACAGAGACCCCGGGGATGCCCGCGAGGTTCAGTGGAACGGTATACACGTCGGACAGGTACATCTGCAAAGGATCGTCGACCTTCTCGCCGATTCGGAACGCCGCCGTCGGCGTCACAGGCCCCAGGAGCGCGTCGAACCGGGCAAACGCCGCCTCGAAGTCCCGGCGGATGAGCGTGCGGACGCGCTGGGCCCGGAGGTAGAACGCCTCGTAGTAGCCGGCGGAGAGCGCGTAGGTGCCCAGCATGATCCGGCGCTTCACCTCCGCGCCGAACCCCTCTCGACGGGTCCGCGAGTAGAGCGTCTCGAGGTCGCCCGCCGCGGCGGTCCTGTGGCCGTAGTGGACCCCGGCGTACCGCGCCAGGTTGCTGCTCGCCTCGGCCGGCGCCACGATGTAGTAGGCCGGCAGCGCGTAGGAGGCGTGGGGCAGCGAGACCTCCTCGCACACCGCCCCGAGATCCCGGCAGGTGTCGATCGCCTTGCGCACCGCGGCGCCTACGCCCGGGTCCAGCCCTTCCGCGAAGAATTCCCGGACCACCCCCAGCCGCATCCCCCGGATCGCACCGGTGAGGCGGTCGTGGTACGGGACGACCTCGGCATCGGACGAGGTCGAATCCGCCGGATCGCGGCCGGCGATGACGTGCAGCAGCAGCGCGGCATCGCGCACGTCGCGCGCGAGCGGGCCGATCTGGTCGAGCGAGGACGCGAACGCCACGAGGCCGTACCGCGAGACCCGCCCGTAGGTCGGCTTGAGCCCGACCACCCCGCAGAACGCCGCGGGCTGGCGAATGCTCCCGCCCGTATCGGACCCCAGCGCGAGCGTCGCCTCCCCGGCCGCGACCGCCGCCGCCGGGCCGCCGCTCGTGCCGCCCGGCACGCGGGCGGGGTCCCACGGGTTCCGGGTCGGGCCGA
>Ga0209804_1000750_pt1 | contig 23640 bp, 21 predicted proteins | sample GraSoiAngelo_139_FD_185896 | JGI IMG/M metagenome (GOLD analysis project Ga0209804, IMG submission 185896) | Grasslands soil microbial communities from the Angelo Coastal Reserve, California, USA - 14_0929_12_20cm (SPAdes) (version 2) | ecosystem: Environmental > Terrestrial > Soil > Grasslands ... | reverse complement strand
TACGGTGGCCGCGTGTTCAACATCGCACTCCGGATCACCGCCGACACCGACGCGGCGAAGGACTGCGCACAGGAGGCTTTCATTCGCGCCTATCGCGCGCTCCATCAGTACGACCCCGCGCTCCCGTTCGGCCCCTGGCTGTATCGGATCACGACGAACGCGAGCCTCAACCACGTGCAACGCTGGCACGCCCACCAAACACCGGTCGACGAGCTGCCCGAGGATCCCGAGGAGATCGCGGAGGGTCCCGAGGCGACCGCGGTCCGCCGTGAAGAGGTCGCCGAGGTCGTGGCGGCGATGGAAGAGCTTCCGCCGGCGTACCGCGCCGCGCTCACCCTCCGCCACATGCAGCAGCTCTCCTATCAGGAGGTTGCCGATGCCCTCGGGATCCCCCTGGGTACGGTGAAGACGCACCTGCATCGCGCGAGGGCCGCGCTCAAGGTGCGCCTCGCCGCGCGCCTGAGGGGGCGAAGCGCATGAGCGGATTCGCCCCGGGCGACCTCGACCCGGCGGAGCGGCGAACCCACCAGCTGCTCGCGAGCGTCCCTCCGCGCGCGGTTCCGCTTGGCTTTCGCGACGCGGTCATGCGCGGGGTCGCGGGCGAAAGACGAATGGCATGGGAGTGGATAACCGCGGCGGCCCTCGCGGTCCCCTCGCTCGTGTTTCTCGTGTATCAGCACGCGACGAACGGGGACGAGCTCGCCACGGCCTTCAACAACGTGATCGCCGCCGCGACCGCGGACTCGGCCGACGCCTTCTTCTTCGTAGACGGCGCGACGGTGCTGGCGCTCGCGCTCGTGGGGATCGCGAGCCTCATCGCGGCGCATGCCGCGATCGCGATGCCGATGCGTCGGACCGCGAGATGAAGCAGCGCGACGCGTTGGTCGTGCTCGGCGCCGTGATGCTCGCGGTCGGTGTCTCCGCGATCCTTCTCGCGTCGTCGCTGGCGTCGGCTTCACCGAACCGCCGCATCTTCTTCGACCCCCGCAACTCGCCACCACCGGCTCGCACTGTGATCGACACCCAGCGCGATCTTCCAGGCGCTCTCCAGCCGATCGTCCCGGTGCAGCGCGGGCTCACCGACACGGCTCGCGACGCGGCCGGCTATCTCCTCATCCTCCTCGCGACGTCGGGCGCTCTCGTCCTTGCCCGCGACCAGGTCGTGAGCACCTATCGCGCGTCGTTCGGAGGCTGGCGGTCGCAACTCCGTGTCCTCTTGAGCGGGCTCGCGGTCATCGGAGTCGGGGTCTCTGCGGCAGCGCTCGCTGGGATCGTTTTCCTCGGCTCCGTTACGAGCCTTCGCAACGCCGGAGTGGTCGGGGTCCCCGCCGCGCTCCAGGTGGGCCTCGCCACGTTCAGCGTGATCCTCGTCGTCGCGGGGATCGCCGCTGTGGTCGGTTTCGCCGCCGCCTCCTGGCGCCTGGGGGACGCTCTGTTCAGGGTCGGGCGGCTCCGCCGCTACAACGGGAAGGTGCCAGCGCCTCTCATCGCCCTCTTAGGCGCCACCCTTATCTATATCTCGTGGCAGCTTCCATATCTGGGCGCTGTGGCCGTGGTGGGGGCCCTCGCGTATGCGCTTGGCGCGGTCGTGACGGCGCGCCTGTCGCCTGCCCCGCGCCCACAGAGCGCGACGTAAGAGGCGCGACGGAGCAGAGGGGAAGACACCGATGACCGTATTTCGAGGAATCCTGATGACCTGGCCCGGTCGGATCTTTGCTCTCGCCCTGGTCGGATTGATGGCGGGCGGCGCGGTCTTCGTGTCTCGCGCGAACGCCCCCGCCGCGAAGACGGAGATCCGCACGCAAGCCGTGACGAAGGGCTCGGTCATCCAGAGCGTCGCGGTTTCCGGATCGGTCGCGGCGATGAACCAGACAAAGATGAGCTTCAAGACCTCGGGCAAGATCGCGGCTATCTACGTGTCGGTGGGTCAGCAGGTGACGGCCGGCCAGCCGCTCGCGAAGCTCGACACGACCGACCTGGAAGCCGCTCTCGCGCAGGCGCAGGCGAACCTCGTGACCGCGCAGAACAACTACAACCGCACCGCCTCAACGACGAGCGACGCGCAGAAGGCGCTGAACCAGGCTCGCCAGCAGGCCGCGCAGGATCTCGCGACGGCGCAGGCCGCCCTCGCCAAGCTCACGACCAACTACGCGGCCGCGAAGTCGAACTTCAGCTCATTCACCGACAACGCGACGAGCGGGATCGCGAGCTTCCAGGACAGCCTCGGCACGATCCAGTCGCAGATCGACGCACTCATCGCGGAGATGCAGAGGATCGTCGGCGGCGGTGACACCGGCGATCTGCGCAACGCGCTGAATGCGATCAGCGGAGCGAATTCCCCGGCGCTGCAGAACGCGCGGGCGAACTCGGTCACCCTCCTTTCACCCGCGCTCGCGGACTACCAGAGCGCGCGGAGCGCCTTGCTGTCCCTCGTGGCCCAATACGACGCGGCGGCCGCAGCAGGGAGCGACACGACTGGCATCGCCTCGAGCTTCCAGCTCGCGCAGACGAACTACACGATCGCGACCTCGCGCCTCACCAGCGCGCTCGACACGACCTCCGCGGTGCTCGCGACGGTGCAGAGCAGCGTCACCACTGCGCAGGGCAGTCTGAACACGCAGTCGACAAAGGGCCTTCACGATCCCTTCGACCAGTGGCGAGCCGACCTGGCCACGCTTTACACGCTGGTGAGCGGACAACAGCAGAACGTCTCGACCGTGAAGCTGAAGATCGCGCAGGCGGCGACCTACGCGAACACCATGAACGACGCCATCGGCGGTTCGATCGCGACCGCGACGCAGAACGTGACGACCACGGCGCAGCGCGGACAGCAGTCGATCGATTCGGCCCAGACGTCCTTGAACTCGAAGCCCTACGACCTGACGAACTCCCAGGCGAGCGTCGACAACGCCTCCGCCGCGGTCGACACGGCACAGTCGAACCTCACGAACGCCGTGGCCACCGCGCCGGCCGCGGGCGTGGTCGCCTCCATCGCATCGCAGGTGGGCGAGACCGCCGCGAATCCGTTCATGGTCCTCGCAAACACGACCTCGCTCGTCATCCACGGGACGCTTGGCGAGAGCGACGTCGCCAAGGTGAAGCTCGGCCTCGTCGCGAATATCACCGTGGATGCCGTGAGCAGCACCTCACGCATGACGGGCCGTGTCACCTCGCTCGACCCGGTCGCGACGATCCAGTCGGGCGTACCGGTGTACGGCATCGACGTGACCATCGACATCGCGAACCCGCTGGTGAAGGCCGGTATGACCGGAACGGCGACCGTAATCATCGCGAGCAAGCAGGGCGTCCTCACCGTACCAAACCTCGCGATACGCACGACCGCCGGACGCCGCTACCTGCAGGTCCTGAAGGGCGGCGAAGTGGTGGACACCGACGCGACCTTCGGTATCGCGAACGACACCACGACGGAAGTGATCAGCGGAGTCGCGGAGGGCGACCTCGTGGTGCTGCCAGCTGCGCGCGCGACCGCGACCGCACGGCCCGGTGCGGGCGGGGGTGGCTTCGGCGGCGGCGGACCGGTCATCGTCGGCCGGTGATCCAGAGCGTCGTTCAGCTGCGCGGCGTCACGAAGACGTACCGCATCGGGCGGGAGATCACCGTGAATGCCTTGCGCGGCGTCGACCTCGACGTCCGGGCCGCTGAGTTCGTAGCGATCATGGGCCCTTCGGGCTCCGGCAAATCAACGCTCATGAACATCCTCGGATGCCTCGACGTGGCCGATGGCGGCACGTACATCCTCGCCGGCGAGAACGTTGGAAAGCTCTCCGACGGCCAGCTCGCCGGCATTCGCAACAAGCACGTCGGTTTCGTCTTCCAGACGTACAACCTGCTCTCGCGACTGAACGCGATCGAGAATGTCGAGCTTCCGCTGATCTATGGGGGCGATCGCAAGCAGCGACGCGAACGCGCCCTCGCGGCGCTCGAGCAGGTGGGCCTTGGCGACCGGATCCATCACCGCCCGAGCGAGCTCTCCGGCGGCCAGCAGCAGCGTGTAGCGATCGCGCGGGCGCTCCTCAACGATCCGTCGATGATCCTCGCCGACGAGCCGACCGGAAACCTCGACTCCCGCTCGAGCGCGGAGATCCTATCGATCTTCCAGCGCCTCAACGACATGGGCAAGACCGTCGTGATGGTCACGCATGAGCCGGACGTGGCGGCGCACTGCAAGCGCATCGTGCGCATGCGCGACGGGCTCATCGCTCGTGACGAGCTTGTGCCGCGACCGCGCCGCGCCGAGGACGAGCTCGCCGTTGGCATAGGCGCAGCGGAGTGAAGCTCTACGACTCGTTCCGCTCGGCGCTGCAATCGCTGGTCGTGAACAAGCTTCGGTCGGCGCTCACGATGCTCGGCGTCATCATCGGCGTCGCCGCCGTCATCGCGATGGTGAGCGTCGGCAACGGCGCATCGCAGAGCGTCCAGAACACGATCCTCAACCTCGGCTCGAATCTCGTGACGGTGCAGCCGCAGTTCGGCAATGACAACGGCCTCAAGGGGGCGGGCGCGCAAGCGCAGAACCTCACGCTCGACGACATGCGCTCGATCCAGGACCAGCTCGGCGCGTCGATTGCCGCGGCGGAGGCCGAGCAGCAGGCTGGCCGCTGGCAGGTGACGGCGGCAGGGCAGAACTGGAACACCCAGGTGTCCGGCGTGACCGAGGACTACCCCATCGTCCGCGACTGGGGCGTCGATAGCGGCGAGTTCTTCGCGACGTCCGATCTCAACGTGAACGCCCAGGTCGCGGTCCTCGGCGCAACGACCGCGACCAACCTGTTCGGGGACATCGACCCGGTGGGCCAAACGATCCAACTGCGGCAGGCGTTCGGTGGCGGTGGGCAGGGCGGCGGTCAGCAGCGCGCGCGGATCCTGAATTTCCGTGTCGTCGGCGTGCTCGGCATCAAAGGGAGCACTTTCGGCTTCAGCCGCGACGATCAGATACTCGTTCCGCTCACGACAGCCCAGCACGTGCTCACCGGCCAGCTCAACCGCGTGAGTCAGATCGTCGTAAAGGCAACGTCAAGCGACACCATGGAACTCACCACGAGCGACGTGAACAACATCCTTCTCCAGCGCCACAACATCGGCGATCCCGCGAACGCGGACTTCACCGTGACGAATCAGAACGACACGCTCGCGGCGCTCAGCTCCGTGACCGGCACGTTCACGCTCTTGCTCGGCGCGATCGGCGGGATCTCGCTGCTCGTCGGCGGCATCGGGATCATGAACATCATGCTCGTCTCGGTGAACGAGCGGACCCGTGAGATAGGCATCCGCAAGGCCGTCGGCGCGCGCCGCGGAGACATCCTCAACCAGTTCCTCATCGAGGCGATCGCGCTGACGGGCCTCGGCGGCGTGATCGGCATCCTGCTCGGCTGGGCGATCACGGTGGTCGTCCACCAGATTCCGCAAGCGGCGAGCCTGCCGCTCCTCATCACGAGCGGCACCGTGATCATCGCCGTCGGCGTGTCCGTCGCGATCGGCGTCGTCTTCGGGCTCTACCCGGCGATGCGCGCGGCACGGCTCCATCCCATCCAGGCACTCAGATACGAGTAGCGAACCAAAAAGGGGAATCAGATGAAGGCACCGCAGATCGTGATCGGCGTCGTCGCGGCGCTTGCTCTCGCGGGCGGCGGATTCGCTGCCGGGATGACCTACGACAAAGCGCAGAGCCCGAGCACGACGGGCACGACGGGCACGACGGGCGCGACCGGGGCGCGCGGCGGAACCGGCGCTCGTGGCGCCTTCGGGGGAGGCGGCGCGCTCGGCGGCCAGCAGGCCGTCACCGGTCGCATCCTCGCCGTCAACGACGGTTCGATCACAGTCGCCGCGGTCGACCGCGGTCAGGGCGGACCCGGCGCGCAGGCATCGGCATCGCCCGCAACCACGTCAGAGATCGTGCTCGTGGGATCGACGACGCGGATCGTCAAGACGACCGAAACGGATGTGAAGCTCAGCGACCTCAAGGCGGGCGACCAGGTGACCGTTGTCGGCACGACCGACTCCACCGGGATGGTCTCGGCGACCGCGATCGTTGTGGGCTCGACGAACATCCTGGGGCAGCTCTTCGGCTCGCAGACCGGCACCGCCGGTCTCGGCGGTGGCGGCGCGCGACCAAGCGCGAGCCCGACCAAGGCGCCGTAGCCTGCTCGACTAGCGTCATGGCGTGACGCGCGGATTCCGTCTGCCGGACCGAACGTACCTGCCCGCGATCTTCGAACGTCTCGCCATAGCTGAGCAGGACGAGCTCGAGATTCTCGCCGGGTGGCCGTCGCCGACGATGGAGCCAGAGACCTGGCGGCCGCTCGAGCGCGCCTACCGGACGCTCGTCGCGGACATGGGCGGGTGCGAGATCAGGGAGCTTCCCGGCCCTGCCTCCGTCGAGTCAACCTCGCTCGGACGTTATTTCTTCGTCTACGTGTACCTGGCCGCGCTTGCGGAGGCGCGCCGGTTCCATCGGGAGCGCGGCATTCCCGACGACATTTCGTGGGCCACGCTCTCCGACCTCGGCCGGAACCTCGTGCGTGATCGCCTGCTGTTCGGCAGCGGAGGTCTACGCACGAGTTCATGGCTCACGCTTCATTTCCGCGGTTCGATCTACGAGCTCGGACGTCTTCAGTTCAACCGCATGCGCGTCCGCGCGGCGCGCGTCGCGAACGCGTTTCGCGAGGGCGACCACGCGCTTGGCATCCATATCCCGGAGAACGGACGGCTCAGCCCCGAGGCCTGCGATGACTCCTTCGCGCGAGCTCGGTCATTCTTCGCGCGCCACTTTCCGGAAACGCCGACGCGCGTCGGAATCTGTACGTCGTGGCTGCTCGACCCGCAGCTCGCCGACTACCTTGCTCCGGACTCAAACGTCCTCCGGTTCCAGCGCCGCTTCACCAGCATCGGAGAGGGCTACGACGGCGACGCGGACATCCTGCGGTTCGTCTTCCATCGCATCGCGCCGGACATCGACGAGCTGCCGCAGCGCACGACACTCGAGCGCGCGATCGTCGCGCACCTCCGTGCGGGAAAGCATTGGCGGAATCGCACCGGTTGGCTGGAGCTGTAGGCGCAGCCGCGGCGACGCGCGGCACCGCCACGCGTTAGTGCGGCTCGGGTCCTCGGTCGTCTCGGGCAGTAGCTACTGAGGTGGCGATCTGGCTGGCCAGATCGGCGGAGGCTCAGCAGACCGCAGGCGCGGCAGTGCCGAGGACTACTGAGGTGGCGATCTGGCTGGCCAGATCGCCGGAGGCTAAGCAGACCGCAGGCGCGTCAGCGCCGATGACTACATGCGCTCGGGTGCGCTGACTCCGAGCAGTCCGAGTGTCCGACGCAGCGCGACCTGCACGGCCTGCACGAGACGGAGGCGCGCTTTCGACCGCGCGACGTCGGCTTCGTCGACCACCCGGTGATCGCGATAGAAGCCGTGGAACGCGCCGGCGAGCTCAAGCGCGTAGGTCGTGAGCTGATGAACGCCGTAGTGCTGGCGGATGTCGTCGACGAGCTCGGGGAAGCGCAGCACGAGGCGCACGAGGTCGAGCTCGCCCTTTTCGATGAGGAGGGACGTGTCCGCGCCAGCTGCGTTGATTCCGCGCTCGGCTGCCGTGCGCAGGATGCTCGCGATCCGCGCGTGCGCGTACTGCACGTAGTAGACGGGGTTCTCGTTCGATTGCTGCACCGCGAGCTCGAGGTCGAAGTCGAGCTGGCGGTCCGCACTCGATTGCAGGAAGAAGTAGCGGGTCGCGTCCTTGCCAACCGCCTCGATGACCTCCTCGAGCAGGAGGAACTGGTTCGTGCGGCGCTGCATGCGCTTGAGCACACCCTCGTGCAGGAAGCGCACGTACTGGTAGAGGACGACCTCGAACTTGTCGAGCAGGCCGAGCGCCTGCATCGCCGCACGCATCTGGATCAGGTGGTAGTGGGTGTTCGAACCCCAGATGTCGATTTTCTTGTCGAACTTTCGGTCGCGCAGCGACTGGACGTGGTAGGCGATGTCCTTCCCGAGATAGCCCGGTTCGCCGTTCGAGCGGACCAGGACCCAGCCCTCCTTGTCGTCGACGGCCTCGCTGGCTTCGAACCAGACCGCCCCGTCCTTGTCGTAAACCTTGCCGAGCTTCCGCAGCTCCGCGAGCGTTTTCTCGAAGTAGCCCGACCGCATCATCTCGGCCTGCGAGAACCACGTGTCGTAGTGGATTCCGAGCATCTCGGTCACGCGCTTCGCGTCGCTCAGGACCCAGGCGACGCCCTCGGGCGCGAATTGCTTCGCCTGTTCGTCGAGGGGGAGGTTCATCCACTTGTCGCCGACGCGCGCTTTGATCCCGGCGGCGATGTCCTTCACATATTCGGCGGGATAGGCGTCCGCGGGGATCTCGATGTCCTCGCCGTGGAGCTGCCGGTACCGGATCGCGATGGAGCGGCCGAACGTCTCGAACTGCGTCCCGGTGTCCTCGACGTAGTACTCGCGCTCAACAGTCGCGCCGGCGAACTCGAGCACCGACGAGAGCACGTCGCCGAGCGGTCCGCCGCGCGCGTTCGCGACGGTGAGCGGCCCGGTGGGATTCGCGGAGACGAACTCCACCTGCATGCGCTTACCCGCGAGGGCCTTCGAGCGACCGAAGTCCGACCCGGCCCGCACGATCTCACCGACCTGAGCCGCGAGCCATTTCTCGTCGAGGCGTACGTTCACGAAGCCACTCAGCTCCTCGACCGCGGCGATCGGCGCAGCGACGCGCACTCGCTCCTTGATGGCCTTCGCGATGTCGCGCGGGGGCTTGCGCGCTTGTTTCGCGAGCTTCAGCGCGATGTTCGAGGCGTAATCGCCGTGCTCCGGATTCCCCGGACGCTCCACCTCGACCGGCACGCCGTCGACGTTGGGCCAACCGAGGTCCGTCACAGCGCGCGCCAGGCCGTCCTTGATCGCGGCCGCGATCTGGTCACGGAGAAGGGTGGTCACCCGCGCGAGTCTGGGACAGCGACGCTGGGCACGCCAACATCGCCGCTCGGCTCGTGCGTCGCGAAGAGGCGCCAGGTGAGATACGCCGCGAGCCCGTATGCGATCGCGAGGGTGACGAGGTTCACCGTGAACCCCTCCGGCCCAAGCCGTGCACGGACCGCGCCGGAGAGGATCGCGCCGACGGCATTCGCCGCGCTCCACGCGAGCGCGAAGAACGCGTTCGCACCGGCGCGCTCGGCCGGCGTGAACGAGGAGAGCTGGAACGCGTTGCTTGTCCCGCTCGCGCCGAACATGAGGAAATGCCGTACCGCCAGCGCGCCGACGGCGATGGGAAGCGCGCCGGTGAAGGCGGCGACGAGCGCGAACGGCAACGACAGCGTCTCCACGAGGACGATCGACGGGATCGCGCCAAAGCGCGCGGCGACGAATCGTCCGTGGAGGAGCGCGCCGAGGCTTCCGGCCACCGCGAGGACACCGAGCACCAGACCCAGGGCCGAGAACGGCACACCGAAACGGTCGGCGAAGAACAGGTTCATGAACGGAAGGAAGCTGCCCGCACCGAAGCCGAAGAGCACCTCGATCGCGAGGAAGCGCCGGACCAGGTCGTTGCGCGTCGGTGCCTCGAGGGTGTGCCGGGCAACGGGGACCGCGCGGATGGCGAGGATCGGGACGATCGAAACGGCGGCGATGATGCCGCCGCATCCGACGAGGGCTCGTAGCACCAGCGCGTCCCCCGGTCGAGCGCCGAGCAACGAGGCCACGGGTGTCGCGAGCGCACCGGCGATCACGCTCGAAAGGAATGCGGCTGTCGTGCCGAGCGCGATCTGCTGGCCGAAGCGGGTTGCGCGCCGCGCCGCATCCGTCGCGTCCGCGAGGAGCGCGGCGCCCGACGAGCTCGCGATGATGCCGCCGAAGCCGACGAGCATCGCCGACAGGAACAGAGCTGCGAGCGCGTTGAAAAGAAGGATCCCGAAGATGCCAACCCCGGTGAGCGTGCCGCCGAGGAGGATCGCCGCCCGGCGCGAACGGCCTCGTGTGAAGATCGCCGCCGGGATCGCGCCGCACACGACGCCGAGCGCTTCCGCGCCGGCGAGAAGTCCGATGGCGAACTCGTCGAAACCGAGCGACCGGTAGAGGAAGTTCAGGTAGAACTGCGCGACGCCCAGTCCGAAGCTGCCCAGGCCCGCCGCGACGAGATACAGGACGGCGTCGCGCCGTCCCAGGAGGAGGCCGGTTGTCGCTATTGCGGGGGTTGGCCGAGGGTCACGTCGACGGTCATCTCCTTGCCAGTGCGAATAAGCGTGAGCTTCACCTTATCGCCCGGCCGGTTCTTGACGAGAAGGCTGGACAGCGGGTGGTCCGCGTCGATGACCTGATCGTTGACCTTCGTGATGATGTCGTTGACCTGGACACCCGCCTGTTGGGCGGGCGAACCCGGGACGACCTGGCCGACGACAATGCCGATCGTGCCGCTCGGCAGCCCAAGCTGCGCCGCCTGTCGCGGGGTGATCGGCGAGTACTGAATCCCGAGATAACCGCGGACGACTCTGCCGTTCGCGATGAGCTCGTCCGCGATCTGCTTCACGGTGTTGCTCGAGATGGCGAAGTTGATGCCCGTCGCCTGACTCACGCCAAGTGTGTTCACGCCGATGACCTGATGCGTCGCGGCCCAGAGGAGCGGCCCTCCGGAGTTGCCCGGGTTGATCGGCGCATCCGTTTGGATCAGATCCTCGAGGATGAGCTGCGACGATTCGGCGACGCGTCGGCCTTTGGCTGACACGATGCCGTGCGTGACCGTGTTCTGGAATTCGCCGAGCGGGCTACCGATGGCGACCGTCAGCGCGCCGACGGGAACGTTGTCGCTATTGGCAAGCGTCGCCGCTTTCAGACCCTGCGGCGCCACCTGGAGTACAGCGATATCGGTGAAGGGATCGCGTCCGACGAGCTTCGCGCTCGCCTTCCTATCGTCGGAGAAGACGACGTCGAAGGAAGCTCCCGCGCCCGTCGTCCGCGGATCCTCGACCACATGATTGTTCGTGATGATGTAGCCCTTTCCCGAGTCGACGACGAATCCGGAACCGCTCGATTGCGGCTGGCCGTTGGCCGCGTAGTTGATGACCGTCACGACGCTCGGCAAGAGGTCTCGGACCACACCGACGATCTCCTCATCGGCCGGTGCGCTCGAAGCTGTCGGAGCGCTGGCGGCGGGGAGACCGGTACCGACGGGTGCTGACTGCCCCGGCGACTCGGTCGCCCGGGAAGTGAGATACGTCGCCGTGGCGCCGCCGGAGATCCCGCCGATGAGAATCCCAACGAGGAGGAGAGCCGCCGCGCGCCCGCGGCTCACGCGCTCACGACTATCGGCGCAGAACCCTCGCTGTTTCGGCGTTCGCGCCGGCCGCGGCCTTGCGGCGCCGGGCGGTCGGACGCACGGCGTCGGGTTCGACCATCTGACCGACCGCCGTCGCACGCACCTCGAGATCCACGTGCGCGTCCGGCTCGATCGTCACGTTCCAGCTCGACGCGATCTCGAGCTGCTGGTAGACGCGCTCGAATCCCTGCTCGGAGTTGGTGATCGAGTAGATCGGCCGCGTCGTCACCTCGCACGGGGGATCGACAGCAATTGCGATGTCAAAGTGGCGCGATTCGGAGTGAACGGCGATTTCTGACACATGACGAGCATCGATCGGCTTCCCGGGTGTCGTCTTGCGAGTCCCGACGGTGATCACGTCGGCCGGGTTCTGTTCGGAGAGCAGCCCGATGTTTGATGTGCTCGTGAACTGAAGGGTGATGGCCTCCTCGCCGTCGTTGCGCAGGCGGTAGCGCACGCCCGCGGCGAGTCCTTCATCCGCGATACGGATGTCCTTACGGATCCCCAGACCGGGAACGCTCGCGAGCGCTCGCGCCGGCGGCTCGAGGATGAGGCTCACGGTGCGGGCCTCGCGCTGCGGAGTCAGCTGGTAGTAGTAGGCGTGGAGCACCACCGGGTCGGCCTTGCCAACACGGAAGCTGTCCTGAAAGAGCGCGCGGCGCGCCACGTCGTACTCAAGGAGCTTGGAGAGACCGCGCTCGCGCGCGCGCACCGCTTCGTGAATGGACTTCGTCTCTTTTTCGGCAGCCTTGCCAACGAGCACCTTGCCGGATTTTTCGGCGCGACGAAGCGCTTCGTGCTCCGCCTCCGGCCGGCGCGCAAGTGTATCCACGAGGTTGGTCGCCGACGCATAGATGTCCCACTCGATGACGGCACCGCCTTGGACGTGGACGAACACCGCACCGGCGTTGCCGCGAAAGATGTACTCGTCGTAGCCGTCGACGTCGTAGTCGCGCTGCTCGCCCGCCGCGGTGCGGCGCTCCGACAGGATCCGTTCCGCTTTGAGGAGCGACGCGTATGCGTCCGCACGAAGGTGCGGGAAATAGATGCCACCGAAGACGCCGTGCCAGTAGACATCGTTTCCCTGAGCGCGCCAGAGATTCTGCTGCGCCTGACGGACCTCGGCGGACGCGTCGAGGATGCTGCGGCGCGCAAGCTCCTCGCTCACGATGAGCATCCGCTTCTGCAGGCCGTTGGACTCCGGGTATTTCGCGAAGAAGTTGCGCCAGAGTGGCGCCACCGCCAGCGCCGCGAGATCGTCGCCGAGCTTGTTTCGCGCCTGCGTGTACCGCTTCGCCGCGTTCGGCTCGAGCGCCCACTCCGCCATCTCGGGGTACGAGCCTCCCGGGATGTAGATGCGCCGCGCGGGCTTCTGGAAGATCCAGGCATCCTCGAGCGTCGTCGTCTGAATGAAGTCGGCCTGCGCGATAGCCGAGAAGAACTGCTCGAGCCACCCGTCTTTGTGGACGCGCTGATACGTCCCGGGCCATGCCCCGAACTTCTCGCCGTCGTCGGCGTACACGACGAGGCGCGCGCCCTCGTCCGCTCGCGCGCGAAGCTCACGCATCGTTTGGCTCACGTCGCGGAACGGGATGAGGTATCGGAGCTTCACACTCCCGGGGAAGACGATCACGGGAAGCCCCTGATCCTCGGTGACGAACGACTCGCCAAGCTCCTGTGGGCGAAGACCGGCTTGGAGGAAATGCTCGTCGTCGAGGACCGTGTAGGCAACGCCCGCCTCGGCGAGGAGCGACGGCAGGTGCGGCTCCCACACCCGCTCGGTCAGCCATGCCCCGAGCGGGCGTTGTCCGAACATCGCATGGACGCGGTCGGAGAGCGCCCGAATCTGGGCCACGCCGTCACGCCGAGGCACCCCCACCAGAACCGGCTCGTAATAGCCCCCCGAGAGAAGCTCGATCTGGCCACGCCGGACGAGGTCGGCGAGGTCTCCAATGACGTCCGGGCGGTTCGCTTCGAGCCAGTCGAGGAGGGGTCCGGAGAAATGGAGGCTCGCCTTGACTTCGGGGTGCCGATAAAGGGTGGCAACAAGCGGGGCGTACGCCCGCTCGGTCACATCCTGGAAGACTGACGGGAAATTCCCGGCCGGCTGATGCTGGTGGAACACCAGCGCCAATCGGAGGCGATCGGCCACTGAAGACGCATTTTACCAAAAATGGTTGTGGCGTACGGTCTCCGTACAGAATGCACGCCTGCTTGTCGACGAACTCGACAGCGAGCCGTTAGTCACTCAGGCTTGGGCCAGATGTTCGGACGGTTGATCCTCTACGGGGCGCTGGCCCTGGCCATCGGCATCGTCGTCGTGAGCGCGTGTGGTCCCGAACCGCAGACTCAGGGATTAGCGACGCCGACCCCGGCAACGTCCGCTTCCCGTCCAGTTACACCCAGTACGGCGCCAACCTCGCTCGCCACGGCGACAACCCGGCCCAGCCCCTCCGTGTCCAGCGCCCCGACGGTGGCGCCGAGCCCGGGATCGTCGCCCGCCGCAGCCTGTCCGCGCTCGACCGGCGGTGACCCGAGCAACCAGGCCCAACTGGTAGCCGTGCGAGTCGGGCACCAACCTGGCTTCGATCGGCTCGTCTTCGAGTTCGCACAAAGTGCCGCACCCGGCACCTTCGGAATACCCGCGTACACGATCGAGGCGGCGAGCTCGCTGTCCGGACCGAGCGGGCAGCCCGTGACCATCAACGGAAACGCCCTCTTCGGCACGCGGTTCCAGAACGCCTCGACGCAGAACCCCAACGGCACGCCGAGCTACACCGGCAGCACCGACATGAAGCCGACCACCCCATTGATCAAGCAGATCAAGCTCGTCGAGGACTTCGAGCGAGTCTTGCTCTGGGGGACCGGACTCGACCACCTCGCGTGCCCGAAGGTGACCGAGCTTGCCGGCCCCTTCCGCGTCGTCCTCGATTTCCCCACCCCGCCTTGACCCATAATTAGGTCTCCGCAAGAAGATTCAGGGGAGCGATCCGTCGTGGCCGAAGCCCAAAAGCTCAGCGTCCGCCCGCGCGAGGTCCTCGGTAAGAAGGTGAATGCCCTTCGCCGCAAGGGCCTGCTCCCGGGCGTCGTTTTCGGCGGGCACGCCGATTCGACGCCGGTCGAGACGGACCAGCACGCCTTCGAGCTTTCGTACCGCCGCTGGGGCAACACGACGCTCCTTTCGCTGACCGGGCTCGATGGCGGCGAGGTACCGGCTCTCGTCCACGACGTCAGCCGCGATCCGGTGACCGGCCGCATGCTCCACGTCGATTTCGCTCGCGTTTCGCTCACGGAGAAGACGCATGCCGACGTACCGCTCCACTTCGTCAAGGAATCGCCCGCCGTGCGGACGCTCGGCGCGGTCTTGCTCCACGCGCGCTCCGAAGTTTCGGTCGAGGCTTACCCGCAGGACATGCCTCGAGCGATCGAGGTCGACCTCTCCGGGTTGCTTGAGATCGACGACGCGATCTTCGTCCGCGATCTCGTCATCGACCCGAGCTTGATCAAGATCGAGAACGACCCCGACGAGCTCGTCGTAAAGGCCGTTCCGGTGAAGGTCGAGGAGGAGAAGCCCGCCGAGATCGCCGCGCCCGTCGAGGGCGAGGCCGTCCCGGAGGGTGCTGAGGGCGAAGCCGCCGCGCCGGCGGCAGCCGGATCCGAAGCGGCCAAGCCCGCCGCAACCGGGGCCAAGCCCGCGGCAGCCGGCGCGAAGGCCGCGCCGGCCGCGGAGGGCGCCGCGAAGGGCGCACCTCCAAAGGCATCGGGAGCACCGCCGAAGAAAAGCTAGCCCGGTTTGCGAGCGTCGCCGCTCGTCTATTAGCTCTGGAAGTCCGCCAGCGCTGCGTCCGGGAACGGGTTGTCCGCCAGCTCGAGGCTGCGCAGCTCGACTTCATCTTCGATCGGATCGCCCGAATGCGCGAGCGCTACCGCCCGCCGGTACCGATGCGCGTGCGAGCGAAACCGCTCGACGGCGTAGTCAGCGGCCTGACCCGTCGTGACGAGGAACGGCCAGTCGCTCGATTGCGCGAGCAAGAGCTCCCGCACCGCCTGTCGTGCGGCGCGCTCGCGGAACGGACCCTCCCGCGTTGTCCTCGCGCGAAGGGCGTCCATCTCCCGCGCGAGACGCTCGAGCTCGTCCCACATCCAGGCTGTGCCTTCGTTCAGCCAGGTCGAGTGATCGTTGTTCTTTCCCCACGATCCCTCTGAAAGCGCGACGCGCTCCGTCGGTGGCTCACGGTCGAGGTACTCGGCTGCGGTGGCGACACGCACGTCGGATTCAGTGAGCTCGCGGAGGACGAGACCGAGCCAATCCACGCCCTCAAACCACCAGTGACCGAAGAGCTCGCTGTCGAAGGTCACCGCGAGTAGCGGGTCCCTGCCGTCCGCGCTTCGACCGGATAGCTCCGCGCGGACGACGTTCACGAAGTGACTCGCATGCTCGCGCGCCCGCTCGGCCGCGCGGCCCGGCGAGTACTCCTCTTTTTCTCCAAGTCCTTTGTGAACGGATGTCACGCGCCAGTAGCGAAGGCCGCTGCTCGTGTCCTTGCGATGGAACTCCCGGTAGTGCGCATCGCCGGGATATCCCGTGAACGCCGACCAGACCTGGCTCGATACACGGTCGTGCCGCGCGATCGCGACCACGTCCGAGTTCCCCACGTAGTACGGACGCAGGAGATCGACGTCGCTCGATGCGACGGCCGCGGTGGCGTTCACGGGCTCCTCGTGCGCCGGCCACCGACCGAGCTCGCTCTGCCCGCGGCCGCGGGCCACATCACCCGCGGGACGCGCGTGCCCAGGTAGAAGCGCGGCATCAGTGAAGAAGTGCGTGATGCCGTGCGCAGCAAGCGCCTTCTCGAGGCCGGGAGCGTACGCGCATTCCGGTAGCCAGATTCCAACCCGGTGAGGCGGCGCGACGAGCGCCGACCGATTCGGAGCTGCGCGTCAACCGAAGGCCGATCGAGAAGTGGCAGGTAGCCATGGGTCGCCGCCGAGGTGAGGATCTCGACGTGCCCGGTCTTCGCGAGGCTGGCGAACGCGCCGACCAGGTCGCGGCCGAAGCGTCCTCGGTACGCCTCGCGCAGACGGCGGTAGGAGCCGACGTAGAAGTTCGCGAGCTCGGCGCGGCCCTGATCGGGCGCGTCCGTGAAACGGCGAACGTCCTTCTCCGCTCGCAGCACCTGATCGTCGATGTACTCGAGCGCGCGGACGTTGATGTCGCGGTCGGCGAGCTGCTCGATGAGGATCGGCGTGAGCCCGATGACGATTCGGTATGGAACGCCGGCGTCGCGGAGGTCGTGCAGAAGCACGAGCAGCGGGAGATATGTCCCGAGGACCGCCTCATGTATCCATTCCTCGCCATGCGGCCACCGGCCCGCGCCGCGGCAATAGGGAAGGTGCGAATGGAGCGCCAGGACGAATGTGCCCATGCTCGCATTCTGTCCCAGCGGCGTCGCGGCGGCTGGCAGGCGCGCCTTCGCGATTTTGTGCCGAGATCGTTTCGCGATCGCGCGCTAGGCCCCCTAACGTCGCGCGACCCTGGCCTCCCTGCTGCAGCGCTCGCTTGCCAGTCTCGGACCGAAGGTCCGGAGAGAAAAGAGGCGTCATATGCCGGCGGCCGTCACCGACCTTCCCACCGCGCTCCTCACCGGCCTCGCGGCCGGACTCGCGACTCTCATTTCGGCCATTCCCTCGATCCTCGGTGCCCTGCTGATCCTGCTGCTCGGCTGGATCATCACCGGCGCTCTGGCCGGAGCGCTCGCCCGAGCACTGCGCGCGGTCCGCGTCAACGCGGCAGCCGATCGCGCTGGAGTCACGCGCGTCCTTCAGCGCGCGCAGGTTCGCGCCGATGCCGCCGGCGTCATCGCCGGTGTCGTGAAGTGGTACCTGCGGCTCATCGTCATCCTCATGGCTGCGGACGCCGTCAAGCTCACCGCCGTGAGCACGATCGTCAACCAGATCCTTGCGTTCGTTCCGAACCTTCTCGTCGCGGTCCTCATCCTCGCGGCGTTCTCGTGGCTTGCAACGCTCGCACGCAATCTCGTGACCGCCGCGCTCGAGCCGACGATGCCGAACGCCAAGACCATCGGCGTTCTCGCGTACGGAGCGACGTTCGGCTTTGGGGTCCTGGCAGCGGCGACGCAGATCGGCGTCGCGGCGACACTCCTCAACATCCTGTTCATCGGGATCGTGGGCGCACTCGCGCTTGCCTTCGGGCTCGCCTTCGGCCTCGGTGGCCGTGAGGAAGCCGCGCGCATGTGGCGCGAGATGAATGGTGCTGTCGGAAACGTGGTGAAGGAAGGAGCGCCAGCCGCGGCCAACGCGTCTGGCAACGGCCGGCCGGTCGAGCGAACCGAGCACGCCATCAGGACGTAACCAGTACGCATTAATGAGCGCGGTGACGGCGCCGCCGGTCCCGGTAACGCACCGAGACCGGCGGCGCGCTATTACGTGAGCCTGCCTGAATTGACCACCTGATTGGGCGCGACTAGGCTCGGTTAGCCGTGCTAGCCGCACTCGCGGCGAGCCATCTGCTCGCGCAAGAGCAGGATTCGCGGCGGTCCGGGGCGGCTTCGTCCGCAGAGGGGGTTTGGAATGCTTCGATTCCCGCGATCTCTTGCCATCGTTTCGCTCGTCGCACTCCTTGTGGCTACGGCTTGTTCGTCGGGCGGGAACGCGCCTGGAACGGGGGCGTCCGGCAGCACGATCAACGTCATGTCGCTCTGGGGCGCCAGCGAGCAGGACAACTTCCAGAAGGTGCTCGACGCCTTCAAGACGAAGACTGGCGTAACCGCGAAGTACGAGTCGATCCGCACGGACTACGCGACCACCCTTCAGACCCGTATCTCCGGCGGCAATCCGCCGGATGTGGCGATCATCCCGGGCATCGGCTTCCTGCGGCAGTTCGCGAAGCAGGGATCCCTCAAGAAGATCGCCGACCTTGGGCTCGACGTGAACGCCCTCAAGTCGAACTACCCACCGGGCATTCTTGAGATCGGTCAGGTCGATGGGACGCAGTACGCGATCATGGTGAAGTTCAACAGCAAGAGCACGGTCTGGTTCCGACCTGACAAGTTCAAGACTCTCGGTGTCACGGCGCCAACGGATTTCGCCGGCTTCACCAAGCTCCTCGGCGACATCAAGGCAAAGGGCCAGGCGCCCCTCGGGCTTGGAGCCGGCGACTCGTGGACGCTGACCGACTGGTTCGAAAGCGTCTACGTCCGGCAGGCCGGTCCCGACAAATACGACCAGCTCTTCAGCGGCAAGCTGGCCTGGACTGACGCGTCCGTCGCGACCGCCATCGACACGATGAAGCAGGCCCTCTCCGACCAGTACGTCGCAGGCGGCATCACGGCCGCCCTCGGACGCACCTTCACCGACGGGATCGGCCAGGTCTTCAGCACCAACCCGCAGGCCGTCGTCTACTACGAAGGCGGATTCGTGGGCGGCATCGCGACAGGGCAGACCAACACCGCCCTGAAGGTCGGCGACACGATCGACTGGTTCGACTTCCCGAGCATCAACAGCAACAAGTCGGTCACCATCGGTGGCGACGTCATCGCCGCCTTCACGACCAAGCCGGGCGTCAAGGAATTCATGCAGTACATGACGACAGCCGACGCCGGCTCGGTCTGGGCCGGAACCGGCGCGATCATCTCGCCGATCAAGTCCGTCCCGGCGACCGCGTATCCGAACGATCTCGCCAAGCGCGAGGCGGCACAGGTGGCGAACGCCTCGGCCGTCCGCTTCGACGGCTCCGACCTGCTTCCATCCGGCGGCGGGGACGACATGGGCGCCGCGCTACAGGACGCGCTCCGGGGCAAGACCGTCGACTGGGCGGGTTTCGAAACTCGAATGAAGGCAAAGTGGACATCGGAGAAGTGACCAGGCGCGTGACCTAGAAATCAACGGAGCGGGTGGGCATCAACGGATGGCCCACCCGCTCCGCTACGGACGGAGATAGATGGGGCTCGCGCCAACACCAGCGGTACCGGCTCAAAAGGTCTCCACCCCCGACCTCACGGCGGTGCGTCGTGCGCGCACACCCGAGGGGCCGAACTATGGAGCCGCGATCCTGTTCCTTTTCCCAGCCGCGATCCTTCTCGTCGTCTTTCTCTTGTACCCCTCCCTCTACACGATCCTGCTGAGCTTCAACCGCGGGCGTAACGGCGTCTTCGAGCAGTGGGTCGGTTTTGACAATTACGTCCGCCTCTTCACCGATCCAGACTTCATCAATCTTTCGACGTTCCCACCCTCCGGAGCGCTTTGGAACAATGTCCTCTGGATCGTCTTCTACACGAGCATCGTCATCTTCCTCGGGCTGATCATCGCGGTCGTCGCCGCGCGTGTGCGCTACGAATCGGTCATCAAAGCGATCGTCTTCATCCCGATGGCGATCTCGGCAACGGCCCTCGCTGTGATCTGGAAGTTCGTCTACTCGCCTGATGCAAACATCGGTTTGCTCAACGCCATTCTCGGCGCCTTTGGCGTGTCGCCGATCTCCTGGCTCGGCGACGAGAACCTCGTGAACTTCGCGCTCATCGCGGTCGGCATCTGGGGATCGGTCGGCTTCGCGACGGTGATCCTGTCCGCCGCCGTGAAGAGCATCCCGGCTGAGGTCATCGAGTCGGCGCGCGTCGAGGGCGCGAACGAGCGGCAGATCTTCTTCCGAATGATCCTACCGATGGTCAGCCTGCCCATCTCGGTCCTGGCCGTCACGCTCGTCGTCAACGTCATCAAGCTCTTCGACCTCATCTACGTGATGACGGCGGGCGGACCTGGCAAAGCGAGCCGCGTGATCGCGTTCACGATGTATCAGCAGGCCTTCCAGGCCGGGCAGTACGGCTACGGGTCGGCGGTCGCAGTCGTCATGCTGGTCGTACTCATCCCGATCATGATCTACAACGTTCGGCGCTTCCGAACCGGAGCGGTCACGTGAGCGTCCTCGCCGAAGCGATGGCCGGCTCACGTCCGCGGACACCAGCGGGCCGCCTCGTCGCAGCACTCAACCATTGGGCCATCCACGTCGCGCTGGGCCTCATCGGCCTGATCTGGCTCGTCCCGACTTTGGGACTACTGGTGACGTCCTTCCGGCCGCGCTCCGACATCCAGGCCACCGGGTGGTGGGACATCTTCAACCTCCACCTCACGCTCGAGAACTACAGGCAGGTGCTCGAAGCGCAAGGGATGCTCCCGGCTTTCATGAACACGGTCTTCATCGCTGTCCCGTCGACCGTGCTTCCCATCGCCATCTGCGCTCTCGCCGCGTATGCCTTCTCCTGGGTCCGGTTCCCGTTCCGCGACACCCTCTTCCTCATCGTGATCGCTTTCCTGCTGGTGCCGGTGCAGGTCGCCTTTATCCCCCTGCTCACGACAGCGACTGCCCTGGTGCCCGACCTCCAGCTCACCCGGGGCTATGTCGCCATATGGCTCGCCCACACCGCCTTCGCGCTCCCCTTCGGGATCTTCCTGCTGCGCAACTTCTTTATCACCCTGCCACCGGACATGATCGAAGCCGCGCGCATCGACGGCGCGTCGGATTTCCGGGTCTTCAGCCAGATCGTCGTGCCGGTGTCGGTCCCGGCGATCGCCGCGTACGGCATCTTCCAGTTCCTCTGGGTATGGAACGACCTCCTCATGGCCCTCGTGTTCGTGCAGGACTCGAGCAAGTACCCCATGACGCGCGCGATCCAGAACCTCCTCAGCCAGTACGGCACCGAGTGGCATCTTCTCGCGGCGGGCGCATTCCTATTGATGATCGTCCCGCTGATCGTCTTCTTCAGCCTCCAGCGCTACTTCGTCCAGGGCCTCCTCGCCGGCTCCATCAAATAGGTGCACGCCGTACCGATCACCGCGAAGAAAAGCATCGCGGACTACGCGGAAGTAATCGGCGAGAAGCACTACGAAGAGCTGCGCACCCTCGCGAAGGCCGCGAAAGGCCGCAGCATGCTGCACGTCAACGCCACCGCTTACGGCGGCGGTGTCGCGGAAATACTCCAAAACCTCGTCCCGCTGCTCCGGGACGCGGGCGTGGACGCGCACTGGGCAGTCTTGGACGCCCCGCCCGCGTTCTATGACATCACGAAGAAGATCCACAACGCCCTCCAAGGGATGAAGCTGGATCTCTCCGAAGCCGAAAAGAAGCTCTTTCTCGACGTTGGGCGCGAGAACGCGGCGCAGCTGACGGACGCCGACGTGGTCCTCGCGCACGACCCGCAGGCGGTCGCGCTGCATCACTTCGCGAAGGATCCGGGTCGCGCCGGGTGGGTCTGGCGCTGCCACATCGATCTGACTACCGCCCACCAGCCGGTGTGGTCCTTCCTCAAGCCGTTCGTCCAGGAGCACGACGCCTCGATCTGGACGATGCCTCAGTTCGTACGGCCTGACTTGAAACAGAAGGTGCTCATTCAGGCGCCGACGATCGATCCGTTCTCCGAGAAGAACCGCGACATGCCGATCGAAGAGGCGCGCGAGATCGTGCGCCGTTTCGACGTCGATCCTGGCCGGCCGATCCTCCTGCAGGTCTCGCGCTTCGATCCGTGGAAGGACCCGCTCGGCGTGATCGACGCATACCGAATCGTGAAGAAAGAGGTGCCTGGCGTCCAGCTCGTCATGATCGGTTCGCTCGCCGACGACGACCCCGAAGGCCAGGAGTACTTCGACCGGACAAAGAAGCACGCGGGCGGCGACAAGGACGTCTTCCTCTTCACGAACCTCGACGGCGTCAAGGACCGCGAGGTGAACGCGTTCCAGCGCGCGTCCACGGTGGTGGTCCAGAAGTCGCTCCGCGAAGGGTTCGGCCTCGTCGTCGCGGAAGGGCTGTGGAAGGGCATCCCGGTCGTCGCGGGCAAGGTCGGAGGCATCGTCCTCCAGATCCAGGACGGCGTCTCGTCTCGAGTCCCGAGGAATGCGCCGCGCGCTGCCTCGACCTGCTGCGCGATCCCGGTCTCCGGAAGCACATGGCCGCGGCGGGACGAGAGCACGTGCGCGAGAACTTCCTCATCACTCGCGACCTGCGCGACCAGCTCGGGCTCGTGGCGACGCTCGCGAAGGTCGGCCAGACCCAATAGCTAGCATCGCCGCCGTGGGCGATGCGCTCTTCGAGATAGACCCCGACATCCGTGTCGCGCGAACGCTCCCCGCGCGCGTCTACTCCGATCCGGAGATCTTTCGGCTCCAGCGCGAGCGGCTCTTCGCGCGCACCTGGCACTACGCCGGTCACGCGGACCTGGTCAAGGTTGCGGGCCAGGTCTACCCGTTCACGCTTCTTCCGGGCGTGCTCGATGAACCTCTGGTTCTCACGCGCGATTCAAGCGACCGGATCCACTGCCTTTCGAACGTGTGCACGCACCGCGGGACTGTGGTGGTCGAGGGCGCGGGGGTGGAGCAACAGCTACGGTGCCGCTACCACGGCCGCCGCTTCGCGCTGGATGGCCGCTTTCATTCGATGCCTGAGTTCGAGCAAACCGCGAACTTCCCCGCGAAGACGGACGATCTGACAGAGGTCCCGCTTGGGCTTTGGGAGCGCTTCCTGCTCGTCGCGCTGGCACCGAGCGCGCAGATGTCGATCGCCGCGATCTTCGCGCCACTTGTCGCTCGGCTCCATCAGCTTCCGTTCGCGGAGCTCACGTTCGACGTCCTGAGCGCACGGGACTACCTCGTGAACGCGAACTGGGCGCTCTACATCGACAACTACCTCGAGGGCTTTCACATCCCATACGTGCATTCGAGCCTCGCCACGACGCTCGACTACGGGGAGTACACCGTCGAGCTCCAGCGCTTATCCGTCCTGCAGCTCGGCATCGCTAAGCCTGGCGAACCCGCATTCGCGCTCCCGCGCGAGCACCCCGATCACGGACGCGCCGTCGCCGCGTACTACTTCTGGCTCTTCCCGACGACGATGTTCAACGTGTACCCGTGGGGCGTCTCGGTGAACGTCGTCACGCCCCTCGCCCTCGACCGGACGCGCGTCTCGTTCCTCCCATTCGTCTGGGACGCGAGCAAGCGCGACGCCGGAGCGGGCGCGGGTCTCGATCGCGTCGAGCGGGAAGACGAGGCCATCGTCGAGTCGGTGCAGCGCGGCGTACGCTCGCGGCTGTACGAGCGCGGACGTTACTCACCCGCCCGGGAGACCGGCGTACACCATTTCCACCGACTGCTCGCCGAGTTCATGTCCGCGACGTAGCACATCAGTAGTGAGGCGCCGCGCGGTTTGCGCGGCGCCCCTCTCATTCAGAAAGCGCTTGCTCAGGAGTGCTCGTCTTCCTCGTCGTGCTCGTGGTCAAAACCCTCGTTCGGATGCCCGAGGTACGGAAAC
>Ga0209804_1000749_pt1 | contig 23646 bp, 24 predicted proteins | sample GraSoiAngelo_139_FD_185896 | JGI IMG/M metagenome (GOLD analysis project Ga0209804, IMG submission 185896) | Grasslands soil microbial communities from the Angelo Coastal Reserve, California, USA - 14_0929_12_20cm (SPAdes) (version 2) | ecosystem: Environmental > Terrestrial > Soil > Grasslands ... | reverse complement strand
AAGCGATTTCCAGATCGGGATATCCTTCTGCAGCGGCCAGAACCAACCGGCAGCGCAAGGCCACCTGCTGCGGGGTTCCCTGAGTCGATTTCCAACGAACCAATTGCGCCTGATCTTCTGCGGATAAATTAACGATGGGAGGAACTTTCGCCATGGGGAGATACATAGCACAGAGGTGCCACTCTGTCTACTTATAAGTGGGACTATGTGTCTACTCAATTACGGGACAGTACACTAGCGCATGGAGCCGTAGCGCCTCTGCCTTCAGGCATGGAGATATAAGGCCCATAAAGAACTATTGACAAACAAAAAGCGAATCGGTATCCGCCCGTGGAGGCACAGTAAGACTTGGGTGCGAACTCAAGGATGTGCCTGTGCAGCAGGAAACATCGTTGGAGACGAGCAGCAATGCTGCTTAGTAACTCCAAAGAATCCCCCGCCTGTAAGGCGTGGGGAGTCTCAAAAGCCTTCCGGGTTTTTGAAACTTCCTTTGTAGGGCGAGTGTAGGAAGAGTCGCACGAGCGGTGTAGGAGAAAATGGGCTGTACGTCAGTACAACTAGGCGAGAAGCTCTCCACGTGCCACATTGAAAGTCGTCACGGAGGGACCCGATGGATGAAACCATAGACTTCGACTTGACCATGCCGCTCACGACAGCGGACAAGCAGGAGAAGCTCAAAGAAGATTGCAAGAAGATTGCTGAGCTTTTTGAAGCCAGCGCGACGGCGATGTTCGAAGGCCAGGACGGTTTGATTTTTCATCTGGAGTTCGATGATGCCGCAAAGTTTGGGAAGTTTGCCGAATACCTAAGGACGCACGGATTGTTGCGCGTCGACAGGATTCAAACCAAGAGCGACAAGGTGCATTGAAAAAGGCCGAGGCTCGCGCGCTTATCGTTCAACCAGCTTTCTGATCAAGATCTTCCTTGCCAAGCCGCCAAAGCGGATTCCGGGCAGCATTTCGCCAAAACCTCGCCGCGCGAGCTTGCTACAACGGCGCGTGCCCGCGGTGTTCATGGCGGTAGCGCAAGATTCTTCCCGCGATTTCATCATTCAGTTCGCGAAGGCTCGGGGGACACCTGATTCAGGAATTGGCGGACGCGGCAGAAGGCGGCGAGTTTTTCTTCGCGCGATCCGGTAGCGTTGCCGGGATCCCAGATGCTCCAGTCGATTCGCTGAGCCCCAAGATAGACGGGGCACAGTTCGGCGGCTGAATCGCACACCGTCACGACGGTTGTCGAAGTCTGCCCTCGAATTCAGAAACCGATTTGGAGCGGTGGGCGGAGATGTCGAAACCGATGGCGCGCATGGCTTCGCTGGCCAGCTCACTGACGTACCCGTCGGTTTGCTTCCGGCGCTGGTGCCCTTCGAAGGCGCGGCCGCCAAGCTGGCGGAGGAGGCCTTCGGCCATTTGGCTGCGGACCGAATTGCCGGTACAGAGAATCAGAACGCGATACGCCATGGCCGAGTGACCATTATGCTTCCCGAAGAGGGCGAGGAACAGACCACGCCCCTCCCCCGGAGAGATCCCAGGAATTGCCCAAATGGGCACAGCATCGCGATAGCGTCGGCACAGGTGCCGCGCCACTACAAGATCACGCGCAGCTGGTCGGCGCGCAACAAGAGGATTTCGCTGCCGGTTTCACGGCGCGGACAAAAGCGCTCGTGAATTTGCCATCGATCTGCGGGCCGACGGTTTCCGGATCGAGACCCGCGGCCTGAAGGAATTCGCCCGCTTCCCCGACGCGGTAAACACGAGTGGGTTCGACGTCCACGGATGCGAATCCAGCACGGGCAAGCTTCTCGCGATACTCGTTTTCTTCAAGCGCACCGGCGATGCAGCCGACCCAAAGTTCCATGCTTTTGCGAATGGCGGCGGGAACCTCGCCCCGGACCACCACATCCGATATCGCCAAACGTCCGCCGGGTTTAAGGACGCGAAACGCTTCAGCGAGCACGCGATCTTTGTCGCCGGAAAGATTGATGACGCAGTTAGAAATGATGACGTCGACGGAGTTGTCGGGGAGAGGAACGCTTTCGATCGCGCCTTTCAGGAACTCGACATTCCCGACACCGGCCTTTTTCTGATTCTCGCGCGCCAGCGCGAGCATTTCGTCGGTCATGTCCAGGCCGTAAGCTTTGCCGGTGGGGCCCACGCGTTTGGCGGAAAGAATGACGTCAATGCCGCCCCCAGAGCCGAGATCCAGAACGGTTTCGCCGGGTTGCAACTGAGCGAGCGCCGTGGGGTTACCACAACCGAGCGAGGCCGCGAGGGCTTTTTCGGGCAACGCGCCTTTTTCCGCATTGGTGTAGAGGTCTTTGCTGATGGGGTCGCAGCCACTCCGCTCCGCGCCACCGCCGCAGCAAGCCGTCCCCCCGCTGGCGGCGCGCTTGGCGGCATCGCGATATTTTTGCTTTACGTCTTCTTGGAGGTCGCTCATTGGAGTTTTCCCCTAAGCGGCAACCTTCGAGAGCAGGCCCAAGCCTGCTGCACGCCTACAGTAGGAATGCTTAGCCGCCAGTCGATCGCGGGGAGGGCCATCATGATGTCCTTCCTGAAATTTGGACGACGGATTCGGCGGGCACGGCGCGCGAACGCGTGCAGCATTCCTCATAGAGAAAATTCATGACTTCGCGCAGGGCATCGGTGTCCGCGGAGTACCAGAGATAGGTGCTCTCGCGGCGGACATGGACGAGGCCGACTTGTTTCAGTTTTTCGAGATGGTGGGAAAGGGTGGAAGCGGGGATGCCGAGTTCCTCTTGGACTTCGCCGACCACCATGCCGGTCGGGTGGGCAGCGAGGAGGAGACGAAGAATCCGGAGACGAGGCTCCGCGCCCAGGGCGGAGAAGCGGTCGGCGGAGCGGGTAACCAGCAACGGGTCGGGCTTGGACATGTTTCGATAATTGCAGAAATAGGGAAGGATGTCAACCCGGGCTCCCCCAACGTTTTTTCGGCTTGCTGCATCCTACCAGCGGGGTGCCCAAGGTCTGGAAACGCCAATGCATTTGACTTTTGACCCGGTTTCCGCTGCATGGGATACTTTTAAGTTCTGGGACAAACATGAAACCTCAACGGATAACCTTACTAGCCATCACCCTGGGCCTGGCGAGCGCACCGGGCTTCGCGCAGACGCCGGGGAACCCTCCCGCCGAGAACCAGCACCAGGCTCCCGCCACAGCACAGAATCCCGCCACCAGCTCGACTGAAACCACGCCAGGAAACTCCGAAAAGGAATCCGCGCGCGCCGACGCCTATTACAACTACACGATGGGACACATTTACGAGCAGCAGTATGAGGCTTCGAGCAACCCGGACTATGCCACCAAAGCCATCGAGGCGTACAAAAAGGCCTATGCGCTGGATCCGAAATCGCCGGTGATCGGCGAGCGGCTCGCCGAAATGTACTGGAAGGCCCAGCGAACCAGAGAGGCGGAGAACGAAGCAAAAGATATTCTGAAGCGCGATTCCAATGACGTGCCGTCGCGCCGACTGCTGGGAAGAATTTATTTGAGAAGCCTCGGGGACATGAACGCCGGGAGCAGCCAGTCGGAAACGGCCAACAAGGCCATTGAACAGTACCGCGAAATCAACCGGCTGGACCCCACGGATACGGAATCGGCGCTGTGGCTTGCGCGGCTTTACCGGCTCAAGAACGAGCACGACAAGAGCGAACAGGTTTTGCGAGGCATCCTGAAAACCGATCCGGACAACGAACAGGCTGTGGAGCAACTGACGCAGCTCTTGATGGATCAAGGCAAATCGGAGGAAGCGGTGTCATTGCTCGAAGGCATAACACGGCATTCCTCCTCCCCGGTTTTGATGGACTTGCTCGGCGATGCCTACACGCAGGCACATGAACTGGCCAAGGCCGAAACGGCTTACCGAAAGGCGGCGGAGACTGACCCTTCCGAATTGAGCCACCTGCGAGGGCTGGCACAGACTTTGTTTTCGGAAGAAAAATACTCCGAAGCATTGAAGGTGTACCAGAAAGTGTCGGATTTGATGCCCGACGATTCTGACGTGTACCTGCGGATTGCGCAGATTTATCGGGAGCTACATCAGCTGGACAAAGCCGAGGAGAACTTGGTGAAGGCCCGCCAGTACGCGCCGGGCAACCTCGAGGTGATGTACAACGAGGGGATGCTGTACGAGTCGCAGGGACGCTATGAAGATGCCATTCGCGTGCTGTCCGATGCGGTGAGCGGGATCAAGGGGCAATCGACGACCATGCCCTCGCGGCGGCGAATGCTGTCGATCTTCTATCAGCAGCTAGGGCAGCTTTACCGCGAGGACCAGAATTATCAGGCGGCGATTTACACCTTTGAAGAGCTTGGGCACCTGGGCGACGAAGAAGACCGGCGGGCGCGCTTGATGATTATGGACACCTATCGCGCGGCCAAGGATCTGCCGAGAGCGCTACAGACGGGCAAGGAAGCCCTGGCGAAGTACCCGGCGGATCCGGGAATTCGCACGAGCTATGCGTTGCTGCTCGGGGAAAACGAGCAAACCGATGACGCCGTCAAGATCCTGCGTGCGCAGTTGCATGGAGACGCCAGCGACCGCGATACCTACCTGAACATCGCCCAAGTCTACGAACGCGGGCGGCGGTACAGAGAGGCTGAGGAGTCCGCGCATGCCGCAGAAGTGCTGCCGGGTCAGCCGCACGACAACGAGATGGTGTGGTTCCTGCTCGGCGCCATCTACGAACGGCAAAAGCTTTATGACCGGGCCGAGGACGAGTTCAAAAAAGTACTGGCGGTGAATCCCAAAGACGCCGCGGTGCTTAATTATTACGGCTACATGCTCGGAGACCTGGGAGTCCGCCTGGACGAAGCGCAATCGCTCGTCGAGCGGGCGTTGAAGGAAGAGCCGTACAACGGCGGGTATCTGGACAGCCTGGGATGGATTTATTTCAAGGAAAACAGAACGGCCGACGCGGAGGCCATGCTGCGGAAAGCTCTGGCGCGCGAGAGGCACGACCCCACGATTCACGCACACCTCGGCGATGTCTACGCGAAACTTGGCCGGCCCGATCTGGCCGCGGCGGAATGGGAAAAATCACTGGCGGAATGGCACCGCTCGCTGCCGGCGGAGCTGGAGACCGACAAAGTGGCGGAACTCGAAAGGAAGCTTTCGCAATCGAAGCACCGCGTGGCACAGAAATCCTCCGCTTCCGACGCCAAACCGTAATTCACGAATGACCGAGGTTCGCATCCCAGCCTTCGCGAAGATCAATCTGCGCCTGGACATTTTAGGGAAGCGCGCGGACGGGTATCATGAACTGCGGACGATTTTTCAGACGATTTCCCTACACGATGAACTCCGGCTTCGAACTTCGCAGCGGCCGGGAATTACGCTGACGGTTTGCGGAAACGCGGCGCTCGCCGCCGAACCCGCGCGGAAGAATTTGGCGTATCGGGCGGTGGAGGCGCTCAGGCGCGAGCTGAAAAGCCATGGCGGTGTGGAAATCGAGCTGAGAAAGAGGATTCCCGCGGGCGGGGGGCTGGGCGGGGGCTCGAGCGATGCCGTAGCCGCGATGTTCGCCTACCTGCAACTCGCAAAAAAGCAACTGGCCACCGAGCAAATGCTGGAAATCGCCGCTTCGCTTGGGGCGGACGTGCCGTTTTTTCTTTTCGGAGGGCGCGCGCTGGGCGTGAACCGCGGCGATGAGATTTATCCCCTCCAGGACATCCCGAAACTGCCCGTTCTTGTCGTTGTTCCGCAAGAAATTCGCGTGCCCACGCCCGACGCCTTTCGTTGGGTGAAGGCCGGACCTCTAGGTTTGACAAAACCAGCGGCAAACCCTAAACTCTTACAGTTCTGTGCTCTGTCCTGGAGCGCGCAGGGAAGCGGCCTCTCGAACGATTTCGAGGGTCCGGTCGCCCGGCGCCACCCCCGGCTTGATCGAATCAAGCGGGCCTTGCTCCAGAAAGGAGCGACAGAAGCCTCGCTGGCAGGTAGCGGTTCGGCGGTGTTTGGAATATTCCCGAGCCCAGCGGTGGCGCGCCGAGCCGCTGTTGGGTTTCCGCACGATCAGACCTTCGTTTGCGAGACACTCTCGCGCGACAGGTACGCTCGTAGGATGCATATCGCGGGGTAATCCGCGTGTGCTCGCGGTGGAATCGGCCTTCCAGCGTCTCTTCGTGTCCATCTTGAATTAGAAATCATCCGGGCCATGCAGGAGAGCATGCGCGGCCGCTCCAGATGGGCTGCGCGGAGAACTGGCATCGTGAATGACGACCGATTCAAGATTTTTTCGGGAACAGCAAACCTGGTGCTCGCAGAGAGCATCTGCCGCCATTTAAACGTTCCGCTCGGCAAAGCGCTGTTGGGGCGGTTCAGTGATGGCGAGATTTATTTCCAGATCCTGGAGAACGTCCGCGGGGCGGATGTTTTCGTGGTGCAGCCGTGCCATCACCCGGTGGACAACCACCTGCTGGAACTGCTGCTGATGATTGACGCGTTCAAGCGCGCCTCGGCTTGGCGCATTACTGCGGTGCTGCCCTATTACTGCTACGCGCGGCAGGACCGCAAGGACAAACCGCGTGTCCCGATTTCCGCGAAGCTCGTGGCGGACTTGCTGGAAACGGCCGGCGCGAGCAGGGCACTGACGCTGGACTTGCACGCGCCGCAGATTCAAGGGTATTTCGATGTGCCCGTGGATCATTTGTACGCGTCGCCGGTGCTGGTCGAATACTTCCGGCACCTGCGGCTGCCGAACCTCACGGTGGTTGCACCGGATGCGGGCGGCGTGGAGCGCGCGCGGTTTTTTGCCAAGAAGCTGGACGCGCCACTGGCCATCGTCGACAAGCGGCGTGTGGACGTGGATGTGAGCGAAGTGATGCACCTGATCGGCGACGTGCGCGGCCGCAGCACGCTGGTGGTGGACGACATCATCGACACCGCGGGCACGCTGGTGAAGACCGCCGATGCTTTGCTGCGGGAAGGTGCCACGCAGGTGTATGCGGCCTGTACGCACGCCGTGCTTTCCGGCCCGGCGGTCGAGAGGCTACAGAAGTCCAAGATCACCGAGGTGGTGGCCACGGATTCCGTGCCGCTTACGGAGATGGCGAAGAAGGTGGGGAAGATCAAAGTTTTGAGCGTGGCGGATCTGCTGGCGCGCGGGATTCGCTCCATTCACGAAGAGACGTCGATCAGCGAGTTGTTTATTTAGAGACTGAGAAGAGTTTAAGAGTTCAAAAGAAGGGAAGAGGGCCATGGCAGAGCGTGCAGAAGGCGTGGTAGTCGAGGGAGCCCCCCGTAGCAGCCGGGGGAAGAACGAGGCGCGGCGGTTGCGCCAGACCGGGCAAGTTCCGGCGGTTTTGTACGGCGGCAAAGGCGGTCCGGTTACGCTGTCGGTGAACGCCAAGCAGGTGAGCGCCATCCTGCGCTCGCCGAGCGGACACAACACACTTTTTCAGGTGAAGTTGGGAGGCAAGCCCGAACCCGCCATCCTGAAGGATTGGCTGGTCGATCCCATCACCGGAAAACTCCTGCACGTGGATCTCATGCGCGTGGCGATGGACGTGCGCATGAAAGTAAAAGTTCCGGTGCACACGTTCGGCGAGCCTGCTGGTGTGAAAGTGCAGGGCGGCGTCTTTGAAGTCGTCACCCGCGAAGTGGAAGTGGAATGCCTGCCGAGCGACATCCCGACGGAATTCCGCATGGACGTCAGCGAGCTGATGCTGGGCAAACAGTTGCGCGTGTGGGAGCTGGCGATTGATCCGGCAAAGATCAAACTGCTCACCGAGCCGGAGCGCGTGATCGCACACGTCGTGGCGCTCAAGGTCGAGGAAGAGAAGCCCGCGGAAGCTGTGCCAGCGGAAGGAGCGGCACCCGCTGAGCCCGAAGTCATCAAGAAGGGCAAGAAGGAAGTGGAGGGCGAAGAAGGTGCCGAGCCGGCGGAAGCCAAGGCCGAAAAAACAGAGAAACCCGAGAAGGCGGAGAAGAAGGAAAAAAAGTAAGCGTTTGGATTGCGGAAAGAGGCTCGCGCTCGAGCGGCCCGTGGATAAGAGGCTATGCGGCTCATTGTCGGACTTGGGAATCCGGACCCGGAGTACCAGTGGACGCCGCACAACCTGGGATTCATGGTCGTGGACGAACTGGCGAATCGCCATGGGATTCGCGTCGGGCGGCCTGAGGGCCAGGCGCTGGTGGGCCGGGGCCAGGTCGCCGGAGAAGATGTAGCTCTGGCCAAGCCGCAGACGTACATGAACCTGAGCGGCAACTCCGTAAGAGAGCTGCTCGCCAAGTACGAATTGGATGTGGACGCACTGCTGGTGATGTGGGATGAAATGCAACTGCCCCTGGGCACGATTCGCATTCATCCGGACGGCAGCGCTGGGAGCCACAACGGCGCGAGGTCGGTGATTAGCGCCGTAGGCACGCAGAAGTTTGCGAGGTTGCGGCTCGGCTGCGGGCCGGACCATCCGCTCAGTAGCCGTAAAGAGCACGTGCTGCGGCCGATGAAGAAAGCGGAATTGGAGGCGGCAGCAGAGATGGTGGGCGAAGCCGGTGACGCCGTGGAAATGATTCTGACGCAGGGTTTGCACGCGGCAATGACGAAATACAACCGCCGCAGGCTCGCCGAGCCGGAACAGCCGGAACAGCCGGAGCAGAAATAGAAAAGGATTTGCTGGACCGCCCGCGGGAGGTGGCGAAGCCGCGGACGCAACAGGTTTTGAGAGAGGGAAAGAGGTCACCATGGAAGAGCGTTATTACGATTTGATTTTCATCGTTCGACCGGCCACGCCGGAAGAGGACATCAAGAAGATACTCAGCGTGGTGGAGCACACCTGCGCGGAAAAGGGCGGCAAGGTGGAGAAGACCGAGCAGTGGGGGACGCGCAAGCTGGCCTATCGCGTCCACAAGCATCGCGAAGGCATTTACGTGCACCAGGAGATTCGCACCACGCATGGCGAGCTGATTGCCGAAATCGAGCGCCGACTGCGTACCCAGGACGCGGTGATCAAATACCAGACCGTGCGGCTGGATGAAGATTTGAAGCGGCAGAAGAAGCTGTCGCTGAAGCGCGAGAAGCGCGCCGCACGGCGTCCGCGGCGCGCCACCGCGCCCGCGCCCGCGGCGGTGGCTCCGGAGCAGGCGACGGCGACAAACTAGCCGATTGCGGAAGGCTGGTAATGCAAGAGTTCTCCCCACTCCGAATCGGACTTACGCTAGCAAAAGCCCTGGCTTTGCTCAGGGCAAAATAGGAAAGGGTGGCAGGCATGTCAGAGGATCAGAAACAAACGTCAGCGCCGGCGCCAAGTGGCGGTCAGCGCCGCGAAGGCGGACCCGGCGCGGGGCGGCGCGAGGGCGGCCCTGGAGGGCCCGGCGGACGCCCGCGCGGAAAGCGGCAGTATTTTCGCAAGAAGAAAGTTTGCAAGTTCTGTGTCGAGAAGATGGACTTCATCGACTATAAGCGCGCGGACATCCTGTCGCAGTTCGTGCAGGAGCGGGGCAAGATCCTGCCCCGCCGTATGACGGGCGTCTGCGCGCGGCACCAGCGCGGGTTGGGCGTGGCCATCAAGCGCGCGCGCAATATTGCTTTGCTGCCCTTTTCGGGCAGCGCGGCGAATACGCAGGCCCCGCGCGCGGTGACCCCGGGGGCGCCACATGGCGGGCATGCGCCGGCCGCGGCGCATCCTGCGCCGGCACCGGCAGGGGAAGCGCCCCAGGCGTGACGAACTCGTTTTTTCAGTGGCAGCGAAAAACAAAGCATTTCTTTTGAAATGTTTATCGAATTCGTTTTAACTTTGAACTTACAACTTGGAACTCCACAACGCAGGAGCTTAGAGAAGCAAGATGCAGATCATTCTTCAGGAAGACATCGATAAATTGGGACACCGCGGCGACGTGGTAACGGTCAAGCCCGGTTATGCGCGCAATTACCTGCTGCCGCGCAAGCTCGCGGTGGAAGCCACCGAGGGGAACCTCAAAGCCATCGAGCGCATTCGCGGCTCGCTGGCCAAAAAGACTGCCACGGAGCTCGACGCGGCGCACAAGCAGGCCGAGCTGCTGAATGTCGTCGCGCTGAAGTTCACACGCAAGACGGGCGAGAGCGATCAGATGTTCGGCTCCGTAACGGCCGCGGACATTTCCGAAGCGCTGGCCCCGCAAGGCTTCAAGATCGACAAGCGCCAGGTGCAGCTGGCCGAGCCCATCAGGATCATCGGCGAATCGCAAGTGACCATCAAGGTGTTCCGCGACGTCACCGCGCAAGTCAAAGTCACGGTCGAAAAGGAATCGTAATCCACTGCCTGATCGAAGCAGAGTTGTGGAGGCGGATCTTCAGATCCGTGCTCTTTCCTTTTTGCCGATGGCTTTCCTGAGCCGGGGCGCAATGCAGCTTGCCCTTTTTTGTGCAAAAGAAGTTTTAAGAGATTTCCGAAGCGATTCACAGTCCTGCACAATCACTCCTGTTGACGCGAGCGGCAACCGCGCGCACAATGCGCCAACGATTCAAACAGTCAAACAGGACTTGGTCGAGCCCAGCCTGCCTGTCGATTGGCAAGCATAACTCTCGCCACCTGAAGATTGTCAAAGTGCCCTGTGGGCGAAGGGACTTGCACTCGCAGGGAGAGTGTGGTCAAATTGAGGCGAATAAAAAGCGAATAAGCGACAGATCTCACCATGGCCGCTGACACCACCCTCGAAAAGCCCTTGCCGAATAATCTCGAAGCCGAGCGCTCCGTCCTCGGCGCTATTCTTCTCGACAACCACGCGCTGAACGCCGCCATCGAAACGCTGCGACCCGAAGATTTTTTCCTCGATCAGCACCGTCGCGTCTTTACACACATGATTGCGCTTGGCGAAAGCCAGCAGGCCATCGACCTCGTGACCCTGACCGACGAATTGCACTGCAAGGGCGAACTCGAGGCTTCGGGCGGCGCGCCGTACCTCGCTTCGCTGGCCGACGGCATGCCGCGCGTGTCCAACATCGAGTACTACGCGCGCATCGTCAAAGAAAAAGCCATCCTACGCAACCTGATTCACGCCACGCATGATATCCAGCAGCGCGCGTTTGAAGGAGAAGAGGGTGCCGACGCCATTCTCGACGGCGCCGAGTCCTCCATCTTTGCGCTGGCCGAAGACCGCGTGCGCGCCGGCCTGATCCCGGTGAAGGACATCGTTCGCGACAACTTTGAGCGCCTGGAAAGAATCTTCAAAGAAGGCAAGAGCGTCACCGGGGTTCCCACGGCCTACACGGAACTGGACAAGCTCACCTCCGGCTTGCAGCCTTCGGAGTTGCTCATTCTTGCCGCGCGGCCTTCGCAAGGAAAAACCGCGCTGGCGCTGAACTTGATGGAAAACATCGCCATTCGCGGCGGCCATCCGGTCGCCATGTTCAGCCTGGAAATGTCCAAGGAATCGCTGCTGCAGCGGCTCGTCGCGTCGGTGGCGCAGATTGACGCGCACAAGTTCCGCACCGGCCATCTAAACCGCGAAGACTGGCGGCGCATGACCGAGGCGCTGGGAACCATTTCCTCCTCGCCGCTGTGGGTTGACGACTCGGGCTCGATCAGCGTGCTCGAGATCGGCGCCAAAGCCCGCCGACTGAAGCGCGACAAAGGCATGTCGGTGCTGATCGTCGATTATCTCCAGCTCATCACCGCGCGCGGAAGATTCGGCAATCGCCAAGAAGAAGTCGCCAGCATCTCGCGTGGTTTAAAGGGTCTTGCCAAAGAGCTGCGGATCCCCGTGCTGGTGCTCAGCCAGCTCACGCGCGCTCCCGAGCGCGACGAGCGTGGCCCGCAGCTCTCCGATTTGCGCGAATCGGGCGCGATCGAGCAGGACGCCGATGTGGTGATGTTCATCTACCGGCCGCACTTTTTCAAAGCTGGCGCCACTCCCGAAGAGCGCGAAGAAACCGAGCTGCGCATCGCCAAGCAGCGCAATGGCCCTACGGACATGGTGAAATTCGTTTTCCGCAGCCGCTTCACCCGCTTCGAGGAAGCCGCGCCGGATGCCTTCTCGTCCTTGGCCCCGGACGAAATGTAACTCTTGGAGCGGCTGCGGTAAGCACGCCACACCGTGGGCGCCTAACCACGCGGCACGGCCTGGGCTCCCTTTCCAAGGCCGCGTGCCAGGGCGTTAAGTCCATAAAAACCCAGGGCTTAGGCGCGCCTCTCAGAATGCGCAGGGCGCTCCAGGCGTCGCGAATCTTAGGGCCCTCGAAGTGCTCCCCACCGGGACGAGCCGGGACCGGACCAACCTGCCGCCACAAGGTGTTGTCTCTTGCGCGCGGCTGCCCATCTCGCGGTCTTTCCGCGCGGCGCGGTTGTCGTAAACTGACATTTTCCGGCGGCGGGGTGAACCCGCTGCTCCATTGAAGGCACATGCCAAGCAAACAGAAAAGTCCCCGCAGTGAAGCAAGAAGGCCGGTCTGGGCCGAGGTTTCGCTCGGTGCGCTCGCGCACAACCTCGCAGCCATTCGCAACTACGTGAATCCGCCGGGAGAGAAGCGCAAGGCGCCGCGCAAGATCCTGTCCATCGTCAAGGGCAACGGCTACGGCCACGGCGGGCCACAAGTCGCCAAAGCCCTTGAGAGAGCCGGCTCGGACTGGTTTGGCGTGACCTGCACCGACGAAGGCATCGCCGTTCGGGAAGCTGGCGCGCGCAAGCCCATTCTCGTGCTGACGGGCTTCGTCGCGGGCGAAGAAGCCCGTTTGCTCAAGCACGACCTCACGGCCGTTGTCCATCGCTGCGATCAGTTGCCTCTGCTCGAGCGTGCCGCCCGCCGCGGCCGCGGGCACGCCTCCTTCCACTTGAAAATTGACACGGGCATGAACCGCTTGGGCATCGCTCCCTCCGACGTCGATTGCTTTGCGCAGCAACTCGGCAAATGCAAGCACCTCCGGCTCACGGGCATTTTTTCCCACTTCGCGTCTTCGGGAGTTTTCACCGACACCGCCGCCGGCAAGCAAACGCGGGAACAGGAGGAGCGCTTCTACGCCGCACTCGACCGCCTGCGCGCTCTGGGCATCGACCCGGGCCTGGTCCATCTCGCCAATAGCGCCGCGATCGTCTCGCGTCCAGAGACCTGGGCGGACATGGTGCGGCCCGGTGCGATTCTGTATGGCTACCATCCGGGCTACGATCCCGCGGAGAAGCGCGAGGAAGCGGAGAAGCTCCTGCCGCTCGAGCCCGTGATGAGCTTGCACACCAAAATCATCCATTTGCGCCGCGTGCCTGCCGGCGCGGGAGTCGGCTACGACGCGACGTTTGTCCCCAAACGGCCCTCGCTCATCGGCGTGCTGGCTGCGGGCTATGGGGACGGCATCCACCGCTCGCTCGGCAATCGTGGCAGCGTGCTCGTGCGCGGCAAGTGCGCGCCCATCGTCGGCATTGTCTCGATGGACGTCACCATGATTGACGTGACCGACATCGAGGGCGTGGAAGTCGGAGACGTGGCCACCATCTACGGCACGGACAACTGCGGCCAAGTGATTCTCGCGAACCGCGTCGCCCGCAGCATCGGCACCGTCACCTCCGACCTGCTCTGCGCCGTCAGTCAGCGCGTTGAGCGAATTTACGTCCGCTGACTCGAACGACACGCTCGATAGCCAAATTGGTGATTTATTTGCGATCTGCTATCGTCCCCTTTTTCCAAGGAGGTAAAGGTAGCCCGCCCGCAAAGCCCCCACAGGCAAGAAACGAAAGAGGAACGGCCATGGCGATTCGCGCGCACCCTACGCCCGCAATCCCGATCCCGAGACGGTGCGGTTTCGGTTTACGGCGTGCAAACAGGCCTGGCGCCACGGAGGGCCGCTTACAACCGAGCTGACCCGCGACCCGCCCCTCCAACATTCGCTCCATACTCCCGCTTGAGGTAAACTCAAATTCTTGCGCATGCGCCTCCGGGGCACGCGGGCGTATGCCGCTCCCGACATGACTCGAATCGCTGCCATTTTGCCCGCTGCCGGCATGGGAACGCGCATGGGCGCAGAGACGCCCAAGCAATTTCTCGAGCTGAACGGCACGCCCATCGTGATCCTCAGCTTGCGTCGCATCGCTTCGTGCACACTAGTGACCGACCTCATCGTGGCCACGCGCGCCGATGAAATCCAGCGCCTCGAGGAGCGCATCGCCAAGGAAAAACTCAAGCAGCCCGTGCGTGTGGTCAAAGGAGGCGATTCGCGTCAGGATTCCGTCGCCGCCGCCTTGCGCGAGGTGCCGAACGAAGCGGAAATCGTGCTGGTGCACGATGCCGTGCGGCCGTTCGTGACCGTCGAGCAGATTACCCGCGTCATCGAGGAGGCGCGCCGCTGTCACGCCGCGATTCTCGGCATCCCTGCTATGGATACGGTAAAGGAAGTGAAGCGCGCCAGCCTGCCGGAAGACGTGGCCCTGGTTACCGGAACTATCCCGCGCGAACGCCTGGTTATGGCCCAAACCCCTCAGGTCTTCGCTACGAAGCTCCTGAAAGAAGCCCTTGCGCGCGCGCAGTCCGACGGCGTAAACGCCTCGGACGAAGCCGGGCTCGTCGAGCGCTTGGGCCGCGACGTGCACGTGGTACTTGGCTCCGAGCGCAACATGAAAATCACCAAGCCCGCGGACATGGAACTTGCCCGCTTCTACCTCGACTGCGAGACACAAAAAGCATGAGCACGCGCTGTGGCATTGGCTACGATTTGCATCGGCTGGCGGAAGGGCGAAAGCTCATGATCGGCGGCATCGAGTTGCCGTTCGACAAGGGGTCCGTCGGCCATTCCGACGGCGACGTGCTCGCCCACGCGCTCTGCGACGCTTTGCTCGGCGCGGCGGGACTCGGCGACATCGGCACACATTTCCCGGACAGCGATCCGAAATGGGAAGGCGCGAACAGCCTGCTCTTTCTGGAGCACGCCCAAAAGCTGCTCGCGCAAAAAAACTTTACGATCGAGCATGTCGACGCGGTGGTCATCACCGAAAAACCAAAGCTCGGCCCGCACTTTCCGAAGATGCGCGAGGCGCTTGCCAAAGCTCTTGGCGTTGCCGCCGAAAAGATCCACCTCAAAGCCAAAACCAACGAAGGCGTGGACGCCATTGGCCGCGGCGAAGCCATCGCCGCCCATGTCGTCGCCACGCTGTCGTCGCGCTGAATGATGGAACTCCTCAAGTAGGGGCGCTATATATTGCGCCCTCTTATCGCCCGCGTCGCTGCGCTACAATGCCATTTTCAATGACCTCTAACGACCATACGGGCGCCACGCTCGCCACAAACCCTTTCACGTTGGCCGACGTTCTGGCCATTGTCCGCGAACGCGGCTGGCTGACGACGGATCCCACGCCGGAAATAGACGCCTGGTGTGGCCATGCCGCGGCCATTCTCGGCACGCAAGCGGCCGATCGGGCTGTTCTTACCGGATTGCTTGCGCTCGTTTTTCGCTACGACGCGAAAGAAATCCTCGCCAGAGTGGAAACGCACGAAGTGCTCGCGCGCTTCGCCGCGCGCGATGTCCTTCGGCAATTGGCGCTGCTGCTCCTGGATGGCGGGCCGTTGAATTCTGAACGCTTCAAAGAAATCATTACCACATTAAAAGAAAAATTGGAATTGCCAGGCCGCGAGTTGCTTTATCCCCTGCGCGTGGCGCTTGCCGGCAGACCCGGCGACGGCTCGCTCGACCGCGTCATCCTGCTGCTCGACGAAGCCGCCCCGCTGCCCTTTGCCGCCCCGGTAAAATCCGCTCGGGTGCGCATCCTCGAATTCTGCACGGCGCTAACCTAATTCTTCCTATGGAGTTCGCAAAATATGGCGGCGAGCCGCCGCTTTTGCCGGCTTTGCCCGCAGCGGTCAGGGTGTCAACCGCCCACTGTCAAGCCACTGTCAACGGCGAACCGTCGAGCAGTAAACTATCCCTCCCATGGACAAGCTGACCGGCATCCACGCGGTGAAAGAAGCGCTCGAAGCGCAGCGTCCCATCGAGCACATCGTCATTGCCAAGGGCCGGCAGGACACGCGCATCGAAGAAATCGTGCAGCTCGCGCGCAAGAAGAGCATTCCCGTGCGTTTCGAAGACCGCAGCCAGCTCGACCGCCTCGCCAATTCGAAAGATCATCAGGGCGTGGTCGCGCTCGCCGCCGCCCGCGCTGCGGCGGCTCTCGACGACATTCTCGCAGGCGCGAATCAAGCGCGCGCCGGACTCATCATTTTGCTCGATGGCGTCGAGGATCCGCACAATTTGGGCGCCATCGTTCGAACGGCGCTGGCCGCGGGTGCGCACGGCGTGGTCATTCCCGAGCGGCGCGCCGCCGGTCTCACCGACACCGTGGCGCGCTCTTCCGCCGGGGCGCTTGCGCATCTTCCCGTCGCCAAGGTGACAAATCTCGCCCGCGCGATGGGAGAACTGAAACAAGCCGGCTACTGGCTTGTGGGATTGGATGAGCGCGCGGACAAGACGTACACGGAAGTGGACTACACGTCTCGCGTGGGCATCGTTCTCGGCAGCGAAGGCCAGGGCCTGCACGAATTGACGCGCAAACGATGCGACTTCGTCGTCTCCCTGCCCACAACGGGCCCGGTCAAGTCGCTCAACGTTTCCGTCGCTGCCGGCGTCGTCCTTTTCGAGGCCATCCGCCAGCGCAATCGGAGAAAATGATCCCGGGCGAAGCGGCAACAAGAAGTCCTGGCCCGTTCCTTTGCGCTTTGGCCTCGCAGGGAAGGTTTTCACTAGCCTTTTTTCTCAAGGTAGTTTCGCTGGCAGCCTTCACGGACGGACCTTAAGTGACCGCTGCGGTTTGTTTTTTCTTTTTACGGCGTGGGCAATCATGCACATCACTAACGAAGAACTCGTTGATGGGCGAGCCAATGAGACAGGAATACCTTTCAGAGGTTATTTCAAAATGTCATTTCTGCCGTGCAATGCTATAGGTTCCATTAAGCAGACTGCCTTCAGATCGTCTTCCGATTGAATTCAAGCGTAGCACTCTATTTCGCCGGCAGCATCTTTCGGCAGGGCTCTCTGTCGGAATGCTTTTAACGCCGCCGGAAGACGGAGTTGCATTCATCGGTCGCTGACCGTAGTCAACTTAGCTGTCGTACTGAATCAGCGAGAAAACGTCCAGGCCATCCAGTTTCTTGCGCCCGCCGAGAAAGGTAAGCTCCACGGCAAAGGCCGCGCCTTCCACCGTGCCCCCGAGCTTCTGGACAAGCTTCGCCGTTGCCGAAGCGGTTCCCCCCGTAGCCAGCAGGTCGTCGCAAATAATCACGCGTTGGCCTGGCTTCACCGCGTCTTCGTGAATCTCCAGTGTGTCCGTGCCGTACTCGAGCGCGTAGGAAATGCTTGCCGTCTTGGCGGGAAGCTTCTTCGGCTTGCGCACGGGCACAAAACCCGCTCCCAGCCGGTATGCCAGCGCCGGCGCGAAAATGAATCCGCGCGCTTCGATGCCCGCCACTACGTCAATCGTATGGCCGTCATAGTGTTCGCATAGCCGGTCGATCAGCGTGTGAAATCCGCGCTTGTCTTTCAGCAGCGTCGTGAGGTCATAGAAAAGAATTCCCGGCTTCGGATAATCCGGCACTTCGCGGATCAGTTTCTTCAGATCATTCATTCAGCCGTTCTCCTCGTTGTCCGAGTTCTGTAGGCCTTCGCGGGGTGCAGCATGGCCGTTTCTGTGGCCGGCACGCAGCGTTTCCGGACTCTGGCCCCCGTCAAGCGCTCGCATGAATCACAAACCCGCCCTCGTACTGCGCCTCTGCGGCTGCCGGCTCTTCTGACACTTCCGTCACATCAGAGCCCATCGGCCCGCGTTCCAGCAGTCTTCGCAATTCTTTGTGCTGATCCGGCGTCCCCATGGCAAACACTTCCACCCGCCCGTCCCAAAGATTTCTCACAAAGCCGCTGATCTTGAGCCTTTCCGCGGCGCGTTGCGTGAAGAAGCGGTAACCCACACCCTGGACCATGCCCGACACGAAATAGCGTTTGGCTAACCTTGTCTCGCTCACAAGCCGAAAAATTGTAGCAGACGCGCCCCCCTTTCTTCCTCTTAGATGGAGAGTTGGCGGGTCCCGGCTAGTCGCAGCCGCGCGTTTGGAATGCGGCAGTCTTGCTGCCGTTTTCCCGCATGCCCGTAGCGCTCAATGGTGTTCGTGGCTTCGCTCTGCTTGCGCTACACTGTCCATCGGAAGGTATTGCCTCAGGCTGCCTCGCCGCTAGAGGCCGCCTGAAGACGGGTCACGCGCATCTAAACGCTTATGATCCAAGCCAGAACGAACCACTGCGGCCTTCGCGATTTGTCCCTGCTGCTCACGCTTCTTTTTTCGCTGACTCCTGGTGCTTCCCCGCTTCTTGCCCAGGATGCGCCCCAGGGTCCCATGGCCCCTCCGCCCGACCATCATGTTGTCCGCATCGGCAACGAGCCCGAGCCTCCGGCACCGCCTTCGCTTCCCGAACCCGAAATCATCAGGCGCTTTTCGCAGAAGGAAGACGAGTACCTCGCTATGCGCACGCATTTCACTTACAAGAAAACCATTCGCATCGAGGAGTTCGGCCCGGACGGCAGGCCTTCCGGCGAATACGTGCTCGTGACCCAGCCCGCGCGTGCTGCCGACGGGAAATTTTATGAGCAAGTCGTGCAGCGGCCGGAATCCACTCTCCAACACTTTTATCTGCGCTCGGAGGACCTCGATGGACTACAACGCATTCCCGCGTTTCCTCTGACCACCGCCCAGCTTGCGAACTACAACCTAAAGTATCTGGGCAAAGAGCAGGTGGATGAAGTCAACTGCTACATTTTTCAAGTCAAGCCCAAGATTCTTGAACGCCAAAAAGCTCATTTCGATGGCGTCGTTTGGGTCGATTCGCAGTACGTCGAGGTGGTCAAAACCTACGGCCAGTGGATGACCGATCTCGGCCCCATGCGCGTTATCCCACAGTTTCCTTTCAGCCTGTTTGAAACCTACCGTGAAAATGTCCAGGGGAAATATTGGTTTCCGGACTACTCGCGCTCGGACGACACCCTGGACTTAAAAGGCCAGCAAATCCCCGTCCGCATCGTCATCAAATGGACGGATTTCAAGCCGCTTCCCGCCGCTCCGCAGGTTGCTGCCCCGGCCGCCACTCCTCCTGCGCCCGCGAGTCCCTGAAACCACTATTCCCGGCCGTTGCGCAGCCAGTTCAGCACGTCCGGCAGTTCTTTGAGGGAAGCAATAAGAAACTCCGGGCGCGCGGCGCGCAAGCGTTGTTCGGTCGGAAAGGGGCCCAGCACTCCGATCGCTCGCACGCCGGCACTTCGCGCCATCTCCACGTCCTGCGGCGCGTCGCCAACATAAACGCAGCACGCCGCTTGCAACTCCATTTGCCGCAGCGCTAGACGCAGCGGCGCCGGATGCGGCTTTTTCTTCAAGGTATCGCCGCTGCAAACGCGCGCCGAAAACAGCCGCGTCAGGCGAAATTCGCGCAGTTGACGCGCCACGCGATGGCGATCCCCGCTGGTGACCAGGCCCAGACGGTGTTTGGTTCGAATCGCCTCCAGCACACGGCGCGCTCCTGAAATCAATTTTGGTTGATGCTTCGCGTAGTGCGCGCGCCATGCCCGGTCGGCTTCTTTCCACAGCCTGCGCGGCAGCTTCGCCGCGCGATACACCTGATACCAGTCGGGTGAGTAGTGCTTCTCCAATTCCTCGATCCCCCAGGCGATGCCCATTTCTTTGAACATCGCCAGGTACGCCGAACTGTCCGCATCGTAGGAATCGATCAGCGTGCCATCCCAATCAAAGAGCACGCCCTGCAAACACGGTTTCTGCTTCGCCGCCATCGCGCCTCAGAGTAGCAGAAAATTCCGGCACAATCGTATTTCGCATTTTGTCGTTCCGACATTTCGATAGCAGATCGATGCGGTGCGGACCACCCGAAGAACGCAGTTGGATCTAGGGCCTCAGAAAACGCGAAGGCAAATCATCATCGTGATCGAACTCGACATCGTCAAAACACGCGGCGAATCCATACCATCCCGGCATGGCCGCAGCTTCAGTGCGGCACACATGCGCCATGGTAGTCATCAACACGCTCCCGCGGCCCATGGGCTTGCTCACAAGGACGACTTCCAGTTCCACCTGTGTCCCCACCGCCAGTTGTTTGGGACATAAGAAATACACGCCTGTCGAACTGATGTCGCGCATCACCAGGGTGATGGGATAGGGCTCGGGCTCACCGCCCACGGCGCGAAGGCGAACGGGCAGCTGGAGCTTGGCCCGCGGATATTGGCGCTGTTCAGGATGCCCGCCCACCGCATGGGTCGGCACGCGGACGAATTGTCGTGGTAGAGAGGATCGCAGCAGGGGTACCAGACGCAAGGCGCGCGTGCGCGGCATTCCGGTAACAACCGGTTCGGCCGCAGCCGTGATTTGCACAGCCGTCCTCGAGATTTGCGGATTCGCCGCCGCAACATGCGGTGCGGCGGGTGCTTCTCGCAACCCCGCGGCGGACTTGTCCGGCCGGGCTTCGGCCGGAATGGCGCGGCTCGTCGCGCTCATGGCGCTCCTCAGAGAGGAAACTTCGACGGATGCTGGTTTTGGCCCAACAAGCTCCTGCTCTTTTAAACTTTCTGGAAATGGCCCACGCCCGTGAAGTCTGGGACGATAAGATGGCAGTTCAAAAAGTCTAAGTCAATCTGTCGAAAACGGCGCAAGTGTCTTATCCTTCAATACATCGTAATGGTACGTATAACCGTACACTACATTCTGTGGATTCTTTCGCCGATTGCTCAACCAATATGGTGCTCGACACTGCGGCTTTCGCCGGTTATTCGTAATCGCTTGGATCTTCGTCCGAACCGTGGATGGTTTGTTGATCCTTTTCGGATGGATTGCTCTTCCTGTCCCGGCTATTTCTAGAACTTGGCGTAGAACCACAGCATGGCCACTACCGCAACACCAAAAGAGACCTCCGCGAAGGCTCGAAAGCCTCCCGAGCGGTCAGTTAATGCGCCTGCCACGACCCCGCTTGTTCTGGCGGCCTTTGCTGCGGTCTACCTCCTCTGGGGCTCGACCTACCTGGCCATCCGCGTTGGCGTCGAGACCGTGCCTCCACTGATTCTGGCTGGGCTTCGCCACTTTACCGTCGGTGTGTTTCTCTATCCCATCCTTCGCTGGAAGACCGGGGTCCGGCCTACCACCGCAAATTGGAAATCGGCCGCCGTGACCGGTTGCCTGTTGCTGTTTGTCGGAAATGGCGGCGTCAGCTGGGCCGAGCAAATCGTTCCCTCGGGCATTACCGCGTTGCTCGTGACCATGGTTTCGCTCTGGCTGGTCATTGTGGACTGGCTTCGTCCCGGTGGCGTTCGTCCTGTTCCTAAAGTTCTGCTCGGACTTGTTTTGGGCTTTGCCGGAGTGGCGCTGCTGGTCGGTCCCTCGCCTTGGGGAGGGTCCGAGCGCGTGAACCTCAGCGGCGTCACCGTTTTGGTGATTGCCTGTTTCGCCTGGGCTTGCGGATCCATCTACTCGAAGCACGGCGGCATGCCCGGTTCGGCCCTGTTGGGAGTGGCCATGCAGAGTTTTTCGGGAGGCGTCGCCCTTCTCTTGGCCGGCCTCCTCAGTGGGGAGTTTCATCGCTTTCACTTTGCCGGCGTTTCCCGGGCCTCCTGGGTGGCGCTGGCTTATCTGATCGTATTCGGCTCGTGCATTGGCCTCAGTGCTTATCTTTACATTCTGCAGAAGAGCTCGGCCGCGCGCGTGGCCACCTATGCGCTTGTGAATCCCGTGGTGGCGCTCATTCTCGGTTGGCTCTTTGCCGATGAGATCATCTCACTGCGCACCGTCATCGCCGCTGTTGTTATTCTCACCGCAGTCGTCCTGGTTATCACTGCTCCGCACCGTGCTCCCGAGCGCAAAGCGGATCTGGAGCCCGTGCCAGCGCCGGGCGAAGTCTGATTCTCTCCAAGCGGTGCACCTTCTCACCGTGCTGCGCAGGTCTCCTCGGTGTCATCCCGAATTCGCCTGCGAAGCGAGTGCGCAACAGGAGCCCATTGAGGACAGGGAATTCTAGGTGCGCGCGTTGATCCCGACGGCGCATGCAATCTCTGCTTTGCTGCGCCTTTCCGGATAGAATGGTGCTTTCACATGCTCTATCTTGTGCTCATGCACAGGACAACGAACATGACACGAACCTTAACCAACCGCCCGCAACCCATCACGCCCCAGGTGGCCGCCCGGTACTGGCACGCCACGCGCGCTCGCGACCGCCGCGCCGACGGCACCTTCGTCCTCGCCGTGCGCTCGACGCGAATTTATTGCCGCCCGTCGTGCCCGGCGCGCAGGCCGCTCCGCCGCAACGTCACCTTCTACCGGACGCGCGAGGAAGCGGAACGCCACGGCTATCGTCCCTGCTTGCGCTGCCGTCCCAACGAAATCTCCGGCCCGGTCGCGCTGGTTCAGCGCGCCGCAGGCCTTCTCGCGCAATCCACCGAAGAAGGCCTGACGCTCTGCCAACTCGCCGAGACGCTCGGTGCGACGCAATCCACTTTGCGCCGCGCCTTTCTCCAGGTCACGGGTCTGAAGCCCCACGAATTTGTCCAAGCGCTTCGCCTCAATCGCTTTAAGGCGCTGATGCGCGCGGGGAAAAGCATCACGGACGCGCTCTACGAAACCGGTTACGGCTCATCCAGCCGGGTCTATGAAGGCAGCAATGCGCAGCTCGGCATGACCCCTGCGACGTATCGCAAAGGGGGCATGGGCATGAAGCTCGGCTACACCATTGTCAAATCCCCGCTCGGAAAAGTTCTCGTTGCCGCCACCGAGCGCGGTGTTTCCGCCGTCTATCTCGGCGACGACGAAACCAGCCTCGTCGCGGAGCTCGGCGAGGAATACCCGCGCGCGGAAATCGCCGCCGCCTCGAACGGCTTCGAGCGCTGGGTGAAGGAAGTGCTGCAGCGCATCGAAGGCCGGCCGCCGCACATTGAACTCCCGCTTGATCTGCAAGCCACCGCGTTTCAACGCCGCGTTTGGAAGGAGTTGCAGCGCATTCCCCGCGGGTCGACGCGCACTTACTCGCAGGTCGCGCACTCGGTCGGCCGGCCCAAAGCCGTTCGCGCGGTGGCTCGCGCCTGCGCCAGCAACCCCGTCTCCATCGTCGTGCCGTGCCATCGCGTCATTCGCGAAGACGGTGCGCTCGCCGGCTACCGCTGGGGCCTCTCCCGCAAGGAACAGCTTCTCGCCTCGGAACGCTCACCGGGCTAGTCTAATGTATCTTAAATGACTATACATATTATTCCTCGCCTTTCCGTCGGCGCCGGGGTTGAGTGCTCCCCGGTTGCATCGATTCCAACTTTGCGCGTGCACGCTCAATCTTCTTCAGAATCTCCTCCAGTTTGGCGGTCCAGACAAAGGGACGAGGATTCTCGTTCCACCCTGCCAAGAACGCCTCGATGGCCGCGATCAGATCCGGCACGCTGAAAAATACCCCACGCCGCACCGCCTTTTGCGTCAGTTCGCGAAACCAGCGCTCGACTAAATTCAGCCAACTGGAACTGGTGGGAATAAAGTGCAGTACAAAGCGCCCATGGCGTTTCAGCCACTTCTGTACTTCCGGAGTTTTGTGGGTGCCGTAGTTGTCCAGCACCAGATGCAATTCCCAATCCCCGGGAAACTCTCGGTCTAGGCGGCGCAAGAACTTGAGGAATTCCTGATGCCGGTGCCGACTCTGGCACTGCCCAATGACCTTGCCGTCC
>Ga0209804_1000743_pt1 | contig 23764 bp, 20 predicted proteins | sample GraSoiAngelo_139_FD_185896 | JGI IMG/M metagenome (GOLD analysis project Ga0209804, IMG submission 185896) | Grasslands soil microbial communities from the Angelo Coastal Reserve, California, USA - 14_0929_12_20cm (SPAdes) (version 2) | ecosystem: Environmental > Terrestrial > Soil > Grasslands ... | reverse complement strand
CAGGCAATCGGAGAGTATAGCGACGCCCTGCTCCACTGTCAAGCGCTCAGCGCGCAGGTTTTCCACAAGCGCTATGAGATTGCTTGGGCCTGGCGGCAACAGATTCCATGGCAAAACTCTGGGTGAGCGCCAAGTCAAGTCCTGCTTCTCCATGCGAGGTCAATTGGGGTATGCTGCGCCGCGCCATCTTTCACAACCAGCGCTGGGGGAGGGAATTGTGCGCGTATTTTTCTTGTTTGCGACCCACGGAACCCGTGCGGCCCGGCCAGATGGTCACAGTGCGGCCGATTATCGAAATTAACGCAACCTGGGAACTGGAATTTTGACCGCGGCGACGAATCTCAATTCTCGAGAAACGAAACTCGCCAGGACAAGCCGCTAGCGACGAAGGAGGACGGTATGAAACGCGTCAACCGGAGGCAATTCGCGCAGATCCTGGGCAGCGCGGCGCTGGTCCCGATCGCTTCAGCGGTGGCTGTGCCGGCACTTGCGTGGACGCAGGAGACACCGAAGAAGCCAGAGCAGCCGGCAACGCCGGCGAAGCCGTCCGAAGTGCAGCCGCCACAGGCCGAGGCGCCCAAGCCCGAGCCAAAGCCTAAGCTCACTGCGGAGCAGGAAGAGGCCGTGAAGAAGGCCGTCGAGCGGCGTGATCGGCAACTTACCGCGCTGCGCAGTCGCACGCTGCCCTACGACGCTGAGCCTGCGTTTGTCTTCCAGGTGCGGCGGCGCCCGCGCAGCGCACCAAAAATGTAGGGCACGGCATACGGTGCCCAGCGCAGCAGAAGCGCACTTTGTAACGCCGGCCTCTGGCCGGGCGGTGAAAAAACCGCCGCTGGGCGCCGGCGCTGCAGTGCCGGGGGAAACACACAATGCTTTCCGACGATATCCTCTATCTGAGCGTGCACGAGCTGGGCGCGCAGGTGCGCGCGCAAAAAATCTCCCCGGTCGAGCTGACTGAATCCTACCTCGCTCGCCTGGAGAAATTCGGTGCGAAGCTCGGCGCTGTGGCGACGCTGACGCCGGACCTCGCGCTGGAGCAAGCGCGCGCGGCCCAGAAAGAAATTGCTGCCGGGCGGATGCGCGGGCCGCTGCACGGCATCCCTTACGGCGCGAAAGACCTGCTGGCCACGCGCGACATCAAGACCACTTGGGGCGCCCCGCCGTTTCGCGACCAGGTGTTCGACTTTGATGCCACGGTCATCCGCAAGCTTCGCGCGGCCGGCGCAATCCTGGTTGCCAAACTTTCGATGATCGAGCTGGCCGGTGGCGGCGGCTACTCGAGCGCCTCTGCTTCGCTCCAAGGCCCTTCGCGGTGTCCCTACAACCTCGACCACTGGGCCGGGGGCAGTTCGAGTGGCCCTGGCGCGGCAGTTCCGGCGGCGCTGGTCGGCTTCGCCATTGGCTCGGAGACGTTGGGCTCGATCATCACGCCCTCCGCGTTTTCTGGCGTTTCCGGCCTGCGGCCCACTTACGGCCGCGTCAGCCGCCATGGGGCGATGGCTCTTTCCTGGACGATGGACAAGGTCGGCTCCATGTGCCGCAGCGCCCTGGACTGCGGCCTGGTGCTCAATGCCATCGCGGGAAGAGACCCAGCCGATCCCACTGCACTCGACGCGAGTTTCACCTGGTGGCCGCCGGCGGCTGCAAGGACAAACAAGGCAAAGTTGCTGGCCGGGAAACGCCTTGGCGTGATTCAGCCTGACTTCTCGAGCCAGGGCGACCCGGAGGTCGGCCAGGCGTTTGCCGCCGCGCTCGACGTGCTGCGCGAGTTGGGCACCAAACTCGAAGAAACCGAGCTGCCCGATTTTCCCTACGGCCCCATCGCCGTCACGCTCTACACTGCTGAAGCGGCGTCCATCTTTCGTCCGTTCATCGAAAGCGGCAAGGTGATGGAGCTGCTCGACGAGTTTCAGAAGGCCGGCCTGATCGCCGCCCTTTCGCTGCCGGCCAAGGATTATCTCGACGCCTTCCGCGTGCGTGCCCAGATCCTCCCGGCGCTGGGCAAACTGTTTGAGAAGTTCGACGCGCTGGTCTCCCCCAGCCGCATCACCCCTGCGCCGCGCCTCGACGCGGACTTGACCGCTCCGCCCCCTCCGCGCACCGGCGCACCCGAGCGTCCCGCGACACCACCACAAAACCTGGAAACGCGCAACGTCATCGGGTCGAGCAACGTCGCCGGCCTGCCGGCAATTTCGGTCCCCTGCGGCTTCACCAAAGAAAGGAATTTGCCTATTGGCATCCAGTTTGTTGCTGACGCCCTGCGCGAAGACATTTGCCTCGAGTTCGCAATCGCCTACCAGTCCGCCACCGACTTCCACCGCCGCCGCCCGGATTTGTAGTCTCAACTAGCTGCTGATCGCCAAGCGTTCACGCGATTTAGCGTTCTCCAAGATTCCAAAATCTGGAGGGACTTGATGAATATCTGTATGTAAATCTGGCGGGGTCAGTTGATATTCTTTACCGCAACACCATAGATTGCAAAGAGATAATCTTTATCCCTTAAGTTGGCTAAGGACTTGCGGGCCAATAGCCAAGTTTGTGGTGGCTTCGCTTGGTGACACCAAGCGCTTCGGGGGGATGACATGAAAACCAAAGATATTCTAGTTCTGCTTATAGTCCTGGGGGTCGCATTCGGCGTGGGGACGGCGCGGTTGGCCGCCCAGGCGACGATTTCGACTGGCAGTATTCAGGGGACGATTATGGACCAGCAGGGTGGAGTCGTTCCCAGCGCCAAGGTCACGATAACAAACAAGGCGACCGGACAAAAGATTGCTCCGGAGGTCATGAGCTCAGGCACCTACAGCTCAGGAGCCTTATTGCCCGGAGACTACCTGGTGCGGGTGGAGGTGCCGGGATTCAAGGCCGTCGAAATGAAGGTGAACGTCCAAGTCGGCGTGGTCACTTCGGGTAATATCTCGCTGGAGGTCGGCTCGAGCAGCACGGTCATCACCGTCGAGACCTCCACCGTGCAGGTGAATAGCGAGCAGGTCGCGGTGCAGGGTGTAGTGACGACTCAGCAGATCGAGCAGTTGCCGATCAACGGGCGGAACTTCCTGGATCTGGCGCAGCTCGAACCCGGTGTGCAAATACAAGACGGCGGCAACTTCGACCCAACCAAGAACGGTTTCTCATCGATTTCCTTTGGGGGCCGTTTCGGACGCACTGCGCGCATCGAGGTGGATGGTCTCGATATCAGCGACGAAACTGTCGGCACCACGACACAAAACGTCCCCTTGAGCGCAATCAAGGAATTTCAGATCAGCCAGTCCTCCCTCGACCTTTCCACCGAGTTGACCTCCTCGGGCTCGGTCAACGTGGTTACGCGGTCGGGGACGAGAAACTTTCACGGGCAAGGGTTCTTTTACTGGCGCGGCGACCAAGTATCCGCAAAGCTGGGCCCGAACCCAGTGCCGTTTGACCGCAAACAGTATGGCCTGAGCATGGGCGGGCCCATTCTCAATGACAAACTCTTCTTCTACGGGGGCTGGGAGCGTACTAGACAGGACTTGCAAGCCGGCGTCGTGCTGGCTGCTCCCTTTACCGCTCTCTCCGGCAGCTTCAACTCCCCGTTCTTCGACAACCAATTCATCGGCCGTTTGGATTGGACGGTTAAGCAAGGCTGGACCATATTTTATCGCTTCTCCTTTGAGCAAAACCGAAATGACTCGGGGTTCATCCCGAACAGCTATCAGCCGTTTTCTAACGTGGACCATACGCCCGTGCACGCCGTGGGCTTTGACTTCACTACCGGACGTTTTACGCATAGCGTCCGGGCCGGATACACCAAATTCCGGAATGGCATTACCGACGCGGTGGCCGGCACGAGCATTACTGACCCGGCGCCTGGGATTTCTCTGGCGATCGGCAGCAGCACATCCTGCCTTGCCGCCGGCGCCGATGCCTTTTGCTCAGGGCCAAACATTCTGGCTCCCCAAGCGACGTTCCAAACCAACAAGCAATTCAAGTATGACGGGAGCTTCGTCTATCGATCTCACATTATTCGTTACGGCGCCGGAATCAACCGCATCCTGGGCGGAGGCTTTGCGAAGTTCTTTGGACTTGCCCCGGCCGTCCGCGCGAGCTTCAATAGCACAACGCGTGATATTGCGGCGGCGGGACCTTTCCCCGGAGGTGATACCAATCCGCTGAATTACCCAGTGCGGACCATCTTCCTGGGGAATGGCCAGGGCTTTTTCACCGAGAAACCCGAATTCGGGCTGCCTTCCGGCGGGCAGTTTGATACGCGCGTGCAGTCGTACGTCGGTGATACCTGGAAGGTGAGACCCTATTTCACGCTCACCGGCGGCCTCCGCTACGTCCGCGACACCGGGCGCAGCGATAGCGATCTGGCTCCCATTCCTTGCTCCGCGACCACTCTGATCTCCTGCACCGGCAACTTGTTGGATCAGTTTGGGCCCGGGTTGGGCAGCCGAGTGCGCCAACCCGACAAGAACTTTGGCGGACAACTTGGAATCGCTTGGGATCCCTTCAAGAATGGCAAGACCTCAATCCGGGCAGGCACGGGCATTTACTATGAAAATGCGGTCTTCAACAACATTCTCTTCGATCGCCCGAACCGCCTAGCAAAGGGCTTGTTCTTCGGTCTGGCTTTCCCTTGCCCCTCAGGCACACTGCTTCTTCCGGGCAATCCGCCAACGAAGGTCGATACTTCGAGCCTCTGCGGGAAACCAATCGGTCAGGTGGCCAGCCAGATCACCGCGCTCCAGCAGCGGTTCCAACAGGCGACCCAGGCCGCAGGCGCTGCCGCTAATCCCAATTTTATTGGGAGTGTCTTGGCCAACGGGGGCAACTCTACGGGCAATAACTTCTATGCTCCGGATTACCGCACCCCATACTCCTTCCAGTTCAATATTGGAGTGCAACGGCAGCTTCGCCCAGGAACGGTTATGGAGGTCAATTACGTACGCAATGTGGGGCTGCACTCCCTGCTCGCGTTCGACAGCAACCACGTCGGGGATTCGCGCTTCTTGAATACCGCTGCCGCGCTGAACGCCATCAGCGCAACCAACGCTAGTTTTAACTGCCCAGCAGGGCCGGCGGGTATCAACTGCGCCATCGCCGCAGGCGCCACGATCGTGGACTATGCAGGCAACGGACTGGATTCGGGAAAGAGCTTCCTGGGTGGGACCCCAGCCGTGTTTAACGAACTGACTCCAGACACGGGCGCCGCCTTCCCGGGCATCAACGCGAATGTAGGCGAGAACGAGATGCTGTTCCCCATCGGTCGCTCCGTGTACAACGCCCTCCAGGTCTCTTTGCGGTCGAACCTCACGAGCCCCCTTCGCGGGATAAGAAACTTGAACTGGCAGGTTTCCTATTCGTTGTCCCGCTTCGAGAGCATGGCGCAGGACGTCGACTTCATCAACAATGCGCGCGATTTCCGCAAGCCCACCGGCCGCATTGGCCCGAACGGGCTGGACCGCACCCATCAACTTTCCGTGGGCGGAATCATGGAACTCCCCCTCGCCACGCGGATCAGCTTCATCACCCACTGGTACACCGCGCTGCCGGCTAATCTCACCCTTTCGGCGAGCGGCGATCCTGGCGAGATTTTCCGGACAGACCTCACCGGGGACGGCACCACAGCAGATATCCTGACAGGAACCAACATTGGATCGTTCGGGCGGGATGTCAAAGTGGGCGATTTGAACAGCACCATCGCCACTTTTAACACTTCGTTCGGCGGTAAGCTCACGCCTGCCGGGCAGGCGTTGGTCAATGCAGGGTTATTCACGGCGGCGCAATTAGCTACGTTGGGTGCCGTTATTCCGTCGGTAAGTCCGGCGCCGCCCGGTCAGGTCGGTCTGGACGCGTTCTTCACGTTCGATCTGCGCTTGAGCTGGGCCCTTAAACCGATCAAGCGGTTTGAACACTTGACCATTGAACCGCAGGTCGGCTTCTTCAATCTGTTCAACCGCCAGAACTTCGATTCGCCGCGACAGCCGTTGAGCGGGGAACTCAATGGCCAAGTGGGATCGGCGAACGGGACGACCAGGAAAGACCGCACGAACCTGATCGGGCTGGGCTCCGGCGTCTTTGCGCTGGGCGCCCCGCGCTCGCTCGAGTTCGGAATTAAGGTCAACTTCTAGTTCCAGCCACGCATCAGCGGCTATTCCTTCGGGCCGCGGCGGGGAACGCAAAACCCCGCCGTGGCCCTTTCCTTAGCTGGGCTTTTTCAACCTGCGCCATCTGCAAGCGCTGTGTTGCGCCTTCTTCCAGCTTAGCGGGATCCAACACTTAGGAGTGGGGTGAGCTTGCTGTCGCTTTGTGGTCCGGTGTTTCAGCTGCAGAATCGCCACAAAAGTGCCGGCGTCGTGAGTCCCGGAGTTTGAGGATCAGGACGCCGCACTCCCAAGCAACCCAGCGCGGTTGCCCCGGCTCTTAATCTGTGGACGGGGACCCGCACAGGAGGCGACGGCCATGTCCAGCCGAGATGCGAGAATTTTGCGTGTGGCGCTTCGAGTGCGGCAAGTTGTCGCAGCCCTGCTCTCCCTATGGATTGGCTGGGCGCCGATGGCCGCAGGGGCGTATGGCCAAACACCCCTGGGGGCTGCGCAGGGCCAGGGCGAGCCGCGGATTCGCGTCGACGTAAGCTTGGTGCTGCTCGACGCCACGGTGAAGGACAAGGCGGGGCGTGTGATGGGCAACCTCAAGCAAGAGGAATTCGTGCTCGACGAGGATGGAGTCCCTCAGCAGGTCGCCCACTTCAGCCGCGACCAGTTGCCTCTGGCTGTGGCCCTGGTGGTGGACCTGAGCGGCTCAATCAAGCCGTTTCTCCGCCCGCTGCGCTACGCGACTTCCACTGCGCTCAAGGCGCTCAAACCCGAAGACGAAGTCGCGCTGTTCACTTTCACCAGCGACGTCGAGCAGCGCGCCCGCCTGACCCGCGACAAGCGCGAGGTCTCCGACCAGATTGAATTCTTCACCGCCGGCGGCGGCACCAACATCAACCGCGCCGTCTACGACGCCGCGCGCTACCTCCGCGACGCGGCTCCGGCAGCGCGCCGCGTCATCGTTCTGGTGAGCGACAACGTGCCCACGGTGAACGACGGCCTGAGCCCGAAGGAAGTGGCAGACGCTGCGCTCGAAGCCGACGCCGCGGTCTATGGCCTCAAGGTGCCCGGCGACAACCCGTTGGTCGCGCGTATGGCGGCTGGCAGCCGCGGCCTCGTCAACGTCAGCAAATTGACTGCGGAGACCGGCGGCGAAATCTTCGAGGTCGAGAAGGAGGGCTCGCTCTTTCTTGCTTTCCAGGCGCTGATTGAGCGTCTGAAAACGCGCTACACCATCGGCTTCTACTCCACACGTCCTGCCGCAGATGGCAGCTTGCGGAAACTCAACCTGCGGCTCCAGCCCAGCTTCGGGGCCAAGGGTAAAGACTACGTCGTGCTCAGCAAGAGTGGCTACTATGCCACCCGGGCGCGGCCCGCCTCGCGGTGAGTCAATAGTCGAAAGCTAAAAGTTAAGTCAGACCTTCCTCTGCCCATCGAAGCCCTCATAAGTTTAGGACAGGCATTCTTGCCTGTCTGCTCGTGCTACTCTCCGCGGTTAGTTAGCCCTCAGCGATCAGTGTTCCAGTAATGATGTAGGATACTCAGTCCCGAATGGGCTCGACGATGTCTGGCGTGCACGTGCGGTTCGATACGGCGTCACCCTTGTTGCTTGTGATTGTGTGCTTCGCTGGGAGCGCCGGCGCCGGCCCGAAGGGGCTAATGCGGAACCAGCAGGCCAGCGCTGGGAAGGCATCAGACTGAACGCAGATGTATGACTACGTGATTGTCGGCGCGGGGTCAGCGGGTTGTGTGCTGGCCCATCGCCTCACTGAAGATCCCAAAATCAAAGTGCTCCTGCTCGAAGCGGGTGGTCCGGACGACGGGCGGGAGATTCAGATTCCCGCGGCGTTTTCGAAGCTGTTCAAGACCGCGTACGATTGGGCCTACTACACCGAAGAGCAGCCACGTCTCAACCACCGCAGAATGTACTGGCCTCGCGGAAAAGTGTTGGGCGGGTCGAGCTCGATCAACGCCATGATCTATATTCGCGGTCACCGGCACGACTACGATCTCTGGTGCCGGCTCGGCAACGCCCGATGGAGCTATGCCGAAGTACTGCCATATTTCAAGAAAGCGGAAAATCAAGAACGCGGCGCTTCCGAATACCACGGCGCCGGGGGTCCTCTGAATGTAGCCGACCTGCGTTGCGTCAACCCGCTCTCCCGCGCCTTTGTCGACGCCTGTGCCGAAGTGGGCCTGCCACGGAATTCCGATTTCAACGGGCCCGAGCAGGAGGGCGTGGGCATGTTTCAGGTCACCCAAAAGGCCGGCAAGCGGCATAGCGCTGCGGATGCTTACCTGAGGCCCGCCCTGAAGCGGCCGAACCTCATCGTGCACACCCGCGCCCAGGCGACGCGGCTGCTACTCGAAGGGACGCGCGCCTCTGGAGTCGAGTACATCCGCAACGGCGCTGTGGACCGGGTCCGCGCGGACCGCGAAGTGATTCTCTGCGGCGGGACCATCAATTCCCCGCAATTGCTGATGCTCTCCGGCATCGGCCCGGCCGATCACCTGACGGCGCTCGAAATTCCGGTGGTCGCCGATCTTCCGGGGGTGGGACAAAACCTGCAGGATCATCTCCTGCTGGGTGTGGCCTACGAATGTAAGCAACCCATCACTTTGGCGGCCGCAGAGACATTCGGGAATCTCCTGCGGTACATGCTTTTCAAGACAGGGCCGCTGGCCTCCAACGTTTGCGAGGCCGGGGGATTCCTCAAGACCAAGTCGGATCTGCCGGCACCTGACTTGCAGCTCAATTTCGGTCCGGTGTTTTACGTCAACCACGGCTTCACGCGGCCCACCGGCCACGGCTTCTCCGTCGGGCCATCGCTGATCCGCCCCCGAAGTCGCGGGCGGATCGCTCTGCTTTCATCCGATCCGCTTGCGCCGCCGCTGATTCAGCCCAACTATTTCTTGGACGATGCTGACCGGCAGGTGCTGGTGGAAAGCGTGGCACTGGCCCGCCGGATCGCCCGGGCGAAAGCCTTCGATGCGTACCGCGGCGCGGAGGTCTTACCCGGTGAGCAGGCACAAAGCCAGAAGGTAATATCGGAATACGTCTGCAACATTATCGAAACTCAATATCATCCGGTGGGCACCTGCAAGATGGGGAGCGATCCGATGGCGGTAGTGGACGCCCGGCTGCGAGTGCGCGGCGTGAAAGGTCTGCGGGTTGTTGACGCCTCCATCATGCCGACAATTGTCGGCGGCAATACCAACGCCCCAACGATCATGATCGCCGAGAAGGCTGCTGACCTCATCAAGGAGGCTGTCTAGCGTCTGTTTCATAACCTATGCGACGGGCTCAGGATGCACGAGATAGGATGTCAGACGACACACAGATCGGTGGCCCGAGCGGCAGGTTTCCACCCACGCGGTGGTCGGCCATCGTGGCGGCCCGTGGTGACGATCCCGCCGAGCGCACCCGTGCTTTCGAGACTATCGTCGCCGCCTACTGGAAGCCGGTCTACAAGTACATCCGCGCCCGCTGGGGCAAGGCCAACGAGGACGCCAAAGACCTGACACAGGAGTTTTTCGCCCGGGTGATGGAGAAAGGTTTTCTCGACAGTTACGATCCTGCGAAGTCGCGCCTGCGAACTTTTCTGCGGACCTGCGTGGACGGCTTTGTGGCCAACCAGGACAAGGCGGCGCGGCGCATCAAACGCGGCGGCGACGCGGTCCTGATGTCGCTCGATTTCCAGACCGCCGAAGGTGAACTGGCACGCAGCGAGCCGCCTGCTCCGGGCACAATGGAGGAGTTTTTTGAGAAGGAGTGGATACGCAACCTGTTCAGCCTCGCGCTTGAAAGACTGCGCGCCGAGTGCGAGGCGCGCGGCAAAGCGATCCACTTTCGGCTGTTCGAGCTCTACGACTTGGAGGGCGAGCGCAAGTCGCGGCTCACCTACGAGCACTTGGCCCGCGAGTTCGGCCTCGCGGTCACCGACATCACAAACCATCTGGCCTTTGCCCGGCGCGAGTTTCGCCGCATCACCCTCGCAACGCTGCGCGAGATGACCGCGAACGAAGAAGAGTTCCGCCGCGAGGCCCGCACGCTACTCGGGGTGGACCCGGAATGAAATGGCTTTCCGACCGCACAGTGGAGCGCCTGCGCGTCGCAGCCCAGGCGCCCGACCTGGCCGGCACTCGCTATCGCCTGATCAGCCACATTGCCCGAGGGGGTATGGGCGCGGTCTGGCTGGCCGAGGATACGGCGCTCGGCCGCCGCGTGGCGTTGAAAATCCTCGACGTGCCGGACGCATCGGGTGAGCTCGCCGCGCGGCTGCTCCGTGAAGCGCGCATCCTCGCGCGGTTGGAGCATCCAGGCATCGTGCCGATCCACGATGTGGGCACGCTGGCCGACCGACGGGTTTTCTACACCATGAAGTTCGTCGAGGGCCGGCGCCTCGATCAACATCTTGAGCATGTCCGGTCGCTTCCGGACCGGTTGCGCCTCTTCCAAAGGATTTGTGAGCCCGTGGCGTTTGCGCACGTGCGCGGCGTGTTGCACCGCGATCTGAAACCGGAAAACATCATGGTTGGTCCCTTCGGCGAGGTCTTGGTGATGGACTGGGGCCTGGCCAAGATCCTCCACGACCCCGCAGAGACTGCGGGCGCAGCGGCTTCGGAGTCCACTCCCTCAGCCGAGGAGTCTTCAGCGTCCACGCGCCTCCCCGTCTTGCCGGGCTTGCCTTCAGTTAAAGCTTCACAGCCGCAAACCGGCCACGGGGTTGTCTTGGGAACTCCAGGCTATATGGCGCCGGAACAAGCGCGCGGCGAAGTCAAGCGGCTTGACGAGCGCGCCGACGTCTTCGCGCTGGGCGCAATCTTGAGATTCTTGCTGACCCCGGACGCAGCGCGCGACGCCACGATCGCTCCGTCACCGGTCCGCGCCTCCAGCGAATCCGCGGCGCGCCCGGAAGCAGCGGGAAGTGCCGTACCGCGTGCTTTGGCGGCTGTCTGCGCCAAGGCCATGTCGCCTGACCCCAACGGTCGGTACGCCTCGGTTCAGGAGTTGGCGGCAGACCTGTCGAATTACCTCGATGGCTTGGCGGTGTCGGCCTATCCCGAAGGCTTGTTCGGGAAACTTGCGCGCCTTTTCGCGCGGCACCGTACGGCAGTTCTACTGGTGCTAGGCTACCTGCTGATGCGCCTGCTGCTGCTCGCTTGGCAGCGGCGTTAAAGGAATTCGGAGAAAAGTTTAATAGAACAGTGGGCCGGGACTTGAGTCCCTGCACCGCGGAGGAACCCGATGAACAAGGCACTGCTCGGTCTGATGTTGGGCGGGATTTTGGGAATCTTTGATGGGCTCACAGCGTGGTTCACTCCCGAGGTCAGGTCCGCGATTCTTCAAATCGTGGTCGGATCGACGATAAAGGGGCTGTTGGCCGGCGTCCTTATCGGGTTCTTCGCGCGCAAGGTGAACTCATTGCCGTTGGGAATCCTCTTTGGGCTCGGGGTAGGCCTGCTATTGGCCTTTGGTGTCGCGCAGATGCAACGGAAGTACTATCTCGAGATCATGTTGCCGGGTGGCCTCTTAGGCGTCATCGTCGGATATGCCACGCAGAAGTTCGGGAGCAGCCCGCAGGCGGCCGGCGCGCGCTCGTAGAATAATTTTCTGTGTGGCGCTCTGGCTCTTCGGTGTGCGAAACTACACGCTCCCGGGTGCGGCATGAAGCGAAGGCTCCGCGTTTCACGGAGCCTCAGTTGCCGAGCAACGAAAAGTACTGGGCTCGCAGCTCGTCGCAACGCAGAATCGTATTGCTGAGGCAAGCTCTCGGGTCTGTGCTGCCGCTCACCGCAGCGCTGTAATGAGATACGACAGAAATACCGGCAAAATAGAAAGCACAATAGAAGCTGACTCATAACCCACGGGGCGCGTCGTCATTCTGAGTCGCGACTGGGGCGTCGGGGTAACCGTGATCGAACACTCCGGCCCTTCAGGGTGAGGTCTCCCGAGGGTAAACCCTGCCGGAAAGATTCGCTCAGAGAAATTCCTCGCCCCCGCGGCAGGTGAGGGATGACGATGCCTTTGGCCGCATTCGGGTGATGAGACAGCTTCTGCCCAAATCCAAGGAGGAAGATACATGCCAGGAAAAGTGAAGCCCATTCCAGAAGGTTTCCACTCGGTGACTCCCTATTTGGTGGTGCGCGACGCCGCACGCGCTCTTGACTTTTACAAGCGCGCCTTCGGTGCCCTCGAGCGCCTCCGCATGCCCGGCCCGGGCGGCAAGATCATGCACGCTGAGATCCAAATTGGCGATTCCATCGTCATGCTCTCCGACGAGGTCCCAGAGATGGGCGCGCGGTCGCCGCAGGCTCTGAACGGGACTCCTGTGGGCATTTTTCTCTATGTCGAAAACGTGGATGCCACCTTCAAACAGGCAGTTGCCGCCGGAGCGACTTCGAAGGCACCCGTGCAGGACATGTTTTGGGGGGACCGCTACGGAAAGCTGACGGATCCGTTCGGGCATGAATGGTCGGTCGCGACGCACAAAGAAGATTTGACTGAGGCGGAGATCAGCAAGCGAGCCGCGGCCGCTTTCTCAAAACCGGCCACGGCCTAAGCGCCATTTGGATGAGTAGTCATGGAAAGGGGTCGGCCGGGCACAGCTCACTGTGCCCGGCGACAGGCCCCTCAATTTGGCCCCAATCGGCGGGTAGAACCCGCCGGCACTTTGAAAGGAGATGAGTTGTGCTGAAAAGGTTTCTGATCGTGTTGCTAGCCACAGTTTGCGTCGCGTCCGCGCAAACACTGACCCAGGCCGAGCGCGACCGCGCGATCAACCATCTGCAAACCACGCGCAAGGCATTCCTCGATGCCACCAAAGGGCTCTCGGAAGCCCAATGGAACTTTAAGCAAGCCCCGGATCGGTGGTCCGTGGCGGAATGTGCCGAACACATCGCACTGGCCGAGGACTTTCTTTTCAAAATCGTTACCGACCAGGTCATGAAAGCTCCCGCGCCTGCGGAGAGAAAAGAAGATATAAAAACGCTAGACCAGTGGGTGCTCACCGCGATCCCCGATCGGACAAACAAAGCTAAGGCGCCGGAACCGCTGGTGCCTAAGGCGCGCTGGTCCTCCAAAGATACCGTGCAGCACTTCCTCGACAGCCGGGCCACGACACTGAAATTCCTGGAGACGACCCCGGACTTGCGCGCGCACGCTATCGATACACCGATGGGCAAGACGCTCGATGGCTACCAGTGGATTCTGTTCATTTCTGCGCATACCGAGCGCCACCTCGCGCAGATCAAGGAAGTGAAGGCCGACGCGAACTTCCCAAAGCAGTAGCGGGCGGAAATGGAGGTTTTTGCGGTAGGTTGAGGCCAGCGTTCCATGCTGCGGCGGTTCGGGAGCCGTCGCACGCTTCGGCTAGCCTTTCAGCGGGCTTCGAGCTTCGCTTTTCGAGCTTCGAACCTCGGCGGGTAGTTGGGGCCGGCGGATTCCAGCAGGCGACGCAGGGATTCGCTGTAGGGAGCCCGCGACACGCCGCGCTCGGTAATAATTGCGGTCACGAAGCGCGCCGGGGTAACGTCAAACGCGGGATTGGCTGCAGCCACGTCCGGGGCGATGCGCACTCCCTGGAAGTGAGTCACTTCTTCCGGCGGGCGTTCCTCGATGGGGATATGATCGCCGGAAGGAATGGAAAGATCCAGGGTAGAGGTCGGAGCAGCCACGTAGAACGGCACGCGGTTTTCGTGTGCCAGCACAGCAATCTGATAGGTACCGATCTTGTTGGCCGTATCGCCGTTGGCGGCAATGCGGTCCGCGCCGACAACCACCGCGCCAACTCCGCCCGTCTTCAAGAAATGTCCCGCCATGTTGTCGGTGATCAGCGTCAGGGGAATGCCGGCCTCGGCTAGCTCCCACGCCGTGAGCCGCGCGCCCTGCAAGTAGGGCCGTGTTTCCGGCACCAGCACCCGAAGCTTGCGACCCTGCGCAATCGCCACGCGGATCACGCCAAGCGCTGAGCCGATGCCTGCAGTGGCCAGGGCGCCGGTGTTGCACTGCGTCATCACCTGGCCGTCGGTCGGCATCAGCTCGGCGCCGAACCGGCCGATGGCTTCATCATCGGTCTTCTTCTCGAGATGGATCTGCTGGGCCTCGACGACCATCGCTTCCCGGATGCCCGCAAGGTCTCCTTTGCCTGCGACCCCGGCCGCGCCGGCTGTCTCCGCGAATCGCCGCTTCATTCGTTCGAGGGCCCAGAACAGGTCCCTGGCGGTGGGACGTGTTCGGGCGAGGGTGTCGCAGATCGCCGCCAATTCCGCCTTCAGCTCGTCAAGCGTGCGCGCGGTCGAGCGCTGCACGCCCAGCGCCACGCCCATCGCTGCGGCCACGCCGATGGCCGGCGCGCCCCGGATGACCATCTCGCGGATGGCGCCCGCGACCTCGCCATAGTAGGTGTAGGTGTGATAGACCACTTCGACAGGCAGCCGCCGCTGGTCGAGCATCACCACACCTTCGTCCGTCCACCGGATGGGTTGCGCAACGTTCAATCTATTTCCCCTGATTTGTGCATGACTATCTTACCGCAAGCCGTGTCTTGCGGCGTCCCACTTCGTGCTGCGGCGGTGGGCGCCGTTGCGGCCCAGGCATGTGACACTAGCCGATTTTCCGGGTCTCACCTAGCCAATTGACCGATGCGGCCGAACACCGGACTGCGGCATCCTGCTCTCGGCGGGATCGCTTCTCCCGCCGAACGTCATGATTCTTGGAGGAAAAGAATGCAAAGAGCGTCATCTGAGAACCCCGGGGAGAGTGCCGGCGCGTTGCTGGCGCTGTCCAACGATCTGGCCGGAGCGGTCGAGCGGGCCGGCCGCGCGGTTGTAGCCATCTACGCCCGGCCGCGCGTTCCCTCGAGCGGCATCCTCTGGCGCCCAGATGTGGTTGTCGCCGCAGATCACACCATCAAGCGCGATGAGGAAATCACCGTGACTCTTCCGGACGGGCGCTCGGTGCCCGCTTCGTTGGCGGGTCGCGACCTCAGTACGGACCTCGCTGTGCTGAAACTGCAGAACGCCGACCTGCCCGCCGCTGAGATCGGCGATACGGCAAGCCTCAGAGTTGGGCATCTAGTGCTCGCGCTCGGGCGGTCTGGGGGGAATAGTCTCGGTGCCAGCCTGGGCGTCATCAGCACACTCAGCGGCGCTTGGCGCACCTGGCGCGGCGGCCACATCGATCAATTCGTGCGCCTCGACCTGGCGATCTACACCGGATTTTCCGGCAGCGCGCTGGTCGACGCATCCGGCCGGGTGGTGGGCCTCAACACTTCGGGGCTGGCCCGCGGAATGGCTCTGGCCATTCCCACGTCGACGGTCAACCGCGTCGCCGAGGAGCTGCTGGTAAAAGGACACATTGCCCGCGGATACCTGGGTCTCGGGATGCAACCCGTGGTTCTGAGCCACGCGCTCCAGAAGAAGCTCGGATTGCCCAGCAATTCCGCGCTCATCATCGTCAGCGTCGAGCCCGACGGACCCGCGGAGAAAGCCGGCGCGCTAATTGGCGATGTGCTGGTTGCGCTCGATGGGACCCCGGTAAGCGACACTGATGATGTACAGGCCAAGCTCGGCCGGGAATATATCGGGAAAGAGCTTACGGCATCTATTCTTCGTGGGGGAGCTGTGGCTGAGCTAGTGATCCAGGTGGGCGAGCGCCCGCGGAAAGATAAGTAACATGGCGAGCGCAGACAGGTTTGCTTCACAGGCAAGCTCCGCTCTTGCAGCCGAGATCGCGGCCGTGGTCGAACGGTTGCGCCGCGTCACCGTGCAGGTCCGCGGCGGGCGCGGAGGCGGGGCGGGTGTCCTCTGGTGCTCGGACGGCCCGCGAAGCCACTGGATTATTACCAATGCCCATGTGGCACGCGGCCCGCGCGCGGGGTTGGTGCTTCCGGACGGGCGTTTCCTTTACGCCGAGGTCCGAGCGACAGATCCGCAGCGCGACTTAGCCGCGCTCAGCGTACCGGCTGCGGGCCTGCCCGCTGCCGACATCGGCGACTCCGGCGGAATACGCGTCGGTGAACTAGTGCTCGCGGTTGGCAATCCCTGGGGACTTGTCGGCGCGGTTGCTGCCGGGATTGTCCATGCTGTCGGTCCCATCTACGCATGCAACAGGCCGAGCTGCATCCAGGCCGACGTGCGGCTGGCGCCGGGCAACTCTGGCGGGCCGCTGGCAGACGCGCGCGGCCGCGTCATCGGCATCAATAGTATGGTCGCTGGGGGTTTGGCCCTGGCCATCCCGAGTAACGAGGTGGAGCGATTCCTCCGTGGCCTGGGCCGCCAGTGCGGGGACGCAACGGAGGCGGCGTGACCCGCGTTCTGGTCGCAGCCACCTCTGGGATCGTTCGCAGAGGCTTGGAGACACTTCTCGCCGCGAGCCCGAATCTCACGGTGGTAGGCAGCAGTTCACTCGATGCGACCACGCTCGCAGAGCGGCTGGAAGACCTCCAGCCGGACGTCGTACTACTGGAACTGAGGCCGCAGGAAGACGACTCGGTTGCGCGTCATCTGCCCGCTTTTGGTCCAGGTCCTGGCGCGCCTGCTATCGTGGTGCTGGCGGACCCCCCATACGGTCCCTGGATAGCCGAGGCTTTACGCTCCGGCGTACGCGCGGTCTTGCCGCCAGAGGCAGCGCCCGAGGAGATTGTGGCCGCCGTCGAAGCTGCCGCAACTGGCCTGGTGGCTTTGCACCCTGACGCGGTGGAAGCGTTGCTACCCGCCGCGCCACCCTCTCCACGCTCGATGCCGGCCTCCCCGCATCCGCCCCTGAGCTCTCGCGAAGTTGAGGTACTGGGCATGCTCGCCGAGGGTCTGGGCAACAAACAGATCGCGTGGCGCTTGGGCATTTCAGAACATACCGTGAAGTTTCACCTCAGCTCGATCTTTACCAAGCTGGATGTGTCGAGCCGTACCGAAGCCGTTGCCCTCGGGGTCCGCCTGGGTTTGATCATGCTGTGAGAACGCAACAGAATGTCCAGAAGGCGTCGGGGAAGCGGCGCAGACCCTCGGTGCCAAAGTAGAACCCAATGCAGAGGGTGCTGTTGTAGCTCAGGTGGAGCAGGTAGCTTGCGAGCACCGTGCCCGTGCGTGCACGCGCAAATGTAAACACGATCCCCACAATCATTAGCAGCGCGAGCTGTCCCCAGGCGCCCCGCAATTGCTCCGCATGAATCAACCCGAACAATACACCGGTGACGAATACGCCTGCCGGGACACCGAAGCTGCGCGCCAGCACCGGATAGATGTAGCCTCGGAAGACGGTTTCCTCCACCAGCGGCGCGGCAAGGATCGCCAGGGTCATGATCACAAGTGCGCCCTGGCGGTCGTGGAAAAGCTTCTCGATGGGTGGCGTGCCCTTGGTGGGGATCCACTTATTGGCAACCATGTTGACGAAAGCCAGCCCGACGCCTCCGGTGACGCAGGTTGCGTAGCGAAAGCCGCCGGACAGCGCGTGCGGGGGCAGGGGTCGCCAACCGATCGTGCGCCAGAAAGGTGCGTGGTGGCGCAGCCGCACCATCAGATAAAGGTAAAGCATCAACCCGCCGAACCACACTGCCTGCCGCGCGCCGATGAACAGCGCGCTGCTTGTCGCCAGCTTCTGCAATTCCACCCAATTCAGGTGTAGCTTGGCGAGGGCGTAGACCTCAAAAACCATCTCCAAACTCACCAAGCTGCCGACGGCGAAAGCAATGAAGAGCGCGAGGCAGCCCCACGCCCACGGCGTGCGCAAATCTTCGGGCACCCCGGCCTGCGCCTCTGGCGCTGGCACCTGCTGTGAGCTCGGGGGCAAAGACCGGTCAGCGGATTGCCCCCCCTCGGCCGGCAAGTCTCCGGGCGAGTCGATCGGGGGAAAATTGTCTTCGGGCGCGCTCAACGTTTACGCCTCGACTGTCCGATTCTCCGGCCCCTGCCGGGACTAGCCTCCACCAACGCCGCCGCCAGCAGCGGCAACATAATCTCATGATGGCCCGTCAGCGCATATCCGTGCGAATCGCTGCTGTGGCCGCGGCGCGCGGGCGCAGTCGGCCGCTTCACCACATTTTGCAGTGGCCGGTAGTGCTGGATGAAGTCAAAATTTGCGGTGGTAATCGGCCGCAACGCTGTCCCTAGATTTCGCACCACCGATACCGCTTTCAGGAACACTTCGGGCAGCATCACCGCCGAGCCCCAGTTCAGATAGACACCGCCGGCATGCATCTGCTTCACCAGCGCGCAGAATAGACGAAAGTCATGGTGCGTCGCAGCGCCCAGCGCCGCGCCGTCCGCCGAGCGGTGCATGTGCGGGATGTCGGTGCCGATCGCAAGATGCACGGTCACCGGCACGCGCGCGCGGTAGGCCGCGATCAGCACGCTCGACTCGGGATATTTCACCCGCAAGCGCCCGCTGGTCAGCAGCTTCCCCGCCGCTTCGCCCATCCCGATTCCGCTGCGGTGAGCGCCCACGGCGATTTCATTCAGATAGAGCCCAGTTTCCTCGGCCATGCCGAATGCGCCGCCGCCCAGCGCGGCCTCGACGTCTTCGGAGGTGTTGCCGGCCAGTGCGATCTCGAAATCGTGCACCAGCCCGGCGCCGTTTGTCGCGATGCCGCTGATGAAGCCGCGCCGGATCATGTCAATCAGCACTGGCCCGAGCCCGACCTTGAAGACGTGACCGCCCAGGCCCCACAGAATGGCCTTGCGGCGCGCTCGCGCGCGGAGGATAGCCCCCGCCACCGCGCGCAGATCGTCCGCGGCCAGAATCCGTGGCAGTGAGTCCAGAAACTTCGCCACCGTTGTCCCGCGCTGGTGTGGCTTCACGAAGTCGCGTACACTCACCTTGCTCTTCCGCGTCGCCAGCGGATAGGTTCGGATCTTCTCCAGGCCGAGCGGCTCAATGTCGTAGATGCCCATGTTAGGGAAGCTCGTCGCTATTAACCCTCAAGCGCGCCCGTGCGCAGCACTCTACTTGCACCACGCAGGCCGCGCAAGGGTCGCGCCGAATGTGCGTGGGGGCAGGGCACGCCGCAGCGGTTCAGGCATGCACAGTTTCTAACGCCGGCGTCCCGCAAGCGATTCTCACTCCCACGCGCGCCTCGTTGCAGGGTTCTGCTTCAAGGCCCACACTTGCCGCCAGGATGTGCTGCTTGAATCAGTAGTTTGATCCGAGCGCTGCGAGCCTAACTGGAGGAGCGCGTCGTTTGTTTTTATGGATTTGGTGATTGAAAGTTGCCGTTGAGGACGCGGGCCAGGACTTGGCCGGTATAGGATTTCTTGTTGCGCGCGACCTGCTCAGGAGGCCCTTGCGCCACGATGCGCCCGCCGGCTTCGCCGCCTTCGGGCCCGAGATCAATGATCCAATCGGCCTGCTTAATGACGTCGAGATGGTGCTCGATGATCACCACCGTATTGCCGAGGTCCACCAGACGGTTCAGCACGTCGAGCAGTTTCCGCACGTCGTCGAAGTGCAGTCCGGTGGTGGGTTCGTCCAGGATATAAAGAGTGCGGCCGGTCTGCCGCTTGGAAAGCTCTTTGGCCAGCTTGATGCGCTGCGCCTCGCCACCGGATAGCGTTGTGGACGATTGCCCCAGTTGTATGTAGCCCAGACCGACGTCCACCAGAGTTTCCAGTTTCTGCCGGATCTGCGGGATGTTTTCGAGAATCTTCAGCGCGTCTTCCGCCGGCATATCGAGCAGGTCGGAAATGGAGTAGCCTTTGTAGTGGACGGCAAGCGTTTCGGCATTGTACCGCCGCCCGCGGCACACTTCGCAGGTGACGTACACATCGGGAAGAAAATTCATCTCGATGCGCCGCAAGCCGTCGCCCTGGCACGCCTCGCAGCGCCCGCCCTTCACGTTGAAGCTGAACCGTCCGGGACGGTAGCCGCGCTCGCGCGATTCCGGCAGCATGGCAAACAGCTCGCGGATGGGCGCAAACACGCCGGTGTAAGTGGCTGGGTTCGACCGCGGCGTGCGGCCGATCGGCGCCTGGTCAATCTCAATCACCTTATCAATGTGCTCGGTGCCCTGGATCTCTGTATGCGGGCCGGGCCGCTCCATCGAGCGGTAGAGCTTCTGCGCCAGCGCGCGATAGAGGATGTCGTTCACCAGAGTGGACTTGCCCGAGCCCGAAACTCCTGTGATCACGGTGAGCATGCCCAGTGGCAGCGTCACATCGATGTTCTTCAGGTTATTCGCCTGCGCGCCAAGGACGGTAATGGCCTTGCCGTTGGGCGAGCGGCGCTTCTCCGGGATGGGAATCTTCAATTCGCGCGCCAAGTACCGCCCCGTGAGCGAAGCGGGGTTCGTCGCGATATCGCTCGGCGAGCCGATGGCGACCAGGTGCCCGCCGGCGTTGCCGGCGCCCGGGCCCAAGTCCACGACGTAGTCGGCTCGGCGTATGGTCTCCTCGTCATGCTCCACGACGAGCACTGTGTTCCCCAGGTCTCGCAATCGCCCCAGCGACTGCAGCAGGCGGTCGTTGTCGCGCGCGTGCAACCCGATGGAGGGCTCGTCAAGCACGTAGAGCACCCCGCGCAGCCGCGACCCGATCTGCGTCGCCAGGCGAATGCGTTGCGCCTCGCCGCCGGAGAGCGTTGCCGCCGAGCGGTTGAGACTCAGATAGCTCAGGCCGACGGCCAGCAGGAAGTCGAGCCGCTCGGCAATTTCGCCGAGCGCGCGCCCGGCGATCTCGCGTTGTCGCGAGGTGAGCTGCTTCAAGATCTTGTCCACCGCGGGCCGCGCCTCGCTGATGGCCAGCGCCGTAAAATCGGCAATCGACCAGCCCGCGATCTTCACTGCCAGGCTCTCGGGCCGCAAGCGTCGCTCGCCGCACGCGCTGCAGGGCACCGGCGACATGTACTGCGTCATCCACTCGCGGTAGCTGTCGGAGTTTGACTCCTCGAAGCTGCGCTCGAGGAAGCTGAAGACGCCGGCGAAACGCAGGCCCTTCACCACGCCGCCCAGACCCCGGCCGTTTCCACTGGCGTTGCTGGGGGGATTGCCGTAGAGGATCAGGTTCTGCACGCGGCGCGGCAGTTTTTCAAACGGCTGATTCAGGTCGAACCCGTGCGCATAGGCTGCCAGCTCGAGCGTGCGTTTCAAGTACGTCGAGCCGGAACCTGGCCCCAAGCCTCCTTCAAACAGCGGCCGCGACCAGTCCGCAATCACCTTGGCCGGGTCGAGATCGTATTTCGAGCCGAGGCCGTTGCACGCCGGGCAAGCGCCGTAGGGCGAGTTGAAGCTGAACGACCGCGGCTCGAGCTGCGGCACCGAGATGCCGCAATCGGCGCAGGCCAGTTTCTCCGAATACATCTGCTCGGCGCCGCCGACCACCGCCACGGTCACCAGGCCCCGCGCCAGCTTCAGCGCTGTGGCAATCGAAAGCTCGAGGCGCTTGGCGATGCCGGGCTTCACCAGCAGGCGGTCCACAACGACTTCGATGGTGTGGTTCTTGCGCTTGTCCAGGCGAATCGGCTCGTCGAGTTGCCGCAGTTCGCCATCGATGCGCGCGCGAATGAACCCATCCTTGGCGAGTTTTTCGAGCTCCTTCTTGTACTCGCCTTTGCGGCCCCGCGCGATCGGCGCGAGGATCATGATGCGATCTTCGGGCTTGAGCTGCAGGATGGTCTGGACGATCTGCTCGGTCGATTGCCGAGTGATGGGCTTGCCGCAGTTGGGGCAGTGCGGCGTCCCGATCGAGCTATAGACCACACGCAGGTAATCGTAGATTTCGGTGATAGTGCCTACGGTCGAACGCGGCGAGCGCGTCGTCGTCTTCTGCTCGATGGCGATCGACGGCGAAAGCCCCTCGATGGAGTCCACTTCGGGCCGCTCCATCTGATCGAGGAATTGCCGGGCGTAGGCGGAAAGCGACTCGACGTAGCGCCGCTGGCCCTCGGCATAGATGGTGTCAAACGCCAGCGATGATTTGCCTGAACCCGACAGCCCGGTGATCACGGTCAGGGTGTTGCGCGGGATTTCCAGGTTGAGGTTCTTCAGGTTGTGCTGCCGGGCGCCGCGGACAACGATTTTGGTCAGGCCCATAGGTCAAGTGTCGGGGGCGGGGAGTCAGGTATCAGGGCTCGGCCCTGATGTTTCCATTCTCACCGCAGAAATAGATCTGGCTTGACGGCTGCTGCATGCCCCACAGTGCCAGCCGCTGCAAAGCTAGGACACTGCGGCCAGCGTAACCCCTCACAATAGCAAGGCGCGTTTTGTGGGTCAAGGATGCCTCCTCTCCTGCCTCTCCTGACTTCCCTGACATCTCCTGACATTTCCTGCAACTTCTGGAACGCGGTATGTCTATCTTGCTGGAGGGCGGACACTTGCGCCTTTGTGCTCACGGGATGCTTGGCAAGAATGAACGCCCGCGGCCCCTGTGGCAAATTAGGGGGGCTCCGGAGGCTAGCACGGCCAGCGGAATATTTTCCCGGGGAGTTTCGTTTTTACCGACCTGTGGAAAAATCAACTCCTTTAGACATAAGGACTTAGCTTTGGCGCACGGCGTGCCTTTTATTCCCGCGAGGGGGGAGGACGAGCCGAGGATCCCTTTTAGGGGATTGAGGGCTGGGCCGGCCCGCTCTTCCCCCGTCTGCTTCCGCCGCTCACCCCAAACACACCCAAATGACCACACCCATTACCGGCGGAAGCTCGCGCCACGGTTGTCACTCACTCCTGCCCCGGACCTGCGTCCCCGAAAAGCCCCACCAGCTACGGAGTCGGGCCTAGGCTTCCTTTGGGCTAACTCGAACGCACCGCCACAGCTGACTTCGTGTTACTTCTTAACGTATAGATCGGGAAATTGCTCGCGAAGATGGGCGACCTTGGGGAGATCATTAATCACGATGTAAGGGTCGTTTGGGTGATGGACAGCGTAGTCCTGGTGGTAAGCCTCTGCCGGATAGAAATCCTTGAGGCGGATGACCTGAGTGACGATAGGGCGCGGATACACCTTGGCCTCGTTGAGCTGATCCATATAGGCTTGCGCAATACGCAGTTGTCTCTCGGTGGAGAAAAAGATCACTGAGCGATACTGAGCCCCCGTGTCCGGTCCCTGCCTGTTCAATTGCGTGGGATCGTGCGCCACTGAGAAAAAAACTTTGAGTATCTGCCCGAACGAAACCTGAGACGGATCGTAGATGACCTTGACGGATTCGGCGTGCCCGGTTGTTCCCGCGCTGACCGTCTCATAATGAGCCGTATTTGCGGTCCCTCCAGAGTACCCCGCCGTTACGCTGATGACGCCTTTGACGTGCTCAAACACGGCTTGGATACCCCAGAAGCAACCCCCTGCAAGTACGGCGGTCTGCTGGCCACTCGTCGCGGCCAAGGGATCGTCCACGACGGGACTCGGAATGACAGTGGCGCTTGCCGAGTTGCACGCCACTAGCGCAGCGAGAGCGAGAAAACCTGAAAGCCCGGCGAAGCTACGGACAAGAAAGCGAAACATATTGAGACCTCCTTTTATGAGCAACCAACTCGGCAGCGCCATGTTCCCGAATCGGCCAACATCCTTTATCATCCTTTGATGAATCTCAACGCCACAGAGTTCATGCAATAGCGCAGACCGGTTGGTTTGGGACCATCGTCGAAGACATGGCCTAGGTGCGCATCGCAGCGGCGACAGGACACTGCCGTCCTCCGCATTCCCAAACTCCTGTCAGCGAGTTCCACGACATTCTCCTTGGCAATCGGTGCCCAGAAACTGGGCCAACC
>Ga0209804_1000738_pt1 | contig 23934 bp, 20 predicted proteins | sample GraSoiAngelo_139_FD_185896 | JGI IMG/M metagenome (GOLD analysis project Ga0209804, IMG submission 185896) | Grasslands soil microbial communities from the Angelo Coastal Reserve, California, USA - 14_0929_12_20cm (SPAdes) (version 2) | ecosystem: Environmental > Terrestrial > Soil > Grasslands ... | reverse complement strand
CGTGCTTATTCGTGCAGGGCGCCGAGCGTCAGGCCGCGGACGAGGTGCCGCTGGACCAGGAGGCCGAGCGCGATCGATGGCACCAGCGAGATGACGGTGAGCGCGCTCGACTCCCCGTACTGGGCGCCCTGGAAGCCCAAGAACGAGCGAAAGATGGAGGGGAGCGTGAACGCGGTCCGGCTGGTCAGGATGAGGGCGAAGAAAAATTCCGTCCACGCGTAAATGAAGGCGAAGACCGCCGCGGTGACGATCCCGGGGGCCGCCAGGGGGACGGCGATCATTTTCAGCACCTGCCATCGGCTGCATCCGTCGACCCGCGCGGCGTTCTCGAGCTCCACCGGCATTTGCCGGAAATAGGCGTACATCGTCCAGACCGAGAACGGCAGGCTGAACACCGTGTAAATGAGGATCATGCCGGTGTGCGTGTCGTTGAGACCGACGGTTCGGTAGAGCAGGAACACCGGGAGCACGACGGCGATGCCGGGAAGAAAGCGCTGGGAGAGGACCCAGAAGGCCAGGTGCTGCCCCCCCGTGTGGAAGCGGGCCAGACTATACGCCATCAGCGTGCCCACGGCGACCGAGAGCACGGTCGTGGCCGACGCGATGATCAGACTGTTGATCAGCCCCTGCATCCCCCGGTACGAGTACAACGCCGCCGTGTAGTGCACGATCGTGGGCTCTGACGGAAATACGACCGGGGGCACCGCCAGAAAATCGCTGACGGGCTTGATCGAGGTGATGACCATCCAGTAGAGCGGGAGCAGCAGGAACAGCAGGAAGCCGCCGATGTAGAGGAACCGCACGAGTTCCCAGCCGCGCGCGCGGTGGAGCCCGGCGCCCCCCTCCCCCGGCCGAGCCATCCCGGCCTTTCCCATCACGCGGTCTCCGGGCGGAGGAGCCGCCGGACCAGCACCGAGATCACGGGAATCGTGAGGAGCAAGAATATCCAGCTGCCGGCCGTCGCCTGCGAGATGTGGAACTCCTGGAATCCCTTCTCATACAGATAGAACGCGGCCGTGTACGTGTTGGTCCCGGGGCCGCCGCCGGTCATGATGTAGATGATGTCGAACAGCTTGACCGCGTCGAGCAGGCGGAACGCGACGGCGAGCAGCAGGATCGGCGCCACCAACGGGAGGCTGATTCTAAAGAACGTGTGCCACGGAGATGCGCCGTCCAGTTGGCCCGCCTCGTAGAGCTCGTGGGAAATCGAGGTGAATCCGGCCAAGAGGATCACGAACATGAAGGGCGTCCACTGCCACGCGTCCGCCAGCACGACGGCGATGTAATTCCAGGGCGCCTCCGTCAGCCAGCTGATCGTCACCGGATGGCCGAGCAGCCGGCTGAGGACGTAGTCCGTTGGGCCGAAGGGGCGCTGCAGGAGCAGCCCCCAGAACTGGCCGACGATGGCCGGGCTCATGAACAGCGGCATGATCACGATCGGCATGACGATCCCCCGGCCGCGGAACGGCCGCACCATCGCCACGGCGAGCAGCAGTCCGAGCACAAGCTCGAGCGCGACGACCGCCGATGAGAGCACGATCGTGTTGATCAGCGCGGTGGCGGCGACAGGATCGACGACCACGTCCTTGAAGTTCTGCCACCCGACGAAGTCGTGGCCCGGGATCTGGAAATCGTAATTGACGACATTGACCCACAGCGAGTACACGAGCGGGTAGGCCGACAGCAAGACGATCAGGATGACCGCGGGGAGCACCAGCAGCACGCTGAAATAGCGATCGATCCACGCGGACAAGAGCCTGCTCCGGCCGGAGATGCCGCGGCCCCGGCCGGAGACGCCGGTCCCGGCGGGGGCCTCAGCCGCCCGGCGGTGATCCACGACGGCGGGAGACTCCCGCTTCGGGACAATGGACGAGCGACCCATGGCCGCCCGTCTACGTCAGCTTCACGCTGAGCCCCATCGTGGCGATGGTGTGATCGGGATAGGCGCCGGGCAGCTTCATGAACTGCTGGTAGGCGTCGCGCTGCTTCTCCACGCCGAGCTTCCGCGTGACGGCGTCCCACTCGCCGGCGGCCCGCTGCAGAGCGGCCTTCGGGTCCTGGCCCGCCCACACCGCGGTGCACATGCGGTCGACGGAGAGCGCGTAGTCCTGCCACCCCGGCATGATCATGTCGAGGACCGCTTCGTTGCTCGAGTTGTTCAGGGTCACGAGATACTCCGCCGCCGCCGGCCACAACGAGCGGTAGAGCGGCGACTTGTAGTGAGACAGCCGGTAGGGATCGCGCAGCGTGTACGGCAGCATGACGCGCGCCAGTGAGACCGGAGGACTCGTCACCCATTGCATGAAGAGGTACGCCGCCTCCGCGTTCTTCGATCCCGCGGCGAGCGACTTGACGTATCCCGAGGCCATCTCCCCGTGTCCCCCCGGCATGGGCGCGTATCCCACTTTGCCGGCGATCTCAGACTTCGGGACGAAGTTGATCGACTTCGAGCGCTGCGCATAGTTCTCCGACATCCGCCCCGTCGGCGGCCAGGAGTAGATCATCGCCACTTTCCCCTGCAGCCACGCCACCCACTGCGCCACCGCGTCGAGATCGTTGTTCCCGGGAACCGACGCCTTGTTCTGGGCAATCATTTGCTGGAACGTCTTGAGTCCCGCCGGCGAGTTGAGCTGTGCCTTCATCGTCTGGGGATCGAAAAAGACTCCGCCGTTCGCGCGAAACTCCTGTACGAAGGCGAACTGGTTGCCGGGACTTCCGGCCTTGCGGAAATTCGCCGTCCCGTACACGTTCGGGGCCAATTGGTCGGTAATGAACTGCGCCACCTGAGAGTACTCGTCCCAGCTCTGGGGGACGCGCAGCGCCTGCCCGTACTTGGCCTTGTAGGCCTGCTGCAGCTTCGGATCCCCGATGACGTCCTTGCGGTAGTAGAGGCAGAGTTCGTCGCCGTCGTCGAACACGCCCCAGCGCTTTCCTTTGAACGTCGGCAGGAACTTGTACAGTGGATGGTAGTCGTCGAGATCGGCCGGGTTCATGTATGTGCCGACGAACTCGTCGATCGGCTGGATCACCCCCCCGTTGGCGAGGGAGGGAATCCAGGCCGGCTCGATATCGAGGATGTCGTAGGCGCCGGAGTTGGCGATGTGCTCCGCGATCGGCTTGGAGTACTGATCGGGATGAGGAAGCTCGATCACGTTCTGGGGAATCCCCGTCAGCGCCTGCCACTGCGGCCCCGAGTAGTTCTTCGGCTCGAGCGCCTGCAGGCCGGACTCATAGGTGACGTTGAGGGTGGCGCCCTTGAGCTTCTTCGCGGCCTGCACCGCCCGGTACGCCGATCCGTCGGTGGGGCCCTTGGTCGATGCCTCCACGGCCGCCGCCTGCGCCTTCCCCAACGGCGTGTCGGGAGGCGCCAGTTCCACGTTCACCGGCCCCGCGGCCGACGCCCGATCTGGGCTCAACAGGGCCGCGGCCGGCCCGACCAGGGCGGTCCCACCGATGAGCTGGGCCAGCCTCGTCAGGAACGTTCGCCGGGACCCCTCACCGCGCAGCCAGGCGTCGACCTCCTCCGACAGCCCCTTGTGGAACTCTCGGTCATCCCGCCCGCTTCCGTCACTCATCCTGTTCCCCCCCTTTGCGGCATGCCTGTCCCCTGCCCGCTGACCGGCGCTCAGCCGCGAGCGGCGCCGGATGCCAGCGCCGCCGCCGCCTTTCGCGTTCCGTCGATGCCGTTCTTCAAGCCCTGACCGTAGATCCAGAGGTCGCCCCAATACGCCACACAGCGGTACCCCTTCTTCAGCATGACCGCGGCCTCGTCGACGCTGCCGGCCATGAAGCCCGCGGGCTTTCGTGCCGCGGCCGCGGCCGCGGCGATCCGCTCCACGGCCGCAAGGTAGCGCGGGTGGGTGAACTGGGCCGGGATCCCCATCGACGCGGTCAGGTCGAAGTGACCGAGCCACAGGACGTCGATGCCCGGGACGGCGGCGATCTTTTCCACGTTCTCGAGGCCCGTCACCGTCTCGATGAGGGCGACGAGCATCGTTTCCTCGTTGGCGCTCGTCATCTTGGCCAGCACGTCGCCCCCGGCATAGTCGTCGTGGGCGACGCCGAACGCCGCGCCGCGCCGGCCCAGGGGCGGGTACTTGGCCGCCTGGACAATGCCCTGGGCCTGCTCGACCGTCTCCACCATCGGGGCGATGATCCCCATCGCGCCCAGGTCGAGCGCCTGGGAGATCAGATGATACTGCGAAGCGGGAACGCGCACGAGCGGGACGGTGTCGACCGCCCGCGCCGTGGCGAAGAGCATGCGGAGCACGTCGGTCGTCCACCCGCTGTGCTCCTGGTCGTAGAACAGAAAATCCGCCCCGGCCGCCGCGGCGATGCGGGCGATCCCGCTCGTGTTGAACTCGAAGATGATGGTCCCAACGCACACTTCCCCGGCGCGCAGCCGCCTCTTGACGGTGTTCTGCCTCATGATCCCCCGACAGTCTGGCCGCGCGCTGCGCGCTCCCCGTACCGCCGCAGCCGCTCCCGGAAGCGCGGGGTGGCGAGCACGTCGCGGTTGGCGACATACTGGGGCGCCCGCCCGGCCGCAATATCCAAGATCGACGTCCAGGCGCTGCGTCCGTTGTCGGCAAAACACTGGTCGGTCCAGCAGATCGCGTGCGGCGTGACGATGACGCTGTCCAGCGCAAACAGCGGGTCATGCGCATCGGGAGGCTCGCGCTCGAAGACGTCGAGGCCGGCTCCCTGGAGGCGTCCGGCGCGGAGGGCCTGGGTCAGCGCCGCCTGATCGACGATCGGCCCGCGGGCCACATTGATGAGGTAGGCGGTGGGCTTCATCAGCGCCAGCCGCCGCGCGTCGATCAGATGGCGCGACTCATCGGTGAGGGCCGCGCAAATGCAGACGAAATCCGCCGTCCGGAGCAGGTCGTCCAGGCCGGCCAGCTCGGCGCCCACCGACGCCGCGGCCTCGCGGTCGACGTAGGGATCGTGCGCGATGAGCCGGAGCCCAAACGGCCGGGCGAGCCGGCAGACCTCTCGCCCGATGTTGCCGAGGCCGATGATACCGAGCACGCGGTCCACGACACCCATGCCCATGTGGTCCCCTTTCTCCGCCCAGCGGCCGGCGCGCGTGAGCCGATCCTTGACGAGGAGTTTCTGGCTGAGCGCCAGGACATACGTCACCGCCGCGACCGCGACCGGCCGGCGGACGCCGTCCGGTGTGATCGTGACCGCGATGCCCCGCTGGGTGCACGCGTTGACGTCGACGGAATCGTACCCCACGCCGAATCGGGCGATGATCGCGAGGCGGTCGTTCCCCTCCAGCGTCTGGGCGGTCACTTTGGGCGCAAGCACGAGGAGAGCATCGTAGCCGCGGACCAACTCGTTCTGCACCTCGGGCGTATCTCTGGCCAGGTACTCCCACTCGATATCGGGGCGGTCCCCGACGAGCTCGAGCCCGATCCCGAACCTGAGCTCGCCTTTTGCGTTGAGAAAGTCCCGCGTCAGGCCGACTCTGAACCGTCCCTCCATGGCCCTCTCAACTCCCTGCTCAGACCTGTTGGGCCGCTACGCTGGTGTACGGCAGGTGCACAATGGGCGAACGGAAACTCCGGGCTCGCGGTTGCGCTTCGACGCTGGAATTCGTCTATCCTCCAGGGCGCCCCGGACGGGGCCCCGCGGGGACCGGATCCACGCCCGATGAGGCGAGCACCTCCGAGTAGGACACCGGAGTGGGGAACATCTTCCACGGGTTCATCACCCCGCCGGGATCGAACACCGCCTTGAGCCGGCGCATGGCCCCTAGGTCCGCTTCGGTGAAGATCCAGCGCATGTAGTTGTTTTTCTCGAAGCCGATGCCGTGCTCTCCCGAGATCGTGCCCCCGGCCTCCACGCACAGCCGCAGCATCTCTTCCCCCGCGCGGATGACCCGGACGGTTTCCCCGGGGACGCGCGCGTCGAAGATGATCAGCGGGTGCAGGTTGCCGTCGCCGGCGTGGAACATGTTCACCAGAGTCAACCGCTCGCGCCGGGCGATCTCCTGCACACGCCGCATGATCGCGGGGAGCTGGGAGCGGGGCACGGCGGCGTCGTGCAGGTAGTAGTTGACCGCGATCCGCCCCATCGTCCCAAACGCCGCCTTGCGCCCGAGCCACAGCGCCTGCCGCTCCTCCTCGGCGTGGGCGATGCGGACCTCCGCGGCGCCGTGGCGCCGGCAGATCGCGTCGACGAGGCGATCCAGCCGCGGCAGGGTCTCGCGCAGCCCCTCCACTTCGATGAGGAGCACCGCTTCGGCGTCCAGCGGATAGCCGGCGTGGACGAACGGCTCTATCGCCTGGATGGCGTTGTGGTCCATCATCTCGAGGGCGACGGGGCCGACGCCCCGCCCGATGATCTCGGTGACGGCTTCGCACGCCCGGTCGAGATCCTTGAAGATCGCGAGCGCGGTGGTCAGCGCCTCCCGCCGCCGCAGGAGGCGCACCCACACGCGCGTCACGATGCCGCAGGTGCCTTCCGACCCGACGAGCACCCCCGTGAGATCCAGCCCGGGGCCGTCCGGGCCCTCGGCGCCGACGCGGACCAGCGCCCCGCTCGGCAGCGCCACCTCCAGCCCGAGCACATGGTGGGTCGTCACCCCGTAGGCGATGGTATGCGGGCCGCCCGAGTTGTGGGCGACGTTGCCGCCGATGCTGCTGGCGTACTGGCTGCTGGGATCGGGCGCGTAGAAGTAGCCCTGGGCGGCCACCGCCCTCGTGAGATCGATGTTCGTGACCCCCGCTTCGACGACCATGACGCGGTTGTCGAGATCGATCTCGAGGATCCGGTTCATGCGGGTCATGACCACCACCAGGCCGCCGACGATCGGCAGGGCCCCGGCCGACACCCCGGTGCCGGCCCCGCGGGGCACCACCGGCACCCCGTGCCGGGCGGCGGCCCGGAGGACCCGCGCGACCTCCTCCGCGGATCCGGGGAGCACCGCGAGGTCCGGGACCGCCGTGATGTTGGACGCGTCGTACTCGTACGCCAGCAGGTCGCCCGGCTCCGAGAGCAGATGCTCGGCCCCAACGATCTCCCGGAGTTCGTCTGTGAGCGCGGCGCGGGAAGCGAGGCGGACGCGGGCGGCGGCGAGGCCCATATTGGGCGTGGATTCCTTCACACGGTGGGGAGCTGGGACGCTCTCCAGGCGGAGATCCCGCCGACCAGGTCGGTCACCTCGCCCACGCCGTAGTGCTGCAGGACGCTGGCGGCGATCGACGAGCGGTAGCCGCTGGCGCAGTGGACGACGATCGTCCGCGGGCCGTGGGGCACCTCGCGCAGCCGCTCGGGCAGGTGTTGGAGGGGGATGTGCCGGCTGCCGGCGATGCTCGCGGCCTTCCGCTCGGCGTCGGTCCGCACATCGAGGACGATCGGAGGATCGGGAGAGGCCAGCTGTTCGGCCAGGGTCGGCGCCGTCACGCGGGGCACCCGCCCGACCAAATCGGGCCGCGCGTCGACCGCTCCCATGCCGCCATCAAGATACCCGGCGATGTGGTCGAACCCGATGCGGCCGAGCCTCAACGCCGATTCCTGCTCCCGCCCAGAGCCCGCGATGATGACGATCGGCGCCGCCCGGTCGAGCAGCGTCCCCGCCCAGCTCGCGAACTGGCCGCCCAGGCCGATGTTGATGCTGCCCATCACGTGGGCTCCGGCAAAGTCGGCGGGATCCCTGGTGTCCAGCACCTGGGCCCCCTCCTCCCGCAGCCGCAGCAGTTCCTCGAGCGTCACCGGCCGGAGCACCCGCGCGAGCGTCGCCTCGAGCGTCGGCCGCTCACTGGCGTTGAGGATCGCGTCGAAGGTAAAGTACGGGGGCGCGTCGGGCTGATCGGCCATGATGATCTCGATAAACGCCTCCTTGCTCATCGGCTGGAGCGCGTAATTGTAGCGCCGCTGCACGCCGATCGTCGAGACGGTGTCCGTGCTCAGATTCTTGCCGCACAGCGATCCTGCGCCGTGGGCCGGGTAGACGAGGGTGGCGTCGGGGAGGGTGAGGAGTTTCTCCCGCAGCGAGTCGTAGAGCATCCCGGCGAGCTGGTCCGCCGACCAGCCGAGCGACGCCCGGAGGTCCGGCCGCCCCACGTCCCCGATGAAGAGCGTGTCGCCCGTCAGCACCGCCTGCGGAGCCCGGGGGTCCTTCTCCAGATCGTAGGCGAGAATCGAAATGGACTCCGGGGAGTGCCCGGGCGTCTCCAGGACGGCCAGGCGCACGGACCCGAAAGCCACGGAGTCCCCGTCGCCGCCGGGGGTGAAGGCGTACTCGGCCGCGGCCCGCCGCCCGAGATGGATCTGCGCGCCCGCGCGATCCCGCAGCTCGAGGTGGCCGGCCACGAAGTCGGCGTGGAAGTGGGTGAGGAACACGTGGCGGACCGTCAATCCCAGACGGTTCGCGTCGGCCAGATACTGGTCCACGTCGCGCTGCGGGTCGACGACGGCAGCGGTCCGGCTCGCCTCGTCGCCGATGAGGTACGAGGCGTGGGCGAGACAGCCGAGGTAATACCGGGTGAGGATCATCCGGCGATCAGGCCGCCTCAACGACGGCGGCGATCCCCTGCCCCCCGCCGATGCAGAGCGCGGCGAGCCCGTACCGCTCGCCCCGGTGGCGGAGCTCATAGAGCAGGGTCAGCAGCAGCCGGGCGCCGCTTGCGCCGATGGGGTGCCCGAGCGCGATCGCCCCGCCGTTGGGATTGACGCGCTCCCGGTCGAGGCCCAGTTCCTTCTCCACGGCCAGGTACTGCGCGGCGAACGCCTCGTTCACTTCCACCACCCCGATCTGGTCGAGCCGCAGCTCGGCCCGGGCGAGCGCCTCGCGGCTGGCCGGCGCCGGCCCGATGCCCATGATCTCCGGCGGCACGCCGACGGCCGCCCAGCTTCGCAGCCAGCCGAGCGGGCGGAGCCCCCTGCGGGCCGCGACGCTCTCCGCGGCGAGGACGACCGCCGCGGCGCCGTCGTTGATGCCGCTGCTGTTCCCCGCGGTGACCGTCCCGCGCTCCCGAAAGCGCGCCGGCAGCTGCCGCAGCCGCTCCACCGTGGTCTCGGAGCGGATATGCTCGTCCTCCGCGACGGGGCCGGCCCCCGGGCGCGCACCGGGACGCGGCACCGGCACGATCTCCTCCGCGAACCGCCCGGACGCCCGGGCCTGGGCCGCGCGGGCGTGGCTGCGGGTGGCGAACGCGTCCTGCTCGTCGCGGGTGATCTCGTACCGCGCCGCCAGGTTCTCCGCGGTCTCCGCCATCCCGAGCCCGCAGGCCGAGTCGGTGAGGGCCTGCCACAGCGTGTCCTCGAGCACCGCGGGGCCGAGCGGCAGCCCCGTCCGCGCGCCGCGGACGGCAAACGGCGCCTGGCTCATGTTCTCACACCCGCCGGCGAGGACGGCATCCGCCTCACCGGCCTGGATCAGCCGCGCGCCCTGGACCGCGGCTTCGAGCCCCGACCCGCAGAGCCGGTTCACCGTGAGGGCGGGACAGTCGATCCGCACGCCGGCGCCAAGCCCCACGTGACGCGCCAGGTAGACGGCATCGGCGCTCGACTGAATGACGTTTCCGAAGACGACATGGTCGACGGCATCCGGGGCAAGGCCGGAGCGGGCCAGCGCGCCCCGGGCCGCTTCGATCCCCAACTGCGTGGCCGCAACGTCCCGCAGGGCCCCGCCGAACCGGCCGAACGCGGTCCGGGCCCCTTCGATGATCACCACGTTACCCACAGCTGGCCTCCTGGGCCCGCCCCGCGGAGCTTTCCCTCGTTCTTCCGTAGGAGGCGAGGAACTCCTCCCGCGGCTGCGAAATGAGGGGCCGGCCCGCGCCGTTTGCTCTGGTGCTGGGGCGCTTCACACGACGAGGCGCCCAGAAGAACATGTGCCCAGAAGGAGGCTCCCCCATGATCGCATTCGACCACGTCGCCGTCGCCGTGCGCCGGATCACCGATGCGCTGGATCTGTTTCGGGATCTGTTGGGCGGCGCGCCGGGCGAGGCCGGGGAGGGCCGGGGATTCACCTTTCAACAATTCACCTTTCCGGGCGGCACCGTCGAACTGCTCGAGCCCAAAGGCGCCGACAGTTTCCTGCACCGCTTCCTCGACGGCCGCGGCGAAGGCTTACACCACATCACGTTCAAGGTCCGGGATCTCCCGCGGTGGGCGGCGCAGCTCCGGGCGGCAGGGTACCGGGTGGTGGGCGAGAACTACGAGAACCCCGAGTGGCGGGAACTGTTCGTCCACCCGAAGAGCGGGCACGGGGTCCTCATCCAGCTCGCCGAGACGCTGTCCGCCGCGCGGTGAGCAGGATCCCCGGCGCCTCTAGGGGAACCGGGACCCGATGGAGGTGAATGGTGTCCAACTCATCAGCGGCCGCTGACCCGAGGGGTTTGCGGCCTCTCGTCCGCCTCGATCCGGCCACCCTCCGGGGCATCGCGGTCTTCGTGCTCCTGGTCGCGGCGGGCCTGTATTACGTCAAGTGGAACCCGTATTATCACCGGGCCTTCACCGCCGCCAGCACGCATAGCATCGGCGCCTCGATTGTCAGCGGCACCGCGGCCGCTCCGCCCGCGGTGGGCTGGCCGGCGGCGTGGTCGTACACCGTCGCCTACTTCAAGGCGGTCTGGCAGGCGATCATCCTCGGCCTGCTCATCGGCGCGGGTGTGCAGGTGTTGGTGCCGCGCACCTGGATGTCGCGTCTTGTCGGTCAATCAGGATTTGCGAGCACCGCGATCGCCGGCCTCGCCGCCGTCCCGTCCATGATGTGCACGTGCTGCGCCGCGCCGGCGGCGATCGGCCTGGCCCGGAGCGGCGCAGCAATGGGAGCCACCCTTGCCTATTGGCTGGGCAACCCCATGCTCAACCCGGCGACGATGATCTTCATGGGCTTCGTGCTGGGCTGGAACTGGGTGGTCCTCCGGATCGTGGTCGGCGCGGCTCTGGTCCTCGGGGTGGCGCATTGGGCGAGCGGCGTCGTGACGGAGAAGGCCTATCCCGCGCATCCGGGGCCGCCGACGATCGCCCCGCAGATGGAGCCCGGCCGGCCGTCGCTCATACGATGGGCCGGCGCCGTCTGGGAGCTGAGCCGATGTCTGATCCCCGAGTACGTCGTGATCGTGATGGCCCTGGGCGCCGCCCGGGCGTGGCTGTTCCCGGCGATGACCCCGGCGATCGGCCACAGCCTCTGGTTGATGGGCGTCTTCGCGATCGGCGGAATGTTGTTCGTCATTCCTACCGCGGCGGAAATCCCCATCGTCCAGGCGCTGATGGCCCTGGGACTCGGCAGCGGGGGCGCGGCGGTGCTGCTGACCACCTTGCCGGCCGCGGGCCTTCCTGCGCTCCTCATGCTGCGCCGCGGCGCGCCTGCCCGAGCGCTCGTCGTGGTCTCGCTGGCCGTCGTGGCGCTCGGGTTGATCTCGGGGGGAGTCGCCGAGGCGCTTGGCTTCTAGGGCCGCGGCGCCGGTCCCTCACAGCGGCGGCGTGAAGCGGCCGTCGATCGCCGTCCACCCGCCGTCGACGAAGAGCAGGGATCCGGTGACGTAGCTGCCTGCGTCGGACGCCAGGAAGACGATGGGGCCGGCCATCTCGTCCGGAGACGCCCAGCGTCCCAGCGCGCACCGGTCGGCGTAGGCCCGATACCACGCGGGATCCTGCGTGATCTGCTTCGTCAACGGGGTGTCCACCACCCCGGGGGCGACGGCGTTCACCCGGACCCCTTTCGGCCCGAGCTCGGCGGCGAGCGCGCGGACGAGCTGGACGGTCCCGGCCTTGGTCGCCGAATAGACGCTCTGGCCCGGCTCGACGACCTGGGCGCGGATCGAGGCGAAGGCGATGATGCTCCCCCTCCCCTGCTCGGCCATCCGGCGTCCGGCCTCGCGCAGCACATAGAACGTCCCTTTGAGGTTGACCGTGAGCACACGGTCCAGATCCTCGGCCGTGTACGCCACGACGGGCTTGCGGACGTTGATCGATGGCGTCGTTACCACGACGTCGAGCGGCGCGCGGCCGGATCCGGCGGCCGCGAACAACCGGCGTACCTCGTCTTCCTTGGCGATATCGACCCGCTCGGGCGACGCGTGGCCTCCCGCCTTGCCGATGAGGTCGGCGGTCGTCCGGGCGCCGGCCTCGTTGAGATCGGCGCAGATGACGGACGCCCCGTGCGCGGCGAGCGCCCGCGCGGCGGACTGGCCGATCCCCGAGCCCGCACCGATCACGAGGGCGGTCTTGCCGTCGAGCCGGAACAAGCGCGCGTAGTCCACGGTCCCCCCTCCCCTGCCGTCGTGCCCGGTGACTGTTTCAGCGGCGGCGGCGAGGAACTCCTCCGGCCCGCCACAGGATTTTCTCTCCCCCGAATGCAAGTACTCCCCAGCCCTCAGTGGACGCCTGTTCAAGGAGCCGAACGGTGCCTGACACTCGGACGATCGAACGCACGCTGATCGACACCTACACGCAGGCGAATCCGAAGTCGCGGGCCGCGCACGAGCGCGCGTCTCGCCTGCTCCCGGGCGGGGTCACCCACGACATCCGGGCGTTCATGCCGTTCCTGCCGTACATCACCCGGGCGGGCGGCGCGCACAAGTGGGACCTCGACGGGCACGAGTACGTGGACTACGCCATGGGCCACGGAGCCCTGATCCTCGGGCACGCGCACCCCACGCTGGTGGACGCCGTGACCCGCCAGGTCGCGCTCGGCACGCACCCGGGCGCCAACCACCTGCTGGAGATCGAATGGGCGGAGCGCGTCCAGGCCCTGGTCCCCGGCGTGGAGATGGTGCGCTTCACCAGTTCCGGCACGGAGGCCACGCTGCTCGCGCTCCGGCTCGCCCGCGCGGCGACGGGCCGGCGGAAGGTGGTGAAGTTCCAGGGGCACTTCCACGGGTGGCACGACGCCGTCAGCCCGGGACAGGCGCCCCCCTACACCGACGTCCCGCCCGGCGTCACCGCAGCCACCGCCGGCGAGACCGTGGTCCTCCCCGTCGACCTCGACGTCGTCGGTTCCGCCCTGGCGCGAGATCCGGAGATCGCCGCCGTGATCGTGGAGCCGAGCGGCGCGTCCGCCGGGGCGGTCCCGCTTCCCGCCGGGTTCTTGCAGAACCTGCGGGCGCTCACGTCGTCCCGGGGGATCTGCCTGATCATGGACGAGGTGATCACCGGTTTTCGGTGGTCGCCGGGCGGCGCGCAGCAGGCATACGGCGTCCGCGCGGATCTCGTGACGATGGCCAAGATCCTCGCGGGAGGACTGCCGGGGGGCGCCGTGGCCGGGCGCCGGGATCTCCTCGAGCCGATCGGGGTCGCTTCCGCCGGCGGGCGGAGGATCCGTCATCCCGGCACCTTCAACGCCAACCCGCTCTCAGCCGCCGCCGGGATCTCCTGCCTCGATGTCATCCGGGACGGCAAGGTTCATGAGCAGATCAACGCGATGACCAGGTCCCTCCTCACGGAGATGAACGCCCGGTTTGCCCGGCGCGGGGTGCGCGGCGTCGCGTACGGCGAGGCGTCGCGGTTCAACCTGGCGTTTGATCAACGGCTGACGCCCGGAGACCCGCAGTCCCTCCGGAATGTTCCCGCGGATGCGCTCAAGGAGCAGCGGCCGACGCCGGTGGCGGCGAGCCTGGCCCTGGCGCTGCTGCTGCGCGGCGTCCATCTGATGGCGATGGGAGGATTCGTGAGCACCGCCCACACCCGGGAGGACATCGCAGGGACGGTGGACGCGCTGGACGAGGCGCTCGGGGAGATCCAGACGCTGGCGCCCCGGTAGAGCCGCGGCTCTCCCGATTCCGGCTCACGCCGGACGGCAGGGACGCGCGCGGATCAGCACGGCATGTGGAACCAGGAGAGCCGGGTCCAGCGCAGGTAGCGGTCCGACAGCAGCTCGAGCACTTTCCGCGCCATCGGAAACTCGTCCGCCAGCGCGGTGAGGACCCGCCGGTTGGGCCGTCCCTCGGGTCCGGCGGCGAGCCGGTAGAACCGGCGGCCGTGCTCCTCATAGGTCTCCGCCGTGAGCGGAATGGCCCGCCACCGCTCCCGCGGGGCCCTCCCGCGGCGGGGCCGCAGATAGTCGGGGAAGATCCCGCTGGTAAAGAGCGCGATATCGGCGATCCGCTGGAAGATCGGCGGGGTCTCGCGCTCGCCCACGAGCCCCGCCAGCTCGATCATGTCCTCCAGGTTCAGCGTGCTGAAGCGCCTCCGCCGGTAGTGCTCCCCTTCCTTCGTGAACATCGTCACGGTCTCCGTGCGGATGAATGACGTGAGCATCCCCACCAGATACCCCCAGATCGCCGGCTCGGCCACGAACCGGTGGACCCGCGGCGCGTCGAAGACCGCCACGGTCTCGGGCGTCCGCTCCAGCGTGTACGGGCGGGCGTTCAGGTCGCGGATCACGCGGCGCAGGAGGACGCTGAACACGAGCGCGGGAGAGACGCGCAGCATCACCCGCGTGTCCCCCAGCAGGCTGCGGACCAGCCGGTCGTCTTCGAGCATGACGTCCAGGAGATCTTCGCGCGCGCGGAGGTGATCGAGCCCCTGCCCCGCGCCCCAGCGCTCGTCGCCAACGGTGTCCACCACGAACCGGAGGTCCTCGTCCGTCAGGACCGGCACATTATCCATCGTCTGCGCGCACCTCGCTAAGGACCGCGGCGGCGAATCCCACCATCCCGCCCGCGGGATCCTCTCCTTGATTGTATGCCAAAAGATGGCCACGGGTAGGCGCCAGCAGCCGCAGCACCGTGTAGATCGCCGAGAGCCCGCAGACGCGCCGGCGATTGCCGTCGGCCATCACCGTCCGCCAGAACCCCTCGGCGTCGCCCGCGACGACCTGGTCGAGCGCGGCGAGGTCATCCGCGCGGGCCGCGGCCGCCAGCGTGGGCCCGACCGCCTCGGCGTCGCCGAAGCGAGGCCCGACGTGGCTGAGATCGACCCCTCCGACGACCATCACCGGGCGCCCCGCCTCCGCGATCGCCTCGCGCAGGGCGGCGATGAACGATTCGACCTCCCCCAACTGCGACGGGCTCGCCCGCCCGCACCACGGCTCGAAACTCGAGCACAGGACCGGGAGGATGGTCAGCGGCCGGCCCCCGGCGAGGTGGTCGAGAAACAGGACCTGGAACTCGATGGAGTGCTCGGTCCGGTGTACCGCCTCGTGGGCCATCGCGTCGAACGGGTACCGGGACGCCACCGCGTCCAGCAGGGGGCGGTCGACCTCGATGACGCGCCCGGGGGTCGCGTAGCCTTTCGTCGTAAGCACATAGGGCGCGGGCGGCCCCGCGTGCGCCACGCCCACGACCACCACGCAGGTCCCGGCGGGGATCTCGCCGACCGCCCCATAGGCCAGGCCGTACGTGGGCCCGCCCCGGAGGAAATCGATGTGCGGAGCGAGGAGGCCCCGGGGGCGCCGGCCGTTACCTTGGCTCCACTCCTCGCTTCGATTGGCCTTCCCTCCATCTCGAGCCGGACGTCCATCCTCGGCGGCGGTCAAGAACCCTTGGAGCGCGGCGGCAAGGCCGGCCGGATCGGCCGGATACGAGACGCCCGCGTGGGCCGGCGATCGGTGCGGCGCCGCCCGATACGCCTGCTCGACGTCCCGCCGGCGCTGCGCCAGCCGGGGGGTCTCGAGGAGATGGTGCGCGTCCAGATCCTGGATGATGCGGTCGAGATCCTCCCTGGACAGGATCGTCCCGCCGGTCAGCCGCGCATACTCTCCCTGAACATCGATGATCTCGCGGCGCCCATCCAGCAGCAGCGCAACGAAGAACACCGGCAGCGGCAGGAGCACAGGCGATTCGAGGAGGCCTTCGTAGTCACGAGCGTAGACCGCCCGCCGCCCCTGCCACTCGCCCGCAACAAGGTCCAGTGGTCGCAGCTTAGGAACCGGCATCGACGACGCGGGAACCACCGCCGGCACGATTATATCAGGCGCCGCCGCATGAAAGGAAGCGAGATGGCCCGCGCCGTATAGGCGGGGTATGGGAGTTCCGCTCGCCAATCGCGTCGCCCTCGTCACCGGAGGAGGCACGGGCATTGGGCGCGCCATTGCGCTCGGCCTTGCCGAGAGCGGAGCGGATGTCGCGATCAACTACAGCCGCTCGCGGGAGGACGCCGAGGCGACCGCGGGGGCGGTGCGCGAGCTCGGCCGCCGGGCGCTCGCGATCAAAGCCGACGTGTCGCAGGATCGGGACGTCCGCGAGATGGTCCGCCGGGTGGCCGGGGACTGGGGACGCCTGGACGTCCTGGTCAACAACGCCGGCACCACCAAGTTCGTGGACCACAAGCATCTCGATGGTCTGGACGAGGAGGTCTGGGACCGCATCCTGGCGGTCAACGTGAAGGGGACGTTTTTCTGCTGCCGGGCCGCAGCCCACGTCATGACCGAGGGCCGGATCATCAACATCGGATCGGTCGCCGGCGTGCGCGGCCACGGGAGTTCCATCGCATACGCCGCGAGCAAGGGCGCGGTCCACACGATGACCCTCTCGCTCGCCCGGGCGCTGGCGCCGAAGATCACGGTGAACGCGATCGCCCCAGGGCTCATCGAAACCCGCTGGCACCTGGGGCGGGAAGGGGAAAACGCGCGGATCGCGGAGAGGCTGCCCGCAAAACGCATCGGCCACCCAGAAGACATCGCCCACATCGCCGTAGCCATCGCCACCTCCACCACCTTCCTCACCGGTCAAATCATCGCCGTCGACGGCGGGGGTCTTCTCTAAGAGCTGACTCGGGAAGAGCTGACTCGGGCACCACGGACCAAGCTCGACGCACCGGATAGGAAGGGCGAATGATCCGACCGAGGGGCGAACGTGTGTTTGCATCACGGAAGATCTTGTGTTATAATCCGGGCGCTGTGACGCGGGCAAACGGGCGGGAGTCGGGGGGGCTGCGGCGTGGGTAAGGGACTGACCAAGCGCCAGCGCGAGATTCTGAATTACGTCCTCAACAACATGCAGCAGCGAGGATATCCGCCGTCGGTCCGCGAGATCGGGGCGGCGCTCGGGCTGACGAGCAGTTCGACGGTGCACAGCCACCTTACCGCCTTGGAAAAGAAGGGATTCATCCACCGCGATCCCAGCAAGCCCCGCGCCATCGAGATCCTCAAGGATGGAGCCAGCCAGCCCCCCAAGCGGGTCGTCAACGTGCCCGTTCTGGGCCGCATCGCCGCCGGACACCCGTTGCTCGCCGAAGAGAACATCGAAGACATCTTTCCTCTCCCGCGGGACCTCGTCCGCGAGGACGCGTCCTTTATCCTCCGGGTCCGCGGGGAGAGCATGATCGAGGCCGGGATCCTCGACGGCGATTTCATCGTCGTGCGCCAGCAATCCACGGCCAACAACGGCGAGATCGTCGCCGCCCTGCTCGGGGACGAGGCGACGGTGAAGCGGTTCTACCGCGAGCGCGACCACATCCGCCTGCAACCTGAAAACCGGACCATGACGCCGATTCTGACCCGGGACGCCACCGTCCTCGGGAAAGTGGTGGCCCTGATCCGGCGGTTCCCCTAAGGGGCGATCCCGGCCCGCGGCGCCGAGCAGAACACGCGCTACCCGTTGCGGCGCTTGGCCCCGGAACGGACCTGGGCCAGACGGCGCAGCGGCGCCCCGGTCAGGCGCGCGAGCACCCACTCCCGGCGCATGATCGTCCCAAGCCGCTTGTAGAAGCGAATCGCGGGCGCGTTCCAGACGAGCACGGTCCACTCCATGCGGGCGCAGCCCCGTCGCACGGCGATGCGCGCGAGCTCGGCCAGCAGCGCTCCACCCGCTCCCCTCCCCCGGTATCGAGGCCGCACGAACACATCCTCGACGTAGAGCGTCGGACGCGCTTCAAACGTGGAATAGGTAAAGAAGTACACGGCGACTCCCACCGGCCGCGGGCCGAGCCGGCAGATCAGGGTCCGGAAGTAGCGGCGCGCCCCGAAGCCGTCGCGGCGGACGCGCTCGACGCTGGACCGGAACCTGCCGAGAAGCCGCTCGTACCCGGCCAGGCCCTTCAGCATGGCGTAGATCGTCCGGCTATCTCGCACGGTGCCTGCCCGGATGGTCAACGGCGGGGCCGGGGGGCGCCTCGGAGAGCGCCCCGGTCGAGTGGAACGGCGCCGGAGGGAACCCATGTCCTCCTCGAGATAGACCGCGCCCGGCCGGCAATCCTTCTGGGGCCAAGGACCGGTCCCAACCGCCGAATGGAGGGAGGATATGTGTCAAAAGGAGAGGGGAGTTTAGCCCTTCAGGTCATTTCTCCAACGCAGCCCGGGGGCATACAATTTCTGTCAGAATGACCGAACCCGCCTTCATTCCGTTCAGCCGGCCCTCGATTGGCGAGGAGGAGATCAACGAAGTCGTCGCCACGCTGCGCTCGGGGTGGCTCACCAGCGGGCCGCGGACCGCCCAGTTTGAGCATGACTTCCGAGCCTACGTCGGCGCGGAGGCCGCGCTCGCCGTAAACTCGTGCACCGCCGGATTGCATCTGGCCCTGGCCGCCCTGAACATCCGGCCGGGCGATGAAGTGATCACGACCCCCCTCACCTTTTGCGCGACCGTGAATGTCATCCTGCATGTCGGCGCCACACCCGTCCTGGCCGATGTGGGCGCCGACGGCAACATCGACCCCGGATCGTGCGCCGCGCGGGTCACCGACCGCACCCGCGCCCTGATCCCGGTGCACCTCGGGGGATTGCCGTGTGAAATGGATGCGCTCTGGTCGCTGGCGCGGCGGCATCGCCTGTCGGTCATCGAAGATGCCGCGCACGCCGCCGGCGCGCACTACCGCGGGCGGCCGATCGGCGCGGGCTCGGCGACCGCCCGCAGCGACGCCGTGGCATTCAGCTTCTACGCGACCAAGAACCTGACCACCGGCGAGGGTGGGATGATCACGACCCACGATACGTCCCTCGCGGATCGTATGCGCGTCTTCTGCCTGCACGGCATCAGCAAGGACGCGTGGAACCGGTACACCGACCAGGGGGACTGGTACTACCAGGTCCTGGGGGCCGGGTTCAAGTACAACCTCAGCGACATCCAGGCGGCCATCGGCCTGCAGCAGCTGCGCAAGCTGGAGCGGTTCATCGAGATCCGGGCGCGGTATGCCCAACTGTACCACCGCGCGTTCGCCGACGTCGCGGAGGTGGAGTGCGCGCCTGACCGCGCGTCCTGCCGGCACGCCTGGCACCTCTACATGCTGCGGCTGAACCTGGAACGGCTGGAGATCGACCGCGCGGAATTCATCCGCGCCCTCCGGCGGAAGCACATCGGTGCCAGCGTGCACTTCATCCCCGTCTCGCTCCACCCGTTCTTTGCGCGGTATGCGGGTCGCCCCGAGAACCACTGTCCGGGCGCCCTGGCCCTCTACCCGCGGTTGGTGTCCCTGCCGCTGTATCCGGCGATGACCGAAGACCAGGTGGAGTACGTGGCCGCCTCCGTTAAGGAGATCGTCCGGGGCGCGAGAAAAACCAAGGCGGTCTCGATCGCCGCCGGACGTCCCGCCGGAGGCCTTCCATGAAATCCCTGCTCTTCGGCCGGGGGAGCGTCTTCATCGGTCTGTGGGACGTGGTCACGATCGCCCTCTCGTTGTGGATCGCCTATCTGCTCCGTTTCGACTCTCTGGCCCCTCCGCAGACGGTCGCACGCTTTTGGGTGGCGCTGGGGATCGCCCTCCCGGTGAAACTGGGCGTCTTCTATCTCACGGGACTCCACCGGCGGTGGTGGCGGTCTGTCGATGTGGTCGACCTCTATCAGGTCTTCGTGGGCAACACGGCGGCCTCGCTCGGGTTCGCCTTGGGCGCCTCGGCGCTGTTGGGCCCCGGCCTCCCCCGGTCCGTCTACGGCATCGACTTCCTGGTCTGCGTCCTGCTGACGACCGGGACCCGGTTTGCCGGCCGGCTGTACAACGAGACCGTCCTGCGCTCCCGGGCCCGCGCGGGCGGACGGGGCATCCTGGTCTACGGCGCAGGGGTGGCCGGCACGCTGCTGGTCCGGGAGATTCAATCGAGCCTGCGGCTGAACTACCGGATCATCGGCTTTCTCGACGATGATCCCAACATGCGGAACACCGTCCTGCTGGGCGTGCCGGTGCTCGGGACCGGCCGGGATGCGGCGCGCATCGTGGACCGATACAAGAACCGCGACCCCCGGGTCGAGGAGATCGTCATCGCGATGCCGTCGGTCGTGGGGCGCCGGAGCCAGATGGAGGCGGTCCTGGCCAACTGCCGGGCCGCCGGCGTGCCCTGCAAGACCGTTCCCAGCCACGAGGAGCTCCTCAGCGGAAAGGTGCGCATCGGGGAGATTCGAGATCCGTCCACCGCCGATCTGCTGGGGCGGGAGCCGGTCCGGCTGGACGAAACCCGCCTCCGGCCGGGCATCGCCGGACGGACGGTGCTCGTGACGGGGGCCGCCGGGTCGATCGGATCGGAGTTGTGCCTCCAGGTGTCAGACCTCGGCCCCCGCAGGCTCGTGGCCGTTGACCAGTCGGAGAGCGGGCTCTTTACGATCGAGCGCGAGGTCCGTGGAAAATTCCCTTCGCTGGAGATGGCTGCGGAGATCGGCGACATCCGCGATGCGCGCCGGATCGACGACGTCATCCGCCGCCATGCGGTTGACGTGGTGTTTCACGCGGCGGCGTACAAGCACGTGCCGCTGATGGAGACCAACCTCCTCGAGGCGGTGAAGACCAATGTCCTGGGAACCTGGAACGTCGTGCAGGCGGCATCCCGGCACCGCGTGTCCGACTTCCTCATGATTTCCACCGACAAAGCCGTCAACCCCACGAGCGTGATGGGCGCGACCAAGCGGGTCGCCGAGTTGCTCGTCTCAGGGATGCCCGGGCCCGAGGCGGGCGGCAGCACCAAGTTCGTGTCCGTGCGATTCGGCAACGTGCTGGGAAGCAGCGGCAGCGTGGTCCCCATTTTCCGGGAGCAGATCGCCGGCGGCGGGCCCGTGACGGTCACGCACCCGGAGGCCCGCCGGTATTTCATGACGGTGGGGGAAGCGGTCCAGCTGGTCATCGAGGCGTCGATGATGGGCAAGGGGTCGGAGATCTTCGTCCTGGACATGGGCGAGCCGATCCGCATTATGGATCTGGCGCGGAACTTAATCCGGCTCTCGGGGCTCGTGCCGGACGAAGACATCGAGATTCGGGTGGTCGGGCTGCGACCCGGGGAACGGCTCGCCGAGGAGTTGATCACCGCCGGCGAGCACATCCTGCCCACCTATCACGACAAGATCAAGATCTTCCAGGGCCCCCGCGTCCAGTCCGATACGCTCGACGCGTGGGTGGCCGAGCTGAGACCGTTGGTGCAGGCCGGCCATGAGGTAACCCTGGTCGCACACCTGAAACGGCTCGTCCCCGAGTACCGGTCCTCGGCGGCCTGGGCGCCTCCGCCCGCCGAGGACCGCGAACCCGCGCCGGCCTCATTGCGGCCGGCCCAGCAGCACTAGACGTTCCCAGGCTCGCGCATGTACGGCCGGAGCCGTTCCAGGCTCCTCGGCGGGACCTCCGCTTCCACCAGCGTCCCATCGTCCCGGTCTTCTCGGCGGAGCACCCGCCCCTCGGCATAGATCTTCGCCAAAACCCCGGCCTCGGTGTACGGGATCACCAGGGTGACCCGCCGGATCGGGTCCGGCAGGCGCTGCGCGATGGTGCGCAGCAGGTTCACGAGCCCCAGCCGCCGCAGGGCGGAGATGGGGATCGCGCCGGGGACCTCCGCTTCTATGTCGCGCAGCGCCTCCCGGGTGATCCGGTCGATCTTGTTGATGGCATTGATCCGGAGGGTCTCGGCCGCCCCCAGTTCGTGGAGCACATCTTCCACGGCCGCCATCTGCTCGGACCAGCGTGGATGGCTGCCGTCGATCACGTGGACGAGGAGGTCGGCTTCCACCACCTCCTCGAGCGTGGCCCGGAAGGCCGCCACGAGGTCATGCGGCAGCTTTTGGATGAATCCCACGGTGTCCACGAACAGCACCGGGCGGCGGTTGGGCAGCACAGCCTTCCGCACGGTTGGGTCCAGGGTGGCGAACAGCTTGTCCGCGGTCATGACGTCCGCCCGGGTCAGGGTGTTGAGCAGCGAGGACTTCCCCGCGTTGGTATACCCGATCAGCGCCACCACCGGGAGCGCCGCCTCGGTCCGCACCTGACGCTGCAGCCGCCGGTGCTGGCGCATCGACTCGATCTGCCGCTCGAGGCCGGTGATGCGGGACCGGATCCGCCGCCGGTCGACCTCGAGCTTGGTTTCGCCGGGCCCCCGGGTGCCGATGCCGCCGCCCAGCCGCGACAGGACCCCGCCCCGGCCCGCCAGCCGGGGAAGGAGGTACGTCATCTGGGCGAGTTCGACCTGGAGGCGTCCTTCGCTGGTTCGCGCCCGCTGCGCGAAGATGTCCAGGACGAGCGCGGTGCGGTCGAGGACCTTGGTGCGCAGCTGGCGTTCGAGGTTCCGCTGCTGAGCGGGGGACAACTCGCCGTCGACGATCACGAGGTCCGCCCCCGTCTCGCGGGCGCGCGCCAGGACTTCCTCGACCTTGCCGCGTCCGACGAACGTCGCCGGATTGGCCCGGGCGCGCCGCTGCGCGACGATCCCGACCACGGATGCGCCGGCCGTCTGGGCCAGCCGGGTCAGTTCCTCGAGGGTACCGCCGCCGTCGGCGTCGGCGGACAGCCCGACCAGCACCGCCCGCTCCGGCCCCCCGTCGGTCGCCTGAGGGAGCGCATCGCCCTCCACACGCTCCTGCCGTATGCGATCAAGCCCCCGGCGAAGCTTGTGGCCCTGGGGTCCTCCCGTGGTGCGGATCGTCGGTCTCCCCTACCGGCCGCCGGGTCGAGCCGCGGCGCCCACCCGGTCGCCGATGCGGCGGATCGCCTCGGCAAACCGATCGTCGGGGGCGGTGAGCGAGATGCGGATATGACCGCTCCCGCGCTGTCCGTATCCGATCCCCGGCGCGACCACCACCCCGGCGGCCTCGAGGAGGTGCGCGGCAAACGAGACCGAGTCGTATCCCCCGGGCACGGGGATCCAGAGGTAGAAGGTCGCCCGCGGCATCGGCGCATCCAGCCCGGCGGCGCGGAGGCCGCGCACGACGGCATTCCGGCGCGCTTCCCAGACCGCCACCCGCTCGCGCACCGCCTGCTGAGGACCCGTCAACGCGGCGACGCCCGCGGCCTGGATCGCGGTAAACTGTCCGCTGTCGATGTTGGTCTTCAACGTCCCCAGGGCCCCGACGGCCTCCGGGTTTCCGACCGCGAACCCGAGCCGCCACCCGGTCATGCAGTAGGTCTTGCTGAGGGAGTGGAGCTCGATCCCGACCTCTTTGGCTCCCCGCGCCTCGAGGAAACTGGGCGGCCGGAACCCGTCGTAGGCGATCTCCGAGTAGGTGTTGTCGTGGACGACCAGGATCCCGTGCCGGCGCGCAAAATCCGCAACGTCGTTGAAGAAGGCGAGATCGGCAACGGCGGCCGTCGGATTGTTCGGGTAGTTGAGGAAAAACACCTTGGCCCGGCGGGCGATCTCCTCTGGAATCGCCCCCAGGTCGGGCCGCCACCCATCCTCGGGGCGCAGCGGCACCGGGTACGGTGTCCCTTCCGCCATGAGCGTGGCGGTCCGATACACGGGATACCCGGGATCGCTGACGAGCACCACATCGCCGGGATCCACAAACACCCAGGGGATGTGCGCGAGCCCCTCTTTCGAGCCGATCAGCGCCAGGACCTCGCGGTCGGGGTCGAGGGAAACGCCGAAGCGTCTCGCGTACCATCCCGCCACGGCCTGCCGGAACTCCGCCGTGCCCTCGTAGGGCGGGTAGACATGGGTCGCGGGGTTCCGCGCCGCCTCGGTCAGCGCCGCGATGATATGCGGCGGGGTCGGGAGGTCCGGATCTCCGATCGCGATGTTGATGACATCGACGCCCTTCGCGCGGAGCGCCGCCCGTTTTCGGTCGAGGTCGGCAAACAGATACGGCGGGATGCTGCGCATCCGGCGAGCGATCTCCATCAGGTCCTCCCCTG
>Ga0209804_1000732_pt1 | contig 24063 bp, 21 predicted proteins | sample GraSoiAngelo_139_FD_185896 | JGI IMG/M metagenome (GOLD analysis project Ga0209804, IMG submission 185896) | Grasslands soil microbial communities from the Angelo Coastal Reserve, California, USA - 14_0929_12_20cm (SPAdes) (version 2) | ecosystem: Environmental > Terrestrial > Soil > Grasslands ... | reverse complement strand
AGAGAACCCAGTCGTACGTTTTTCGGCCCCACAGGATGGTGTCAATCGTCCGGTAGAACGAGGTCATACCGTAATCGAATTTGCGGGGCCGACGATTCAGCCATTCGACATCACCGTTTGGCCTGGCGATGTAGCCGTCGGCGCTTGTCGCAATGTACACGATGATTTTTCGATGTGCTTTCATGAGACACCCATTTCTCAACTATCGGGTGCGGTTTTCCTGGGCATGGCGGCGTCAATACTCGCACAGTTCAGGAAAAGCGGTCTACGTCCCGACAAACAGCGATCCCGTCTACATGGAATCCGTTGTGAGGGGTCAAGTGGACGGGAACGGCACAAATCGGGAGTTGAGGAGAAACTACATATCACCATTCACTTCAGTAAGTGGCACGACATGGAATAGCCGCGCCCAGAGCAAATGCGGCGCAAGTCAGGGCAGGGCGTCGAAGAGCCAAACCAATAATACAAGGAGGACCTTCTTGAGGGTCGCGCCGATTAGCTTGAGGAAGAACTCCACCAGGTTGTCGTCGCGCTGCTGGTCGGGGTAAGTCAACGGGCTGTTCATAGCCTGTGAGCTAGTTCCCTTCATGAGGCAAGGGTAACACGCATCAGGGTGATGTAGTCTTGCTGGCTTGGTCCGGGGCATTCCAGCAACAAGTCCACCACTCCGGTCAATTCCGTGCCCGACAGCGCTTCGCGCCGGATGACTTCGAGAAGTTCGCTCTGGTTGCCTTGCGGCAACCGCACCAGCTGCCGCGCGGCAGAGGCGGAGAGCAATCCCAGGCGCAGTTCGTCCTGCGACTCGGGCCCCAGACGCTCGAGCAGTGCCAGTCGCCGGCAGACCCAACTCTTGTGACGACCCAGCAGCTCCGCTACTTCCACCTGACTCAGTCCGTCGTCGCGAACCAACGCCTGCACGATCCAAGCTTCTTCCAGTTCTCGCGTCCGGCCTCCCGCGCGATTCAGCCCGTAGATGGCCGCCTTCGCCGCTCGATCGTCCGCCTCCAGGACGCGAGCCGAAAGATGGTGCATCGGGGCCAGCCCGCGTGCCGCTCCCAAGCGTTTGAAGCCGTCGATCAGCTCGTAGTGCCCCCCTCGCTGGCACACCACCACCGGGGATAGCTGGCCAGAACGATCCAGCGACCGAGCCATGGCGCGTTCCGCTTCCGGCTGATGCGACCGATAGCGTCCGTAGTGTTCGCCGATCTGCGCGCACGGCAGATCGAGCAGATTCTCGGCAGCCCAACGCAACACGCGCGCCTCCAGGAAGTGCACACCATGAAGAAGAGAGAACGGGAAAACCAACCACCGGCTCTTCTCGTTCCCTTTCCCTCTTGTGGGCCAGCCGAAACCTACGAAAATTCCTCTGCTGGCGTCAATATGTCCAGATGATCTCCGGAAAGATTCACACCATCCCGGATACTTCGTTACTTCACCAGGTATGGCGCAGCTATTACTCCCTGCGCGGCTTTCGCCAGCGTCGTTCCCGCTCCAAAACACGCTCCAGCGCACGTCGGCACTGCTTCGAACAGAATCTCTGCCGCGGGGATCGGGAGGTACGCAGGAACTTTTCGCAGCAACCAGGCCGGTCGCAGGAATAATCAAGAAAATTTAAGGCTGATGACCCTCGCGGCCTCTCCCGCGCTCGGTTCTTTCCTGTCGCGCACGCGCTCGCGGTAGCGTCGGCTCTGGGCTTTTCGCTTTTCTTTACCCCGCAGAGTTGCCCGGTACGTGGGGTACGAATTGAAGAAGTCCCGAGGAGCGTTCCTCCCGGACATTCCTGCTTCTTATTTCGACTGCTGACGAATGTAAGTCTAAGGAGGTCATCTGAACGGCGAAGCAATGCGAGAATGAGAATGGCCCATTAAGTATTGAGTCTGCTGCTCGGCCTGGCAATCAGGTTGAGGACTGCGCCTGCGGGGGAAAGAGATCCAGCCACAATTTCAGCGTTAGATCGTGGCGAGACTCGTTTGAGAGATTGGGGCGCTGTTCGCGTTCATATCGTTCCCGGAGCAGGCTTGGATCGAGCTTCAATTTGCCCACCAAGTATTCCACGTCCTCGCGGTCCTTGGGACTGTTTCGCTCAAGTTTGGACAGAATCAGGTCGTACGGATCGGGAACGTAGATGCGAAGATTTTTGAACCGTCCAGGAAAAAGCTCCGTCAGGCGTGTCTTGTAGTCTTCGGGCATTGTGTTTACAGCGACGTACTGCAAATAAACCCTGTGCTTCTTGGCAAGACCCGAGCCTCGACCAGCAATTGCTTCTAGGTCGTGATGCGGCAGAATGGCAACACAATCCAAATCCGATGTCACTCGCGGAACGCCATACAAAACGATGAGAACGAATCCGCCGATGCAGTGAAGTGCGATAGGCTCTGGCACACGAGAGTCTAGCTCATCCAAAAAAGCCGCCCAGGGGGCAGGCAGATTGATGTCAGGCACCGGCTCAGAAGGCATACTGGAAGTGTTCCGGTCGCCAATCAGTCAAGAGGTTCCAATGTTTCGCCTCCTCGGTGCGATTCGCCAAAACCCATTCTCGCTCTGTCGCACTACGAGGCGGTTTGCCGAGCGTATCCTCCTTAGCAAGTCGGCTCTTGTCCAGAGTTCTCTCCAGTTCAGACAATGACCGAGTGCGGCTTTCGTCCAGCGGAGCGGCCTTTTCAGACATCAGACGTGCTAGGCTAGCGACAAAACCCAAACGGTTTTGCAGATCACGAACCTTGGCCTGTTCGACTAGCCATGCCCAATCCGCATTCGAGTACCGCAGGAGGAGCCAGGGTAGGGCCTCTACCACCCGCGCCTCTAGCTGATCGTTTGAAAGTGCACCTACCAGAACCTCGGCGGGGTTTCTCTTCGGTCCGTGTGACCGCATATATGCGAAGCCGGGATATTCCAGGGCTGCGAGTTGCTGCGCCAGTGTTTCTGCACCCCACTGATTCTCTGGGGGCGACGGAGGAAGGACAGTTGGCGGTAGCCCAAAAACGCTCATCGCCCGGCGCGCTACTCGTGAAGTGAGTCGCCGCTTTCCCTCTTCCAGCATAGACAGGTAGGATTGAGAGACACCAAGCCTCCGGGCTGCCTCTTGTTCAGACCAACCGCGTTGCCGACGCACCGATCTCAAATCAGTTGGATTCATCGTAGCAAAGTTTATCACAACTCTTGTCATAGAGTCAAGCCCCACTTTCAGTCTGAACTCTCAATTTGACGAGATCGGCACTTATCGAGACCTTACGCCGAATAGGTTCGAAACACACGTTCGCCCTCACGCGCCGCTCACCACTTCCTGTATCTTTCTTGCAAATATACCACCAGAGGTGGTATATTTATTATCGGAGAATGGCATGGCAGAACTCTTTACACTTGACGAAGCGGCGGCAATTGCCGAGATTGAGCCCGACACGGTTCGAACGGCACTCGAAAAAAGAGCGGTGACCCCGTCGCGCAAGGTCAAAACTGGCAAAGCGGTGCGCTACCGGTTCTCCGAGGGAGACGTTCTCTATCTTCTCGTTGTGACGGAATTCCCCTTCCCTCTCTCGAAGGACGACAAAGACTCCCTCGCCAAGGTCCTGGCGCATGGAAGCAAGACCGCGAAACATTGGACGTCCGATGGGCCGGACCTCGTCTTTCGCTCGGGAGACATGAAGATATGGATTGAGTGCAAGCGTTTCCGCGAAACCGTGGAAAAGAACGTGTCCGCCTATCGTTGGGGCAAAGAACGAATCACCTCGTCTCCGGACGTCCTCAGCGGGGAGCCCGTCTTCCACGGCACGCGCATCCCGTTGGAGCATGTCGCCGCCTTGTTTCGCAAGAACGTTCCGGAGGAAGAGATCGCGGAGGACTTTCCCGCCCTCGACGCGAAGGACCTACAATACGCCCGGCTGGCCGCTCGATTCGGTGCTGCACCAGGGCGACCGAAAAGGCGATTGCGAATCGAAAGAGAGCACGGTAACCGCCGTTGACTCGGTTATTGCTGGACGAACACATTTCGCCGGCATTGGTGCGCAAACTGGGTGAGAAGGGCTTGTACGCGGAGGCCGTGGCCCATGTTGGTTTGTCCGGGAAACCGGACGAGCACATCTGGAACTACGCCTTAGAACACGACTTTACGGTCGTCACAACCAACGCGCGCGACTTCATCCGTCTTCTGAACGTGGAAGTGCACCCGGGCCTCATCGTCCTCCGCGAGAGCGGCCTGACCCGCGACGAACAATGGGACCGCATTCAACCCATAATCGACCACATTTTGGAATCGAGTGATGACGATTTCTTGCTGAACAATCTAGTGGAGATCTCGGCTGCAGGCGAGTGGGAAATTCGCGAGATTCCTAAACCCTGATCAACATCGGCTTTGATAACTTTACACAAGACTCAGGCTGAATATTTTTCGGCGCGCCCTTCCGAAGCTTGAACGCGGCACGGTTGATGGCAGGCCGATTTGTTGGCTAGGTCCTAGTAAACAGCGATTGCGGACGAGTGCAATCCGTCGCGGAAGTGCGAAGTCAATGTCAACCTAATAAGGTTGCCTAAAGCTAGAGCAACCTATTATGGTTGCTTATACTGTCCATCAGGTCGCGTTGCTGGAGTTCCTCGGTCGTGAAGCCGAGCGAGCGAAGCACGGTCCACCAGTCGAACTGGTCCAGATCTCGAATCTGCGCAGGATCGTATTTGGCAAACCGTGTTTTGAAAGCTTCAAAGTTCTTGTGGGCTTTCGTGGAAAAACACCAGGTGCCCGGCCTGAAAATCCGTGAAAGGGCCTCGCCCCCATTCCAGAAGGAAAAGGCGTACCGGTGGCGCTGAAGCTTCAAGCCTAATTCGGCACAAAGCCTCCGGATGGCCTTGTGACGTACGCCAATCCACTCCCCTCCCAGTTCACAGACCAATTTCGGAGCTTGTTTGAATCGGTATGAAAAGACCCTGCCTCCCACCTTCTGCAGGGCTTCCAGCACGGTCACGTTCCATCCACGCGTTCTCAGCCGATAGGCAGCCGACAGTCCAGCCAAACCGGCACCGATAACAATGCACGACCGCGGCTTAGAAGGCATCCTTGATTCTCCTCCAACGGCAGATACAGCATCGGCGACTTGCTTCACTCTCGGTCTCAGCAAGCTTGGTTGTCATGAACTAAATAGCCAACTGAGAATGTCCTGGTCTGCGCTGGAAAGACCGGTTCCGGCAGTGAAGCCGACATGCGCCGTATTCCCCGTGATGGACGGAATATCGATCGGAAACGAGTGCGTGATCTGCGTTTTCAAGGTGCGGTCCTTCAAGACCATCTGCAGGGTCGCGCCATCGTAGGTCAGTGTTACAAGAAACTGATGCCCCGAATGCAAATCCATGCCGAGGGGGACAAGCTGGATTTCACCTCCGATGGCATTCGCGGCAGTCGGAGAGTCGCCGTTCTTGTATAAACCGAGGAAGCTGCCCGCTTGAATGGTTTCATTATCGAAGAGGTCGAACTTGAGAGCGACACTCTGAATGATTTTGAAGCCCGGATCATTGGGGTTGTTCGAATCAGGCCCGTATCCCAAGCCGCCTCCCGGGCCGCCCAGTGCATGTGGACCTTCGCTCTGAATGCAGAAGGTCATCCCGTCGGCGGTTGCATTCCCGGCTGTGGTCCGAAACCGGAAAGAAGCATTGAAGGTTTTGACGTTCACTGGCTTCGCGCAAAACACGCTTCCCGCCTGCAAGTCGTGCTTTCCCGTAAGCCGCAGCGGCCCACCGGCGCTTCGAGCGCTTCCGTTGAGGGTCAGCCCGTTGTGCCCTCCAAATCCTACGTTATACCCGCCGTCGGACGCAGAGCGCGGGCCATAAATTCGTAACTTGTTGCTGAAGGTCGCCAAGAACACCTTGCCGTCCGCGACAGTCGGACAGCAAAACTTGGCAAAGTTGCCGGGATCATCGGCGGGGTTTTGATGGCTGTGCCACAGCTGCACAAGACGGCCCTGCGTGTCGAAGTGCGTCGCATCATAGGCGGTCAGGATGCCATCCACGCTGCCATGGTTGGCATTGAGGAAAGGTGGAAGCGAAGCCCAGAGAATCGCCGTGCCGGGGTTCTTGCCGTTCGCACTGAGCGACAGCATGGCTCCCGGCATTCCGTCTCGATCGCGCTCATCGTTCGATGCATACATAGTCCCGATCGCCCTGCTCTGTCCGGGCACGTTTCTCGCGTTAGGTTGGCCGGAAAAGCCGTGAGAGATCGGGTCATATTGAAAGGTTCGGAGCACTTCGTTTTCGCCCCACACGTAAACCAGCACGCCCTGATTGGGCGAGTCGTAGACAACCGGCGACCCATGAATGTGATGAGTGCTCAAAGGTTTCTCGGTACGGCTTCCGCGTCCCCGGGTCGCAAGGAAGGCCTGCACAAGTGAGGCGGCAGCATTCGTTTTCGTCATCTGGGCCGGATCGAGCAGGTAAAAGTTGCCATCCTTGCCGCCACCGACCAAAAAACCGTCTGGAAGAATGGTGGGAGACGCGGCCCCCAGATCCTCGTCAGGAACTCCAGGATCTTGAACGATTTTCCTGTATGCGTCCAAGTCGAGCGATGTTGCACTGGCGCGCAAGCGAACGAAACTCTGACCAAGGTTCGGGCCTCCCACAGCCGTGGGGTCGGAGTCGCCGTTCCCGCTCCCAAAATATACGTTGCCCTTGCCGTCACCCACCGGCCCCTCACCGGCCTGCCAAATTCCTCCCTCCGCACCTCCCGGTGTAGTGCAGAAGACACCTTTCTGTTTCAGAGAAGAGGCTTCGTAGGCAAAAACCCAGCCGTGGTAAGGATCAAAGTCGCCGTGAGAGCCGAACGCGATGTACAGCAATCCATCTTGTAGCAACAGTCCCGGCCGTTGCATGTGCTGCATGGGACTGAAGAAGACTTTGCCGCCATTGGCATCGACAACGGTCATCGCCTTGCCGTCGATGGTGACGTCCACGCTCGCGCCCTGCGCCGTCTTGTGCACGGTAACGCCGGCGCCTACTTCCTTACCGTCGCGGTACCCGACCCCAGCAATCGATCCACCGATCGGCACCGGATTCGACGACCCGGCGACGGCTGGTCGAAGGTTACCCGTGGAAAGGTCAAGCGCAAACAAAAGTTGCTTGAAAGCATTTGGCGCCGCTGCAACGGGTCCTGCCAGAATCGCGGGGTCGAATGTGGCAGCAACCAAATAGATCACATTCGCCGTCAGATCGACAACCGGCGTACTGAGAATGCCGATAGGGTCATTGGTGTTGTTACTGATGTCGTGGTAGCTCAGGCGGTAGAAGCCGGACGGGACAGGATGAGGATCGACTTGCCGTTTCCAAAGAGGCCCGGCGCCGAGACTCAAATCGTCTGCGTCAAACGCATACACCCAGTTGTGCATCGTCACGACGTAGACCACGTTTCGCGCCTTGCCGGCTATCTCGATTCCTGGCACATACAGCGGCTGCGCGTAGATTTGACCCTCGACGTCGCGGGACGCCAGCAAGCCAAAATCATTCACGTTCACATTCGTAGTATTGAGCTTGGTCTCCTGCAGATTGGCACCCGAACGAATGTTGTCGTTGTGTTGCGTCAGAACGCTGACCGGCATGGGGACCTCTCCTGAAATTGGACTCGAGCTGCGAAAAATTCCTGGTGGGGACGCCTAGCACCGTATTTGAACCGAACCTCCCGCGTGGCGGAACTTGATGAACGCGAACCGGGTCGGCGCATCGAATCGCCATCCATCATCCGATGCCTCGAACTCCGCAAGTTTCGCTCGTTTTGGCAAACTCGATCCGTTGCGAGTGACGTTGGGCGGCTCGTCTCCGAAGACTTGCAACGTCACCGCGCGGGGAATCGAATTGAGGATAACCATTCGAGCGCTACCGGAGCGCTGGCACTCAATCTGGGTCTGGTCGTAGACCGAAAATTGAGATGTCCCACTGCCCGGATAGATCAGAAACGTCAGGTCCTGACTTGCCGCGGCAATTGCACTGTTGTTGACATAGGCGGCGTCACACAGGGTTTGCACGTTTTTCGGAAGCAACGGCACGATCGCGCCTTCCCGCACGAACAGCGGAAATTGCATGCGGTCTGGGCTGCTCCACGGGATGGTCTGGCCGCCCGCGTGAACAGCGCCAGTCCAAAAATCTACCCAGTTTCCCGCTGGCAAATACACTTGCCGCGAATTCGCGTTTAAGGCGACGATGGGGGCCACCAGGAACTCATTGCCGAAATGATAGGCATGCTCCACACCGAGGGCTTGGGGGTCGCTTTGATTGATCAAAATCAGCGGCCGCAAAATCGCCAAGCCCGTTGCGGCCGATTCCTTGGCATAGGTATAGATGTACGGAAATAAGCGCGTGTGCAATCTCGCGAAGAATTGATAGTTCGCGAGAGCCTCCGCTCCGTAGCCCCACGGATACTGCCGAAGCTCCTCCGTCTTGCCCAATGTGAAGTCCTGGTTTTTCTGCCTATGGACCTGCCTGTGCATCTGCATGATCGGAGAGAAGCAGGCAAACTGGCTCCAACGCATGAACAGATCGGCGCGTTCCGAGGCGGTTGCCGCGAAGTTCGAGTCCTGGTATCCGCCGACGTCCGGGCCCCAAATCGCGTAACCTGACATTGCGGACGATAGACCGGCGGTGATTACACCGGGCAAACCATTCGGCCCAAAGTTCGGTTCGTTGTCGCCGGGCCAGTGTCCAGGAAAGGCCTGGCAACCCACGAAACCGCTCCGCGCGAAGAGCACCCCGTTGCCTCCCAAAACGCCGGAAACACAGCGCTGATATTCGAAGCAATACGCATTGCGCATCTCCGTCCCCGTGCGGCCGTCGGCGTAGGTTGCCGTAAGCGGTATATACACGTTGGGCGGTTGCGCGGTGTTTTGCGTCTCACCGTCGTCCGTTTTGAATCCGCCTATTGCGGGCTCCTTGCCGCTCGCTGTAACGACCTCGCTTTGCTTCAACAGTCTCAGAAGCTGATCGTTAAACCACTTGCGGGCTGCCGGATTCGTGAAATCGATCGGGCTGCCGCGTCCCTTCCACCAAGGCACGACCAGCGGAGGTCCGCCAGCAGCCTTGCGAACGAAAAAACCTTTGCTCTCGCCTTCGTCATAGTTCGACGCCTTGCCGATATTCTGACCCGGCACCCTTTGCAACGCACCGTTGGGTTGAAAACGGTTGGGCAGCGTTTCTGCCTCCGACTGCAGGTTGACAAACGGCGCCATCCAGCAGATGACCTTCAAACCGTTTTTTTGCAGAAACGCCGTCATTTCCGGCAGGGTAGCGAATCCGTCGTAGTGGTCGCCCTCAAAGTCTTCTCCCTTACCGAATTGCGTCATGTTGAACTGCAAATCGTTGTAGGCCGTCTCCCAAGGCGAATCAAAAACGATTGCAGACGCAGGGATCCCCCTTCCCTTCAGATTGCCGGCGAAATTCTGTACCGCATAGCGGATCTCGCCACCACTTCGCCAAATATCCGACGAGATCCATGGCCCGAAAACCCAGGGCGGGGGCAAAAAGGGTCGGCCAGAGTATGCCGTGAACCGGGTCAGCGCGTCGGATAGATCAGGTCCGTAAACCACTTTGAATTTCAGCGTGGAAAACAAATTCGTAATCACGTAGCGGTCCGGCTGGCTGGCACGCATGTCGAAGTGGCTTTCCGCGGACGAATCGAGATGGAAACCGTAACCCCGCGTACTGAGAAACCACGGCGCGGTTTTGTACGAGTGACCGCCCTTTGTGCCGGGGTCATCGATCGTCAAGGTGCGGACCCTCTTGCCGGCCTGATCCAGGCTGTCGAACTTCTCGCCAAAACCGAAGAAGTGCTCGCCTCCATCAGAAGTCGCTGTCACCATGGTTTGCTCGGCGACGATGCCGTTCCATCGCACGATCTCGTACTGCATGACGTTGTCGCTTGGAAATGTCAGTTGGGCGGTGAGTGTTGTCCCTCCAAGATCGCAGGTAAGCTCCAAGCCGTTGGCCAGTTTCTTCGTATCTCGTATCGGTTGCAGGGGGAAGGATTTGCCGGCCACGCGCACCGTCGGCGCAAAGAAGGTGATGACGTTCGCGTGCGCCGCTCCGTGAAGGTCCGGGCCCGTCAACGTAAATTGCCCGGAGTCCAGGGTCACACGCGCCTGAAGTGCTCCGGAATCGAAAGATACGAAGTTTTCCGAAGCCTCCACCGTGAACGAGAATGGGTTTCCCTGGGCAGCCGTTTCCGTTGCCGTCGCTGAGGACTGGTTGTCGCTTCCGTGAACGAAAGTGGTTGGGTGATCGCTGTAAGGGATTCGCAAGTAGTATTCAATGACGTCGCCGGTCGCGAAGGTATTCGTGGGCAGTCTGGCCACGTAGTATTTGTTGTTGGCTTGCGCGCTGTCGAACTTCATGGGCACGGACGACCATGAGGTTTCGCCGCGCCGTCTGAAGAACACTGCGCTGCCGGCTTCCAGTTGGTTCCCGGGTTCTCCCGGCCCCTGATACTGGTTGCCGCAGAAAATAGACACGCTGGTCGCCGCGGAAATGCCTGTCACCGGATCGCGCATCGTGCTGCGAGGCTCGGAGGAGGTCGGGATGTGCCACGAGTTGCCGATGGAATTCACGACGACCCTTTTCGTCACCCGCTACGGATTCCAAAAAATTGTCAGATTCGCTCGGATTAGAAGGAGCGATTCAACTCAGAACGAAATGAATGAGATCTCCCATGCTGCGAATGGTATCCGGTTTCCAGTTTGGTGCCTGGCGCAAGTACGAGTGGCCATCTCCCCAGATCAGTCCGATGATGGTCTCTGCGACGATACGTCCGCCCACCGTTCCCAGACGAATTGGTTCCTCATTGCCTTTGCTGCCCTTTGCCGTGGCTCGTTTGGCCCATTCGACTTGCGCTTCCGCCAGGACGTAGTACCAGAGCGGTGCGTTCCCTTTGAAGCTGTTGTTTTCTTTATCAAAAGAAGTCAGCAACGGATTGTTCGGGAGGTCGCCCGTGACAGCCTTTCCCACGCGCAATTCGCTGTCCTCGATCGGGTCGACGCCCAGAGCTAGGGCGACACTCTGACCGCTCGGCAGCCCCATCGCCAAGCCGCGAAGCAAGTTCCGTTGTGCAAGGTTCGACGGATCGCCATCAGGATCCACAGCTATCGATTGCAGCTGACGGACACTAAATGGGGGAACCAGCGGCTGCGGCGGCTTCGAAAATTCCGGCAGAAATCCCATGGGGTTCACGAGTGAAGTATCGATCTTATAGGCTGGCTGTACTCGTTTCTTGCCTACGTTATTGATCGAGCCACCGATATCGAAGAACAAGCTCCAATCGATCGCCCACTGCTGGGGAAATTCGTCGAATCCGTTCAGGCCGCGCTTTTGCACGCCCGCAAAAATAAAGAAGCGCCCGGCCAAGCCTCGCTTTTGTTCTTCGGGAGTGGCCATGTCGGGGTTATCGCCCCCGTTGAGTTCAGTGTTCAGGCGGTAGATGGGTCGCACCATCGAATGACCGAAGCGATATGCAGCTGCCGAAAATTCGATGGGCATGAACGGATCGTTGCGCCATTTGAAGATCGACAAATTGGGCTTCAGTTTCCAAATCGGCTTGTTTTTTCCAAAATCAGGGAGGATGTTCTCGACAACCTCTTCCCCGCAAATGGTCTTGAGGAAATCGTTCACGACGATCCATTGATAGTGCCATCGCACTCGCTGTTGCACGCGCTCGAAGGCGTCGTCGGGATGCTTATCGACCAGTTTGTTATGAAACTGCAGCATGGCCGAATGGAGTTGTGCCACGATCACGTTCTCGTCATTACGCTTGTCGCCGATAAGCGCCCGTTTGGCTCCTTTGTTGATGGGATCATCGAATCGGGGCAGGTCCCGTGCCTTGCTGGCTTTTTTGTTTTCGAACAAAGGGCGCCCAAGTCGAAACTTCTTCCCAAGATACATCCATGGCTGGTCTCCGGGCCCGCGGCCGTACAACGAATCCAGGTCCAGCCGCGGAGTGCGGAAATCGATCAGCGCATCAGGATCGTTCTGCTGCTGCAGGCTCGACGCGGGGTCGAACGTGATGTCGTGATCAATGAACTGACCGAGGTACGTATAGCCGGCGGCGATAGCCACGTTCTCTTCGTCATCCTGAATGCGCTTGTCGTCTGCCTCGAATGCGGCGGTGGGCGCATTCTTGTCTGTGTCCAAGTGCTCCGGGTCCGCAGTCATGGCCAGCCCCAGATCGAGAAGCGCTTTCTTGGGCCACTCGGCGGATGGCAAAGACCGAAACATCCGTCCGAAGCGTCCTTCGAACTGCGACGATCGCGGAACGGAGTTGTCGCCGCGGACGCCACCTCCGTGAGCAGCGGGCTGACGTTTTTTTGCACTGATAGCAGGGTTGATCATCAATTTCTCCTCAACGAGCCGACACGGCGACGGCCGACGTTCATCGATAGGTGTTTTGGCCTGAGTGTGAAGCCATCTCAGAACCTGGAGACCAAATCAGGAGATAGCCGGACGTTATCTATCGTTTGTTGAATACTGCTCTGAGGACGTACCTCACGCGTTATGGCGCGATTATAGTCCTCGAATTGTCGGTGTCAAATGAATTCGTGGTTGCCTGGGTCGATTGGCCCTGCACTGGCTATTGCATGTAGCTTTGTGCAGCCAATCAAGCATCCAGTTCGTGAGCTGTTCGACCAACCTTCCACAAGCGATGACAAATTGCTTGCGAGCATCCATCTCCCGAATTTCAGAAATTTCCGCCCTACGCAGGGATGAGACTGGCAATTCGTTCGGCTAACGCGCCGATGGTGCGCGAAGGATTCACGCCGAGCGGCCGCGGCACGATCGCGCCGTCGGCAACGTACAGGTTGTCGTAGCCGAACACTTTCCCGGCATGGTCAACGACCCCCATGGCTGGAGACGGGCCGATGTTGCAGCCACCCAACGGGTGCGGCGTAATTAGCTCTTGAGAGAGCGACCAAGTAGGCAGGGGAAATGGATGTCCACCGGTGACTTTGGCCAGTTCGTTCTGCTTGTCCAGTATCGTCGTGAACAGTTCACGCGATTGAGCGATGTCCCACTTCAAATCGAGGGTGCCATTGCTCAAGCGCAACTCGCCGTCACCGGCGTCCACCCCTTGCGCGAACCAGGGCATGATGTGCTTGAACAGGTCAATGTTGGCGGAAAGCAGGGTGAGGTGCAGAGACTGCATGCTAAATTGATGCAGAAGGTGCTCGTCTTCTGGAGCTTTACGCAGGCGGTCCATGACCGCTTCGAAGTACTTGGTCATAACACCGGGAATGACGCCATCCTGAATCCAAAAGGTTTTACCGTTGATGCTGTCATCCAGGTAATCGATGACCGATCCGATAGCGACGCCGCGGTCGGGCCAAACTTCTCGGTGTAAGTAAAAGGCGGGTGTCAGGAAGTCGCCATTGCTGCTCCAGTTCCTTCCCAGAAAGCGGCTGATCTGCGGAAGTGTTCCGGTTACGTCGCGACATCGCAGTAGGAGTTCCGTGGATCCCAAGGAGCCTGCCGCGACAACCACGATCGCAGCGGTCGTTGTCGCGGAGATGCGGCCGCCGTCGCGCAGTTCATCATGGTGGACGCGATATCCCCCGGGAATAGGCTCGATATTCGCCACCAGATGGAGCGGCCGGACCTAGGCGCCCTTCTTCTGTGCGAGAAACAGATAATTCTTGTCCAGAGTATTTTTTGCGCCGGCCCGACACCCGACGTCGCATTCTCCCAACTGTGCGCAATAGCCCTGTTCGGCGCCGTGCTTGTTGGTGAAGGTCCGGCTTTTTTTATGTCCGGCTCGTCATTGAAGTCGTAAGCGAGTTGCTGGTCAAAGGACACGGCGACCGGGGCGGGGCGAAACCTGCCCCAATTTGGCTGCACCCTCCTGCATCAATTGCACGCGTGGGCTGCGCTGCTTTGCCGGAACCTCTTGCAGATCGAGAACATCCCCGACGGTGCTGTAGTAAGGTTGCATCTCGTCGTAGGTAATTTCGGGTGGCCAGCCTGCCTGAAAAACGGATTTGGGTGGAATGGCGGATACATTCGCGTAAATCAAAGAACCGCTGCCAACACCAGCGCCGGTGATGACAGCCATTCCTTTGAAGGTTCTGAGATCGGTCCACCCGTGATATTTCTCCGGCGAGGTGTTGCTCCAAATCCATTCGTCCTCTATGTTTCGAGGGTAGGTGTCTTTGGTCCACTCTTTCCCGCGTTCGAGGATCAAAACCTTCTTATTTTTTTGGGCTAGCCGACAGCCGGTGATGGCGCCGCCAAAACCACTTCCGATAACGATCACGTCAAAATCCATCGTTCACCTCTCGCTGTTTCTACTGCAGCCGAGACCGGATCAGGAGAAGTAAGTGGCTCGCATTGACCACACCATTAATCATCAAGGCGACCGGCTTGTCCGTGGTGCAGAAAAAGCAGGAAACGGTCTTTCGCGACCGTAAGCTGGTCTAAAGGACTACCCAGGCTCTTCAGTGATCGGTAGCCGACAGCCGCCAGTTCCTCGACATGGGACATCTTCTGTTCGAGAAAGTGAGCGAACGTGATGAGCGCGTTTTGATGTTCGTTGGTGGCCTTGGGAAGTGCCGGTTCGAGACTTGCGAAGACATCAATATCGAAGGGACCAGGCGTGCCGGGCCGGGGGACCTGCCTCCGTTGAAGTAGGGAAACAAAGGTATCAGCGGCGGCGACCCGCGCGCCAAGCGTGTCTGGCCGTAAATTCCATTTCATAATCAGATATTTCAGCAGCGATGTATGGTCGTAAATACCCGAATCGAAGCCCTTGTCGACCCAGGGTGAAATCAAAATGGCCGGAACTCGGACGCCGTATTGGTCAAATGCAAACTCCATCGTGTCGCGGTCCGGTGGGATGGCCTTCGGGGGACAGACGTGGTCATAGAATCCCCCGTGTTCGTCATAAAGAAGCACAAAGAGCGTGGAGTTCCAGAGTGCCTCGTTCCGTCTTAAAGCGTTGTATATCTGGGCGATTAGATATTCGCCCTTCCGCATGTCCGTCGGTGGGTGCTGGTCATTCTCGTCGGTTCCGCCGTAGGAAGGCTCAATAAAGACATACTGCGGAAATTCTTCTTCTGGACGAGTCGCGTCTTTGAAAAAGTTGTCCATACGGTGGAACTGACCGGGTCTGTCCCATAGACGTGCGAGCAGCAAGGTGTGTGGCATTCCGTGGTGGTAAATGCCCCAGGTGATGTGCTTGTTGTCGAGCTCGTCATAAATCGTATTCTGATCGTAAAAATACTCGTTCTTTATGTACATGCCCGAAGGCATTTTGACGTGGCCTTTGGAGGTGCCGGTATGTACGAAGAAGCGGTTGGGCCAGGTGGGTCCCGGGAGCGATGAAAACCAATGGTCGCAAACCGTAAAATTTTGGGCCAATTGATGAAGTACAGGCAACGAGCCGAGTTGATAGTAAGACATCACCTGCTGGCGGGTCTCTCCGCATTGGCTGTAGCACTGGACAAAATCAGAAACGAATCCGCTGCAGTTATCCGCAATTTGACGCAGCACATTTACGTGTTCGTGAACCGGATCGAGGGAAATGGAGGTCAGCTTCGTCGCTGCCTGCTGTACAACGTTGTTTGCATTCGGATAATCAGGATTGGAACGCAACTTCTTCTCGTCGATGCCCTCGAGTTCAGCGTAAACCTGCTGCATGCATCCCAGCAGTTGGTCAAACGAGTGATTCTCCATCATAAGGACGACTACGTGCTTAATCGGGTCAGAGGCTCCCATGGGTGACTCCTTCGATTTGAGTGTCTTGTTCGGGTTACGGCAAATTGTCGAAATCCATCCACTCCCCGTTGCTGAACACCCCGATTCTTGTTGTGGGTGGAATTTCCCAAGGCATACCTTGTTAGTTGCGTTCGGTGTACCGGGTCGAGCAGGAAGCCGAGACGCGATTTGAAAGACAAACGGGATAGGTGAAAAAGGAGAGAGAGAAAGGCGACCCCATCCGGACCTCCTTCGTGCCTAGAGGAAAGCCCACACCGGAGTGAATGCGCAGGAGTGTACTACAAAAATTCGCGAAAGCTAGTTACGTACAGCATTTAGTAACCGTCTGCATGACAACTAGTTTTTGCATATCCGGGTGTGGTGTACGAGGTGGCCGTCGTAGAAAACTTCACGGCGGAATTCAAAGCGGCAGACTCGGTATATGACGTGGCTGTGAACGAAGAACGTGAAAAAGCACGAAGCCTAGAGTGGTCGCCGGACCGGATCAACGTGGATATCGCGCGGCTTCGTCCGAGCTACACGGTGGACATACAGATTTGGTACAACTACCTTCCTCCTGAGCGCCGGGTGTTCGTTGACGCAGCGGATATCGAGGGGGCCAAGACGCAAGGCGTAATGATCGGCAAGATGGGAATCAGCAACGCTCAACTGCGCCGGTCGCCGAGCCTGCTGACGGATTTGAACGCCTATCATCGTTTCCCAATCGATCCCGTCAAGGGTTCCCCGACATTCGGCAAACCCGTCGCGCTCGCTGGCGCTCGGAGCGTTTTGCACGCGGCGCCCGCGAATGCACTGTCGCCCGATGCACTGTCGCCGGATGCACTCAAGAAAGGTCCCGCGGATCAGGCAACTGCGGCGACGAAAACTCCCTCGTCCGCCGGCTCGCAAGCAATCGTGATCGCAATGCAAAGTCTTGTGGATTTCCAGCAAAAGAACGACGCCTTGGAAGCGCAGCTCCGCCTGAAGAAGGCGATGGATGATTTCTGCAGCGCGCTCAGCGATGCAACTTCCAAGTCGCACGGATATTGGATCTTTCAGAATGCGACACCCATTTCGATACGCTACAGCAATTTCACGGGCAAGTATGGCGTCGAAGGGGGACAACTGGCGATAGTGCGGACGGATGGCGGAGTCGACGTGACAAAGCTTGCGGGGTGGCAGGAGATGCAGCGAGCACGGACTGCTAAAGCCGACTACATTCCCTGGGACAAGTCGCGCTATGAGGTTGTGCTTCATTTCTTTAGTGATCCGCGTGACTCGAAAGGTGACAGCAAACGCCTGCTGACAAAGGCGTTGCGCCTGGACCAGATCTTCGATCTTGACCAGGCGAAAGCGGGGAAGCGCAATGCCATGTCGGCATCCTTCGCTGATTTGTTGCGCTTTTCCCGTGCGCGACTTGCGGCCCACTATCATGCTCCTTTCACACTCAACAACGTCACCGACCAACAAAAACCCTTCTATATCGTTGTCCGTGGAGAACAGGTGAGTGAGAACTTTTACCTGCCGGCCGAATGGATGCCCGTGGCAGAAAAGCCAGCGATGCGTTCGACAAAAGACTCGGACCTTGGTGGCGAACTCTCGCGTCTTTACGATTACGGGGACGGATCGCGGGAACTCTCACAGGCGGAATTTCAATCCATCTTTGGGCCTGGATAGCAGACCCCTAGTGCGAACGCGGCGCGGAAGTAGAGCCTCTCAAACCAGGAATCCTATGGATATGTCCGGTACGATGGAATCGCCTTCGACGTTATAGGCTTGACCCTTCCACGAATAGAAGTAGATGTAACCGACAGCGTCACCGTCGGAGGATCGCACGATGACGAAATTTCCCGTGCAGCAGAAAGGACCCACCTTCGCGTTCTTCATTTCAACACCGTCATCTGGGAGTGAGAAACTGGTTTTCGCCAACGAGATCCCCTGAGTTCGTGGTGGCTCCGCGGGGGGGCGATGGGCTGGGAGAGGTTCGGGATGAATCATTGCGATGCGGTGCGGGCACTGGCGAGGCCGAAGATTCGCTTTTCCTCCACAGAGCGAAGCTCAGGACCAGCAAGACTGTGCCGATATGCCCAGCATAATTTGACGACGCATGGAACTCAGAAGCGGGATTTCAATCGTGAATGCTCTGAGACCACCACAGACCAATGCGGCAATAATGCAGGCAATCCCGGCAATGAGAAGGTTGTTTTGCATACCTGCTATCTCAGCAAATAGGTGGAATTTCTGGCAACGTGCCGGTCAATATAGCACGTGGAAGAGAGGCGCGTGCGCTCCTAAGTCATCTTTCTGATCCCGCCTGCCAATCCCAAGTCGTCTATGGCCTCACGTTCTGTCCAGATCACCACGTCATTTCGCCGTTCCACTTCGCGACAGGATGGCCCGAAGGAGTTTACTTGACGAGGAATCAAGCGGTCCTATGCGGGCGGGCCACCGCAGCATGCGCAGCATGAAACATTCTTGCTTTCCATAACTTTCTAATCCATAGTTCGATACAAACGATGCTTCCAACTATCGAACATCTAATCGTGCTTATGATGGAGAACCGTTCGTTCGACCACATGCTGGGCTTTTTGAAGGCACCCGGTTACGACATCGAGGGTTTGGACGGCAGCGAGTCGAACGACGATCTCACGAATGAGCCAGTCCTCGTTTCTCGAGATGCCGCTCCGACGGGGGATTTGACGCCGGATCCGAGCCACGACTTCCGTTCAGTCAATGTGCAGATCTTTGGAAGTGAAGCGGGTGCGGCGGCGGGACCGCCTCAGATGTCGGGCTTCCTGCAGAACTACCAAACCGTTTGTGGCGGGGACCGGGACCGTGCAGCCAACATTATGAAGTGCTGGACGCCCGCCCGCCTTCCCGTGCTGACGACACTTGCCAAGCAGTACGCCGTCTGCGATCACTGGTATTCCTCGGTTCCAGGACCAACGCTTCCCAATCGAACGTTTGCGCATGCCGGTACGTCGCGGGGCCGCCTGGACATGTCGCCCGATTTCAGTTTTGACGGTTTCGTCACCATCTATCAATTTCTTCAGGCACGCAACGTCAGCGCCAAGATCTACTTCCACGACTTCTCTTCCGCGCTGACCTTTGAACGTCTCCTTTTCAGCAATCAGGCCCGCTTCTTTGAGGACTATTCCGATTTTGCAGGCGACTGCAAAGACGATAATGTTCCTGCCTACTGCTTCATCGAGCCACGTTACAATCGGGAAACCGCTCCCCACGGCCAGTCGTTTTCCCCGAATGATCAGCATCCGGACCACGACGTCTACGACGGCGAAGCGTTAATCGCGGATGTCTACAGGGCGCTGACCAAGAACCGGGACGTCTGGCAAAAGAGCCTTTTGGTGATTGTCTACGATGAGCATGGCGGATTGTTCGATCACGTTCGTCCTCCGGCGGCCGCTCCTCCCGACAACAAAATCGACAATCCCGAGAATTTTGGTTTCGACCGGCTGGGTGTGCGTGTTCCGGCCGTCCTAGTCTCTCCCTATATTGAACCTGGCACCATCGTCAGCCAGATCTTCGATCACACGTCTTTTCTTGGGGCGGCGCGCCGGCTCTTCACAAAAGACGCACAGACCAGTTTCCTCAGTGACCGCGACCGGCAAGCTTCGACCGATCCGGCCTGGGGAAAGCTCGAAAGGGTTCCGACACGCGACGCACCAACGGCCGTAATCGCCAATTTCCCGAATCCTCCTCCTGCGGCTGTCCCCCCGGCCGTCGCCGCGAATAGCGCGAGTTCGCTTTCGTCCTTGCAAAGGGAACTTTTGAGCCATGCGAGCTTCGTCGGCCAAAAGCTGAACCACCCCGCGGTCGCGCCGGACCCCGAGCAGGCGAGTGAGCACGACGCTTCCGCCTTTGCCACGCAGATCAAAGCCGCAGCGCTTGCCAGGCAACCGGCCAAGGACTGAGCATGAAAAAAGTTCTCCAGCTGCTGCGGCTTGTCTTCCCCCTGGTCATCATGCTCTGTGCTGCTCTTGTTCACGCACAAACCTGGAGTGATTTGAAGCAGACCTGCGGCGATGCCGTGGAACACCCCAACCGGTTCCGGATTGAAGACTGCGGCCGGGTCTATTTGGCAATGCCGGTCCGTCCGGTTATCAAGACGATCGCCCCAGGCGGAGGTTTTGGCGGCGGTCTGCGTGCCATTCACGACTTCACCCCGAAAGCGCGGTGGAATAAGGAGATTTCGGGCACGGCGGCGGTCTCGACAAACCGGTTTTTGTTTCTCGAAGGCGACATCCTGTTCGAACGGCCGGCGTTTGCGTGTACGGGAAAATCGGAATGTCCGGTCAAGGATAATTTTCAGATTGAGCTTTATACGCGCCGCGTGGAGCTTCCCGGGCTTGCTTACTACGGGCACGGAAATGCAACCACGCAACAGACGCACGTGCAATTTGGCGAGCGCTGGTTCGAGGGAGGCGTGAAGGTTCTCGACCCGGTCTTGTCCTGGCTAGACATCGGGGGAGAGGTGGGCTATGTTGTGCCGCATATCGGACCGATCCCGAATTCCTCGATTCCATCAATCGAGAGTCTATTCAACGATACCCAGGCACCGGGGCTCACCGAGCAGCCCGGCTTCATGCACTACAAGATCCTGGCTTTGCCGCACTATCCTGCGATCCTCCCCTTCAAGCTCGACTACCAAATCGGCTATGAGTATTACCAGGATCTGGACGTCCACCGATTTTCGTTTCACAAATTCGAAGCCGATCTCATCAACATGCGTCCGCTGCGCTGGCGACGGAAAGCTGTTCCGGCCAGCCCCAATGCGGCCCGTGACTGGTTTTGCACCCCTCAAGGCGCCGGCAAGGTTTGCACGTTAGGGTACATCGCGATCAATGGCTTACTGACCCTGGAGACCGCCGCGCAACAGCAGATCCCGTTCTATTTCCAGCCAACCATTGGCGGCGCCGACCTCGCGGACCGCGACACGCTTCGGGGCTTTCTGGATTTGCGCTTCCGCGCTCCCGATCGCATGGTGTTGCAAGGCGAATACGGACACAATATTTGGGGGCCGCTCGGTATCTTGGTGTTCTATGAGACTGGCCGGGTTGGAAATCGTGCTTCCGATCTTGGGTTCAGCGGATTGCACCACGACGTCGGAGTGGGCGTTACGCTCTCGGTGCAAAATCGCATCCTCATGCGCGCTTACATAGGGTTCGGCACGGGCGAAGGATCGCGAATGAATTGGAAAGCCGGGCCGTTGCTTTAGTTGCGGACAGTTGTCACCCGCGATGTGTTTCCTTCGAACGACCTGATCTGGAGTGTATATGGCTTCCGCGTTCTTACCCCTCTTGCGGCCTATACGGGCAGGGAATTGGTTCAGGGTCAACCCCTCGCAACATCTCAAAGCAAGCTGCCACGCGATCGTAGATGCCGACAGTATGAGGGAGGGTCTAAATGAAAAAGAAGCCTGTCCTCGTCGATTTGGAGAAATTGCGGTCGCTCATCGCCGGACTCGATCTGGGCGACACACGGTGGAATGAGTACATCGAGGCTCGCTGGCTGAACTACGTCGAATGGTGGGACTCGCGTGCTAGCGACGCTAAACGGAAATATCATGCGTTGCGCAGCGCAGTGGTGATCGCCGGAGCATTGATCCCGGCCCTGGTCGGCCTTCGCGAGTTGCAAGTGTGGGGCGAACACGCCTGGATTTTTGCGGTCGCATCGATTCTGGCAAGCCTGGTTGTGGCCATATGTGCGGGAGTCGAAAGCCTCTTCAGTTTCGGCGACATCTGGCGTGAAAAACGTGCCGCGGCGGAACTCATCAAGAGTGAAGGTTTCAACTTTCTCCAGATGACCGGTGACTACAAGGACTACACAGCCCACAAAGACGCGCTGAAGCGGTTTGCAGCCAACGTAGAACAATTGATTCGGAACGAGATCAAAGACTACATCGTCGCAGTCGCTCCCAAGAAACCGGACCACCCGCCGGACAATCCAGGCGCTCAACCGCGGATTACTTGATGCAAATGTCTGGGAACGTTCAAAAAAGGCGAGGAGCGACGCGCTGTCGAATCGCAAGAATTCTTCACCGGTGTGATCGACTAAACACCGTCACCAGATTCGCCTGTGCACAGGGCCTGGCCCTGTGGGAATCGCCCAGAGCAGCGACAAATTACGCTTCAATTGCAGGGCACTATTGCGTGACCTTGCCGTTAGGACGGACCGGTGCGACTTCGTCACCGGCAGCCTGAAGGTTCGTAAGTTCCAGCTGCAGCGTCGTCCTCCGTGCTTTCAGTGCCACCAATTCGTCATTGAGCCTCGCAATCTCATCCACCGACGTCGCTGTCCTTTTTCTGGCCTCTGTTTCCGCAATGGATCTTTCTATGTCGGCAAGCTCCGCCTGTATAGCGGCGATTCTTTCTTCCCTTGTCATGCCCTTTTACTCCTTCCTAGTTGGATGTGGGGCAGCCTTTTGACTTCTGGTTGTCTGTGAGTGCGCCCAGCGCCGTTTGCGCCTTCTTCTTGTCGGCATCGGTGCCAGCGGTCGCAACCTGCGTTTCCTTGTCCTTGATCTGTGCAGCCAAACCGTCGCAAACGGCTTTGTCGAAGCCGTCTTTGGATTCCTTCGCAAAATCGGCGAGGTCCTTCAGCTGGTCGGCCAGGGCCGGCTTTTCAGACAGCAAGTCGAACGCTTTACTCAGCGCGACAATCTTCTGTTTGTCGACGGCGAGAGCCTGGATTTTCTCGAGGAACTGAAACTGGCTGTTCATGTCCGCCAGCAAGATATCCCGCTGAATGGCATAGTCGGCTTTTGCATATTCTCGAATTTGTTCGCGCCACCTGCTGACGTCCTGTTTGCCCTCGATGAGGTCCAGAGCCAAGGAGCGGGAGCGCTCAATGCGTTCCTGTTCGAGATTCGAGTACATTTGCTCGCGCCCGGCCTCCGCCTCGATTTGCGACTGCTGCGTGTAGGCTTTTTCCTCTGAAGCGAGCTTGTGCTCCAATTCCTGTTCGTACGCACTTAGGACATTGTGGGCCTCTTTTGCCATGCGCAGAGCATTCTCGTCGCATCCGGCGAGCCCGAGTGCGATGACTGAACCGATTGCAAGTCTGGATTTCATGGATTGGCCCTCATTGTTTGGCCGCAAGAATCGGCAAAGACGCCGCAGTGGAGACATGATAGAGCAGTTCCGCCAAGTCTTTGGGCTTTAGCCCAGATTGCCAGTAGAGAGTGAGACGATTCGCCGCCGCACGCGCCGTCTGCTCATACGTGGTGGCATTCACCGCGCTTCGTTGGATCGAGTATCGGCGCTCTTCGAGACTCTTCCGCAGGGACGCCAAATCCGCACTCGTCTCCTGCTGCGCGGCGACGGCGGCCGCGTAATGCAAGGCATAGAGCGCAAATTCAAGGTGGTCGCGTCCACCGGCCGTCTTAAGACGCGTCAACGTAGTCTCAATGGGCTCATCGGCCGAAAAATGACTTACATAGGTCCTGGCATCGTCGACTATTTTCTTGATCTGGCCCACTTCGAGCGCCTGCCGAGCACGGAGCAGACCCAAAGTCTTTAAGTGCTCTTGTTCGACGCGCAGGAGTTCTAACTCTGTCTGCAAGGGGTTGGGACGCAACGACGCAACCGGCACACTAACGGCCGCGGCCCCGGCGAGGATGTTTTTCACCGAGGCGTAGAGGTTTTGAACTTGCTCAAGAGTCGCGACAATCTCGTTGAGCGCCTTAACCTTTGCCGGGTTATCTTCGTAGAACGCGCGGTCCGCGAAATCGACAACCTGCTGAGCGTCGCTTGCGTGAGAAAGGATGTCGCCGACAATGTCCGTGTGGGAATCCTTGTGTTGAAGGTCCTGCAGGATTTTTGGGATCTGGGCGACGCGAGTCTTGATTTCCCAGATGAAGCTGCAGATGAAGCGCGAAGCTCTGGAAAAGCTCAACCGTCGAGCCAACGAGATGGCACCGCCGGCAGCCGCTGACGCTTTGATGGTGGGTCCAATGTGCACAGTCGCGGTGCAATAGTCCCATTCGTGCACAGTTCGTGCACAGTCGGGACCAAAAGTGAGAGATTGGAGTAGAGATGAATCCCGTAAGTGCTTTGCAATCAGAGAAAAAGTTGGTGGACGTGAGGGGATTTGAACCCCTGACCCCCTGCTTGCAAAGCAGGTGCTCTCCCAGCTGAGCTACACGCCCACTTCTATGGCACTACTAACATTCTACGGCACTTACGCTGCAACTTCTGCTCCATTTTTTTGCTGTGATTTCGGGACAATCGGTACAACAGAGACATCTTTGGACGCCGGAAGAACGAATCCGTAACCGACCCGCTCAGCTTCATCGAGCCGTAACTGCAATTCTTCGTGAAGATGCGAGTACAGTTCTGACATGGTTTGCGGACG
>Ga0209804_1000725_pt1 | contig 24220 bp, 18 predicted proteins | sample GraSoiAngelo_139_FD_185896 | JGI IMG/M metagenome (GOLD analysis project Ga0209804, IMG submission 185896) | Grasslands soil microbial communities from the Angelo Coastal Reserve, California, USA - 14_0929_12_20cm (SPAdes) (version 2) | ecosystem: Environmental > Terrestrial > Soil > Grasslands ... | reverse complement strand
CTGCTCGGACGGCTGGAAACGAATGTGGTCATCACGCCCGGCACCTGGCTGGCCATAGGCACATGCGCCTTTGCCGTCGCGCTGCTCTATCGGCGGATCACCAGCATCGGGCGTCTCTCGAAGTGGTTGTGGGGAGGCGTACTCGTTACGGTTGCCTGGGTGATCTCCGCCGGCATCACGCATTTTCATGCCGCCCAAGCTTTCGATTTTCCGCCAGGCGCGTTCACGCCTTCGATGAACTTCTTTACCGGGCTTGGAGCGGCGCTGCTCGTGACGGCATACGATTATTGGGGTTACTACAACATCTGTTATCTGGCGGGTGAAGTGGAGAAGCCAGAGCGCAACGTGCCGCGCGCGGTACTCATTTCGGTCGGGCTGGTCGCGGCGATCTACCTGCTCATGAACGTCAGCGTGCTCGGCGTGATTCCCTGGCAGCAGCTCCAGGGGCAAACGAGCGAAAACGCGCGCTCCTCGGTTATTGCCGTTTTCATGCAACAGATTTATGGCGGCTGGGCCGGCAAGCTGGCCACTCTGCTGATTATCTGGACCGCCTTCGGATCGATCTTCTCTTTACTCCTGGGATATTCGCGTGTGCCTTACGCCGCCGCTCTGGACGGAAATTATTTCGAAGTTTTCGGCCGGCTTCATCCGCGACACAAATTCCCCAATGTTTCGCTGCTGGTGATGGGAGTGGTCGCGGCGGCGTTCTGCTTTTTGCAATTGGCCGACGTGATCGCGGCGCTCGTCGTGATCCGCATCCTGCTGCAATTTTTATTGCAGCAGGTGGGCCTGTTGATCTTGCGGGCCCGGCAACCAGACATGCCGCGGCCCTTCCGCATGTGGCTCTATCCGTTGCCGGCGCTCTGCGCTATCGCGGGATTTGTCTACATTCTGATTTCGCGGCCGAATTTCCTGCGCGAAATTCGTTACGCCATCGTGCTGCTTATTGCGGGTCTCGTGCTCTATTTCTTCCGTGCCTTCCGGCGCGGCGAATGGCCCTGGCACGGCGCGCCGGACACCGGCGCCGCAACGCTAGCCTCGGCCAAGCCCGAATGACGCGCGCTTGTCCTCTTGGTGCGCCCGCGATGCTTGACCCGCACGGATCGCTGGCATATAAACGGCTTAGGGAGCTGCTCCTGGAGGAAATTTATGCGAAGCACTCTTTTCTGTGCCCTGGCGCTTGCCTCTGCGTTCGTATTCGCCGCGCCGGTGGTGGCGCACCACGGATTCAGCGTGGAATTTGACGAGACCAAACCTGTGACGCTCACCGGAGTGGTCACCAAAATGGAGTTCATGAATCCGCACATCTACTTCTACCTGGACGTCAAAGACGCGAACGGCAAAGTGGTGAACTGGGCCTTTGAGGGAAGCCCCCCCAATATTCTTTCCCGGCAGGGATGGCGAAAAGATACCGTCAAACCCGGCGACATGCTCACGGCCAAGGGTTTTCGTGCCCGAGATGGCGCCCATCTAGTTGCTTGCACGACGATTACGTTTCAGGATGGCCACCAACTCACGGTCGGCCCTGGAAACATCAAAGCCTACGATAAGAACTGAGCCTGGACCGCGAAAATGAGTCACCCTTCTCGCTCAGCGTTCATCGGGGTCATTGTTGCCCTCCTCGCCCTGCCGTTTTTTACTGCATGTTCCGGACGCCCCGCGGGCGGTGCCCAAGCGTCGGGTCCGCCGGATCTGAATGGAGTTTGGTCGGCGCCTTTTACGCCGGACATTTCCAAACCGCTCGGTCATCAGCCTCCGTTTACCCCTTACGCCGCCGACCTCTTCAAAAAAGAAGACGAAATCGATGATCCGTTGACGCAGTGCTTGCCCATCGGCCCGGCGAGAGGAATTCAAGCGGGCCTCATGCCCTTCCAGATCGTTCAGACGCCTGCGGTGACGGCCATCTTGTTTGAGAATCAGCGCACTTTCCGAATTATCAACACCGATGGACGCAGCCATCCGAGCGATGTGGACCCGACGTGGTTTGGCGATTCGATCGGCCACTGGGAAGGAGACACTTTAGTGGTCGATACGGTCGGTCTCAACGATCGGACCTGGCTCGATACCGCCGGCCATCAGCACAGCGACCAACTGCATCTGGTCGAGCGTTTTCAAAAGGTCGACGCGGACAATATCAAGTGGACCGTCCGTTTCGAGGACCCCAAGTTTTATACCGAACCTTGGTCTGTCACTCTGCCCATCAAACGCCAGAACACCGAGATCATGTCCTATTCCTGCGAGGAGAATGAGAAGGACAGGGCCCACCTCAGGCGCACGAATAAATTGAATAAATAAGGTTTACACATGATTCGACGGCAGCTAAGTCTTGCACAAGGAATGGCGTTCATTCTGACACCGCCGATCCTTGCATGGTTGCTCGCGAGTCCATACCCTGCCGGCGCGCAAAAGCGGCCGATCGCGTGGAGCAGCCAAGAGGCGCCTATCGCCAAGGATCTGGATGGACTTCGTCAGAGGTCGGACGAGGCAAGGGCTCGCAAGACCAGACAGCTGGCGTCTGCGATTCGACAGCTTCCTGTGACGCCGAATAAACTGCGCCTGGCTGTTCAGCTTGCAAGCTTGTCAACCGAGGGCGACTTTGGATACGACGCGCTACAAGAGGTCGCAACCACGTTGGCGGATTCGCTCCGCGAGCAACCGATCCACTCAAAGCCGGGACAACCTGGGGTTCCCTATGTCGAGCTCGCGCAGCTCGTGCGATACGAGCATGTTCAGGCGTCCTTGGACGATTTGCAGTTTGCCGCAGCGTTGTCGAAAATTGATGCAGACGACGAGCGGCGTCAGGGCGCGAATTTCACGTTGACAGACTTGCAGGGGCAAAGTTGGACGCTGAGGGATCTCGGCGGCAAAGTAGTATTGGTCAACTTCTGGGCCACCTGGTGCCCACCCTGTCTCAAGGAGATGCCTGATCTCGAAAGCCTGTACGAGCGGTTCAAAGACCAAGGATTCGTGATACTAGGCATCTCAGATGAGGACGTGACGAAGGTAAAGCCGTTCATTGCCAAGCGAAACGTCACCTATCCGGTTCTTCTGGATTCGGGACGAAAAGTGAACGAGCTATTCCAGATCAATGGAATTCCGAAGAGTTTTGTGTATGACCGCTCCGGGAGACTGGTCGCCGAGTCAATCGATATGCGGACGCACAGGCAGTTCTTGGAAATGCTCGGACAGGCCGGCCTACACTAGAAGTTCGTATTTCGTACCCGCCAAGCCAAGTGAAACAGGCTCACATCGATAGTGAAAGGCTTACTTGATATCCAATCGGGCAAATGTTGGGTTCACGAATTTGAGTCCAACGGCTACACTCATCGACAAGATACGTTGACGAACCGCTCATGCGAAGATTTCTATGCTTTTCTTCCGCGGCGGTATCGTCTAAGGGTTAGGACGCGGCCTCAAACGGGTACGGATGTTGCAACAAGGCACTGCCTTATCCCAAAGACTGAGCTTGAACGATACGCCCAACTCATGACAGAGACAGCCGCAATGAGAGCGGACCAGCCGAGGCGAGTATTTGTACCGACACCGAAAACCAGGCCACGTGCTCGACCAGTCCCGCGCTTTGTGAAATCCTGCTAAACTTGCCTTCGATGGCCCTGTGGTGCAGGGGTTAGCACACCAGATTCTCAATCTGGAAACACGGGTTCGATTCCCGTCAGGGCTATAACCCTCATTGCGACCAAAACTTTCCAGTCCGTTCTCGCCAAAAAGTCGACCGTGGAAAAATCCAACCGACAACCTGAAGTAGATTTCGCCGTCGAAAATCATTTCACCATCGCGAGAGCCGGCACCGGCTATTCGCCGAAAATACTCCCCGGATGTAAGTGCGTTCACCGATGGCAAGGTCGAGATTATGTTCAAACTGACGTATTCGCAGGCGGAAAATCTCGCTCACCTTTTGAAGGGGCAGGACCTTAGTGCCCAAGCATTACTGAACCCAGACTACCATTTCTCGTGTGCCTACAAAGCGCCAGCGGCCACGCTTCTTCTGGACGATTTCACAGCCGCGACCTCGAATCAACGGTAACGAGCAGTTGTTTCGGTCTTTCGGTCGGGTTGATTGGTAACAACCCTTCCAACTGAAAAGTTAACGTCTTTGCTTAACAGATTCGGCGGGGCTTCGGCGTTGGACTATCAGGCGACTTGGCCGTACCAACAACAAATAGATGCAGCAAATGGCAACAATTAAGGTCTCGTGTCTGTAGCCATACGGTGATAAGGGACTTACAGGGGAGTGGAATTGAATCCCGGTATCGCTATACCTGCAGAGCAAAACGCTTATCGACGACAGTCACTTCTCCAAGTTTGTTCTGACGGAACCAGGCGCATCGAGGAAGGATTTCCGGCGACCGACGGAAGTCTCCCTGGTCTCCCTGTCCTTGACAACTGCAAATGAATGGAGTGTACTTCGCCGCAAAATATCCCTGGGTTTTGAAAGCCAAAAACAGGAGGAGCCCTCTAATGAAGCAGAGGAACCTAATTCCCATTTCACTGCTGGTTTGGGGCCTGCTAGCTTTATTTGCGGTAGCAACTTCGTCTGCAGATGACAACATCGTACCTCGAAAAATAACCACAATCACCATCCCCGGGAACCTCCCACATTTCGACATTAGTTGGGTTGATTCCGCGAGCGAGACCTACTACCTTGCAGATCGCACCAGCACTCCGGGGACGGGACGCGTCGAAGTTATCGATGCCGAACATGACACCTTTCTCTATTCCATTACTGGGTTTGTCGGCAATGCCGGATCCGGGCTGTCCGGTCCAGACGGTGTGTTGGTCATCCATAAACGGAATGAGCTTTGGGCAGGCGACGGCGACAGCACGGTGAAAGTCGTCGACCTGGCCACAGGGTCCGTTGTGACCAGCATACCTACCGGCGGAGATCACCGGGCGGACGAGTTGGCTTATGATCCTGTGGATCAAGTCATCTTGGTTGCCAACGACAGGGACGCAGTTCCGTTTGTGACGTTTATCTCGGTGGAAACTCGTACCGTGTTGGGGCATATCTCCTACCCCCAAGCTACCGCCGGCCTCGAGCAGCCCGTTTGGGACCAGCAAAGGCATAGGTTTTACATGTCGGTGCCCGCCACGGTCGCGAACCCGAACGGAGAAGTTGACGAAATCAATCCCAAGACGGAAAGCGTGACCAACGTCTTCCCCATAACGACGCCTTGCGGTCCGGCCGGTTTGGCCCTGCTGCCCGGGCAGCGTTTAATGACCAGCTGTGGTGTGGTCCTCGATGCCAGAACAGGCGCCACCCTGGCCACGATCGCCGGAGTCAGCGGCGACGAAATTTGGTACAACCCGGGAGACAACCGCGTTTACTTTGGCAATCAACCCATATTCGTAGTCGACGCTACGAGCTATCAGGTAATTGCTAGCATCGATGTGGGGGATACACACTCGCTCGCAGCAAACAGTGAGAATAACCACATCTTTGTGCCCGTGACCGGTGTCGGTGTCGTGGTGTATGCCGACGACGAAGATCAAGAAGGCCACGGCCGGAACTAGGGTGCAAAGGCTGGCGCTGCCGCTAGTTGGAATGCACCATCTGATGGTCACGACTTTTGCGCGAAGTGGAAATGACGAGGTAAACGCCCGTTATTTCCAAGCGGCGTAGACCGGCTTGCTGACCAGGTACTCGGGATTCGCGCCCGAGCGCGGACGGAACTTCTGCACACGCCCACCGGCCACTTCGGCGACATAGAGGTTGCCTTCCTGGTCTACGCTTGCGCCATGCATGTTGAACAAGCCTCCGGGCCAATCACCCAGAGTGCCCCAGGCATACAGAAGGTGGCCGTCGGAGTCGTATTCCACGACTTTCGAGGTGGCGTCCTCAAATGCCCACACCTTCCGATCGGCCCCGATGTATAGGCAGTTCACCGATGACGGCTGCGCGAACGGCCACTGCTCGATGAATTTTCCGTTCTCATCGAATACTTGCATGCGGCGGTTGCCTCGATCGCTGACGTAAATGCGGCGCGACACCGGATCGGCGGCGATGCCGTGTACCACGTTGAAGTAGCCCGGCCGCGTCTCGTTTGGGGGATTGCCCTTTTCGCCCCAAGCCATCAAGAATTTGCCGTTCTTGTCCAGCTTCACCACCCTGTGTCCGTTATATCCATCCGATACAAACATGGTGCTGTCCGGCAGCCAGGCAATATACGTCGGGCGATTAAAGTGCTTGTCATCCTCGCCAGCCTCGCCTTTGGTCCCGATGGTTTGTACGAGCTGTTTGCCGTCGTGGGTGAACTTGAACAGGGCGTGATTGTGATCGTCGACCACCCAGACGTATTTGTCCGGATCATAGGGATTGATGTAAATGGAATGAGGCCGCTTGAAAAGCGAATCCCACTGCGTCCATTGCTCGGTGATGTTGCCATTGGCATCCACCGCGACGAGCAGATGTTCCCAACGCGCGTCGGTGCCCATCCTTCCTTTCCAGGCTTGCGCGGGATCGGAAGGATCGGCACCCGGACCTCCGGCTCCCGGTGGGCTGGAGGCGGGCCCTTGGGAGGCGTTGCGGAACGGCACCTGGCCTACCGGAAAAGAAAGGCTTGGCCCGATTTCAGGAATCGCGCGAGTCATCGGCCGGGCCATCGCCGGCAATTCGCCGCGCTGAAAGATGAATACCCTATTGGGGCTCTCGGCGAAAACGCCTTCAACCGAGCCCCAGGTCCACTTTTCGTGTCCTGACAACTGGCTCAGTGGCTTGGGCCAGTCCTTCACCACGTCATACGGTCCGGTGAGATCCCAGCCACCGATTTCGCCGGGCACGGCAGCGAATCCGGCGGCGGGCCGGGCCTGTCCGCGAACGGACCATCGATTCGCCACAAGAAATCCAATCAACACACCAAAGGCAATAGCTATCAGCGTCAGTCCGGCTCTGCGCATCGTTTTCCTCCGCAGGTTTGTTTCGAGGGAGAAGGCGCTCATTTCAAGAAATCGTGTGCGAAGTTTACTCCTAAGGGTTTGGGTGTCAATCGAAGTTAGCAGATTGCTTCGGTAATCCGTTAGCGCTGAACCTGCTATAGTTCGGAGGATCTTTGGTATTTCGAAGGGTGCTGCTTGCGTTTGAGACGCATCGTTCAGGCGCTGCTTGTGACTCTAGCGTTGCTGGCCGTGGCTCTTGTTTACTCGCGAGCCACGCGTTCGGCCGATCTTCGGGTTTATTACTATGTGTCGCGCGTACTGCTCGATCATCAAGGGCAATTGTATGGGCCCTTGAGCGGCATTGGATGGCCGCAGTATTTTCGCTATCCGCCGGTTTTCCTGCTGGCCTTTCTGCCCTTCGCCTTGCTGCCTTATAAAGCAGCGGCCGCGGCCTGGGCTGCGCTGAAATGCGCTGTGTTGTATGCATTGGCTTGCGCGCTCGGCCGGCGCTTGGATTTTCCGCGAACTGGTTTCTGGTGGCTCGTGCCGGTGCTACTGTGCGGCGGTTTCGTGACGCAAGAGTTCGGCTTGGGAAACGCACAGTTTCTAGTGTTCGCCTTGGTTGCGGCGAGCCTGCTTTCGCTCGAGGCGAATTCGAGCCGGTCCGCTTTCCTTCTGGCCTTCGCCACCAGCTTGAAGGTGTGGCCTCTGTTTTTTTTGCCCATTATTGCGGCACGGCGGCGGGCGCGCGTCGCCGCGCTGACGCTGATCCTGATCACCGGATTCATGTTGTTGCCCGCGGCATACTTCGGATGGGGCGACAATCTCCGTTTGGTTCGCCAGTGGATTGCACAGGAATGGGGCACGGGCAGCCTGGGGGTTAGCACGTGGTTCCCGAGCCAGTCGCTGAGCGGCGTCCTGCAAAGATATCTGACGACCATGGACTATTCGAAATGGCCGGACCCTAATTACCATCAGCTTCATTTGCTGCATATGGACCCGCGCTTAGTGACCTGGATTTCGGCGCTGCTGGCGGCCGGCGCATATCTCGGGCTGCTGTGGCTGGTGCGCAAGACTCCTGCGACGCGGGAGAGCCAGCCGCGGCTTCTTTTGAGCGAGGCGCTGGCTTTTTGTGCGCTGCCTCTTCTTGAACCTGTCTCACACAGGATCGCCTTCGTCGTATTGCTCTGGCCGGCGATGGTTGCGGGTTTGCTTTTAACGGCGCCGGGATTTCCTTCGCCGCGATCGAAGCTGCTGATTTGCGCGGCAGTAGCGATAGAAGCTGTCGAGCCATTAATCGCCGGCGCGAAGGCCCAACGGTTGTTTCAGGTCGTCGGCGTCGATTTTTGGGCCACTTGCATTTTGACGGCCGGGCTCCTGAGAGCCTGGATGGAATGGCAGCGCAAGCAAAACGCCCAGCGGTCAAGCCAAGGCTTGCCCTTGCCGATGAGTTATGAAGTAGGCGCAGGAAGATAATTGCTGCTCGCGCGAGCAGGGCCGCCGCGCGAGGCTCGCGAGATGCCGATAGAGCTAAGAAACCATGGGTAAGCTGTATGCAGGGACCTCTGGCTGGGCGTACCCGCAATGGAAGCCGGAGTTTTATCCCGCCAAACTTCCTGCAGCCAAATTCCTGGGCTACTACGCCAGTCGGTTGAATTCCGTCGAACTGAATTACACGTTTCGCCGCTTCCCCACGGAGAAATTGCTGGCGGGCTGGATCGCTTCCACGCCCCAGGGTTTCCAATTTGCCGTGAAGGCGCACCAGAACATCACACACGTCAAGCGGCTGAAAGATTCCGAGGAGTGGACCTCGCGCTTTCTCGCCTCGCTCAGCCCTTTGCACAGCGCCGGCAAGCTGGGCCCCGTCCTGTTTCAATTGCCGCCGTTCTTGCGCTGCGATCTGCCGCGCCTCAAGAATTTTCTGGCGCAATTACCGCGCGAAACGCGTGTTGCCTTTGAGTTTCGGCATGAGTCTTGGTTCTGCGGCGAAGTTTTCGATGCCTTGCGGGGGGCGAACGCCGCTTTATGCCAGGCGGAGAGCGAAAAATTGGAGACTCCCAACGTTCAGACTGCCGACTTCACCTACTTTCGGCTGCGCAAACAGAGTTATCCCGCAACGCAGCGCGCTGAGCTGGCGAACCAGGCTCTGCAGTTGGCGCAAGCGGGTGACGTTTTTACCTATTTTAAACACGAAGACACGCCCGAGGGCGCTCTCTACGCCGAGGCGCTGCTGGCTGCCGCCAGCCGGCCCAGAAGCAATCCCGCGAATCTGGCCACTTGAAAAAAGAGGCAATCGAAATTATTTCTTTTTCTTGGCCTTGCTTTTCGTTGTGTGTGTCCTTTTTGTTTTGGGCACGAGCGACTCGCCATAAACGAGGGCCTTGGCCACCCACGAAGACAGGCGTTGGCTGTCGCGAATCATCGACTCCGGCAGCGCGACGTACTCCTTCATGACGCGTCCCGCCACAGGCGCGAAAGGCTTGGCCCCATGCGGTTGAATCAGCCCTACCCTCATTGCTTCCGGCGATTTGCGGAGTTTCATGGCGCCTCCCGGCCTACGCGAATAAGGCCGCGCCGTTCCCCAGCGTCATTTCTACGCTCTTCGCACTTTCTTCGCCGACGAGCTACAATTACCCAATGGCTGCCCGCATTCCCTCACCAGGTGATACTGCGAACCTTCCTGCCCCAGGCGGCGCCACGGCTGGGCTCGATTGGGCTCACCCCATCGTCCGCGAATGGTTCCTCGAGCGCTTCGCCTCGCCTACCGAACCGCAGGAGCTCGGCTGGCCGCACATCCTCGGTCGGCGAACCACCGTAATTTCGGCGCCCACCGGCTCCGGCAAAACGCTCGCTGCGTTTCTAGCCTGCATCGACCAGCTGGTCCGCAAAGCGCTTACTGGTGCACTGCAAGACGTGACCGAAGTTTTATACGTTTCTCCGCTGAAGGCGCTGGGCAACGACATCCAAAAAAATCTCGAAGCCCCGCTCGGCGAAATTCTTTGCAAAGCCGCCGAACGCGGCTTGCTGATGCCCGAAATTCGCGTCGGCGTGCGCACCGGCGACACCTTGATGCACGAACGGCGGAACATGCTGGTGCGCCCGCCGCATATTCTAGTTACCACGCCCGAATCGCTCTACATCCTGCTCACCGCCGAGAGAAGCCGCGCCATCCTACGCAACATAGAGACGATTATCGTGGATGAAATTCACGCCGTGGCTGACGATAAACGCGGCGCTCATCTGGCGCTTTCGCTCGAGCGGCTCGAAGCCTTGCTCCCGCGCCCGCCGGTACGCATCGGCCTCTCCGCCACCCAAAAACCCATCGAGTTGATCGCGCAGTTTCTCGCCGGGAATAACCGGCCGGCGCCCGTCATCGTGGATACTGGCCACGGCCGGCGCCTCGACATCGCCATCGAAGTGCCCCCGAGCGAGCTTGGGCCGGTCGCTTCCAACGAAATGTGGGGCGAAATTTACGACCGCATCGCCGCCCTCGTTTTGCAGCATCGCTCCACGCTGGTCTTTGTAAATACGCGGCGGCTTTCCGAACGCGTTGCGCACCATCTGGCCGAGCGCCTCGGGAAAGAGGCAGTCGCGGCGCATCACGGCAGCCTTTCGCGCAAGCTGCGTCTCGCTGCGGAGCAAAAGCTGAAAGCGGGCCAAGTACGCGTGCTCGTCGCGACCGCGTCGCTCGAATTGGGCATCGATATCGGCTACGTGGATCTGGTTTGCCAGATCGGCTCGCCGCGCGCAATTGCCGTGGCGCTGCAGCGCATCGGCCGCGCCGGGCACTGGCGCGGCGCCATTCCCAAGGGGCGTATCTTCGCCACCTCGCTCGATGAGCTTGTGGAATGCGCTGCGGTAGCGAGCAGCGTCCGCGCGGGAGAGCTGGACAAGCTGGAGATTCCCGCGAATCCGCTGGACGTGCTCGCGCAACAGATCGTCGCTGCCTGTGCCGCGGAAGAGTGGCGCGAAGGCGATCTCTACCAATTGATTCGCCGCGCCTATCCCTATCGCGATCTGCCGCGCTCCGATTTTGATGCCCTCGTGGAAATGCTTTCGGAAGGCATCGCCGCTCGCCGCGGCCGTTACGGCGCCTATCTTTTCCGCGATCGGGTGAACCATCGCCTCAAAGGCCGCCGCGGAAGCCGCCTCGCGGCGATCACCAGCGGCGGCGCTATACCGGAGAATGCGCTTTACAGCGTGGTGGCGGCGCCGGATGACACTCCGGTTGGAACCGTGGACGAAGATTTCGCCGTCGAGAGTCTGGCCGGCGACATCATGTTGCTGGGCAATTCCTCGTGGCGCATCCGCCGCATTCAGGCTGGCCGCGTGGTTGTAGAAGACGCGCAAGGAGCGCCCCCCAGCGTTCCCTTTTGGCGCGGCGAGGCACCGGCGCGCACGGCGGAGCTTTCCGCGCGGGTTTCGCATCTGCGCGAAGAAGTCGCCGCGCGCATGGCCCTGCAAAACGGAAATGGCGCAGAGGCCGTCTCGGCGGCCACCAGAGAGTGGCTCAAGCAGGAGTGCGGTCTCGACGATGCCGGCGCGGAGCAAATCGTCAAGTACGTTTTGAGCGGGATCGCCGTGCTCGGCGCGGTGCCTTCGCAAGAGCTGGTTATTGCGGAACGCTTCTTCGACGAGGGCGGCGGCATGCAGCTCGTGATTCACGCTCCCTTCGGCGCTCGCGTCAATAAGGCCTGGGGCCTGGCGCTGCGAAAAAAGTTTTGCCGTTCGTTCAATTTCGAGTTGCAGGCCGCGGCCACCGACAATGGCCTGAATATTTCGCTGGGCGAACAGCATAGCTTCCCGCTGACAGACGTTTTCCGATATTTGCTTCCCGCTTCGGTGCAGCAGATCTTGGAGCAGGCCGTGCTCGCGGCGCCGCTATTCACGGTGCGCTGGCGCTGGGCCGCGGGCCGCGCCCTCGCGCTGCTGCGTTTCCGAGGCGGCAAGAGAATCGCTCCCCAGATTCAGCGCATGCGCGCCGAAGACTTGCTCGCGGCGGTTTTTCCGCAAGCGCTGGCCTGCCAGGAAAATATCGTCGGCGATATCGCCATTCCCGATCATCCCCTAGTGCGCGAGACGATGAAGGACGTCCTCACCGAAGCGCTCGACGTCGAGGGCCTGAAGCGCGTTTTGACCGATCTCGTCGAAGGTCGCATCAAGTGCCTCGCCGTGGATACACCGGTGCCCTCGGCCTTCTCGCACGAAATTCTGAACGCCAATCCTTACGCTTACCTCGACGACGCGCCGCTCGAGGAACGTCGCGCGCGCGCCGTGAATGTGCGCCGCGCTTTGCCAGAATCGCTCGCGTCTGAATTGGGCCGGCTCGATCCCGGAGCCATTGATGAAGTAAGGCGCGATGCCTGGCCGGACGTGCGCGATGCCGATGAACTGCACGACGCACTGCTCACGTTCGTGGCGCTGCCAGAGCCGGAGCAGGCGGTCTCTTCGCCAGCGGCAGCTTCGCGCGCCTGGCCCGCCCTGCAAGAACGACTGGCAGAATCGCTGCCTCAATGGCAACCGGATTTCGTTGAATTGATCCGACAGAACCGTGTAACGCGCGCTGAGCGAGATGGCCACACCTATTGGGTGTGCGCGGAAAGAGCGGCCCTATTCAAGCAAGTTTATGGCGCAGCTTCCTTTGCCGATCCGCTGCCCGATATCGGCAGTACCGCGCCGTCGCAAGAAGAGGCCGTGCTGACGATGATCACGGGCTGGATGTCGCATGCCGGTCCGACGACGGCCGGAGAACTGGCCGAAGTTCTCGGCGTCCCGCTTGCGGATATTGGCAAGGCTCTGCTGCGTCTCGAAGCCGGCGGTTCCATACTTCGCGGCCAGTTCACCAGCACCGCAAGAGGGGAGATGGAGTGGTGTGAGCGCCGTTTGCTCGCGCGCATCCACCGGCTCACCGTCGGCGAATTGCGCAAGCAGGTGCAGCCGGTCACGCCGGCGCAATTCATGCGCTGGTTGCTGCGCTGGCAACACGCCGCTCTGGGCACACAGCTTGCCGGAGAGCGCGGTACGCTCGAAATTTTGCGTCAGCTTCAGGGCTTTGAAGCTCCCGCAAATTCCTGGGAACACCGGATTCTGCGGCAGCGCGTCACCAGTTACGCGCCACAGGTTCTCGATCAACTCTGCCTCACGGGGGCGGTGGGCTGGGGACGGTTATCGCCGCATCCCGCCACTTTGGAGGCGGTCACTTCGGGCGGGCGCCGTGTGATACCCACGAGCGTCGCGCCAATTGCGTTTTTCGTGCGCGATGATGCCGATTGGATGGCCGCGCGTCGCGGTCAAGACGGCCAGCAGGCGCAGGGTTTAAGCGCGGCCGCCCGCGAAGTGCACGCCTTCCTGCGCGAGCGAGGCGCTTCGTTTTTCCCGGATATTGTTCGCGGCTCGGGGCGGCTGAAGGCAGAAGTCGAAACCGGGCTTTGGGAACTGGTGACGGCGGGTCTGATTACCGCCGATGGATTCGACAATCTGCGCGCACTGATTGATCCCAAGCGCCGCTCAGGACACGGCACGGGACGAAGCGCACGGCCGCGCCACAGCAGCGGACGGTGGTCGCTGTTGTATGTCGATGGGCCGGCTGAACGGGGTTCCGATCGGAGCGCCGACCACGATCGTGCCCTGGAAGCAATTTGCAACGTGCTCTTGCGGCGCTACGGCATGGTCTGCCGCGAGGTCCTGGCCCGCGAAAGCATTCTGCCGCCTTGGCGCGAGCTGGTGGGCATGCTGCGGCGGCTGGAAGGCCGCGGAGAAGTGCGCGGCGGCAGATTCGTGACGGATTTTCTCGGCGAGCAATTCGCGCTGCCTGTGGCCGTGGACTCGCTTCGGGCTGCGCGCCGCGAACCCGCCGGCGGCGAAATAGTGACGGTTTCCGCCGCCGATCCGCTCAACCTGATCGGAATTGTCGTGCCGGGAGATCGCGTGGCGGCCAATTCCGGCGCATTCGTCACGTTCCGCGATGGCGCGGCGGCAGATTCGGCCGCTCCGGTTGCCGCCATGGCTGCGGCGTTGTAACGCGTTCGGAAACTACCCTGCCTGTCAAATGCTGCGATTCGCTCAGACTTGCGATGCCGTCGCCGCCACTACCAAGAAAACGGACAAAGTGCGGCTGGTGAGCAGTCTTCTGCAGACGTTACCCGTCGAGGACGCAGCGCGCGCCGCGACCTTCCTCACCGGCAGACCTTTTCCGCGCTGGGACGAACGCGTTCTCGGAATAGGCGGCAGGCTGCTCTGGCGCTTGATTGGCGAACTCTCCGAGAAGAGTGGCGAGGCCATGAGTGGCGCCTATCGCAAGCACGGCGATCTCGGCGACATGGCCGAAGAACTCTTGGCCGAGCGCGTTGACGCGCCGGGCGTCTCGCTCGCGGAAGCCACATCCGTTTTCGGCGAATTGGCGAGCGCCCGTGGGCAAAATGAAAAAACGGAATTGGTTCGCAGGCTCCTGGCGAGGGCCCGGCCGCCCGAAGTGAAGTACATAGTCAAGGTCATGACCGGCGATCTGCGCATTGGCCTCCGCGAGAGCCTGGTGGAGGAAGCCATCGCCAAGGCCTATGAACGCCCCCTCGCCTCCGTGCGGCGCGCCAATATGCTGCTCGGCGATATCGGCGAAACGCTGCAATGCGCGTTTCGCAATGAGCTCGAAACGGTGCGCTTCCGGCTCTTTCATCCAATCGACTTCATGCTAGCAACTCCTGTTGAAACTGCCGCAGAGGTTTTCCAGAACGCCGCCGAGCCGATGGTCGTGGAAGAAAAATATGACGGCATTCGTGCGCAGGCGCATAAAAGCGGCAACGGTGTGAAGATTTTTTCGCGGACGCTGGACGAAGTGATCGAATTCCCCGAATTGCGTGATCCCCTGCTCGCACTGCCCGGCGAATTCATCGTCGACGGGGAGATTCTCGCTTGGCACGGAGCGCAAGCTTTGCCCTTCACACAACTTCAGAAACGGCTGGGGCGCCGGAATCCCGATCTCTGGCTGATGGAAGAAATTCCTGTGAAGTTCGTGCTGTTCGATCTTCTTTATTACGACGGCGAGCTTCTTTTGGATACGCCTTTCGTCGAACGGCGCCGCCGGCTGAAGCACCTTCTCGCGCCGGCACAAACGAAGCAGCTGCGACTGGCGCCGGAACGTATGTGCGAGACGCGCGAGGCGCTCGAGGAAAGTTTTCGGGCCGCTCTGGCCGCAGGGCACGAAGGAATCGTCGCCAAGGCTCCGGACTCGCTCTATACCCCGGGACGCCGCGGCCGCTTCTGGTTCAAGCTGAAAGAGCCCTTCGCCACGCTGGACGTTGTCGTTACGGCGGTGGAATATGGCCACGGCAAACGTCACGGCGTGCTCTCCGACTATACCTTTGCCGTGCGCCAAGGCGATCGTCTGCTCAATATCGGGAAAGCTTATTCCGGACTTACCGACGCCGAGATCCACGAGTTCACGGATTATTTTGTGAAGCACACTTTGCAAGATCAGGGATTCCGGCGCATCGTGGAGCCAAAAATCGTGCTGGAGGTGGCCTTCAACAACATGCAGCGCTCGAACCGGCACGAAAGCGGATTTGCGCTTCGCTTTCCGCGAATTCTGCGAATCCGTGCGGACAAGACACCGGAGCAGATCGATACGCTGGAACGCGTGCGCGAACTCTACGCTAAGCAGATCACGCTGCCACGTGCGGCGACCGGGGCGACGGCGGCCGATCGGGGAGCCGGATGACTTTAAGTACCAAAAATGCCGAGGATCGTTACACCAACCTTCAACAAACGCGGTAAAATCAGATAAGAGACCGGCGTCACGGAGGCAGCCATGCTGATCAAGAAGCCCAGCGATATCCCCTATTCCGAAGTCACCCCGAATTCCGCGTATATGAATCGGCGAAAATTTCTGGCCGGTGTCGCGGTGGCGACCGGGGCGGTTACGCTGGCTGCGCGCTCGGTTTCGGATTGGTTCGAGTCGGCGCGTGTGTTCGCCGACGAAGCGAAGCTGGGGCCGCTAGCGAAGAGTCCTTTTTCGACCGACGAACCGCCAACGCCTGCCAAGGACGTGGAGAGCTACAACAACTACTATGAATTCGGAACGGGCAAGAATGATCCGTCCAGAAATGCCACGAAATTCGTGACGTCGCCGTGGAGTGTGTCGGTCGAAGGCGAAGTGAACAAGCCGCGCAACTTCGACATCGAACAGTTGCGCAAGCTCGCCCCGCTCGAAGAACGGATTTACCGACACCGCTGCGTGGAGGCGTGGTCCATCGTGGTTCCGTGGATCGGCTATCCCTTCAGCGTGCTGGCGAAGCTTGTAGATCCCAAGCCGAGCGCGAAGTTTGTCGCCTTCCAGAGCTACTACGACATCAAGCAGATGCCGCTCGGGCCGCGCGCGGGGATCGCACTCCCCTACGTCGAGGGCCTGCGGATCGACGAAGCGATGAACCCGCTGGCGTTGCTGACCTTCGGAATGTATGGGGAGACTCTGCCGAACCAGGATGGTGCGCCGGTGCGCATGGTGCTTCCGTGGAAGTACGGGTTTAAGAGCATTAAGTCGATCGTGAAGGTTCGCTTCACGCAGAATATGCCTCCGACCACCTGGAACCTCGCCAATGCCCATGAATATGGCTTCTACTCCAACGTCAACCCGCAGGTGGATCATCCACGCTGGAGCCAGGCGACCGAACGCCGGCTGGATGGATCGTTCTTCGGCAAACGGATCAAGACGCTGATGTTCAATGGCTACGGCGATCAAGTCGCCAGCATGTACAACGGGATGGATCTGCGAAAATATTACTGAGAGCGCCTTCGCTTGCGCTCGAACATGAAGGATCTTTCTCGGCACATAAATATACGGTGGCTCAAGCCGCCGATTTTCCTGGTATGTTTGGCGCCCCTGGCACATCTCGTCTGGATGGGTTTCCACGACGAGTTGGGTGCGAACCCGGTTGAATACATCACGCACTCCACGGGAACGTGGACACTGGTGGGCCTGTGCGCGACCCTATCGATAACGCCGCTGCGGCGGATTCTGAAACAGAACTGGCTGATTCGCCTCCGGCGCATGTTTGGTCTCTTCGCCTTCTTTTACGTCTCTCTCCATTTCACGACTTGGGTCTGGCTGTATTCGGGTTTCGATGTTCACGCTATGATCGCCGACGTTTACAAGCGGCCATTCATCACCGCGGGATTCACGGCGTTTGTGCTCCTGATTCCTCTGGCGGCAACTTCCACCAGCGGGATGATCCGGCGCCTGGGCGGCCGGCGCTGGCAGATGCTGCACAATCTGATTTACATCAGCGCAATCGCCGGGGTCACTCACTACTACTGGCTGGTGAAGTCGGACGAAACCGTGCCGCTGCGCTTCGCGGCAGTCGTCGCCGTGCTGCTCGGCTATCGCGCGATTCGTCATGCGTTGCAGAGAAAGCAGCAGGCCGCTGCGGCGAAAAGATCGCGGGAATCGGTGTACTCCGCGTAACGAATTGAACCTCTCGGCGAGCGCAATCTCAGACTTTAGTCTGGGTCAGCGAGCCGTTACCGGAGCTATGCACAGAATTTTCAAATATCGACTCTATCCCAATCGTAAACAGCGAATGATGCTCGACACCCATTGGATGTTGTCCTCCTCCCCCCCAGGTCCCCCCTCGTCGTCCGCGCAAGGGCGGACGCCTCGGAATGACACCTTAGCTGAACGCGATCCGCTCACGCGGGGGTTTCAGCGCTGGCGCGAATCTGCTGCCAGCGGCGAGGGCGCTTCTTGGCGTCGAGAACTTTTTTACGCAGGCGCAGAGACTTCGGTGTGACTTCCACGTATTCGTCTTCGGCGATGTACTCGATGGCCTGTTCGAGGCTCAGCTCGCGATGGGGAATCAGGCGAATGGCTTCGTCGGCAGTGGAAGCGCGCATATTGGTCTGCTTTTTTTCTTTCGTGACGTTGACGTCCATATCGGCTTCGCGGGAATTATCACCGACGATCATCCCTTCGTAGACCTCGGTGCCGGGAGCAACGAACATCACACCGCGTTCCTGAAGATTCCACAGCGCAAAAGCCGTGGTCATGCCGCCGCGGTCGGCGACGACCGCCCCGGTCGCGCGCGATGCCATTTCGCCGACGTAATCGGTCCAGCCCGCAAGGATGGAATGGATCAAGGCAGTGCCACGAGTTTCGGTGAGCAATTGTCCGCGCAGGCCGATCAGGCCGCGCGAGGGAATGCGAAATTCCATGCGCACGCGGCCAGAGCCGTGGTTGATCATCTGGGTGAGCTCGCCGCGGCGGGCTCCGAGCGTTTCCATGACGATGCCAATGAAGCTTTCCGGGCAATCGATGACCAGCATCTCGAGCGGCTCGAGGCGGCGGCCGTTTTCGGAGCGGACCACAATCTCGGGCTTGCCGACCATCAATTCGTATCCTTCGCGGCGCATGGTTTCAATGAGAATAGCCAATTGCAATTCGCCACGGCCGAGGACGCGAAACGCTTCCGGAGTGTCGGTATTCTCGACGCGGATGGAGACGTTAGTGAGCAGTTCCTTCTGCAGGCGATCACGCAGGTCACGGGAGGTAACCGAGTGGCCGTCTCGTCCGGAGAGAGGCGAGTTATTGACCGTGAAGATCATGGCCAGCGTAGGCTCATCAATCAGCAGCGGCTCGAGCGGCGCAGGATTTTCCGGATCGGTGAGAGTCTCGCCAATCTGAATGCCTTCGACGCCGGCGATAGCGACGATATCTCCCGCGCAGACGGTTTCGGCTTCGTCGCGCTCGAGGCCGCGAAAGGTAAAGAGCTTGCTGATGCGCGTGGTTTGAAGAGAGCCGCCGAGTTTGGCGATGCCGACCTGATCGCCGCAGTGCAGGGTTCCCTCGAAAACGCGCGCGATGGCGATGCGGCCGAGATAATCGCTGTAATCGAGATTGGTGACTTGAACCTGGAGCGTCTTTTGCGGATCGCCGGCGGGCGGGGGGATGGTGTTCAGAATGGCGTCGAACAGGAACGTGAGATCGCGGGCATCATCTCCGCTGGATTCTCCCCACTGGCGGTGGGCGACGCCGGTCTTGGCGTTCGTGTAGAGCACCGGAAAATCGAGTTGGTCTTCGGTGGCGTCAAGGTCGATGAAAAGACTGTAAATTTCGTCGAGGACGGCCGCGGGGCGGGCATCGGAGCGGTCGATCTTATTCAGGACGACGATGGGAGGAAGCTTCGCCTGCAGGGCCTTTTGCAGGACGTAGCGCGTCTGGGGCAGCGGGCCTTCGCTGGCGTCCACCAGGAGGAGCACGCCGTCAACCATACGCAGTGCGCGCTCGACCTCGCCGCCAAAGTCGCTGTGCCCGGGCGTATCCACGATATTGATACGGATATCGCGATAGAAAAGCGCGGTGTTCTTGGCCAGGATGGTAATGCCGCGTTCACGTTCGAGTTCGTTGGAATCCATGACGCGCTCGACGACTTCCTGATTGCTGCGGAAGATGCCGCTTTGGCGCAGCATGGCGTCCACGAGAGTGGTTTTGCCGTGGTCCACGTGGGCGATGATGGCGATATTGCGGATGGCGTTATTCATAAAGTTGACGGATTGCTTTAACAGCGGGGTACCCCCCATTTCCATGCAAGGATATCATTCTAGAGGAGTTGGCTCTATTGGGCACCGTTGTGCCGTGCCCCGCAATGGCTATGCCCCGCGGAAACGCAGGCGGATCGCTGAAGGTGGCTGTGCCACGGGCAAAAACCGATAACACGCGCTGATGGTGGACTAACGCGCGCGGGGACCTTAGGTGCGTCTCGGGGCAGAATTCAAGCATGTTTTATTTTACCGCAGGAGTAAAGCGGTTGCTGGGCCTAGGAGAGGTCCCCCGCTCCTTCACCATGTTCGCTCGGGACGGCCATCCTGGTCGCATGGCCATTTTACCGCAGACGCGGAAATAAAACGCACTGCAGGTTGGGTCCGGCGCGGCGTTGACAGCCTTGTTTAGGGGTTGAGAACCTCGTGACATTGTTAAGGTGCAAGAGCTCGCGCGCAAAAGCTCATCCTGCAGGTAGACTTTTGCGCGCCCCAAAGGGGCCCCATGATTCGGGTCGAAAACCTATCCAAAGAGTATGACGCTCCGACTGGGAAAGGCTCGCCTATCGTCGCCGCCGACACTCAGTTTTGAGGTTGCTTTCGGGGAGACAGGCGGAAGAGCGCGATCAAATCATAGCGCCGGGGCGCTGCTATTCGAGGCGCTTGGCGGTGAAGCCGATGAGCTCGTCGTCTTCAGCGGTATAGCTGATCTCGATGGGATTGCAGCAGACCTCGCAATCTTCGATGTAAACCTGGCGCGGAACGGAGAGATCCAGGATCATGGAGATTTCTTCACCACAGTACGGGCACATGAATCGGTGTTCCACCGACGGAAGGATACGATACCAAGAGAGATCCTTCACGCACGATGTTCGCTCGGGATGAACATCCTGATCGGATGTTCACTTTATTTTGATCTTGAAGGATCCGTCGGGGGCTTTGTCGCGGTGGGCCATGTGGCAGTTGGCGCAACTGCCTTGAGCCGTCTTCAGCGCCGCGGCGGCATCGTCGAACTTACTCTGAGAGATCAGCACGTCGACCTGGGCGACCCCGTAGGTAGCGTCAAGAGCGAATCTGACGCCGTCGGTTACGTTTCGGGACTGCCAATAGGCCATGACCATGGCCAGGTTCTCCTGGAGCTTTCGAACGCCGGTGTGGGCCGCGGCGCCGTCTTTGGCTGTGAGATTCTTACTGATATCGGCCACAGTAGCGGCATTGGATTTCATCCAGCCCTGATATTCGGCGAAGTCGTCGCTCTGAGCCCACAGCACGGCGCCCGTTAAGCACGCGCACAACGCCAAACCAAAGGCAAGTTTCATGGAGTAGTCCTTTCCACTCGATTTCCGGCTTATTTTTCGCGCATCATATGCTTCTCCGACCCCGGATACAATATACCGGTATTGCCCTTATTGCCCTCTGCCGATGGCAAGATGCTTGGTTGCGGCTGGTCGCTCGATGAAATCAGGAGGGATTCTTCGACTGCGTGTCCCGAGCGGAAATCGCAAATACGCCAGTCCCTGAGGAAACAGATCGGGACACTCCGCTGGGAGGCTGCAAGTTTATTCACAATTCGCGAATTTTTCGCACCTAACCTCAATGTTTTCAGCGACGGTTTTTGCGAAAAATCAAAAAGTCACAGCCTCTCAGAATGACGAGACGGCTGAACATTCAAGAGGCAACAGAGCCAAAGGTCCATTTCGTGGCGATAGCGTGTATTGTTGACGGCTTATGGGCAAACGACCCAAACCGATCATACTGACGGTGCTCGATGGATGGGGCTATCGAGCCGAGAGCAAGGGCAACGCCATCGCCCTGGCGCGCAAGCCGAATTACGACAAGCTGCTGGCGCAGTTTCCGAACACCCTGATTCACACTTCGGGCCCATCGGTCGGGCTGCCGGAAGGGCAGATGGGCAACAGCGAAGTAGGGCACCTAAATATCGGGGCCGGGCGCATCGTGTTGATGGACATCACGAGGATCGATCAGGCGTTCAGCAGCGGCGCGCTTTTTCGCAATGAACTTTTGCTCGGCGCGATGAAGCGCGGGCGCGAGCGGCAACTGCATCTTTTGGGGCTGGTGAGCGATGGCGGCGTGCACTCGCACATCGATCATCTTTTCGCGCTGCTGCGGATGGCGCAGCAGAACAAGGTCGAGCGCGTCTTTGTACATTGCTTCCTGGACGGGCGCGACACGCCGCCACATAGTGGCATCGATTACCTGCGGAAACTGCAACAAAAAATGCGCGAGCTGGGCGTGGGGGGGATCCCGTCGGTCGTGGGCCGATACTACGCGATGGATCGCGATAACCGCTGGGAGCGTATCGAGCGCGCCTATCGCGCGGTCGTGCATGGGGAAGCCGAGCGTCGCTCGGCGGATCCCATCGAGGCGGTGCGCCAGAGCTACGAACAGGGTATCACGGACGAATTCGTCGAGCCGGTCGTGATCACGACCGACAGCGGGGCCACGGCCGCGCCGGTCGCGCCGATTCGCGACGATGATGCCGTAATCTTTTCCAATTTCCGCGCCGACCGTGCGCGTCAGATAACGCGGGCGATCGCGGAGCCGGGCTTCGATAAATTCGCCGATGCGGCGCGGCCAAAGAACCTTTTCTTCGTGGCCATGACGCAATATGACAAGACATTCTCCTGGCTCCAATATCTTTTTGGGCCGGAGAAACTCGAGTACATCCTGGCGCAGGTGTTTGCGGAGATGAACTTTCGCAATCTGCGTGTGGCGGAGACCGAGAAGTACGCGCATGTGACTTATTTTTTTAATGGCGGCGTGGAGAAGCCCTTTGGCGGCGAAGAACGCATCCTGGTGCCTTCGCCGAAAGTGGCGACCTACGATCTGAAGCCGGAAATGTCTGCCGAGGGCATCACGGATAACGTCGTTCAGGCCATCGAGAAGGGGGCGTTCGACGCGGTGATCATGAATTTTGCCAACGCCGATATGGTTGGCCATTCGGGCAAGCTGGAGGCGGCGATACGCGCCGTGGAGGCGGTGGACGCGTGTCTCGGGCGGATTTATCAGGCGCTGCGGCCGCGCGGCGGGGCCTGGATCATCACGGCGGACCATGGCAATGCCGAAACCATGATCGATCCAGTGACCGGCGGTGCGCACACGTATCACACGACGAATCCGGTGCCGTTCATTCTGGTGCACGAGGATCGATCCGCACGGCTTAAACCCGGCGGCGCGCTGCGGGACATCGCGCCGACCATGCTGGGAGTTTTGGGGATTCCGCGGCCCAAAGAGATGACGGGGAGCGATTTGCGCTCGGCGTCGAAGTAGAGGACGCGGGATGAGAAAAACCAAAAGCAGATCCCTCGGGCAAGGGCAGCCCTCGGGATGCAGTTTATGAATGGAGCTCGCCTTAAACACACAGGCTGCTCTCGGTATGGCAGGCAAAGGCGAAGAGGGATTCTTCGCTTTGCGTCCCGACTGGAAATCGAAAGGCGCGATTTCCGGAAAGCAGATGTCGGTGACGCTAGCATCAGAATGACGATGTTGGAGCGAATGCACGACAAACGTGAATGAATGCGCAGAAGCCGGCTGAGACCAAGCTGGTCATCTCTTCTTATCACCGATTCACGCTGTGGCGTTCGCCGCCGGAAATGGCGGCTGCGGTGCGCCAGAGATGGCCGGAGATGCGCGTGCTGGACTTGCCGCATTACGACCGGATCACGGCAGAGCTTCCGGATACCGATATTTTCGTGGGCTTGCTGCTGCGGCCGGAGCAGTTGAGCGAGGCCCGGCGGCTGAAGTGGGTACATACGACCTCCGCCGGCGTGGGCCAACTGATGTATCCGGAATTTCGCAGTTCGGGGATTATCCTCACCAATGCCAGCGGCGTACACGCGCCGGCCATGGCTGAACACATCGCCGGAATGATCGTGGCCATGGCGCGCGATTTCCCCGGGGCCATGCGCTTCCAAGCGCAGAGAAAATGGGCGCAGCAGGAGATTTGGGATGGGCCTGCGCGTCCGCGGGAACTGAGCGGCGCCGTGGCCCTGCTCGTGGGTTTCGGCGGAGTGGGGCGAGCCGTGGCCGAGCGGCTGCGCGGCTTCGGGATGCATATCTGGGCGGTGACGCGTTCGGGCAAGGCGGATGCGTCACTGACGGAACGCACTTTTCCGGCTACGGAGCTTAAGGCCGCGCTGCGGTCTGCCGACTACGTGATTTTGGCGGCTCCGGAAACGCCTGAAACACATCATTTGATCGGCGATGAACAGCTTGCCGCGATGAAGCGGAGCGCAGTTTTGGTAAATGTGGCGCGAGGCTCGCTCGTGGACCAGGCGGCACTCGTCACCGCGCTCGAAAGGCGCGCCATCGGCGGAGCGGCGCTGGACGTGGCGTCGCCGGAGCCGCTGCCGCCAGAAAATCCCTTATGGTCGCTTGAAAATGCTTTCATCACGCCGCACACGAGCGGGATAAGCGAGCGAATCTGGCAGAGAGAAGCAGAGCTGCTCATTGACAATCTGGAGCGCTGGTTCCGGGGCGAGCCGCTGCGGAATCGGGTGGATTTGGAGCGGGGATATTGAGAGCGGGGATATTGAGTCGGAGGTGGTTAGTAGGCGCTCTTGCTTTTTGTCTTTACGAGGTCGTTTTATAGTGGCGCGGAACCGGACCGGGAAAGCGCGACCTGCTTCTCCATTTCGCTCTCGCGTACTCTAACTAAACCAAAAGAATGGTTTGAGCCGAAACTGCAGTCCTGAATCTAGTTGACGGTGCTGGTGGGGGCGGTGTAGCCCTGCCGTGCGTATACCTGGAATTTGCGTTTCTTGCCTTTCTGATCCAAAAC